>Ga0207929_1000026_pt1 | contig 81720 bp, 74 predicted proteins | sample NGESurdeep072012_FD_184466 | JGI IMG/M metagenome (GOLD analysis project Ga0207929, IMG submission 184466) | Arctic peat soil microbial communities from Barrow, Alaska - NGEE Surface sample 53-1 deep-072012 (SPAdes) | ecosystem: Environmental > Terrestrial > Soil > Wetlands > Peat ... | reverse complement strand
AGCAGGCTGAGGTTGAACTCATAACCGCGCTTGCCGGCCCAAAAGCCGTTGGCCCAGTGAACTGTCGCGATGGCGACGAGCATGGTGCCGACAATCGCCAGGCTCCCCAACGGGGACAAGAAGCCGAGGCCCAACAGGAGACCGCCTCCGAGCTCGGATAGGGCGGCGACCCAGGCCCAGGGCATGGCCGGCCGGATACGAAGCCTCACCACGGAGGAGGTCCAGCCGTTTAGGCCAGGGCCGCCCCACCACCCAAAGACTTTCTGGGCGCCGTGCCCGGCCATCGTGAGACCGACCACAAGGCGGAGAATCAGGAGTCCAAGATTCAGGGACATCGTCTCCTCTACTGTTATCCCTGCAGCGCGGTCTACATTCCATCGCCGGATAGACTCAGCGAGTCCGAGTCGCGGACGCGCGGAGGGCCCGTAGCTCAGCTGGTCAGAGCGGCCGACTCATAATCGGCTGGTCGTTGGTTCGATCCCAACCGGGCCCACCAAATTTCGAGTTCATTTCGACCCTCCTTGGTGGTGGTGGCCGCCGTCGGCGGGCGGCCTGACAACAATTCTGACAACAGTTTTGGGTGAGGGAACGTCTGGACGTGAGGCCGCTGTCATGTGGTGCGGTTGCTCCCAAGCGACCCACCCTTACGGGAGGCCATAACTAATGTCCCAGGTCAGAGTTAGGGCCTATATGAGGATCGCGGTTCTGGCAGTGGTGCTGATTCTCGCCGCCTGCGGTAGCGCCTCCGGGCCGAAGGCGCAGGCCTCCTTACCACCGAGCGCATCGCCGACCCAGATCGCCGTGACACCAGCCCCATCGCCAATGCCGACCGCCGGTCCGCTGACGTGGTCGGCGCCGCTGCGCATCGACCATCAGCCGCCGTTTGCCGGCAACTTGGTGGAAGGCGTTTCCTGTCCCAGCGTCGGCCTCTGCGTCGCAGTGGACCAAGTCGGCGATGTGGTCACTTCCAACAACCCCGCCCGAGGGGCGGCGGCCTGGACAGTGACCCACGTGGACAACACAAAGGACCCGATCTCAGAGGCCACGAACCTCGGGGCCGTGTCCTGTCCGACCACCGGGCTGTGCATCGCGGTGGACATCAGCGGCAACGTGGTCACGTCCAGCAACCCCACAGGTGGGGCGGCGGCCTGGGCGCTGACTAAAGTCGATGGCACCAACCAACTGGTCAGCGTGTCCTGTCCCAGTAGCAACCTATGCGTCGCCGGGGACACTTACGGCAACGTCGTGACCTCTGTCAACCCGACCGGGGGCGCGGCTGCCTGGAAGGTGACGTCGCTCGGTGGCAATGGTCTGTTCGGCGTGTCGTGTCCCAGCAGCAGCCTTTGCGTTGCCGTCAGCAACCAAGGTCAGGTTGTCACCTCCACTAATCCAGCAGGAGGAGCAGCGACGTGGAAGGTGACAAGCGTTGGACCAGCTTTCTCAGCCGTGTCGTGCGCCACCACGAGCCTATGCGTCGCGGTGGACGCCGGCGGAAACGTGATCACCACCGTCAATCCCACCGCCGGCGCTGCGGGCTGGAAGGTGACCCATCTGGAGGGTTCCAACTGCGGCGGAATGGCAGCGTCGCCGACATGCATGCTCACCGCCATCTCCTGTCCCACCGCCAGTCTGTGCACCGCAGTCGACGGTGCGGGCGATGTACTGACCTCGACCAATCCCACCGGCGGTGCGACAGCCTGGAAGGTGACGCACATAGGTGGCACCGACGGTCTGACGGCGATCTCCTGTCCGAGCAGCAGCCTTTGCGTTGCCATGGACAGCGCAGGCAACGTGGCCACCTCGAGCAGTCCTAGCGTTGGGGCAACGGCCTGGACGGTGGCCAACGTGGACGGCACGAACCAGCTGCGCGGCATGTCTTGCCCCAGCAGCAGTCTATGCGTCGCCGTGGACAGCACCGGCCATGTGATCACCTCCAGCAATCCCACCGGGGGGCCGGTGGCGTGGATGACGATCAAAGTGGACGCCTCGAGCAAGGGTCTCCTAGGCGTGTCCTGCCCCAACAGCGGCTTTTGCGTTGCGGTGGACTCTGTCGGCAACGCGGTCATCTCCACGAACCCCACCGGCGGGCCATCGGCCTGGAAGGTGACCAACGTGGACGGTCCCAACTACCTCGAAAGCGTGTCCTGTCCCACCGTCGGCCTCTGCGTCGCCGTAGACGAAAACGGCAACGTGGTCACATCCAACAATCCCGCGGGGGGCCGTGCGGCCTGGAAGGTGGCCCATGTCGTACAGGGCTCCGGCCAGATTGGTGGTCTGACAGGCGTGTCCTGTCCCAGCACCAGCCTGTGCGTCGCGGTGGACCAAAACGCCCACGTGATCACCTCCAGCAACCCCACCGGTGGGGCGGCGGCCTGGAAGGTGACCAACCTGAAGGAATTTGCTCTGTCAAGCGTGTCCTGCCCAAGCAGCAGCCTCTGCGTCGCCGTGGACGGCAGGGGCGAGGTGGTCACCTCCAGCAACCCCACCGGGGGAGCGGCGGCCTGGACGGTGGCCAAAGTAGACGGCACCAACTGGTTGCGTGGCGTGTCTTGTCCCAGCATCGAACTCTGCGTCGCCGTGGACGACAGCGGCAACCTGGTCACCTCCAACAACCCCACCGCGGCGGCGGCGGCCTGGAAGGTGGCCAACCTGGACGGCACCAACTCCCTGCGTGGCGTGTCCTGTCCCAGCATCGACCTCTGTTTCGCGGTGGACGGCATCGGCAACGTGGTTATTGGAACCGTCGTGTGACCACGACGACAGCTACGCGGTAGCGTCCCTGTAGAGCGGCCTACGCTTGGTCTGCTAACAGAGCCTGCATTTTTATCGAGTTCAAGTAGTCACAGTCCGCTCACAGGCCGGCCACATGAACCTCAAATGAACGGCTGCCACTGTCTCCTTATGAACGATTACGACCCAACAATCCCCCACGAGACCCTTCCCGCTCGCCCCGATTCGAGCGCGACTTCAGAGCATCCCACGCCAGAGCACTGGTCATGGGTACGGCGACCGCTGTCGAATAGAAGAAGCCGATGGATCATGGCCGCTGCGCTGATGTGTGCGGTGATCGGACTTTCCGCCTACGGCACGTCCTTGGCAATAGCGACGTCCCCCTCGGCAGCGGCAGCCGGCAGCGGCTCCGCTGGCGGTGTAGGACCGGGCGGCGGGGGATCCAATGCTCGGTCTGGACCCGCCGCAGGGGGAGCAGTCGGCACAGTGGGCAGCGTGTCCACGTCGGGCTTCACATTGACGACATCCGCGGGTCAGAAGGTGACCGTCGACGAGGCGTCTTCCACGATCTATCAGAACGGCACGAGCTCGACCTCGGCGAGTGCCATTACAACGGGCGACGACGTCCTCGTACTTGGGACGACCAACGGAACGACCATCGCGGCCACGCAGGTCATCGTGCAACCGAATGGCGGCGGCGGATCTGCGACTTCCCCGGCGGCAGGGGTGATCCCCTTCCAGCCGGGTGCACCGAGCACGTCAAAGCAGGTCGGTCAGATCCCGGCGAACTACATGCAGGGGTCGGGAACGATCGTCAGCGGAACGACAGCGAACAGCGCGACGGAAGCTGCGCTGGCCGCCTACCCTGGGGCATCGTCGACCGCGTCGTGCAGCTGAGCAACGGCGAGTACGAGGTTCACAACATCGGCGTCAATTGGCCGCACCACATTTTCGTCAACCAGGATTTCAAGGTCGTCGGCGCAAACTAGCCCACCACTTCAGGGTCATGGTCACGTGCGTGATGGTTGACCGCACCGGCATGCGTAACCGATCGGCCAGAGCTGCAGTTACTGCTTCGGGGACAGACGATGCTAAGTGAGCGTTACCCGATGCTATACGGGCCAAGCGTCGCCGCACATCGCAGTGCTAGGCGATTGCATTGGATGTTCGAACGAGCAGAGCCGGGCCGTAGCGATCGAACTTTTGAGGCCGGTTTCCGCGTCGCAAGCCATCGGTCGATCCTCCTAAGGCAGCTTGGCGACGTCGACATGGATCTGCAGAGAAACAAGGTGACCAACCTTGGGCTAGCACTGGCAACCATCGAGGGTCGCGTGTTGAGGCCCGGGCAGGAGCTCTCTTTCTGGCGTTGCATCGGCGAGCCCAACGCCCGGCACGGCTACCTGCCGGGCCTCGTGCTGGTCCACGGCCATATGGCATCTTCTGCAGGCGGCGGACTCTGCCAGCTTTCGAACCTGCTGCATTGGCTCGTTCTGCATTCGCCGCTCCGGGTTGTCGAGCACCACCATCACGGATACGATCCGTTCCCCGATTCTGGCCGGCAGGTCCCATTCGGGTCCGGAGCTACCGTCTTCTACAACTATGTCGACTTGAAGTTCGACAACCCGACGTCGGCGAACTACAAGATCCACCTGTGGCTCACAGATACGGAGTTGCGCGGGGAGATCTGGGCTGATCGACTTCCGCCTGTGTCCTATCACGTCCACGAAGAGGGGCATCGTTTCTTCATGCGGAATGGTCAGGTGTATCGCGAAAACAAGCTGTGGCGGACGGCACACGACCGGGCGACGGGGAACCAGGTTGCGTGCGAGCTGATCTCCCACAACGTCTTTCCTGTCCTGTATCAACCGGATTCGAGCGTGGTCATCGAGCCGGAAACAATTCATTAGCCTGACCGCGACTTCGGTTTGCGTCGACAGCTTGGACGGGCATCCTCAAGTGGGCCTAGCCGACCCGACTTTGACGTCGGGGATCCGGAATTTCGCCCAGGAATCGGCGGTAGGTAAACTTCGTCGGTGCACGCGATAAATTCCGATTGGCACGACTGCGTCCCGCGCCCTCGAGGGTGATGTGAGCCGGCGCGGTTGGGCCCTCTTCATCGCGATGTGCCTCATCTGGGGCATTCCGTACCTGCTCATCAAGGTCGCGGTCAGCGATGTCAGCCCCGTGACCCTCGTCTTCTTTCGCACCGTCATTGGCGCGCTGATCCTCGTCCCCATTGCCCTCGCTCGCGGCGACCTTGCGCCGGCGCTACCTCACTGGAGATGGATCGCGCTTTACACCGCTGTCGAGGTGGCCTTGCCATGGTTCCTCGTCAGCGATGCCGAGCTGCGGTTATCGAGCTCGCTGACCGCGCTGCTGATCGCCGCAACCCCCTTCGTCGGCGTTGTCCTCGGGAGGCTCACGGGCAGCGATGACCGGTTCGACGCGCGCCGGTTGTTCGGCCTGGTCGTCGGCTTCGTCGGCGTCGCGGTGCTGGTGGGTCTCAACGTCTCGGTTCGAGATCTCGGAGCCGCGGGCGAGATTGGGCTTGTCGCGATCTGTTACGCAATCGGGCCATTGATCATTTCGCGCAAGCTCACTGAGGCCCCGCCCATCGGCGTGGTGGCCATGTCGCTTGTCCTCCCCGCCATCGTGTACGCGCCGCTCGGTCTCTCGCACCTTCCTTCTGCGATTCCGCCAACCCATGTGCTGCTGGCGATTGGGCTGCTTGGCGTCGTCTGCACCGCCATCGCTTTCCTTTTGTTCTTTGCCCTCATCGCCGAGGTCGGCCCGGTGCGAGCCACCGTCATCACCTATGTCAACCCCGCGGTGGCGCTGGCGCTTGGCGTGACGCTGCTGGGCGAGCCGCTGACCATTGGCGCCGGTGTCGGTTTCGCTCTGATCCTCGTCGGACTTTTCCTGTTGACCAGACGAGCGACCCGACCGGTGGCGCCCGCGGAGGAGCCATTGGTCGAGGCCCGCTGACCGCCGCGCCGACATCCAACTTGGCCCGGAGGTTTCGTTGTACGCTCCGAGGCTGCAACCCAGTCGACCAATCGCTCACGTGGGGGTCATATGAATCGCATCGATGTCGACACCGACCGGCTCCGCACCAGCTGCTGGGTCAGCGGGCCCGAGAACGGCACACCAGTGCTTCTGATCCACGGCAACCTGGTGACCGGCAGGTTCTGGCGTGATGTTGCGGACCAACTGCCCGACGATGTCCGCGTTGTCGCGCCCGACCTTCGCGGCTTCGGTCGCACTGAGGCCAAACCCATCGACGCCACGCGCGGCCTCGACGATTGGATCGACGACATCGAATCCCTGGTCAAGAAGATCGGTTGGACAGGGCGCAAGCTGCACGTCGGCGGTTGGTCGCTTGGCGGCGGGGTGGCTATGGGCTATGCGACCAAGCACCCTGGTGACATCGCCAGCCTGACGCTGGTGGCTCCAATGTCGCCGTACGGCTTCGGCGCCACCCGCGACGCAAACGGCACCGTTACCACCGACGACTTCGCCGGCAGCGGCGGTGGCGGCGTGAACCCCGATTTCCTGCGGCGCTTTGCGGTGGGGGACACTTCCTCGGATGAGCCGACGTCGTCACCTCGCGTGACTATGGCGAGCTTCTTCTGGAGCCCGAAGTACAAGGCGCCTGACGAGGATGAGCTGCTGTCTGAGGTCTTGCTGACCAAGACAGGCGAAGACTTCTATCCCGGCGATTCCGTCGCGGCATCGAGCTGGCCAATGTTCGGCCCAGGCAAGCGCGGCATCAACAACGCGTTCTCGCCGAAATACTGCGACGTGAGCGCATTCGGCGACATACGCCGTCCGTTCCCGGTGCTGTGGGTCCGTGGCGACGAGGACCAGGTGATCAGCGACGGATCAATGTTCGACCTTGCCTACCTGGGCAAGCTCGGCGCGGTCCCCGGCTGGCCGGGCGACGAATTATGCCCACCACAACCGATGCTGGCCCAGATTCGCCACGTGCTCGATCGATACCACAAATCCTCAGGAGCCCCCGTGCGCGAAGAGGTTCTCGAAGGGGTCGCCCACGGCCCGCTGATCGAGCGGTCTGGACGGGTAGCCGATCTGATGAAAGAGACGATCGGGGCCGGCCAGCGGTCCTGAATGCCAAAACAGTTAGCGGGTAGCCGGACGGTCATGCTGGTTTTACTCCCATGACCCAGTGGCTCATCAACCTCGTTTCCGCATGGGGTTACATCGCCATCTTCGTGACGATGGTGGGTGAGAGCGCGGGCCTGCCCATCTCCAGCGAGATCGTCGTCCCTCTCGGTGGGGCGCTTGCGTTCCTTGGAAAGCTGGGTCTTGGCCCCCCTGTTGTCGAGCTCATCGTCGTGGTCGTGATCTCGAGCCTGGCGAACCTGACCGGCTCGCTCATCGCCTTCTACCTGACGCGTCGCTTCGGTGAGGCGGTCGTGCTGAGCCGGTTCGGCCGCTGGATGGGGCTGAGCAAAGGACACCTGCGACTGGCCAATCGCTTTTTCGACCGTTGGGGCCTCTGGGCCGTGTTTCTCGGCCGGCTGGTGCCGATCGTGCGCACGTACATTTCGTTTCCGGCCGGGCTATCGAAAATCAGCTACGTGAAGTTCATCGCCGTGTCTCTGCTCGGGGCGATTCCGTGGAACCTCGGGCTCGCCTACGCGGGTTACCTGCTAGGCCAGCACTATCAGCAGGTCGCGACGACTCTGGGCCCGATTGCCATTCCGATGGCGATCGTCGTGGTGCTCATCCTTGCCGCGGCGTGGTGGTACGGGCGCCGGTTGGGGGAAGAGGAAGAGGCGAAGATGGAGAAGACAGTCCCCGGACGCGTCTAGCGAGCTACTCCGGTGTCACCATGGCGATCGGCTCGCCAGGCCTGACCGGGTCGCCCTCGTTCAGAAGCAGCTCTTCGACAATGCCGCCGATTGGAGAGGGGATCTCTGCGTTGACCTTGTCGGTGAGCGCTTCCATCAAGGTCTCGCCCTGCGCGATGTGCTCGCCTTTCTTTTTGCTCCACGCGCCAACGGTTATCTCCTCGGCGCCTTCGAGCTCGGGCATCAGGACCTCGCGCGGTTCGGCTTTGTCCACGACGATATTTTCGCCGATCAGGCCAGCGAGACGACGTCGAGCAGATCCTCTTCCCAGTAGTCGACGCGACCCTCGGGCATGAAGAGGACACGGCCGGGCTGCAGCGCCTGGACGAACTCCGGGTCGTGGCTCACGATGACCATCGTTCCCGGCCATGCAGCCAGCGCGAGGGCCACACCTGTACGCGACGGAGGATCCAGGTTGTTGGTCGGCTCGTCGAGCAGCAGCAGGTTGTGCCGGCCGGCAACGAGCTGAGCCAGCGCCAGCTTGGTCTTCTCGCCGCCCGAGAGCGTGCCTGCATCCTGCCGGGCGATGTCGCCCGTGAGGCTGAAAGTGCCCAGCAGCGCACGGAGCAAGCGCTCGTCGGCGTCTGACTGGTCGCGCATATGGGCCAGGACCGGCACGCCGGCGCGAATGCCCTCGTGCTCCTGCGCGTAATACCCGAGCGAGACGCCGTGGCCCAATCGGAAGCTCCCGGCATTCGGCTCCGTCTCGCCGGCCAGGATGCGCAGCAGGCTTGTCTTGCCGGCGCCGTTCAGTCCCATGACCAGGAGCCGCTGCCCGCGCTCGACCTCGAAATTGACGTCGCGGAACACGGTCGGGCCGCCGTAACCCTTGGCCAGCCCTTCGACTGTCATCACGACGCGGCCGCTGTGCGGCGGGTCTGGGAATTTGACCTTGACCTTGCGCTCGCGCGTGGGGGCGGCGACCTTCTGCGCCTTGAGGCGGTCGACGCGCTTGAAGATCGACTTGGCGGTGCGCGCTCGCTTCTCCGTCTGCCGGCGCATGACCTCGGCCAGCAGGCTCAGCCGCTTGATCTCGGCTTCCTGCCGGACGGCGAGCGAGGTCAGGCGCTTCTCTTCCAGCTTCCGGGCCGCCTGGTACTGCGAGTACGTGCCGCGGTATTCCCGCAGCTTGCCCGCGTCCAGGTGCAGCACCCGCGTGATCGCCGCATCGAGAAGGATCAGGTCGTGGCTGACGACGATCACGGAGCCACGGTTGTTGCGAAGGAAATCCATCAGCCATGCCTTGGCGTCGCTGTCGAGGTGGTTGGTCGGCTCGTCGAGGAGCAGCAGGTCGGCCTCGGCAAAGAGGACGCGAGCCAGCTCGACGCGTCGGCGCTCGCCACCCGACAGCACCCCCAAGGCGAGATCCACGCGGTCCGGCTTCAGACCTAGCCCGGTGACGATCCGGCGAGCGTCCGACTCTCCCGAGTAGCCACCGTCGAGGCGGTATCTCTCCTCCGCTTCTGAGAACAGCTCGATGTTGGCGATGGACGGATCCTTTTCGAGGCTCTTGTGCAGCTGCTCGAGACGAACGGCCGCGCGGTCAAGACCTCGTCCAGAGAGGATGTGCGACAGCGCCGTTTGAGCGGATTCGGACCGGGGCCGCGGGTTCTGGGGAACGTAGCCGAGCGTGCCGCGCCGCAGCACGAGCCCTGCGGCGGGATCGTCCTCGGCCGCCAGAACCTTGAGCAGGCTCGTCTTGCCGGCGCCGTTCCGGCCGACCAACCCCACCTTGTCGCCCGGGGCGACTGTGAAGTTGGCGTCCGACAGAACGCGGCGCGCAGCGACGTCGATAGCGAGATTACGGACCTGGAGCACGCTCGCAATTGTTACCTGCGGGCCCGGCCGGCGTTTTGTCAGTCATCAAATCGGCAGGAGGCCGTCAAATGAAAAAGCTCTTAGTCGTCATTGCGATCGTTGCGGCGGCGGCCGCCTGCGGAGGCGGTAGCGCCGCGTCCAGCACCGGCGGCGGCAGCTCCAATTCGGGGACGACCGGCGGCAACCCTGCCATCGGCGCGCCCGTGCCTCAGCCCGGTGGGGCTGGCGGTAGCACCGATCAAGTCAATCCCGTCCCGAACGTCGTGCCGGCCGTCCAGGGTCCACAGGTGATCCGTCAGGCCCAGCTGACGATCAGCGTCCAGTCGGGTCTGTTCGACTCGAAGCTATCGGACCTTCGCACCCTGGTCGAGCAGGAGCAGGGATTCATCGCCGGCACCGATGCGCAGTCGAACCCGGTGACGAATGACACCATCAGGACCGGCGTCATCACCTTCATGGTTCCCGCCGCCAAGTTCGACGAGACGATCGACCTGCTCTCGAAGATGGGCAAGGTCAAGAACGAGCACATTAGCGGCAACGACGTCAGCGCGCAGTATGTTGACCTCCAGGCTCGCCTCGCGAACCAGATGGCGCAGCGCGACGCGATGCTGGCACTGCTCAAGCGGGCCCAGTCGATCTCGGACATCATCGCCGTGCAAACGCAGATCGGCCAGATCACCGGGCAGATCGAGCAGTTGAAGGGCCAGATCCAGTACATCGACCACAACACGACTTACAGCACGGTCACCGTGAACCTGCTGGAGGCGGGCGCGCCCCTTCAGGTTCAGAAGCAGGACAGCTGGGGCTTCGCGACCGCGCTCGGCGACGGAGCACACAACTTCGTCACCACCATCAACTACGTCGTCACCGGCCTCGGCGCGATCGGACCGATCCTGGTCCTGCTCGGGCTCGGCTTCCTCTTGTGGCGGCGTTCCGGCCGGCCGGGCTGGCCAGTCGCCAAGCACGCATAACCGACCTTTACCGGCGGGCCCTCCTGGGCAGCGAGCGAACCCCTCGCCCGCAACACCCGGGAGGGCCCTTTCATTTCACCGCGCTATTCGGCGGGGAGCACGAGCACCTCAAGTAACCTTCACCGGTAACGCCCGTGTACAGAGTTGAAGAGGGTTTGCGCGTACGAGGCGGTCGGTCGTTCTGGCCGCGATCCTGATGACGGCGGCCGGTTGCGGCAGCACCGGCACTGGCACTTCGCCCTCGCCGTCTCCGAGCTCGGTCACCACGCCCGCCTCGACGCCATCGCCGGCTGCTCTCGTTTTCAAGCTGAACGGGGTCGGTACGACGTCTACGAAAGGCACAATCACGGTGACCACCTCAGGAAGTTCGCTCACCGTCGAGCTCAAGATCACAGGGCTCCAGGCAGCCTCGATTCACGTCTCGCACATCCACATCGGGAACTGCGCCGCGCGTGGGGCGATCAAGTACGCCCTCAACCCTGTGATCGCCGACGACCAGGGCACAGCGGACGTCAAGAGCACAGTGAAGGCCACCTATCCGCCCACGAGCGGCTCGTGGTACGTCGTGGTTCATGTCGGACCGGACATGACCGGCACGAACTCCAAGTACCTCCTCTGTGGGAATCTCTTCAAGTAGGTAATCCATGACCACGGGCCCGGGGCGGTCGCAAAGTGAGGCGAGAGGGGACGAAGGGGCGGGGGAGATTCTCGAGCTTCCTGCAGCTTCCAGCAGCACGGCCATAGCGCTGGACGAGCTGGAGCTGGTTTACGCCTTCATCTATGCGCGAGTGGGCAATCGTCCAGATGCCGAAGATCTCACTCAGCAGGTCGCGATGAAAGCCATACCGCGGCTGCGCCCAGGGGCTCCCGCCAGCGCGATCAGGGGATATCTCTTCGCCACGGCGCGCTCCGTCCTTGGCGCGTTCTGGAGTACCCGGCTGGGGCTGTCCGAGTCAGAGCTCCATGAGGACTTGGCGATGGCGGTCCCGCCCGGTCCACCTTCCGAGGAGCCGGCCGAGAGGGCGCGCAGGGTCCTGGAAAGTTTGTCGGACAACTACCGGCGCGTGCTCACCCTCCGTTTCCTGCACGGGTATTCACTCAAAGAGGTGGCTGCAGAGATGCGTTCCACGGTGGGCGCGGTGAAGGTGATGCAGCTGCGGGCGTTGCGGGCTGCGGCGAAGGTGCGACTCGATGAGTGAAGGGTCGGAGAATCGCGTCGACAGGATCGTCAACGATCTGCTTCGTGGCCGGCGCCTGAGGCTGCGCGGGGGAGACGCAGACGAGAAGGAGGCGATCACGGCGGCGGCTCGGCTTGTCGCCGCGGGCCAGGGCGTGCAGCGCATGCACCCGGCTTTCCGCAAGCGGATGGCCCAGGCACTCGAAGCCGCTCCGAACGGAGGCTGGCTCACTCGGCGTGCTGCGCTCGTCGCAGGGCTGGGTGTGGTGACTGGAGTCGCCGCCGGTGGCTTGATGGGAAGGGCCATGGAACCGAACCTGTCGAGCTACGTCCCCGCTCCGCGCCAGGTCAGTCCGGCGAACGGCAGGTGGGTCGATGTTGGACCGCTCGCCGACTTTGTCGACGGCCAGGCCACGCGTGTGACGGCCGGAGCCATCGGCGCGTTTCTGTTCCGCCGTGGCGACACGGTGAACGCAGTGTCTTCGATCTGTTCAGATCTTCCGTGCGAGCTTCAGTGGAACGGCGGCACTCACGTGCTGGACTGCCCCTGCCATCCGGCCTCATTCACGCCGGCAGGAGCCCCGACGAACAAGGCCTACCCCCTGCCTTCGCTGGACCTGGTCAGCGCCCGGGTGACTGACGCCGGCAGGGTGGAGATACTCGGGACGTGACGGTTCGCGAGCACCGGCTCCGCCAGCTGGCCCTAGACCGATGTCTGCAGTTGCTGGAAGAGGCACAGGTGACAGGGCGGTCTCGGGTCGACGGCCCTTTGGGCAATTCGCTGCGCAACCATCTCGAGAGGGCCGGAGTGATCGCAGACCACCGGCTCGAAGGCAGGCGGATCGATCGCGTCCTCGACGACATCTTTGCGCTCCAGGCCCAACTGCTCGGCCAATCACCGGAGGACCGCCGCCAGCGCACCGGAACCTAGTCGGCCGCGACGGCGGTCGGTTCGACTTTCGTACGCCGTTATGATTGGCAGCCGTTGTGACGACTAGCTTTGGCAGCTCGCCCTCATTTCTCATGACCTCGGAATCGGTCACCGAGGGCCACCCAGACAAAGTTTGCGACCAGGTCTCAGACGCCGTGCTCGACGGGATGCTGGCGCAGGACCCCGACGCGCGCGTCGCGTGCGAGACCGCGATAACCAAGGGACTTTGCGTGGTGATCGGAGAGGTCACGACGCATGCCGAGCTCGACATCCAGCGCACCATCCGCGACACGATCCGAGGCATCGGCTACAACTCCGAGGAGATCGGTTTCGACGCGGACCACGCACTTATCCAGGTGTACCTGAAAGAGCAGTCACCGGACATCGCAGCCAGCGTCAATCACTCGCTGGAAGAGCGGGAAGGCACGCTCGAGGACGATCCGTACGAGCTGCAGGGCGCTGGCGACCAGGGCATGATGATCGGCTTCGCTTGCCGGGAAACTCCCGAGCTGATGCCGCTGACCATCTCGCTCGCCCACCGGCTGGCCAGGCGGCTGGCACAGACGCGAAAGGACGGCAGCCTGCCTTTTCTTCGGCCGGACGGCAAGACCCAGGTAACCGTGGAGTACGACCGCGGCGTGCCCAAGCGAATCGAAGCGATCGTCGTCTCCACGCACCACGCGCCGGGAGTCAGCCAGAAAGAGGTTGCCGACGGCGTCCATTCGCTGATCATCGACCCGGTCCTCAAGGGCTACGTGGTCGACAAGAACACCAAGATCATGGTGAACCCAAGTGGGCAGTTCATCCTCGGAGGGCCGGCTGCGGACGCCGGGCTCACGGGTCGCAAGATCATCGTCGACACCTATGGCGGTGTGGCGCGACACGGCGGCGGCGCTTTCAGCGGCAAGGACCCGAGCAAGGTCGATCGCTCCGCGGCTTACGCGGCGAGGCACGTGGCAAAGAACATCGTCGCGGCAGGCTTCGCGGACCGGTGCGAGGTCCAGGTCTCATATGCGATTGGGCGGGCGCACCCGACCTCGATTGCGGTGGAGACGTTTGGCACGTCGACGGTCTCCGAGGACGAGATGCTCGAGCTGGTGCGCAGGCACTTCGACCTGCGACCTGGCGCGATCATCGCGAACATGAAGCTCAAGCGCCCGATCTACCAGCCCACGGCTGCTTACGGCCATTTCGGGCGCGACGACCTCGGGGTTGCATGGGAGATGACCGACAGGGCCGAGGCCATGCGCGCCGACGCTCCGGCGCGCACGCGGGCCCACTCCTGATCGAGTCGCTTTTCCGCGCTTCAGACATCGATGGAATCTGCTGATCGATCCTGTGGCTGAGCCTTTCGCGCTTCGAGTCCACGACACCTTGTCAAGGCGCAAGGTCCGATTGCGTCTGGCGAGCAAACGGGGCAAGCAGCTGCTGAACCTGTACGTATGCGGCGTCACGCCATATGACTCGGGTCACATGGGACACGCCTTTACCTTCTGCATGTTCGATATCCTCGTGCGCTTTGCGGAGGCGAGCGGGGTGCGCGTGCGTTACGTGCAGAACGTCACTGACGTCGACGATCCCCTGTTCGAACGGGCAAGGCGGGATGGAGTCGATTGGAGGTTGCTGGCCGACCGCGAGACCAAGGTGCACATTCGCGACATGACCGCGCTTGGGTGGCGGCCGCCCGATTTCATGCCCAAGGTTTCGGAAGAGATCGTGCGCATTCTTGGCGCAGCGTCAAAGCTCTACCGCACGAAGCATGCATACAAGACGGATGCGCTCTATTTCGATGTCAGCACCTACAAGCGATTCGGGGGGCTGTCGCATCGCAGCCGGCCGTCGATGCTGCGCAAGCTGCGTGATGAGGGCTTACTAGGGACGGTCGGACCTGATGCCAAGCGAGATCTTCTCGACTTTCCGTTGTGGCGTGGCTCGCGGCCGGATGAGCCGACGTGGCCGTCCGCGTTCGGACCGGGCCGACCGGGCTGGCACATCGAGTGCTCGGCGATGGCCATGCACTACCTGGGTGAGCAGATCGACATCCATGGGGGCGGGCGTGACCTTACGTTCAGCCATCACGAGGCTGAGCGTGCCCAGTCCGAGTCATTAACAGGCAAGGTTCCGTTCGCCAGGGCCTGGATGCACACTGGCATGGTCCGGTACGAAGGCCGGAAGATGAGCAAGTCGCTGGGCAACCTGGTGCATGTGAGCCAGGCGCTGCAGCGAGCGCCCGCGGCCGCGGTGCGCCTCTATCTGGCCTCGCATCGTTACGGGCGCGATTGGGATTTCAGCTGGTCGGGGCTGACGCGAGCCGCCCGGCTGGTCGAACGTGTGCGCGCGCTTTTGGCGGAAGAGGCTCGGGGGGCGGGCGAGCGTCCATCCGCGGTGGTGGTAGGGGCGGGCCCGGCGGTCCGTGCGCCCGCCCGTGCCGGAAAGGCGCTCTTGAAGGAGTTCAACGCTGCGCTCGATGACGATCTCGACACGCCTCGAGCGATAAGGGCCCTCAGACGCGCGGTGCGGGAGGGCGATGCTGCTGCGGCCCGGTGGATGCTTGGGATCCTCGTCGGCAGCGCCTCTTTGATCTAGGTCAGGCGACCTCCAGCGGCGCTCCGCAGTTGGGGCACTCCATGCCCGCGTCCACCTGAACCAGCGTCTCGCACACAGGACACAGGATGTCGGCCCCGGCCGGCGGCTCGTCTGCCGCAGCCTCGGCGTCCATCTCGGCCGGCACCTCGCTCAGGTCCACCGCCGGCGAACCGCAATTGAGGCAGATGTATCCGGGCTGCGCGATCCGATGGTCCTGGTAGCCGCCGCCGGAGTCGACGTCCACCTCCGCGAACAGCGCGCGAAACAGCCGGCCGCCGCAGCGGCCTGAGCAAACGAGCAGCATCACTGCAGCTTACGAAACGTCGCGATCAGGCGATCCGGCGTCGCAGGGTTCCGATTCCAGCGAAGATCAGCAGCAAACAGAAACCGGCGACGACGCCGGCATCAAGCTGAAGGGCGGGCCACGTCAAATCGGCACCTTTGAGCATGACGTCACGAAGCCCGTTGACCGCGTAGGTCAGAGGCAGCACATCCGAGATGTACTGCAACGGCGTCGGCTCCGTCGAGACGGGGAACAGGATGCCGGACAGCAGCACCTGCGGAACTATCACCAGCGGTATGAACTGCACCGCCTGGAACTCCGTGCGCGCGAACATGCTCAGGAAAATGCCGAGGTTCACGGCGCTGAGCGCCATGAGCACCTCGAATCCGAAGATCAGAAGCACATTGCCCTGGTTGTGGACTTTGAGCACGTAGAGCGAAAAGACGAGCACTTCTACTGCCTGAACAAGGGCGAGGATGGTGAAGCCGATCATGTAGCCGACAACGATTTCGCCGCGCCGCAGCGGGCTCGCCATCAAGCGCTCGAGCGTGCCCTGCGAACGCTCGCGCAGGAAGGACACGATCGTGACCACGAACACGAGGAAGAACAGGATCAAGCCGATGAATGCGGCCCCGAAGTAATCGAGCTGGTCGAGGTTGGGCCCGCCGTACAGATAGGACACATTCGGTTGGAATTTGACGGCCGCCTGCGAGGCCGCCGCGAATGAGGTGAGCGCATCCTGCAGAGCCTGCAATACAGGAGCTTGCGTCCCAGGTTGCGAGCCCTCGAGGTGAATTTCCGGCGCAATGACCTGCTGCTGGATTACGAGCTGGCTGAAGTCAGGCGGGAAGACGATATACGCGACCAGCGACCCGTCCTTGAGCTTGGTTTCGCCATCGGCCGGGTTGATGATGACGGTGTGGATCTTGGTCGATTTCTCCAGCGCGCTTGCGAGTGTCGCGCCGACCGGTCCCTGGTCCTCGTTCGCGATGCCGACGCCGGGCGCTGAAGCCCCACCCCGGATCAAGTACCCGAGCAGCGACAGAATCACCAGTGGAGCAACAAACAGCAGCGCGAGCGTTCGGCGGTCATGTCGAAACTGCTGAAGCAGCCGGCGCGTGATCGCCGCGATGCGGTGGGCGCTCATTCCGAGGCCCTCCCCGACAGCTTGAGGAAGGCTTCTTCGAGGTTGTTGGTGCCCGCGGCGGCCCGGATCTCGGCCGGCGAACCCTCACCAAGCAGCTTTCCGAACCGTATGAGGCCCAGGCGCTGGCAGCGTTCCGCTTCATCCATCACGTGGCTGGAGACGAGGATCGTTGTGCCGGCGGCGGCCATGTCACGGAAGTGCTCCCAGAACTGCACGCGCAGCTGTGGGTCCACGCCAACCGTTGGTTCGTCGAGTAGGAGAAGGCGTGGGTGGTGGACTAGCGCGCACGCGAGCGAACACCGTTGCCGCATGCCGCCGCTGAGAGTGCTGACGACCGATTTGCGTCTCGCTTCGAGCTCTACTGTCTTCAATACCTCGGTGACGTTGCCGTCGGCTCCGGAGATCGCGGCGAAAAAGCGCAGGTTCTCCTCTACCGAAAGATCTGGGTAGAGGGCGGCCGCCTGGGTCATGTAACCGACGCTGCTGAGGATGTTCAAGTCGGGCATTCTGTGGCCGAGGACGCTGACGTTCCCGGAGTCAGGAGCGACCAGGCCAACGATGGCGCGGATCAAAGTGGTCTTGCCCGACCCGTTCGGGCCAAGCAGGCCGTAGATCTCGCCTTGTCTCACGCGAAGGGTGATGCCGTCGAGCGCTCGCAGCGTTCCGAACGACTTGACGACGTTGTCGACATCAACCGCGAACGCCTCACTCATTGTGTTTCCTCCTCATCCGGCCGCATCGACCGCAGCCAGCTCTCGGCCAGCTCGGTCACCGCCTGCTCACCGTCGATATCGATACCCAGCGCGCGCTCCACGGCCGGCTTCGTCAGCACGTGAATGAAAATCGGACCGACGAACAATTGCAGCGCCAGCAGCGGCGACATCGGGCGCAGCCGCCCTGACATCATCTGTGCCAGCACGTAAGCCCCGACCGATCCCACGATCGTTTGCAGTGCCTCGCGCACAGTCCCTTCCGCGTCCGGGGCCAATGAGCTCACTTCGAAGATTGCTGCCCGCAGAAGGCCGAGGCGCGGTTTGCCTGACCCGTAAACAGTGCGATAGACGGTCCGTGCGATCTCAGGCATCACGACCTCTGGAGGCTCGTCTTTCATCTCGGTTGCCAGGCGGCTCACTGGTTCCAGCGGCGAGTAGGTCCGGACGAGGCTCGTGAAGAGGGCCGGCTTGCCCGGGTACAGGCGGTAGAGGGTGGCCCGTGAGACCCCGGCCCGAGTGGCCAGGTCATCCATGGAGAGGGCGGCCAACCCGTGCGCGCCAACTAGGTCGAAGGCTGCATCCAGGATTCGTTCTCGTGCCCCGGGCTCAGGCTGCACGGCCAAGGCTTCGAGCAAGGCGCCTCGTGACTCGAAGGCTCGATAGAAGCTGGCCCGAGACACGCCCGCTGCTTCGGCAAACTGCGCCACTGTCGGTTTTTCTCCCGTGGCAAGCACCCCGGCCGCCTTCCGGAGGATGCGATCCCGGGTTCGCGTCGCCACCGATACGATACTAGACGAGACGTCGCGTCTCGTCAAGTATCAATTCTTAACTTGGTGGCTGGGAAAACTCTTATGCCGCGACTAGCTTGGCTGAGGTGAAGGTGAAGTCGATCCTTGCGCTCGCCTCGGCCATCTTCATGGCGGCCTGCAGCGCTCACGTCGCGACGACGACACGACCCGCGCCGACACCGCCGACTTTGAGCCGGGATCAAGCCCAGCAGCTGATGCTTCGGGCGGATGACATACGACGCCAATCCCTTGAGTTTCCGAGGACCGCGGACTTTGCAGACGCATTTGGTGGGATAGCGCTACAGAAGCTTCGGGCTCAATCCGATCGACTGTCCATGCAAGGCATGAGCGAGGAGGAACGCAGTTCATCCCGCGAACTGGTCTTCTGGGATCCACTTGCGGGCGAGGCCGTGCTGCAGGTTGTCGCGGAACGCCGGCTGGTGAGTCCGGACCAACCGAATCCGCCGTGGTCCTCAACGGCGGGTCAATGGTGGGCGCGGCTGCAGAACGTTGGCGGCAGCTGGTTGGTGGTCGATGATCAGGACCTCACCCCCGACCGGTGGCGCTAGGTTAACCGGCTGGGTTCTCTCTGCGCCCAATCGTTAGTACCGTCGCGATTCATGCGGCGCCTTTCGGCGTTGATCCTCGTTGTGATCCTTGCGCTGCGTCCAGCGCCAGTTGCGGCCGCGTCAGGCTGGGGGAGCGCTATCTACGGCGATCCACCCGGGTGGTGCACCAACTTCTCCGACATGTGGGTGGCCACCGTCGTCACTAACGACCCTCATGTCGGCACCAACCCGGAGCAGAACACGTTCTACGGCTTTCACCCCAATCCCGGTTACGACGATTGGTACGGCTACTTCTACGGCGATTTCAGGGGATCGCCGGGCGACGCCTCAGGCTGGGTGAAGCTCCTCCACGAGAACTATCCCGACCACTACCACTGGAACTTCGCGACCAACGGCTGGTCGGTCCATGGGCACGTTAAGGAGTACATCGCCTATTACAACTGGACCTTTGGCGGGCAATGCGGAGTTGGCGCCTACGGCAATGGGTCGCCGCCACCGTTCATGGCCGACCAATACGGCTATCCGGTCGTCGACATTTACGTCGATGCACGGCCGCCATTTGCGCCGCAACCGAGGGTCACGGATATGTCCACGACCTCTGTGTCCTTCACCTGGGACCCTGTCAGCGACCAGGGCGATGGGGCGGGCAAGGATTACTTCGCCTCGGGCATGGGTCACTACTCGTCATGGCTGACGGTCGGCAGCTCACCGAACCGCCTGCAGTCGGGCTCATCAGCCGCTCCGCGCACGCTCACCCAATCGGACATGAGGGCGGGGGAGACTGCATGCGTTCATGTCATCGCGCTGGACAAGCTGCTCAACGCCACCGGAGAGCGCGTAGCGTGCGCCGGGCCGCTGGAGCCGCCGCCGATGCCCGACTGGAGCGCGCTCGCAAGCAAGGTGGCGGCCAATCCAATCGCGCCGGGCCTGGTCGGCCTCGACTCGCTGCTATGGCTGACACCTACGCCGGTGGCGACGACGGTGCATGAGACCGACAAGGGCATTGACTATGCCGTGACCGCCGTCCCAACCGGCGCCGCGTGGGATTTCGGCGATGGCGGCGCCGCCAGCTTTCCTGATGCGTCAGGGTTCGGACGCCCGTATCCGCAAGCATCGGCGGTGACCCACACGTACCAGGCCCATGATCAGTCGGGTTATCACGTGAAGTCGACCGTGACCTACCTGGTGAGCTGGACCGCCTCGATCAACGGCGGTTCGTCGGGCCCGTACCCGCTGGGCACAGCCGCCGTGGACGCGCAGCCCCTCCTTTATCCGGTCGAGCAGGCGCAGCCCGAGCTGGTCTTGGGCGGTCAGGTCGCGGACCAGCCGGTCATGCCGGCAACGGCGACGGCGACGACAGGGCCGGCCGGTGTGGTGGCGCGGTACTGGGAGTAACGCGCGGCGAGGAGACGCAGCGCTTTTTTGACCTCGCCGTCATCAGTCACCACTCGCGCAACGCCGTCAAGCCGAACCCACCACAGCTTGTCCCAATCGGCTTCGTAATGGTCGACGAGAACCGAAATCGCAGGGTTCGCGGCGATGTTGCGGAGGCGCTTCAGATTGGTCGTTTGTTTGGGCTTCGAGTCGACCGCGAAGTAGAGGGTCTGCTCGTCGAGCGCGAAGCAGATCGGCACGATATGCGGCCGTCCATCTGCGTCGACGGTCGCCAAACGCGCGACGTACGCAGACGCGACACGACGCTCCATGTCACGCCGATCCATCAGCGCAGTTTGCGACTATCGTTGCCCGGTGAGGCGCGTCACCGCCGTGCTTGGTATCGGCGCGCCCGTTTTGTCGGTGCCCATCGTCCTGATCGGCGGCATGATGACGCCGGGATACGATCCGGCTCTGAAGACGATCAGCCGTCTCGCTGAGCCCGGGCTACCCGCAGCGCTCGTCATCGGGTTTTCGATCTTGATCGTCGGTCTGGCCCTTATCGGGCTTGCGGCCAATTTGGGACCGGGCGCTTTCGGCGGCCGGGCCCTGCTGGCGAGCGCCGGCGCTTCGTTGGTGCTCGCCGCCCTGGTGCCCCTCAACCCGGCCTCAGAGCAAGCCTCGACGATTCACCGATTCGCAACGGCCACGGGAATGCTGGCGTTGGTGGCCGCTCCACTGGCCATCGCACCCTCGCTGCGCGGGCGCGAAGGCTGGCGCGGCTATGGCCGGCTCTCGTTTCGAGTCGGCGCCGCGTCCGTCGGAATGCTGCTGATTGGACTTGCCTTGCTGCCCACCACATTCGCGGTCGGCGCCTGGGAGCGCTGCTTGCTCGCACTGCCACTGGCCTGGACGGTGCTGATGTCGGCGCGCCTTTTCCGCTCCAGCAGCACGGAACCGATGTTGGCGTCGGCGACCGAGAACAGCAGCTCTCCGGCAACCGTCTCGACGCACGAGACGATGAAAGCGCCGACCGCGACCACAAGCAGCAGCCTGTCGTAGTGGCCACCAATCAACGTGATGACCGCGAACGCGTAGAGCAGCCCGCCCGCTACCCTCGACGAGTAGAGGCGCAGGTTCGGGAGACGTCGAAGGTTGACGATGCCGATCCCGACCGCGACCAGGTAGACCAAAAACGCGCAGGCGATCAGTGCTGCGTTGTCGCCGACGACCTCAGGATCCAGCGCTACGATCCAGGCGGCGGCCGAAAGCAGGACGAGCGTGTCAGCGATCAGATCGAGGCGCGCGCCCGCCGGCGAGACCTGTCCGAAGCGGCGAGCGACGAACCCGTCGAGGAAATCGGTGACTCCGACGGCGATCAAGCCCGCCCCGACGATTCGCCCGTCGCCCATCAGCGCGTACACCCAGATGAGCGGCAGAAGAACGATCCGCAGCCAGGTGACGGCATCGGCCATCCGAAACGCCCCCTTTCGCATAAGCGAAGTCTGCCCGGCGGAAGCTATCTTTTAACCGTGCAAAGGCTCCGCACGTATACGGTCGAAGAGGCGAACAACGAGCTGCCGCGCGTGCGCAGGATCGTTGCCCAAATTGCCGAGCTTTCCGCCCTCCTACCGGAGCTCGAGGACCAGGCCCGGATTGCGCAGTACGAATCGAAGAGGCCCGGAGCGGGCGCGGAGCACCAGGAGCGCCAGCAGCAGGCTCGTGATGCGGCGGGCGGTGCAGAGATGGAGCTGCTGAAGGCAGTCGCGAACCTGAACGGAATGGGCATTCAGCTCAAGGGTCCGCTCGAGGGCCTTATCGATTTCCCGTCATACCGAGACGGTGAGCTAGTCGAGCTGTGCTGGAAGCTCGGTGAAGAGCGAGTCGAGCATTGGCATCACATCGGCGAGGGCTTCGGAGGCCGAAAAAAGCTCTAACTGCCCTACGTCTCCGTTCGCACTTTGCCTTTGATAGCCTCGTAGACGAATTTGGCAACGCCGGCCGAATCCAGGCCGTGCTCCTTCAAGATGTCCGACGCCTTGCCCTGAGGCAGGAATTCGTCAGGCAGCGCCAGCACACGCACGCGACCGGCAAGCCCATGCGGGGCGAGCGTCTCGAGCACCGCGCCGCCGAATCCTCCGGCCCCCACGTTGTCCTCGACCGTCACGACGACGGGGTGGGTCCGCGCCCAGTCCACGATTCTGGGATCGACCGGCTTGATCCATCGCGAGTTGACCACCGCACAGGAGACCTTCTGGAGCTCCAACCGTTCGGCTGCTTCCATGGCCACCTCGACCATGCGTCCGACTGCGAAGATCACTGCGTCGGATCCCTTGCGCAGCTCCTCCCACCGGCCAATCGGCAGCGGTTCAACGGGCAGCTCCGGAGTCGAGGGCACAGGGCCCTTCGGGTAGCGAATCGCAATCGGGCCGTCTGACGCCAGCGCCGTCTCGAGCAGCGCGCAGAGCTCGGTCGCGTCGGCAGGGGCTGCGATCTTGAGATTCGGGATGAGGCGAAGAAACGAAAGGTCGAAGACGCCGTGGTGCGAGGAGCCGTCCGGGCCGGTCACGCCGGCGCGGTCGATGATGAAGACGACCGGAAGCTTGTGCAGAGCCACGTCCATGATCGTCTGGTCGAATGCTCGAGCCATGAACGTCGAGTAAATGCACACGACGGGATGCATGCCGGCCAGCGCAAGGCCGGCGGCGAACGTCACGGCATGCTGCTCGCAGATGCCAACGTCGAAGAAGCGTTCAGGAAATTCCTTGGCGAAGTTCAGCAGCCCTGTCGATGAGGCCATCGCCGCTGTGATGGCGACAACCTCAGGTCGCGTGGTCGCTGCCGTCATCAAGGCTTCGCCGAAGACATCCGTATAAGTGAGCTCCGTCGATCGGGGCCGCCCGGTCAATGGGTCGAAAGCGCCGACGCCGTGCAGCTTGTCGACCTCGTCGTCGACGGCCGGGCCATATCCGTGACCCTTCTCGGTGATCACGTGCACGACCGTTGGCGCTCGCAGACGCTTGGACCGAGAGAGCACTTCCTCCAGAGCGGGCTCGTCATGACCGTCGACGATCCCCGCGTACTTGATGCCGAGGGTTTCAAAGATCGTCGATGGCTGGAGGAGCTGTTTCAGACCCTCTTTGACTCGATATGCGGCCTGGTCGGCGGTAGGACCGACCAAAGGCATGTCGCGAAGAAGGCGCGAGATATCTTCTTTGATGCGCTCGTAGCGAGGGTCGACGCGCAGCTGAGACAGATGGCGAGCAAGGCCACCCACGGTCGGCGCGTATGAGCGGCCGTTGTCGTTGATGACGATGATCAGGTTCGGCGGCTGCAGGTGTGCGATCTGGTTCAAGGCTTCGTATGCCATGCCGCCGGTCAGCGCACCGTCGCCGATCACTGCGACGACGTGACCGCCTACGCCTTTGCGTAGCCTCGCTTCGGCGATGCCCAACGCGTAGCTGAGGGATGTCGACGCATGGCTGTTCTCGACGAAGTCATGCTCGGATTCCTTGCGCGATGGGTATCCCGAGAGGCCGCCCGCCTGGCGCAGCCGAGCGAAATCCCGCCAACGGCCAGTGACGATCTTGTGAACGTATGCCTGGTGGCCAGTGTCCCAAACGATGGCGTCCTTCGGGCTGTTGAAAACGCGGTGCAGGGCGAAGGTGAGCTCGACCACGCCGAGGTTCGGCGACAGGTGCCCGCCAGAGCGCGACGTCTGCTCGACCAGGAAGGCGCGCACCTCTTCGGCGAGCTGCGTCAGATGTGCCTGGTCCAGCTTTCGAAGGTCAGCCGGCGATTCGATGGTCTCGAGGATTCCCATCAGAGGTGAGACCCGAATGCCGGCCGAGAGAATTGGAGATCCAGGTGGTCCGAGCCGAAGGCGCGGGTGGCACTAGGAGGAGCGCATCTTTCGATGCGCGACGACGACGGGCCAGGCCCCGCAACGCGCGGATCGGGCCGCATGGGCTCCAAGGCTCCGGCTGGCATTTCGGGGCTCACCTCTAAGCTCTAACGCTCCGTCCTCGCCATGAGTTCCGCCAGCTCTATGCAAAGCCGAGTCCCGGCCCCTGACGGTCCGCGCAGAACGGTTGTCAGCTCAGCGTTCGTGTTCCAGCTCGAGGCGGCGATATCGAGGTGCGCCCACGGCTTGCCGCGCGCGAATTCTCCAATGAACATGCCACCCAGGATGGCCCCGGCCTCGCCGTACTCCGAGTTCCTCAAATCGGCGATCTGGCTGCGCAGCAACACACGGTAGTCGGCGAATATCGGCAGCCTCCAGACTCGGTCGCCTGCACGTCGCGCCGCCTCTTCGACGAGCAGCCAGAACTCGTCGTTATTGCTGACCGCGGCGCTGGCGCCGTGCCCGATCGCGATGGTGGCCGCACCAGTAAGGGTCGCGAGGTCCAGGAGATGCGTAGCGCCGTTGCGCAGCGCATGTGTGAGAGCGTCGGCGAGCACGAGCCTGCCTTCGGCGTCCGTGTTGAGAATCTCGACGGTCTTGCCGTCCGCGCTCACCACCACATCACCGGGGCGCTGCGCCGCCGGGCCCACCATGTTTTCGGTCGTGGCGACGACCGCCATGACATCCAGGGGAACCTTTCGGGCGGCGATGACATCGATGGCTGCCAGCACCGCTGCCGCACCCGCCATGTCGGCCTTCATCTGGCTCATCGATGGCGGCTCTTTCAACGAGATGCCGCCTGTATCGAAGGTGATGCCCTTGCCGACGAGAGCAAGCACCGGTGCGCTGGCATCGGCCGCCTTGCCCGCCAGCTCGCGACCGCGGTGACGCAGCCGGATCATGTGCGGGGGTTGCGTCGAGCCGGCGGCGACCCCGAGCAGAAGGTTGTAGCCGCCGGCCCGCAGCTCGGAGGGGCCGAGCACCTCGATCTCGAGGCCATGCCTCTTCGCGATCTTGTTAGCCTCCTGCGCGAGCGCGTCGGGAGTCAGCTCGTTGCCCGGCGCGTTCTGCCATTCGCGAGCGCGATTTGTCGCCTCGCCGGCTTCCTGCGCCAATACCACCTCGTGGTCTCGGCCCTGCCCGAAGCCGGTAAGAATCAGCTCGTCCAGCTCGCCGCGCTCGGGCTGGGAGCCGGTCTGCCGTGACCTGCGCTCGAAGGTGCCCATGACGCATCCCTCGACCACCGCCCGCAAGCTGTCGGTGCTCAGGGGATCAACACGCATCAGGCCGATGCGGCTGTAGCCGTAAGTACGAGCCGCGCGCACGAGCTCGTGGTGGGCCGAGCGCAACCGCTGCCCGTCGAGGTCATTGATCGCGCCCAGACCGTAGAGGATCAAGCGGCGCGCGGCAATGCGCCCGTTGGTAGGCACCGGCATGACCTCGTGGATTCGCCCCTTGAACTCCCCGCTGCCCAGCAGCTCCGAGATGAGCCCGCCCAGCGCGCGATCGAGGTCGACTGCGGCGCCGGAGAGACGTTGTCCAGTGGCAATCGGGACCGCCAGGGCGTCGACCGTGATGTCGGCTGGAGCGGCGGCGACGAGATTGATCTTCACCAGGTGACTAACCCTACCGAGCCGATGCCGCCAGGCGCTCGGCCACGAGCTCGAGCACGTGCGCGACACGAAGCTCGATGCCTCGGCTGCGGGCGGCGGTGGCGATGTGGATGAGGCAGCCCGGGTTGTCGGACGCCACGACCGTGCAGCCCGTTTTGGCGATCGCATCGAGCTTCCACTCCGCCAGGCGGCTCGCCACACGGGGCCAATCGAGGCTGAATGTGCCCCCAAACCCGCAGCAGTTGGCGATGTCCGGGATGTCCACCACCTCGTAGCCCGCCAGGCCGAGAAGCCGCCTCGGCTCGGTCTTGAGACCGAGCTGCCGCAGGGTCTGGCACGAGTCGTGGTAGGCAACCTTCAGGCCGGTTCCGGTCTCCCGCACGAGCTCGGGCCGCTGTGTCAGCAGGTCGAGCGCGAATCGCGTGGAGTCCCGGAAGCGCGAGCGGAGAGGCTCCTCCGGGGAAGCGCCCCAATCGGGCGCGTCGATGGTGAACGCGCCAAAGCACGAGGCGGAGGGCGTCACGATCAAACCCTTGGAATCTCGAAGGCTTTCGGCGAGGCTGCTATGCAGTTCGGCCCCTCCTGAGAAGTCGCCAGCGTTGGCGGCGATCAGGCCGCAGCACCACTGAGCCTTGGGAAACCCAACCCTGTAGCCTGCCGCGTCTGCGATTTGTCGTAGGGCGACGGCTGCCTCTGGCAGCATCCTGTCGACCATGCAGGAGGCGAATATCGTGAGCGGCTCGCCACCCTGACCATTGGCGGCCGCCCGGTCGGAACGGTCGCGGAAAGGGACCCGGGCCAGTGGCGGAGCCCCCGGCACGAAGCGGCTGAAGGGGGCGCCTGCACGCAGCAGACCGTCCGCGAGGCCCGGCCGCTCCCAGACGCTGGTTAGCACCTTCTTCCGAAGCGACTTGCGGCCCTGGCGCCGGTGCTCGAGGATCTGGCGCGGCAGCGGGATGTCCACCGGGCAGATGTCCTGGCACGCATTGCATTGGGTGCAGAGGGTGTTCGGCAGGTCGGCCTTGTCGATGCCGTGGTGGAAAGGGGTGAGGACGAGCCCGATCGGTCCGTTGTAGATGTAGCCGAACTGATGGCCTCCCACCGCCATGAACGGCGGGCAGGCATTGGAGCACGCGCCGCAGCGGATGCAGGTGAGGGCGTCTCGGAAAATCGGATCGGCGAGCATCTCCGTGCGCCCGTTGTCCAGGATCACGCAATGCATCTCGCGCGGCCCATGTACCCCGATCGTCAGCGACTGTTCGATGTCTGCCGATCGGGACGGCCCCGTGATCCAGTTGACGTAGCTGGTCATGATCTGACCGGTACCGCTGCGCGGCAGCATGCGCAGAACCGCGACCGCATCCTCCAGGGTCGCCACCAGCTTGTCGAACCCGAACAACGCTATGTGCACCGGTGGCAGCGTCGTCGTGAGGTCGGCGTTGCCCTCGTTGGTGACGATGACGACAGTTCCCGTCTCCGCGATTGCCATGTTGGCTCCGCTGATGCCGACAGTCGCTTCGATGAACTTAGACCGGAGCGATTCACGGGCGTGCAGCTGGATGGCCTCGACGGTGGCCTCGGTGCCGAAGACGGCAGCCGCGTCCTCTTTGGTGAGGTGGATAGCGGGCGCGATCAGGTGCGACGGATGCGTGTGGGTGAGCTGGACCATTCGCTCGCCGAGGTCCGTCTCGACCACCTCCATGCCAAGCCCTTCCAGGTAGGGGTTGAGCTCGATCTCCTCGCTGGCCATCGACTTGACCTTGGTCACCACCATCCGGCCTTCGGCGCCGCGCGAAGCTGCAGCGCCGGCCTGCAAGCAGATTTGGCCGATGATCTTGCGCGCCTCCGCCGCGTCCTTTGCGTAATGGACGACGCCCCCTGCCGCTTCCATCCGCTGCTTGAACTGGTCCGCCAGCTCGGGCAGGTCGTCGAGATTGGCCCGCCGGCGCTGCTTGAGCTCCGCCCGCCCTTTCTCGAAATCGAAGCTCTCGAACGCGCGATCGCGGCGCGCGCGAATCCCGGTCAGGCCGCTGGTCAGGGCTTGCTGCAGGCTGGGATTGTCGAGAGCCTTGTCGACGCGCCTCGAGAAATGGCGCCGGCTCTCAGGCACGTGCTTTCGAGGCTTCCTGGAGTGCTGCCTCGAGCGCGGCGGGCGTAGACACCGGCGCCAAGCATATGGTCCCCACGCACACCATGGCGCGACCATCCTCATTGGGGTCGATCACCGCGTACGGATGCGCCAGCCGTGCCGCACGCACCAACTCCGCGTTTCCGCTGCTCACCTTGATCGCTTTCCGCTGACGATCCAGCGCCCGAGCGAAGGCAGCGGCCATCAGGCCGTACTGAGCAGGCAAACCCGCCACGGATTCAAGGGCGCGGCGAGCTAGCTGCGCGCACGGCATGTCGGGCTGGCCGGACAGAGTGTCCAGCTCACCCAGTGCCATGGCCGCAATCGAATTCTCTCCGAGTGGCTTGATGGGATCACCCAGGCGGCCGAGTCGCTCGGCCACGTGGTCGAAATATCCGCCCAGCTCGTGGTCTGCGTACGCATCTTCGAGGTGTTGCGCGAGGTCCATGGCGATCGGGAGCCAGCCATCCCCAAGGCCTGCCTGGTGTGCGCGCACCGCGGCGAGGAGTCCCCAGACCTGGTCTCCGAGCTGCCCGCCTGCGCCCTCCGTGTGGGTCAGGCCGTGCCCGGTCCGGTACCTATCGTGGAAGAGCTGATCGAGCAGCTTTGCAGCATGCACGCGAAGTTTTGGACGGTTGCGTAGGACAGCCGCTTCGAGGTAAGCGACCGCCAGCGCTGCATTCCACGACGTATAAACGCGACGGTCGACGTAAGGAGCATTGTCGGGCCTGCGCTCATCGGCGCCGAGCGAGTAGTAGTGCTCGTCGGCGTCCTGGCTGCCTGCGTACAAACCAGTCGTCGGGTCGCGCAGGACAGTGTCCAGGTAGCCAGTAGTCGCATCGAGGATATCGTCGAGCCCGGCCAGGGCCACGGCGCTGATCAGGCCAGCGTGATCCTCCAGCATTTTCTCGAAATGGGGCACGCTCCAGTCCTGCGTCGTCGAATAGCGGAAGAATCCACCTTCAATGTGGTCGTAAGTGCCACCGCCTGCCATGTGTTCCAGCGAGTTGATTGCCATCTGGCGCAGCGTTGGATCCGCGCGCACCTGGGCTTGCTCCAGCAATAAGACGAGGGCCTCGGTTTGCGGAAACTTGGGCGCGTTGCCGAAACCGCCGTACACGGGGTCGTAAGCGTTCGTGACGGCTTCGAGAATCGAATCGACAATGCTCTCGTCAAGCTCGCCGGCGCTCCGCGCGATGCCCGATGCAGCTCGTTTCCGCGACTCGAGAGCGCTGCTGGCGATCTCAGTCTGATGGCTACCGTAATAGCCGGCAACTCGGATCAACGCGTCGGCCATCTGATCCGGTGGCAGGTACGTCGCGCCAGTGAGGATATCGCCCGAAGACGTGAGGAAAGCCGTGGTCGGCCAGCCCCCCATGTTGTACCGCTGGTTGATGTCGGGCCGTACGTCGTTGTCGACCCGGACGGGCAGGTACTGGCTGTTGATCAGGTCGATCACCCCTGCGTGCGAGTAGGTGGTCTCGTCCATCACGTGGCACCAGTGGCACCAGACCGCTGATATGGAAAGAAGAATGGGACGGTTTAGGAGGCGCGCTTCGTCGAACGCCTTTTCCGACCAGGGGCGCCACTTGATCTCGGCGGCCCGATTTGGGCGTGGCGAGAAGTGGAATTCGACCTCACTTTCGATCACACGACAAGGTTACGCGGGTGAAACAATGTCCCAGTGATCTCAACTAGTGCCGCCGACGCGTATATCGAGAAGAACAGCGCACGGTTCGTCGAAGAGCTGAAGGAGCTCTGCTCGTTCCCCAGCATCTCCAACCACGGAGCCGAGGCAGTGAAGCCGGCGCGGGAATGGCTCGGCGAGCGTTTGGGCCGATTCACCGATCGGGTCGAGACCCTGGAGGCTGGAGGGATGCCGGCGCTCTACGCAGAGGTGCCTGGCGCCGGCCGTCGCAAGCTGCTCCTGTACCAGCACTACGACGTGCAGCCGGTCGACCCCATCGAGCTGTGGGATTCGAAACCGTTCGAACCGGCCGAGAAAGATGGCCGGATCATCGCCAGGGGAGTCGCCGACGACAAGGCCGATGTGATGGCGCGGATACACGCGGTGGAGACGCTCAAGAAAGTGGGCGAGATCCCCGTGACGTTGCGGTTCCTGATCGAGGGCGAGGAGGAGATCGGCTCGAAGACTTTCGAAAAGATCGCTCACGAGCATTCAAGCAAGCTGAGCGCCGACGGTTGCCTGTGGGAATCTGGAACGTCGTTTGACGAGTCTGGGCGGCCGACCCTGCAGTTCGGATGTCGCGGCCTGGTTTACCTGCAGCTGCGGGTGCGGTTTCTCAACTTCGACCAGCATTCCGGCCTCGCGTCTATCTACCCGTCGGCTGCGATGTATCTGATCGAAGCGCTCGCGAGCCTGCGCGACCAGGACATGAACCTCAAGATCGCCGGCTTCTACGACGGTGTGGTCCCGCCGACAGAGGCCGACCGCCGGATGATGGCGAAGATCGACCCCGAGGTCGAGCAGCGAAAGCAGCTGGTCGGTTTCGAGCGCCTCGTCCGCGACCCCAAGCCCGAGAACGTCATCGAGCAGCTTCTGTTCACTCCGACCTGCAACATCGCGGGCGTCACCATCGGCTACCAGGGCCCCGGTTCGAAGACGGTGCTCCCTGCAGAGGTGACCGCCAAGCTGGATTTCCGGCTCATCCCCAACCAGGAGCCGGCCCACGTACTGGAGAGCCTTCGCAAGCACCTCGATTCGCACGGTTTCGAAAAGGTCGAGATCGTCTGGAGCGATTCCGAGAAGCCGGCCCGATCAGACCCAGACTCCGATGTCGCCAAGGCCATGATCGAGTGCGTTCGCGAGCTGCACGGCGAGCCGATTCTGTGGCCGTTCATGCAGGCGACAGGGCCCATGCATCCGGTGGTTGCCGACCTGGGCATCCCGACGGTGCTGCCGGTGGGCGTCGGGCGCCCTGACAACCGTGTCCACGCACCGAACGAGAACATTCGCGCGGCGGACTACATCAACGCGATCCGCCTCATGTGCAGAGTCTGGGAGCGGTTCGGCGCCTGATGGAAAAGCTCACCGACAAGCTGTTCACAGTCAAGTACAACGAGGACAGCGGCAAGCCGCACATCGAGATCGTCGACCAGGAGGTCTGCGGGACCAAGTGCGAGGGCAAGTACTGCACCCACTTCTGCCCAGCGGGTGTTTACGAGTGGAACGAGGAGCAGAAGAAGACCCTGGTGAGCTTCGGCAACTGCATCGAGTGCGGCGCCTGCTCCATCGGGTGCCCTTTTGACAATATCCTCTGCCATAGCCCGCGTGGCGGCTACGGCGCCCAGTTCAAGCACGGGTAGGAATACCGACCCTGCCGGCCCCTTTTCAATCAGTGCAATGAATTACGACGTCATCATCGTGGGGGGCGGCCCGGCGGGCCTGGCTGCAGGCCTCTACACGGCCCGGATGAATCTGAAGGCGGTGCTGGTCGATAGGGGCGCACTCGGTGGCCAGCTGTTGAACACCGAGCTGGTCGAGGACTATCCCGGTTTCGAGACCATCCTGGGCTCCGAGCTGGCGACCAAGATGGGGGACCACGCCCGCAAGTTCGGCCTCGAGGTGCGCGACTTCGAGCCCGTTCTGGAGATCGATGTCGAAGGCAATACCAAGGTCGTCCGGCTGGAGTCGGGGGAGGAGCTCAGGGCTCCTGCCCTGATCATGGCCGCGGGCGGCCTGCCGCGATACCTGGGAATTCCGGGCGAGAAGGAGTTCTGGGGCCGCGGCGTCAGCTACTGCGCGGTTTGCGATGGCGCCTTCTTCAAGGGCCAGGAGCTGGCAGTCGTCGGCGGGGGAGACGCTGCGGTCGAAGAGGGCGACTTTCTCACGAGGTACGCATCGAAGGTCCACATAATTCACCGCCGGAACGAGCTGCGAGCGCAGCCGATACTCATCGACCGGGCGCGCGCCAACGTAAAGATCGATTTCATCCTGGAGGCGGCGGTGAAAGAGATCAGCGGGACCGAGAAGGTTCACGCGGTGCGCTACGAGCAGGGCGGACGGACCAAGGAGCTCAACGTCGGCGGAGTGTTCATCTTCGTCGGCTTTGTCCCTAACTCCGGGCTGTTCAAGGTGCACGTCGACCACGACGAGGCGGGTTACATCCTTACTGGACGCGACCTCCAGACGTCGGTGGAAGGTATCTGGGCCGTCGGCGATGTACGTGCGCAGCTGACGAAGCAGATCGCGACCGCCGTCGGTGATGGCACGACCGCAGCGGTCGCTGCGTCGATGTACGTGACGTCGCTGAAGGACGCGGCACGAGCCTAGTCCCGTGTCGGCCGTAGGCGCTAGCTGACGACGTCGACCCAGACCAGCCCGGGCGGCATGCTCAGCACAATGCCGTTCGAGAGCTTGAAGGTCAGCGGTTTGTGTGCGCCCGTTGACGTCCAGGTGCCCGCAAACCTGTGGCCCTTGTAATAGACGTCGATCTTGCCGCTCGAATCCAGGTTGTAGTCATGAATATAAGCGCCGTGCCCATCGCCGACGTTTAGCAGCTGCACCTGCGTATGCAGGAGTATCAGCATCTCGATGCGCACGAGCTGGTGGCTGGTGGCATCGCGATACAGGTGCCCTTCCTCGGTCTTTTGATAGGTGCCGAAGGTCGGGTCGTAGGCGTAGGTCGAATAGTGCTCAGGCACTGAGATCTTGGTTGCCGCGGCACCGCCTGGCAGCGGTTGGCGTGCCTTCGGCAGCGTGAACGCCGCGATGCCGAACCTCGCTTCCGCCTTCTTAACCAGCGTGCCGTTGATCATCAGGTTGTCCGGTGCGATTCGCGCCGCGGTGCGATACATATAGCCGATGGTGTCGAAGAACTGCGGGACCGGGTCGCCGGCCGCCTGGCTTGCAGTCGCCTGCGACTCGCCCGACTGGAACAGCAGACCCTCGTAATGTCGCGCGATCTTCAGTGAGATGAACCGGCTCGAGCGCATCGGGCCGATGACCTTCGGCGCATTCTGGTAGATGGCGGTTAGGCGCGTGATTCCGCCCTCGGCCAGGTACTCGAAGATGAGGCCGGCCGCCTGCAGGCCGTTCTGGTCGCGTGCGTAGTAATCGTTGGGGATCTGGATCAGAGCCGGGTACTTGAGGGCTGTGGTCGTCTCGTGATCGTGGTAGTAGATGCCGGTGAGCAACGTGAAAGCGGTGGACATAGTGTGTCCGGTCTGATCGAGAGCGCCTGCGGCGAGCTGGATCACCAGTGGGCCCGATGGGATGCCCTTGGTCGCGATCGTTGCGGTCCGGTCATCCGTCGCCCACTTCAGAGCAAGAACCTTCGTGCCAGCGGTGACGTTGACGGTGCTGGGGTCCATCGCGTCATTGAAATTGAGCTGGAGCAGCGAGCCCGGGTCGATTTCGCCGCCGTCGCTGATCGTCACAGCGCCCGAGGTCACCGATGTGACGCGAGGCTCGATGGTTGTCGTGAAGGTCCATGCCGTCGCCTTCAGCTGGTGGAGACCAAGATCGGTGAGCGAGTTAAGAGTGACCGTATAGGTGGTCAGCGGGGCGAAAAATCCTGATGGCGACCATGCATAGTCGGTCTGCCCAGAAAGGGCCCGCAAGGTCCCGGCCATCGCAGGGGCGATGTTCAGCGCTGATTGCAATGTGGCCATACCGACGGGCCTGGAGAACTTGAAGTCCAGCTGTGTATCGGTGGCGACGTTGGTCTGGCCATTCTTGAGATTGAGGCTGACGGACGTCGGCAGGGTGTTGGCATAGACGACGAAACCGCCCGCGGCGCTTAGAAGCACCGCGAGGGCGACCGCAATGGGGATCCAACCTCGACCGGCGAGCCCCTTTCGTCGGGGTCGCCGTAAGGCTGCGGCCGGTGGTGGCGAGGGCTGGATCTCTTGCAAGGGCGTAAGGAAAACGGGCCGGAGGCGAATTATGTCACGGAGGACTATGCCCTAGATCGGATTTACGACCGGCCGCGCACTCCTCGCAGGCACAGAGCCGACGTAGCAGCGAGAACGTATAGAGCCCGGTGGCGTGGCCGCTCTGAAATGCGATCTGCAGCGCGTACTGGCCGATGAGGCTCACGTCCTGAAGTCGAAGCTCCTCTGGAGCGAGGTTCTTGACGCGCGACAGGCGGCCCGGGGCGCCCGCCTCACCACGACACTCGGCACAGGGGCACGCCCAGCGGAGCTGCTCCCCCGAGTACGTGCTGCGGTGGCCGTCCTCCCAAACCACGTCCATCACATTGCGTTCGCGGTCGGCGTCGACGTTGACTGGAAACGGGTCGGGGTCTTGCAGTGGGCTAGCCGACTCCTAGCGGACGTTGATCACCGGCAGCTGCCGGAATGACTGGATGGAGGTTCGGGCGGCCACCTGCGAGGCGATGTGCGTGAAGGCTTGGGCGCCCGCGGATTCGGGCCTCGAGATGACAACCGGGGTACCGGAGTCGGCATCCTCGCGGATGCCCTCCTCGAGCGGAATCGCGCCCAGGAACGGTACGCCCAGGCGCTTGGCGGCGGACTCGGCGCCACCGTGGCTGAAGATCTCGTGGCGGTGCCCGCAATTGGAACAGACGTACCAGCTCATGTTTTCGATCAGGCCAAGGGGCGTGACGTTCAGCTTCCTGAACATCTGGAGGGCCTTGACCGCGATGTCGGTGGCGACATCCTGCGGCGTGCACACGATGGCCACGCCTGTGAGAGGGATCGCTTGGGCGAGGGTCAACGAGGCGTCGCCGGTGCCCGGGGGGAGGTCGATCACGAGGTAGTCGAGCCGGCCCCAGTCGACCTGGACCATCATCGCCTCGATGGCCTTGCCGACCATCGGCCCGCGATAGATCGTCGGCTGTTCGCCGGGGTAGATCAGGCCGAACGACATCACCTTGAGACCGTGAGCGTCGATCGGCTGCAGGCGTCCGTTGACCTGCTCGGGCACGGCGTGCGACCCGATCATGGCCGGGACCGACGGACCGTAGATGTCGGCGTCCAGGAGGCCGACCTCGGCGCCGGCCTTGCGCAGCGCGGCCGCGACGTTAACGGCGACCGTGGACTTGCCCACGCCGCCCTTGCCCGAGGCGACGGCGATTGTCTGCTTGACGCCGGGGAGGATCTCTGAGGGCTTGGGTCGCATGAAAGCGGGCCGCACGTTGGCGGTCATGTGGACTTCCACAGCGGTGACGCCGGGGATGTCTCCGACCAGGTCCTGCGCCTGCGACTTGAAGCGGTCGCGGACGGGACACGCCGGCGTCGTCAGCTCGAACGTGAAGCTGACCTTGCCCTGAGGGCTGACCTCCAGCTCCTTGATCATCCCGAGGCTTACGACGTCGCGCCCGAGGTCTGGGTCCTGGATGTGGGAGAGCACGCCGAGCACTTGCTCGGTGGAGGGAAGTGTCATCGCCAACGCATGTTACCGATACCCAGGGACTCGCTCCGGTTGGACAACCCTGCCTGTTAACTTCGAGCTGGCATGAGTCCATCCACCCTGCTTGCGCATCAAGCGGCCTGCCGCGCTTGCCACAAGTGCGTCGGCGACGGCATCATCCCCGAGGCGAATCCGACCTTCTCAGGTCAATGGGGTGCGCCGTTCATGCTGGTCGGCCAGGCACCAGGTCCCACCGAACGAGTGTCGCGGCGTCCTTTCGATGGTCGCGCCGGCAAGGAGCTCGACCGCTGGATGCTTCGCGCCGGCTTCGCCGGCGCTGAAGACTTCCGCAGCCTCACCTACATCGCAGCGCTGATGCGCTGCTTTCCGGGACGGAACGCGACCGGCACCGGGGATCTCCGGCCGCCCGCGTCCGCGATCGCCAACTGCGCCCACTGGCTCGATGCCGAGCTGCGAATTCTCAAACCACAGGTCCTGATCCCAGTCGGCCAGATGGCTATCAATCGGTTCCTTGGTCCCGGCTCCCTCGAGGATCGCGTCGGGAATCGGTTCGGGGAACGGCCTGTGATCGTTCCGCTGCCGCATCCTTCGGGCACGAGCCGCTGGCTCAACGATTCGGCAAATCGAGACAGGCTCGCGGCCGCGCTGGCGCTGATCGCAGTGCTCCGCTTGCAATACGCTTCGCCGCGCAAGAAAATCTCAGCACTGCCGCGCGCAACAGGTAGCCTGCGTGGGCACCCTGCGCATCTGTCGCAGCGGCCTATGGACAAGGAGAAGGAAGCGTGAAGTACTTGCTCGTCTATTACGGCGGAGGAATGCCGGAGTCGCCGGCTGCGCAGGCGCGGGTCTTGAAGCAGTGGGAGAAATGGTTCGCGAAAGTCGGGCCGGCGATGGTGGACGGTGGCAATCCGTTTTCTGGGGCGGTTAACAAGATCAGGGCTGATGGCAGCACCGCGAAAGGGCCGATTGGCAAGCGCGCGAGCGGCTACAGCATCATCGATGCCCCCTCGCTTGACAAGGCGACGAAGCTGGCGAAGGGTTGTCCCATCATCAGGAGCGGCGGCGAGATCGCGGTCTACGAAACCTTCAACGCGATGTAACGGTTGCCTTCCTTTTTTGTCCAGCGAGATGGTGAGCGCGCGGTAATCCTGGGCGACGACGCTCGCCATCTCGCTCGCTCGCTGCGGGCGCGGGTGGGGGAGAAGATCGAGGTGGTGGACCCGGCGGGACTCATGCTCACGCTGCGTCTCGATCGAGTCACCGCGGAACGGGTCGAGGGCACTGTTGTCTCCGAGCGTGCGCACGACCCTGAGCCGTTGGCACGAATCGTGATCGCCATCGCCCACCTGCCTGCTCCCGCGCTCGAACTCGTCCTCTCCCGATGCACAGAGGCCGGCGCATATGCCTTTCACATCGTCCAGGCCGACCGCAGTGTGGCGCGCGGTGCCAAGCCTGAACGCTGGCGAACCATCTGCCGCGAGGCGGCGATGCTCGCCGGCAGGCTGGGCGTCCCCGATGTCCTTGGGCCGTCATCGCTCGAAGACGTAGTCGACATGAACGAGAACCCGGTGATGCTCGTGCGCACCGCGCCAGTACGGCTGGCCGACATGGCGGAGCCCCAAAACCTGACGCTCTTGGTCGGCCCCGAGGGGGGCTGGTCGGACCGAGAGCTTGCGCTGGTGCCTCAAAAGGCCACCCTGGGCCCGCGCAATTTGCGCGCCGACACGGCGGCCCTGGTGGCCCTGGCGACGGCCCTGGTGACACGTCCATAAGTTCGCTTCCCATGTCGCTTCGAAATGAGATAACATTGGGCATGGGATGGTGGAGCAAAAGGTTTCGCGTGACCTCATAGATTCGAGCTGTCCGGTCTCGGTCGACCTGGCCGTCTTCACGCTTGCGGGTCGCGAGCTGAGCGTGCTCCTTCGCCGGCGGACCGAGCCACCGTACCCGGGTTTCTGGGCGCTCCCCGGCGGCTTGCGCTGCCCCGGCTCTTCGCTCGACTCACAGGCGCGCGCCCTCCAGGTCGGCATCACGGGGGTCGACGGCGGCTGGATCGAGCAGCTCAAGACCTTTCACCGGCCCCAGCAGCTGGATAGCGCCGGCCATGTCGTGGTGCCTGGGCGCGATCCACGCGGCGACGTGCTGTCCGTCGCGTACCTCGCGATCGTGCCTGTCGCAGCGGCTGAGGCGTGCGCGGGCGAGAAGGATGGGGTTGAGCAGGACTGGCACCCGGTGAGGCGGTTGCCGGTCGAGATGGCGTTCGACCATCGCGAGGTTGTCGACTACGCGGTGCGGCGCCTGCGGAGCAAGGTCGGCTACTCATCGGTTGGATTCCAGCTGCTGCCTTCCGAGTTCACGATCTCGGAGCTCCAGCACGTCTACGAGGCGGTCCTTGGGCTGTCGATCAATCGAGGCAACTTCTGGCGCAGGGTCGTCGACCGCGGCGTGATCGAGCAGACCGGCAAGGAGCGAAGCGTCCGCGGCAAGAAGGCATATCTCTTCCGTTTCACCCAGCAGGCCTTTGGCTTGCGCGAGGAGCCCGATGGTTTCATCGAAGCCTGACCTGCACCAGGTGGTGGCGGCCGCCCTCGCCGAGGACCTCGGCGAGAGCAACGTCGATGTGACGACCAGCTCGATCGTCGACGCCGATCTGATGGGCGAAGCGGTGGTGATCGCTCGCAAGCCGGGTGTGCTGAGCGGCAGCGACGCCGCGGCGGGCGTGTTCGAAATGATCCATCCGGCCAGCAAATACGAGGCCCTCCTTGCCGATGGCGCCCGGCTCGCGGCCGGCGTTGAGGTCGCGAGGGTCAGCGGCTCCTTGAGCTCGATCCTCATCGGCGAGCGCACCGCGCTCAATTTCCTGCAGCGCCTTTCAGGAATAGCGACGATGACTCGCCGGTATGCGGACGCGTTAGCGCCCTACCCAAAAGTCACGTTGCTCGACACGCGCAAGACGACGCCCGGGCTGCGCTCGCTCGAACGCGCTGCGGTGCGCGCCGGGGGCGGTCACAACCACCGCGACGGTTTGTGGGACGCGATCCTCATCAAGGACAACCACGTCGCGGCCGCTGGCGGAGTGCGCGAAGCGATCAGGCGCGCGCGCAAGGTCGGGATGGCCGTGGAGGTTGAGGTGGACACGCTCGAGCAGCTGGCCGAGGCGCTCGACGTTGGGGCAGAGATCGTGCTGCTCGACAACATGACGGCCGAGCTGATGCGGCAAGCAGTTGAAATCACCGCGGGCCGCGCGAAGTTGGAAGCATCAGGGGGCATGACCTTGGAAGGAGCTGTTGCAGCTGCGCGAGCCGGGGTCGACCGGATATCGGTTGGAGCGCTTACGCACTCGGCGCCGGCGCTGGACCTGAGCCTGGAGGTGACAAGGACATGGCGGTAGAGACAATCTCGCTCGAGGCTGACGCCGCCGAGTATTCCCGGCGCGACGTGCCGCGCGACATCGCGGGCATGAGCGCGGAAATCCGCGAGCTCGCGCGCAAGCGCAACGCGGTGATCCTCGCGCACAACTACCAGGTGCCCGAGGTGCAGGACGTGGCCGATTACGTAGGCGATTCGCTGGGACTGTCACGGCAAGCCGCCGCGACGCCGTCCGACCTGATCGTGTTCTGCGGCGTCCATTTCATGGCCGAGACGGCTGTCATCCTCAGCCCGAAGAAGCGCGTCCTGATTCCGGACCTCGCCGCGGGGTGCTCGCTCGCCGCGACCATCAACGCCGAGCAGCTGGCCGCATGGAAGGCGGAGTTTCCCGACGCTGTCGTGGTTTCGTACGTCAACACGACGGCGGAGGTCAAGGCGCTCAGCGACTACTGCTGCACGTCAGGCAACGCGGAGCGCGTCATCCGCGCGATCCCTGAAGACAGGGAGATTCTATTTCTGCCCGACATGTTCCTTGGCACCTACCTGGAGAAAGTCACGGGGCGGAAGATGCATGTCTGGCCGGGCGAGTGCCACGTGCATGCGGGGATCAGGCCCGCCGACCTCGACAGGGCTCGCGCGGAGCACGGTGACGCCGACCTGCTCGTTCACCCCGAGTGCGGTTGCGCCAGCCAGTGCATGTACTTCAAGGCGAGCGGCGACATCGACGCAGACAGAACTCACATCCTCAGCACTGAGGGCATGGTCAAGCACGCTCAGCAGTACCCGACCCGAAGCTTCGTCGTCGCGACGGAGCTCGGAATCATGCATCGCCTGGCCAAGGAAGCGCCGCAGGGTCGTTTCTACGCCGCGAGCGAGCGCGCCATCTGCCGCTACATGAAGAAGATCACGCTCGAGAAGCTGCTCATCTCGCTGCGCGACGATGTGTTCGAGGTCAAGGTGCCAGAGGACGTTGCCGACCGCGCTCGGGGCGCCATTCAGCGGATGGTGGAGTTGTGATCAATTCCGATCTCCGCAGTCAGGTTGCCACTGACGTCCTGGTCATCGGCGACGGGCTCGCGGGTTCCGCCGCAGCGCTGGAGGCCGCACGCCTGGGCGCACGCGTCGCGCTCGTGTCGGCCGGCCCCGCCTCATCCGAGCGAGCTCAGGGCGGTATCGCCGCCGCTGTGCTGCCGGAGGACTCGCCTCGGCTACACGCCATCGACACCCTGGCCGCAGGCGCCGGGCTGTGCGATCCGGACGCGGTGACGATGCTGACCTCGGCAGGTCCGGAGACGGTCCATTGGTTGGAGTCTCTTGGCGTGCGTTTCGATGGTGACGCTGCCCGCGAGGCGGCCCACTCGATGGCTCGCGTCCTTCACCTCGGCGGCGATCAGAGTGGTCACACGCTCATGGCTTTCGTGCATGCGGCGATCGACCTCGAGCCACGCATCACCCGCTTCACCGCGCGGCTGCATGCACTGCTTGGCGACGGAGTGTGCGAAGGGGCGGAGTTCTCCGGCGGCCTGACCGTTTACGCCGGCGCAACGATTCTCGCCACCGGCGGGTATGCCGGCCTGTACGAGCGCACGACCAACAGCCGGCTGAGCAACGGCAAGGGCATCCTCGAAGCGGCGCGTGCCGGGGCGCATGTCGCCGACCTGGAGTTCGTCCAGTTCCACCCGACCGTCTTTGCTGGTCCCCACCCATTCCTCATCACGGAGGCCCTACGCGGCGCGGGCGCTCATGTGGTCGACGCAGCCGGTGAGCGTTTCATCGACGAGCTTCTGCCGCGAGACCAGGTGGCAGTGGCGCTGGCGAAGCATCGAGGCCCCGCGTTCATCTCAGCAACGCACATGGATTCGGAGCTGTTGCGCGTGAGCTTTCCAAACTTCATGCGCAACTGCCGCCACGCGGGGATCGATCCGCTGCACGAGCCCGTGCCGATAATGCCGGCGGCCCACTACACGATGGGTGGCGTGTCGACCGACCTCGATGGGAGGGCGTCGGTCCCCGGCCTGTTCGCTGCCGGCGAGTGCGCACGGACCGGCGTGCACGGCGCCAACCGGTTGGCAAGCAACTCGCTGCTCGAGGCAGCCACTTTCGGAAGGCGTGCAGCCGCAGCGGCTACTGCCACGGCGCCCATTGTGGGGTCCGCTAGCGCGCGAGGTCACATGTGGAGGCGGGGTGAGCTCAGCCTGGGTGAAGTCCGCCGCGTCCTGGATTCCGCGGCCGGCGTGCTCCGCAGTGGGCGCGGGCTTGCGCGCGGTCTGCGGGTTTTGGGGTCGGGCGCCGGCTCCGCGACGGCCGCGGACGCCGCCGAGATGGCTTCGATGATTTGCTCGGCCGCACTTTCCCGCCCGCTCAGCCTGGGCGCCCACCAGCGACTCGACCAGCCCGCGCCGATCGCGGTCTAGCGTTTCAGCGCGCGGTACGTCTTCACCTCGCCGGCAATCGCAGCGGCTGAGAACCCGACGAAACTAACCAGCCCGACGACTGCCACAAACGCGCCCAGGCTCCCCGCCCAATCGGTGGCGCCAAGGCCGATGACCAGGATGCCGAACGACGCAATGACGTTTGAGTAGGCCTTGATGCCAGAGCGCGAAGCCGCGTATCCCGGTGCCAGGGTACCCAACGATCGCGAGGTCACGTGCCTGATGAGGAAGTCGCCCACAACCTTGGTGTACAGAAATCCGCCCGCAAGCAGAATGAGCAAACCGAGCGCCGTGATCATGCTGCCGGCAATCTTGGCACGGTCAATCCGGCCTGGCACCTACGATTCATAGCGTGTTGACCGTGAAGCAGGCGCTGGTGCGGAACTTCTGCATCATCGCCCACATCGATCACGGCAAGTCGACGCTTGCCGACCGGCTCCTCGAGTTCACCAACTCGATCAGCCAGCGCGATATGCAAGACCAGGTCCTCGACACCATGGACCTCGAGCGAGAGCGGGGCATCACGATCAAGCTGCAGGCCGTCCGCATGACTTATCCCGCCCGCGACGGAAAGACCTACGAGTTGAACCTTATCGATACGCCCGGCCACGTCGATTTTGCGTACGAAGTCTCGCGGTCGCTGGCTGCATGCGAGGGCGCGATCCTTGTCGTCGACGCTGCGCAGGGGATAGAGGCGCAGACGCTGGCCAACCTCTACCAGGCCGTTGAAGCCGGCCTGACCCTGGTGCCGGTCGTCAACAAGATCGACCTCGACGCCGCGCAGCCCGAGATGGTCGCGGAGGAGATCGCGGACGTAACCGGGATTCCCCGCGATCAGGTCATCTTCGCCTCCGCCAAGCAGGGCATCGGCACCCAGGACATCCTCGAAGCGGTGATCGCCAGGGTCCCGCCCCCGCATGGCGACCCCAAAGCGCCGCTGCGCGCGCTCATCTTCGACTCCCACTACGACACGTATCGCGGAGTGATCACTTACGTCCGCGTCGTCGACGGAGAGATCATTCCTCGCACCAAGATTCGGATGATGAACACCGGCAAGGTCCACGAGGTGGACGAGGTCGGCTGGTTTGCTCCAGGCCCCAGGCCCGCGGAGAAGCTGACCGCCGGCGAGGTCGGCTACGTCACCGCCGCGATCAAGAACGTGGTCGACGCGAGGGTGGGCGACACGATCACCACTGCCGACGATGGCGCCGCGACACCGCTGCCCGGCTACCGACAGGTCAAGCCCATGGTGTTTGCCGGACTCTTTCCGACCGACTCCGAACGGTTCGGCGACCTCAAGGAAGCCCTCGAGAAGCTGCAGCTCAACGACGGCGCACTGTCGTTCGAGCCGGAGAACTCCGCGGCCCTCGGCTTTGGGTTTCGCTGCGGGTTCTTGGGCCTTCTCCACCTCGAGATCGTTCAGGAGCGCCTGGAGCGCGAGTTCGAGCTGGACATCATCACCACGGCTCCGACGGTCGAGTACATGGTGACGCTCAAGACCGGCGCGGTCATCGAGGTCGACAATCCCGCGCTGATGCCAGACCCGACCACGATTGAATTGATCGCGGAGCCTTTCGTGAATCTGTCGATCATCGTTCCGTCGAACTTTGTCGGCCCGATGATGGAGTTGTGCCAGGAACGGCGCGGGGGATACAAGCATCTGGAGCACAGGCCCGGCGACAGGGTGGTCATCGAGTACGAGATGCCGCTGGGCGAGATCATCCATGACTTCTACGACCAGCTCAAGTCCAGGTCCAAGGGATATGCGTCGATGGACTACGAGATGATCGGCTTCCGCGAAGGTGACCTCGTGAAGCTCGACGTGCTCGTGGCCGGCGAGCCGGTGGACGCGCTGTCACTGATCGTGCACCGGAGTAAGGCACAGATCCAGGGTCGCAAGCTGGTCGAAAAGCTGAAGACGATCATCCCGCGCCAGATGTTCATCGTCCCGCTTCAAGCGGCGATCGGCGGCAAGATAGTCGCCCGCGAAACAATCGCGGCGATGCGAAAAGATGTGCTCGCCAAGTGCTACGGCGGCGACATCACGCGCAAGCGCAAGCTGCTGGAGAAGCAGAAGGAAGGCAAGAAGAGGATGAAGCGGGTGGGCTCGATCGAGATCCCGCAAGAGGCTTTCATGGCGGTGCTCAAGCTTGATGAATAAGGCTCGAGTGGTTCGAACCTAGCGCTCCGGCTCCGTCGCCCGGAACCACTCCCATTGCTTGGCCAGGCCCTCCGCCAAGGACACCCGCGGCTCCCAGCCCAACCTCTCCCGGGCCAGGTTGATGGACGCCCCTGTGTGACGCGGATCGCCCGGCGCCGCCGGCAGGTTCTGTCTCCGGATGCTGAGTCCACTGATCTCCTCCAGCGTTGCGAGCACCTGGTTCACAGTCACGCGGCTGCCACCGCCGAGGTTGAAAATCTGGCCGACAACATCAGCTGTCGACGCCTTGATGGTGCCGTCGACGGCATCAGAGACGTAGGTGAACTCCCGCGTCTGCTCGCCATCGCCAAACACCTCGATGTCGTCCCCGGCGGTCATGGCTTGCATGAAGCGCGAGAACGCCATGTCGGGTCGCTGGCGCGGGCCGTATACGGTGAAGTACCTGACCGAAACCGCCGGGATGCCGAAGTTCCTTGTGTAGAGATTCGTGAGGTGCTCGGCGGCGAGCTTGGTCACGCCGTAGGGCGATAGCGGTCGAGGCAGCGCCGTCTCCTTGGTTGGGAATCTCTCGGCATCGCCGTACACCGAGGAGCTCCCGGCGAACACGAAGCGTTTGATAGGAGCGTCCTTCAGGGCTTCGAGAAGGCGCTGGGTGGCGATCACGTTGTCGCGAACGTAACGGTCGAACTGATTGCCCCAGCTGGGTCGAACGCCGGGCTGGCCGGCGAGGTGGTAGACGACGTCGGCGCCGTCGAGCAGGGGAGCGAGGTCGGCATCCACAAGGTCCGCTGCCTCGAAGTGGAAGCGGTCGTGGCTTCTGGACTTGTCCAGGTTCTGTTCCTTCCGCGCCCTTTCGTAGTAGTCCGCAAAGCAATCGATGCCGACCACCTCATGGCCGGCCGCCAGCAGGCGTTCGCTCAGGTGGGATCCGATGAAGCCCGCGACACCGGTGACGACGACTCTCAAGTTGCCTCAACCCTATCCTGAATCAGAAATGAGCCGGTTCGAAACGTGGCTGTCAGATTCTGGGGTCGGTATCGCGGTCAAGCAGTTCCCGGCAGGCACGCGCACCGCTGTCGACGCCGCGAACGCGATCGGGTGCGAGGTGAGCCAGATCGTGAAATCCCTCGTGTTCGTGGCGGCTGGAAGACCGGTGGTCGCGCTGGTGAGTGGCGCGAATCGGTTGGACGAACTGCGGCTCGCGGCGGTGGCCGGAGCACCGGTCGCAAAGGCCGATGCCGGTATAGCTCGCGATGCGACCGGGTACTCGATCGGAGGCGTTCCGCCCTTCGGGCATGCCACGGACGTCCCGGTGTTCATGGACCGCGACCTGCTCGGCCATGGCGTCGTGTGGGCGGCGGCGGGGCGGCCCGACTCGGTCTTCGAGATCACTCCCCAGCGACTCATCGAGCTCAGCCATGCCGAGGTGGCCGATCTGAAGACGACCACGCCGTGAGCTCCCAAGGGCATATGACGTCGCTCCCATTCAAACACCTGTACATCCACCTCCCGTTCTGCAAGCACAAATGCGGCTACTGCGACTTCAATGCCTATGCCGGGATGGACAGGCTCATGCCTGACTATGTCGGCGCTCTCGAGCGAGAGCTCTCGGCAGCGCGCGCGCAATTTCCATTCGCCGGCCTCGAAACCGTGTATCTCGGCGGCGGCACACCGAGCCTACTTCCTGCCGAGCTAATCGCGAGTCTGCTGCGCTTCGTCCGCTCTAACTTCGATCTCGCCCCTGACGCGGAGGTGACGCTCGAGGCGAATCCCGCGAGCACCGACGAGACAAAGATGCAGGCCTGGCTCGATGGGGGCGTCAATCGCCTGAGCCTCGGCGTGCAGGGATTCGAACCGCGCGCTCTGGCGGTCCTGGAGAGAAGGACCGATGCCGCGCAGGCGACACGTGCCTTCGCCCTGGCGCGGTCGATGGGAATGCCGAACGTGAGCATCGATCTGATCTACGCGGTCCCATTTCAGAGTCGAGACTCGTGGCTGGAGACCCTGAGGCGCGGAATCGCCCTCGGCCCGGATCACATCTCGACCTATTGCCTGACCTTCGAGGAGGGAACCCTGTTGTGGCGCCGGCGCGCCGAGGGTCGGGTGCCGGAGGTCGAGACCGACCTCCAGTGGGACCAGCTCGATGCAGCGTGCGAGGAGCTGGAACGCGCCGGCTTCACCAGGTATGAGGTATCGAACTGGGCCAAACCGGGTTTCGAGTCACGGCACAACCACGCTTATTGGCGTTGCCGCCCGGTGTACGGAGCAGGTGCAGGCGCCCATTCGTATGCCACGGACGGCAGGTCGTCGCGTCGCTGGTGGAACGTCGCGAGGCCGCGAGAGTACATCGCCGCACAACAGCCGATGGCCGATGGGGAGGAGCTGGCGCCGCGAAAGGCGCAAGGCGAGGCTTTGATGCTCGGGTTGCGGACCGCCGGCGGCATGGAGGCGCCGGACGGTTTCGATAAAGAGCTGGATGAGCTCGTGCAAGGTGGATTGATCGAGCGCCACGACGGCCGCATCGTGCCCACCCGACGAGGGCTGGATCTCCACAACCAGATCGCGCTGGTCGTACTCTAATCAGCACTCTGCCTGGCAGAGTGCTAAACGCCATGGAGAACAGAAAGCAAGCGATCTTGCGTGCGGTGGTGAAAGAGTTCACGACGAGCGCCGTGCCCGTCGGTTCCCAGGCCCTGCAGAGCCGCTATTTCGTCAACCTGTCGTCGGCCACGATCCGCAGCGAGCTGGCCGAGCTGGCGGACCTCGGGTACCTCGCCCAACCGCACACCTCTGCCGGTCGGGTCCCCACCGACTCCGGCTACCGCTATTTCGTCGACTTCCTCATGGACCTGGAGGCGATCCCCGACAGTGTCGCCCTGTTCATTCGCGAGGAGCTCCGCAAGGCACCTGCCGACGTGCAGGGCCTGGTCGAGAAGGTGGCGATGACCCTGGCGGCCGTGACGCAGAACGCCTCAGTGGCCAGCGCGCCGCAGGGCACGCAGGCGCGCGTCAAGCACGTCGACCTCGTCTCGCTCGAGCCGACCGAGGTTCTGCTCATTCTTTTGTTGGAAGGGAACCTGCTGCGCCAGCAGGTCCTGCAGGTCACGGAATCCGCGACGCAGCCCGACCTGAGCGCGCTGGCCGCGCGTCTCAATGAGACACTCGGCGGCAAGGCAAGCGAGGAGGTCCGGCGGACGTATGAAAGCGCGTCACTGGGCCTCGACAAGGAGCTGCTGGGGCTGATCGTGGTCGCGCTGGACCAGTACGAGAAAGGGTCGGAAAGCCTTGTCGTCCATGACGGCGTGCGCAACCTGCTGCGCCAGCCGGAGTTCGCCGAATCGTCGCGACTGCACCAGGTTCTCGAAGTGCTGGAGGAGACCCGCTATCTCACGGTGCTTCTGCGGGAGCTGATCGGCGAATCCGATCTGCAGATCGTGATCGGCTCCGAGAACGCCTCAAGCCAGCTCCAGGGTTGCGCCGTCGTCCTGACCAGCTACGGTCCTTCGAACCGGCTCAAGGGAGTGCTTGGCGTGATCGGTCCGACGCGCATGGCATACAGCCAGACCGTGGCCCGGCTTCAGGCGGTGGCTCGGGGCGCCAGCGAACGGATGGCCGAGCTGGGGGTTTGAGCCGACCGCTTTGCGAGGTATCTACATCTCATGACTACGCGTAAGCTTCCGCACGATCCGCACGAAGCGGAACTCCGCGACGAGGCCGGGCACGGCACGGCTCCGCGTTCTACAGATTCCATAGAGACAAAGGTCGCCGAGCTGGAGGCCGCGCTCGCCGAGGCGAGGGACAAATACCTACGGCTGGCGGCTGACTTCGACAACTTCAAGAAGCGCTCGCGCCAGGAGCACCTGGAGACGATCCAGCACGCTTCGGCCGACCTCATAGCCAGGCTGCTGCCAGGGCTCGACGACCTCCACAAGGCGCTCGACCACCAGCCGGAAGGCATCGACGAAGCCTGGGCCAGGGGCCTTGAGCTCAGCGTGCGCAAGCTCGAGGAGGCGCTGCGCGCGCACGGGCTCGAGACGATCGATGCGCTGGGCAAGCCATTCGATCCAGCCGTCCACGAGGCCATCGGCCACGAGGAATCCTCGGAACACCCGGAAGACACGGTCGTCCAGGAGCTGCGCCGCGGATATCGAATCCGCGACCGCGTGGTCAGGCCGGCGCTCGTCAAAGTCGCGCGACCGCCTGCCCTGCCGACCGCCGACGGCGGTTCTCGCTCTCACTAAACTGCGTTAGGCAGTGGCGGTCAAGCGCGATTACTACGAGGTATTAGGCGTGGCCCGCCAGGCATCCGCCGACGACCTCAAGAAAGCTTTTCGAAAGATCGCCATGGACTCGCATCCCGACCGCTACCCGAATGACGCTGTCGCCGCCACCCGCTTCAAAGAGGCGAGCGAGGCCTACACCGTTCTGTCCGACCCCGGTCGACGGCGCACCTACGACATGTTCGGCCACGCGGCGGTAGAGGGTAGCGGCCCGGCGGTCGACTTCACCGACATGCCGTTCGCCGACATCTTCGACACGTTCTTCGGCGGTGGCGGCAGAGGAGCCGGGCGACGGCAGCGATCGAATCGCGGCGATGACCTTCGCTACGACATGACCATCACGTTCGAGGAGGCTTTCCTGGGGATAGAGAAACAACTCGACGTCCCGCGCCTGACGACGTGTGACAGGTGCGCTGGAAATGGCGCCGAGCCTGGGAGCGGCGAGGAAACGTGCCCGGGGTGCCGAGGCTCGGGGCAGATCCGGCGGACAGCGCAGTCGATATTCGGTTCAGTGGTCACCGCGGCGACGTGCCCCACCTGTGGCGGCGCGGGGCGGCTGCTCAAGAACCCATGCGTGCAGTGCCGGGGACAGGGGCGGCTCGAGCGGGCGCATCGCCTCTCGGTGAGGATCCCGGCGGGTGTCGACACCGGGTCCCAGATCCGGCTCAGCGGAGAGGGTGAGGCAGGGATACGAGGTGGGCCGCCAGGCGATCTCTATGTCGTGCTGAGGGTCAAGTCCCATGCGCATCTGGCCCGGCGCGACCAGGAGGTCATCTACGAGCTCCGGGTCAACATGGTGCAGGCGGCGCTGGGTGACCGCATCGAGATACCGACGCTCGACGGCCCCGTTGAGATAGCGATCCCGGCCGGCACTCAGAACGGCCAGTCCTTCCGGATGGCCGGGCGAGGCATGCCCGACGTGCGCGGCGGCCGGCGTGGGGACCAGTACGTGGTCGTCCAGGTGGTGGTGCCGAAGGACCTGTCGGGAGAGCAAAAGGCGCTGCTGCGCAAGGTCGGTGGCCTGACCGGCAAGCCGGAGAAGGTCTCCAAGGGCTTCTTCGAAAAGCTTCGGGACGCGATCTCTCTCGATTGACCCGTACCCTGACCCTGGTGCTCACGCACCAATCCCTGTGCGGCCCAGGGGTGCATTTTTCGTCGGCCGGGGCGTCGCTCAAGGTTATGGTCGGCTGGCTCTCTCTCAGCCACTTCTAAGGTTTTAGGCATAACCTGGGCGTCCGCGGGGTTGTTATTAGGTTGCGTAGCTCTCAAACGTATTAAGAGGAAGAAGTGGCAAAAGTTATCGATCTCGAGCTGACTCGGGCCGAAGTGGAGGTGCTGGAGCTGGAAGCCCGCCTGCGGGTGGTCCCGATGAACGATACCCAGCTGTCGGACGCCCTGAAGACCGCCCTTCTGGCCAAGCAGGAGCGGCTGGACAGGCTGCGCACGCTGCACGCGGCATCGAGCCGGCCCAAGGACTCCAATGGCACCGAGGCCAACCAGCCCCCGCCGGCCCATGCCGGGCGAAGGGCGCCGTTGAAGCGCTCGGTCCCCCAGCGTTCCAAGGCAAAGACCGGCAAGTAGTCGGGCAAGTACATCGGCAAGTAGCCGAGAGCCCTTCGAACCTGCCGGCGCCGGAAGCGCCGGGCCTGAGCGTTGACCGCTATCGTGGTCGTGGTTTGGCGAGCGATTTGATCCTGTCCCAGCCGGCCGGCGCCGACTCGTTGTTCGGCGCGCCGTCGGCCGGCGCCGTCGAGCCGCGGCGGCCGGCGTTTCTCACGTCCTGGCGCCTTCCTTTGATCACCAGCCTTGCCGCCGCCGTGATCATCGGCGCCGTGGCGCTCCGCCTCTGGGAGGCCAGTCTGCCCAGGGTCATACTCCAGGAAGAAGGCGTGCTGATCGCCGTTGGCGTGGCGTACGGAGCTTTTGCAGTGGCGATCAGAGCATCGAGGTTCTCCGGCCGGGTTGCGGTGCAGCTCGGCCTGATGTTGGTCAACGTGCTGCTTGCTGTTGCCGTGCTCGGAGTCGCCGCGCCGTGGCTCGGCAACGACCTGATGCCACTGTCGGCCGCGTTGTTCGCGACCATGCTCCTCTACTTCGATCTTGGGTTCTTGACCCGCCACTTCCTTTATGTCATCGGCATCGCCGGCCTGGGGCTGGCGGCCCTCTGGATCGATGCCCTCGTCATGCTCCATCTCTCCGCCCCCGAGGTCGTGAGCTGGGCCCTGGTCCTCGTCGGCCTCGCGCTGCTGGCCTACATCACGCACCACGTCGTCGCGCGCAACCTCACCATGCAGTCGGAGCGCCAGGCATCGCTGCTGAACGCGATTAGCGACATCGGTGAGGGCCTGGTCATCACCGAGGACGGCAGGTTCGTCGCCGGAAACGCTGCATATCAGCATCTGACGGGGTACACGTCAACCGAGCTCGCAGCCTTCGGTTCGCTGATCGAGCTCGCGCCCGAAGGGGAACGACAGCGTCTCGGCGAGCAGCTGGCGACGCGGCTCAACGGCGGACAGGTTCCCTTCCGTTATGAATCGGCGCTAGTCACCAAGGAGGGCAGGCGCATCCAGGTCGAGACCGCGGTGCGCTCGCTGAGCGCGGAAGGCACTCACCGGCTCCTCGCTCTCGTCCACGACATCACGGAGCGCCACCGCTCCGACCTGGCGGAGCGCGACAGCGAGACGCGGTTCCGCACGCTTTTCGAGCAGGCGCAGGCGGCCATGGCTTTTGCCGGGCTGGACGGCCACATCTTTTCGGTCAACCCGGCTTTCTACGAATGGCTCGGTTATACGGAGGGCGAGCTGCGGACCATGTCGCTCTTCGACATCACGCACCCCGACGACGTGGCAAAGACACAGGACGCTTGGCGGCAGGTCATGGCGGGCGAGGCGCCTGGCTTTCGCTTTGACCAGCGGTTCATCCGCCGGGACGGCCAGTCGTTGTGGGCCGACGTCAACGCCCGCCTTGTGAGAGACGAATCGGGCAAGCCCCTCCACTTCCAGACGGTGGCGGTCGACATCGGTAATCGCAAGCGGAACGAAGTACTGCAGGCCGCCCGCTTCGCAGTCACGCACGCGCTGGTGACCTCACCCGGCTGGGAGGCAGCGGCGCCCAACGTTCTGGAAGGCCTGTGCCTGGCCCTCGATTGGGAGCTCGCCGAGTACTGGGAGGTCGACCCCGCTCGAGAGGCGATGCATTTCGTCGCCGCGTGGAAGCGGCCGGGACGAGACACGTCCGCCTACCAAGCCACAGCGCAGGAGGCGACCTACAAGCGTGGCGAGGGCCTGCCGGGCAGAGTCTGGGAAGCCGGAGCTCCCCTGTCTGTCGGCGACCTGACCGCGGACGGCTCGGCGCGGGCCGCGGCGGCGGTCGCCGCCGGCCTTCATGGCATCGCCGGTTTCCCAGTGCGCAGTGGACGCCGTGTCGTCGGCATGATCTCCCTCCACACCTGGGCCGATCGCGAGCTCGATGAAGGATTGGTGGCCGTCATGAACGACGTCGGCTCGCAGATCGGCGAGTTCGTCGAGCGCAAGCGGGCCGAGGTTGCCCTGCAGGACAGCGAGAAGCGGATGAGGTCGGTGCTCGACAACGTCTCGGACGGGCTGGCGACCATCGACCAGGCAGGCATCATCGAATCCGCCAACCCGGCGGTGGTGAAGCTCTTTGGATACGAAGAGCAGGAGCTGGTTGGACAGCCGGCGGAGATCTTGATCGCCACCACGCATCGCAGCGGGTTCACGAACTATTTGCAACACCGGCTGATGCAGGACATCCCGATCAGCGCCGCTTACGAGTCGATGGGGAAGAGGAAGAGCGGGAGCCTGTTCCCTCTGGAGTTCGTGGTCAGCTCGATGCAGGTGGGGTCGCGCCATCTGTTCATCGCGACGATGCGAGACATCTCCGAACGGAAGGCGCACACCGATGCTCTCGAATACCAGGCGCTGCACGACGCCCTAACCGGCCTTCCTAACCGAAGCCTGTTCGGCGACCGCCTGCGCCAGGCGCTGCTCTCGGCGCGACGAAATCAGAACATGTTCGGTGTCCTTCTTCTTGACCTCGATCGCTTCAAGGACATCAACGATGCGCTCGGCCACGACCGTGGAGACACGCTGCTTCAAGAGGTCACCGCTCGCCTGCGCGGCGTGCTTCGCGCGACCGACACCATCGCCCGCCTCGGTGGCGACGAGTTCGCCGTCCTCACCACCGACGCCAAACACCCCGACGACGTGGTTGCCACGGCCCGCAAAATCCTGGCCGCGCTGGAAGGACCGTTCGCGATCGCGGACCAGATGGTGGAGACGGGCGCCTCGATCGGCATTGCGCTGTACCCGGTTCACGGCGACGACCCCACGACCCTCCTGCGTCGAGCGGATGTTGCGATGTACGTGGCCAAGCGGTCAGGCGGTGGGCATGCCGTCTACGCACCTGAGCAGGAGGCGCAGACGCTTCGACGTTCAGGTCTCGCGGGCGAGCTGCGCCGCTCGATTCCTCAAGGCGAGCTCGTGCTTCAGTACCAGCCTCAGCTCACCCTGGCGACGGGTGCGATCCAGGGGATGGAAGCGCTGGTTCGATGGAATCACCCTCGCGAAGGCATGATGCCGCCCGACCGTTTCCTTCCTCTGGCGGAGGAGATGGGCATCATCCACCCGCTGACGGCATGGGTCATGGACAACGCTCTGAGCCAGCTTCGCAAGTGGCTCGCTCTGGGGCTGGACGTCACGGTGTCCGTCAACGTGTCGCCACGCTGCATCGAGGACCACTCCCTCGAGGAGATGGTCGCTCGCGCGCTCGAATCCTCCGGCGTGGAGCCCCACAGGCTGACGCTCGAGATCACCGAGGGAGTGGCGATGGCTGCCGCAGCAGGGAAGGCGCTGGCCAGGCTGAGCGAGATGGGAATCCGACTCTCCCTCGACGATTTCGGGACGGGGTACTCCTCGCTCCTTTATCTGATGCGATTGCCGGTCAACGAGATCAAGATCGACCGCTCGTTCGTGTCGGGACTGGCGACCGACCCGGACTCGGGCGCCATAGTCCGATCCGCCGTCGGGCTGGGACACAATCTCGGCCTGCGCGTCGTCGCCGAGGGCCTTCAAGATCGGGCTGCCGAAGCGATCCTGATCGAGGCTGGATGCGATGCCGCCCAGGGATTCTTGATCGGCAGGCCGGCTGACGAGGCCGAAGCCACCCAGCTCCTCATCGAGCACGCCGGCCTCGCCCAGCGAGTCGACGGCGAGTCAGGCGAGGTCGCCGCGGCCGCCGAGCAAGGACATTCTGTAGATCTCGAGACGGCCTGACCGCCCCCGGACGGCTGACTGGGACGTGAGCTCGCTCTGGAGCATGGATTCCATCGCGCGGTAGACGGTCCCGGTCATAAGCACCTCGCCGGGCCCTGCCTGCGTCACCAGCCTGGCGGCTACGTTGACGGCATCGCCAAGGACGCCGAGCTCCGAGCGGTCGGCTGAGCCGACGGCGCCGACCACCACATCTCCGGACGCGATGCCGACGCCGACGTCGAGCCGGAATCCCCAATCTGCCGCGGATCGCCGGTTGAGGGCTTCGTTGGCGCCGATCAAACCGATCGCGGCTGCCATGGCCCGGCCGACGTGGTCGGCTTCGTCGCCGCTGGCGCCAAAGGTGGCCATCACTCCGTCGCCGACGAACTTTTCGACGACACCGCCGCAGATGGAGATCGACCGCAGGACCTTCTTCAGATGTGCATTCAGCACTTCGAGCAGGCCGGCCGGGTCATGGGCGAATCGCTCGGTCAGGCGTGTGAAGCCACGTAGGTCCGTGAACAGGATCGACGCCGTGCACAGGACCGGCATCGGGACCCTGGGCCATGCCGTGATGTCCGGACCGGCGATCGGGAAGAGCTGTCTCAGGCGCAGGAGCCGGTCGGAATCGTCCGCCGGAAGTGCCGGCTGCGGTCGGGAGACGTCGGGCATCGCCATCAGGTGGCCACCACCAGCATGAACAGCGACATGTAGGTGCGCAGGGACCAGCCACGGCCATCAGGCCTGATATCCCCCTCCCCCTGGCGCTGCACCATCAGAGCTGGAGGGCTTCTTCTACCCGTGTCAAAAGGTCGAGCGGAGAGAAGGGTTTGGTCAGGTAGAAATCGGCGCCGGCGATCAGGCCGGCCTCGACATCGCTCTCCTGCGCCTTGGAGGTCAACAGGATCACCTTGGTGGCGATGAGGCTGGCATCCGCCTTGATCGACCGGAGCACCTCGATGCCTGTGCGTTCGGGCATTTGAACGTCCAGCAGGACCAGCGACGGCCTGTGCTTTTGGACCATCGCCCAGGCTTCCGCGCCGTCGGCTGCCTCGACGACGGTGTAGTCATCCGACTCGATGGTCGCGTGAACCAGGAGTCGCATGCTCGGCTCGTCGTCGGCGATGAGCACACTTCGGAGGATCTGCAGGCCGGGCGGAGTGCGGTATCTCACGAGACCTACCGCGAGAGCGCCTCGGTGATGGGTGCGGACTGCGCAGAGTCGGCTTGATTCGTGGGGAGCTCGACAAACCGGAGATCGAGGACAATCGCTCGCGGAGATGTCCTCTCGAGCAATTGCTGCGCCGCCGCGGTGTCAGCTACTCGAAGTGTCTCCAGGCCGATAGTCGCAAGCTCCGTTTCCAGCAGGCGGGCGAACGCGGCGTCGCCATCCACGATAAGGAAGTAGTCGGCCCGCGCAGTGCCCCCTGCGATGTTCGGCTGATGGGTGGCTGCCAAGCCCGGGCGGACAACCTTGAGCCGGCCTGGGATGCGCTTCACCCGACTCAGAGCCGCCTCTCGGCACCTAAGACACGGGCCGCGATCGCGCGGGCACCCGCGAGGGGCGCAGGGACGCCGTCTTCGTATAGGCGCTGCGGCTGCTTGAGCACGAAGCAAGCAGCCCATACGCCGAGGATGTAGCCGGACGTAAACACGGCCAAGACCACGCCGGCTATTCCCATGTCTAGGGTTCTACGCGCAGCGGGCTCCAAAGTCGCCATGCCCAAACACTGGACGCGTGCCCTCTATCCCTAGGGCTTATGAGCGGCTTACGTGACGCCCTGCAAAGTCAGATTTCGATCAATCCCATGCGAGCCGCTGCAATCACCGCCTGGAGCTTCGAGTGAACTCCCAGCTTTTCGATCAGATGGCGGACGTGCCACTCCACCGTGTGGGGGGCGATGCCCAGGCGGCCGGCCAAGGTGGCTGTCTCGTGGCCCTCGGCCAGCAACCTGAGGACTTCCAGCTCCCGCGGCGTGAATTGGGCGCTGAGCTTTCGCCGCGCCTGCTCGTCGGTAAACACCTTGCGCTGGCGCGCGATTGCCTTTGCAAACAGCTCCACTGGAATCAAGACCTCGCCGACCGCCGCCTTGCGGACTGCCTCGATGATCTGGTCGGCGGTCGCCGACTTGGTCAGGTAGGCAATGGCTCCCGCGTCGATCGCATCAAGCAATGAAGCCTCTGAATCGTCCGCGCTGTGGAAGACGATTGCCGCGGTGGGAGCGGCGAGTTTGATGTCGGCGGCCGCCGCCGGGCCGCTGGAGTCGGGCAAGCGGAAGTCCATCAAGACCACGGTGGGCTTTTCACGCGCCGCCACGTTGGCGGCCTCGTCACCGCGCCGTGCCACACCGCAAACAATTAGATCCTCCTCGGTCTCGAGGATCCTGGCGATCGCCGAAGCGAGCAGCGGATGGTCCTGGACAATCAGAACCCGGACGGGGGTCGTGGGGAATCGATTCAATCAGGTTTCGCTCGGCTGCCTAATCAGCCGGCTGAGACTGTCCTCCCTCTCGGAATCTGTGGACGAATTGAAACGCGCACGCGCCGTAGCTTCTCAGTGAGATGAGCCAAAGTGCCGTGACCTTTGTTGCGCCCGTGACTTAAATCACAAATGCGCTGACGATGGCCGCCAGCTGTTGCGGCTTCAATATGCGGACCACTCCGGGCGCGGTTTCAACCGTCCCTGTCGAACGTAGCTGCGCGAGCGCACGGCTCAGCACCTCACGCGACGAGCCAATGGAGTCGGCCAGCTGAGCCTGCGTCGCAGTGACCTCCAGCCGACCGATCACGGCCTGCGAGTGACCGGCGCGATCCAGGAGGTCGTATGCGACTCTTTCCCGGATGCTGCCCAACGATCTTATTGCGACGAGTCGGCAAGCATCGCTGACCCGCCTGGATAGCTGAGTGGCAATCGCCATCGCGACCTCGACCTCCTCCTCCGCCAGGGCGCGCACGTTATCGCGGTCGAGAATGGTCACGGTGGCTTCGGTGATCGCCTGCACGAATGTCCAGGGTGCATTGCCGGCAATCGCCGCTCCGCCCACCAGCTCATATGGCCGCAGGATGGCAATCGTGGCCTGACGTCCATCCGGGACGGTCCAGAATGCTCGTGCCAATCCACGTTCGATCAAGAAAGCAGGCTGAGGTCTCCCATTGCGGGCAACCAACGCACCCGCCGGGTAGACGGCTCGTTTGGAGCCTTCAAGCAGCCGTTGACAATTGGGACCACTCAGAAGCGACAGGAAATCGAAATCGTCCGTGTCAACGACGGGCTGAACGCTGGTTCGGTGGCGGATGCTAACAGACAAGTCTGTCTACATAATATGACTGTGCTATGCAATACTGCAAGCAGACGTGAGTAAAGTTCGGGTGAGCGATAGTCTGCTGAACACCAGGGAGGCGGCGCAGCTTCTGCGAGTCAGTGAGGCGTCCATCCGTCGCTGGAGCGACTCCGGCTTGTTGCCGGCGCGGCGCGTAGGCCGCCGGCGCGAACGTCGTTTTGAACGTTCCGAGCTTGAGAGGTTCCTGGGAGAAGCCAGCGGCCAGCGATCAACTGTCCCGGCTTCCGTCCTCGGTCTCGGCGGAGTGTCGATTCCTTTGCGTGGCCACTACGCTCCGATCTACAGCACCGATGGCGGCGGCCTGAGGCTCACCGTGCCCTTTCTGGCCGATGGCTTACGTGCGGGACAGCATTGCTTTCTCGCAGCATCAGGTGAGGTTTTGGGCCGCTACGCCAGGGCCCTGGCCGACGAGGGAATCGATTTTGAAGAAGTGACCCAGGACGGCCGGCTGGTGATTCTCAACTGGCCCGGCTCCAACGCTGCCGAGGTCATCGCCAGGTGGGAGCACCTCTTCGCCAAGGCTCTAGCCGGCCGCCCGTCGATGCTGCGCGTTGCCGGAGACATGTCCAGCGAGCGGCATATGTTTCCATCCGAAGCCGAAATGATGGCTTACGAGGAGGCCTACGACCGAATGGCAAGACGATTCCCACTGGTCACCCTTTGCGCTTATGACGCTCGAGAATTCAGTGGCGAGACCATTCTGCGGATGCTCAAGGCCCACCCCGACATGTTCCAGGGGAATCTCGGCTTTTTCCTGACCTGACGAGCCGTGACGTCGCAGCCCGCGGTTTGGTTAGATAGCAGCACGCATCGCCCGCGAGGCCGGCTCGCTCGTGCTGGAGGCGGCGCTCAAAGCCTAGCGCCGGGATCGGAACCCATGGGTTCTGATGGGTACATGACCTGCTTTCGCAGGTCGACTTGCCGCGTCGCCAGGCGTATCACCTGTGTATGCGCTCAACGAACCGGACACGGCCCGTGGATTCCATTTGAGCCTGACCACGCGAAGCGGGATCCACAAGCGGCAGACGATCTTGATCGTCGACGACGAGCCCAACCTGCGCAACCTAGTCCATGCGACCATCGATTCCCCTGTTTACCAGGTGATCGAGGCGTGCGACGGCGAGGAGGCCTGGACCCTGATCAAAGAGAGGAAGCCCGCCCTCGTCCTTCTGGACCTCAACATCCCGAGACGCACGGGCCTCGATGTTCTCAAGGCCATTCGTGCCGATCCCGAGCTGCGGGGCACCCAGGTCATGGTTCTAACCTCGAGCGACCAGCAGTCGGACATCGATGCAGGCATCCTCGCGGGAGCCGACTACTACCTCACAAAACCCTTCTCGCCAGCGGATCTCGTTGCCCGTGTATCGGAGGCGATCGGCCAACGAGTGCCTTCCTGGTAGGCGCGAGGTCCAACTCAATGGCGTTCCGACAGGTCCCACCGGCCGGTGCATTCGTATTGAGCGTTAAGTCGAGGTCGCCTCGTGGGGCCTCCGCAAGTTTTGGAGATTCCGATCAGAACGCGAGGCTTGGGCAGGCGCTCGCGGCCCGAGTCCCCGAATGCACCCGGATGACTGCCGACGCCGCAGCCGCCGCGGGCCTCTCGGAGCTGGCTTCGCGCAGATTTGCCAAACCCATCCGCCACATCCACAACCTGGCGACTCGCGGCGTCGCTAGGTTTCTCACCACTGGGCAGACCACCTCTGAGAAAGAGCGGAATTTCATCGGCCGTCTAGGGGTCATGGCGGCCCTGTATGGGCTGCCTGTCGCCACGATGACACGGTCCTATCTCCTCTGGCGAGACTCCAACCTCACGGTGCTCAATGAAGAGGTGCGAAGACTCGGCACGGCACCGACGCTCGCCGCCGAGGTGCGGGCGATCATCAGGTCGAGCGCCGACACCGGCATCGTTCGCATGGCGCGGGCCTACGACTACCAGATGCACCTGGTCGAGCGCCGCGAGGACTCGATTACTGCCGCGCTCCACGACAGCGAGACACGACTGCAGTCCGCGGTCGTCGACGTGTCGAGAAAGAACGAACAGCTGTCCGCTGCAATGACCGAGATCTCGATGAAGAACCTGCAGCTCAACGCGGTGAACCGGCAGCAAACAGACTTCATAACGAACGTGAGCCATGAGCTGCGGACGCCGCTCGCCGGCATCCTCGGCTATACAGAGCTCCTCCTTGAGGGGGCGGATGGCGAGCTCCGAGATGAGCAGCGTCGCGATGTCCAGGAGGTCGAGGCCGGCGGCCAGGTGCTGCTCAGTCTGGTCAACGATATTCTCGACGAATCCCAGATCGAAGCCGGGAAGATGACTCTGAAGCTGGGTTGCGTCGACCTCAAAGCGATGATCGCCTCGGTTCTTGCCAACCTGAAGATGCTGGCCGACCACAAAGGGCTTTTTCTTCACTCGAACATTCTTGACGGCGTTGATGCGCTTGGTGACGAGGGCCGCTTGAGGCAGATATTGACCAACCTGGTCGGCAACGCGATCAAATTCACCGACCAAGGAGGCATAACCATCAACTGCCTGCCGTGGTCGGGCTTCTGGCGCGTGAGCGTGATGGACACAGGCATCGGGATGCCTGACGACAGCCGCGAGCTTGTATTCGAGCGCTTCAAGCAGCTCGACCAAACGACCACCCGGCGATTCGGCGGCACAGGCCTCGGGTTGGCCATCGCGAAGGGGCTGGTGGCCATCCAGGGCGGCCAGATGGGTGTCGACTCCACGCTGGGCCAGGGCAGCACCTTCTGGTTCACAGTGCCGGCTTTCGCCCGAAGCTAGGGCGCGCTACCTGCGGGTTTTGGTCACCGCCATCGCGTCGGCGAGCTTTCGAAGGTCCGCCACCAGGGGATCGTTCGGGTCCGAGATCACCAGCGGCCGACCGCTGTTGGCGGCCCGGTCGAGGCTATCGGAGTGCTGGACCACGAAATCGGGCCGGCGGCCGAGAACGCTGGTCGCCGTGTCGATGTCGATGGCGTGTGTCGTGCTGTAGTTGAGGATCAGGCGAACGCGTCCAGCAGGCACGCCGAGCTTCTCGAACAGGTCGAGACAGCCCCGCGTCGCTTTCAGCGAGGGAAGCGATCCCGAGGTGACCAGGCAAATGAGGTCGCTGGTGTCAAGAGCGGTCAAGGTACGCTCGCTGAACGATGCCGGCGCATCGATAAGGACATATGCGCACGTCAGGCTCAAGCGGTCGATCGCCAGCTGTATCGCCGGCAGCGTGACCAGGTCGGCGCGCTCGGGCAGGTCCGCCCCCACCACGAGCCTGACGCTTCCGGACTCGGTGATGAAGCCGGCAAATTGGGCCTCGTCAACGATGGTTCCCGGAGGAGCCTTCAGGTCGGCAAGGGTCTGGTTCGGATGCACGTTCAGATACACGGCCGAATCTCCAAACTCGACATCAAGGTCGAGAAGACCGACCGGTCGCGATGACTGCGCCGCCAGCAGGACGGCGGTGTTGACGGCGAGCGAGGTGGTGCCGACGCCGCCTTTCGCATGAGCGAAGAGGATCACCCTCCCGCGGTTGGCCTGTGTCGTGGCGCTGGCTGAACGCCGCAACATCGACTCGACCTTGGCCTCCAGTATTGCCAGCTCGAATGGCTTGGGCAGGTAGTCGTCGGCGCCAACCGCGTAGCCGGCGAGCGCGTCGCGCGCTTCGCCCAGGTCCGAGAACATGAGGATTGGAATGCCGGCCGTCCGGTGATTGCGGCGCAGGCGCGACGTCAGCTCGATGCCGTTCAGCTCCGGCATTCGGACGTCGGTGATCACCAGGTCAGGTACGCGCTCATTGACCATCTGGAGCGCTTCGATTCCGTCGCTGGCTTTGCGCACGCGATAACCGGAGCGCTCGAGAAAGCTGCCTACCATTTTCTGGATCACGCGATCGTCGTCGACCAGGACGATGTCTTCGGCGGCCATCAGGGAGCTCCGGAGATCGGCATCGCCATTGCGGAGTCGGTCAGCTTGACGGCGATGGCGCGCGCGAGGTCGCGGCGCGTGTACCCGCCAAGCCCAGACAGATCCTCGTTGCCATCGCCTCGCATCATCGCAAGTCCCGCGGCTCCGAACGCTCGACGCGCCTCACGCAGGTCGCCGGCGAGCTCCAGGGCGGCACCCAGCTGAAAGTAAGCCACTGCGACGTTCGGATCCAGGTATGTCGCTTGGCGAAACGCCCGGACCGCCGCCCGAAGGTCGCCGTTGGCGGCTGCCTGATCGCCTTCGGCAAGCAGACCGGAAAGGTTCGGAGCTGGACGTACAGCTGGTTGCGATCGGCCTGCGAGAGGACTCGTGTTTGCGGCCTTGGCGAGGCGGCGATAGCAGAGCGCGCCGGCCACTTGCACGGGCTCGAAGTGAGCATTCATCGGCCCGGGCGAGTCAGAGTGACCCAGGAACAGGTGTCCTCCCGGGGCAATGCGGCCGGCGATTCGCTGAATGCTGGCTTGCGACTCTTCTCTTCCGAAGTACATGAGGACGTTGCGGCAGAATACCGCCGCGGCCTCAGGGACAACGAATTGAGGATCGGCATGGGTGAGGTTCTGGTGCGCAATGCGCACGTTGCGTCGAAGCGACGGGACAATCTCAAAGCCGCTGCCCTTTCGCCGCAGGTATTTCTGGCGACGCGCAATCGACAACCCCTGGAGCTCGTGCTCGGTATATTCCCCTTTCTCGGTTCTGGCGAGAGCGTGGAAGGAGACGTCGGTGGCAACGACGTGCCAGTTGTTGCAACCGATCTCGTCCAGCAGAATCGCAAGGCTGTACGGCTCCTGGCCGTTGCCGCAACCTGCGCTCCAGACAGTGTTGGGGGCGCCGCTCGCAGCGCGGGCGAGCTGGGCGAATGCAACGAACTGAGCAGGGTCTCTGAAAAAGCTGCTGTGCTGAACGGTGACCCGGTCCAGCAGCTCGTCAAAAGCGGCCGGCTGGGTGTCGACCATGTTCACGTACGACTGCAGGGGAACGCCGGCGAGGCTCGCGCTTTCCTGAAGCAATCTCTCGAGGCGAGCGCGGCTGGCAGGTTCGGCTTTCAAGCCGGCGCGCGACAGGATCAGCACCGCGGCGCGGTCCAGGGGGCTCGTACTCATCGCGCCTTCGCTTGATGGGTCCGGAGGGTGGAATCTGTCCAGGCGGGCGCGGCCGAGTTGTCTGGTCTGTGCGTGGTCGGGAACTCGCGACCCAAGAGCCGTGAGACCGCGCTCAGCAGGCCGGCTTCGTCGAACGACGTCTTGACGATATAGCCGTCCGCGCCCGCATCGAGACCGCGCTGGTGATCCTCGGCGCTCGCGCGGGAGGAAACGATCAGCACAGGGATGTTGGTGAGGCGCGGATGCGCCCGGATGCTGCTGGTCAAAGCGAAGCCATCTACATTGGGCATCTCGAGGTCGGTGACCACGAGATCGGCCGGCTGGTCCACGAGCATCGCGAGAGCTTCGGCCCCGTCGCTCGCCGTTCGAACCGCATAGCCGCCGCGCTCGAGTATCGAGCGCTGAAGCTCGCGAACCATGAGGGCGTCGTCGACGACCATGACTGACAACTGCCGCGCAGGCCCAGCTGCCTTGTCGACGACCCTCGATGCGTGCTCTGCGAGGGAGTCGCTGAGTTCGATCAGGGTCGGTACGTCCAGTACGAGGAGGATGGAGCCGTTCGGCTCGATGCTGGCTCCGTTCACAGCTTTGAGGTCGCGGAGGCGACCAGTCAGGCCGCGGACCACCACATCGCGTTTTTGCAGCACGGTTTCGATCTGGAACGCGTGAGCGCTGGCAGGCGTGCCCAGCAAAACCCACGGCCCCTTGTCAACAGAGGGGAGGCCGAGGAGCGCCCCGAGATTGGAAACCGGAACGGCAAGGCCGTCGATAACCGCCAGCTTTCGGCCACCCACCACTTGAATGTGCTGCGCGTCCAGCATGCGAATGATTCGATGCAGTGGCAGGGCGAAAGACTGTCCGTCAATCGCCACGATCAGGCAGGCCACCACAGTGAGGGTTATGGGTACGACGATCCGAAACTCTGCCCCCGAGCCGGGATGATTCACGACCTCGACCGCGCCGTGAACTGCAGCGACGGCGGTCGCAACGACGTCAAGGCCGACGCCACGACCCGACTCCTCTGTGAGCACTTTGGCGGTGGAGATTCCCGATCGGAAGATCAAGTGGAGGGACTCTTGTTCTGTCAGCCCGCTGACGTCCACACCGCTCTTGGCCGCAGAGGCTCGCACCGCGGCGACGTTGATACCGGCGCCGTCGTCGCTGATCGCGATCACCACCTTGGAACCGACCTGGCTTGCCTGGAGTCGGACTGTCGCCTGCGGCGGTTTGCCGGCGGCGCGGCGAACCTCGGGGAGCTCGACGCCATGTCCCACGGAGTTTCGAACCAGGTGCAGCAGCGGAGAGACGAGCTCGTCGAGGACGCCCCTGTCGACCTCGATGTCCTCGCCGAGCATCTCCCATCGCACGTCCTTACCGGCGGCGCGCGCGGAGTCACGCACTGTCCGGTGGAGGATCGGCTCGAGTGTGGCGACCGGAACCATGCGGGTGCGTTCGGTGACCTCCTGGAGCTGGTTGATGACCTTGGTGAGCTCGCGGTATTCGGTGACCGCCTCAGGATCCCTTTGCATCTCGGTGCCGAATATGTGTCCGACGCGGAGCTGTGCGGCGGACGCCTCGCCGACGAGTCGGTTGAGCTCATCGATTCTCGCCACCGGGACCTCGAGGGTCGCAGTCGCCGGGCGTTTGCGATCCGGGTATGCCCTTGAGAACTGGGGTACGGGCTCGGATGTGGTCAGAGCGGCTGATGGGGCGGCTGCTGGTGGAACCTCGAGAGGCGCCTGATCCGGCGTCTTGATAGGGGCGAATGTCGTTACAACCAATTCAGACATCGGCGCCACCGCCACGACGACAGGCTGCGTGGGGGCCGGCTCGGTCTTGACAACCGAAGGCAACCGCTGCGGCGAGGTTGGGAGCAGCCGTTCCAAAGCCGCCTCGTCGCTCGAGTCCTGATCCGAGCCCGAGGCGCTGGCGATAAGTCGACCCAGGCCGTCGACCACGAGGAGCATGGCATCTGTCAGCTCCGGAGTCGCCCGGCGCTTCTTGTCACGCAGCTCGACGAGCAGATCTTCCAGCCGGTGGGCCAGGCGGCTGACGCGCATCATGCCGACCATGCCGGCCGCACCCTTCATCGTGTGGGCCTCACGAAATATGGCGTCGATCGCCGCTTGATCGTCAGGCGCTGCCTCTAGCGTCAGCAGTCCGGACGCGATGCGTTCGAGGTGGCCCTTGGCCTCCTCCATGAACAGCGGACGGAACTCGTCCTCTAGCTCGCCCGTTTCAAATCCAGCCGGCTGTTGACCAGCTCCCCGATGTCGACAAGCACCACCAGGCGCCCACCGCTGCTGTAAACACCAAGCTCACCCGGATGCGTTCCCGGACCGACTGGCTCCTCGAAGTCGGCGGCCATCGGCAAGGCCTCCGCAGCCAGCGCGACCATCTCCCTCTCGCCGCTCACGAGCACAGCGAAAGGGGGCTCGACAAGAGTGCCGGTTCCCGTGAGCACGCCCGTATCAATAAAGGGAACGATCTCTCCTCGCACGTTGACCACACCCAGCAAGCCTGCAGGCGAGAGGGGGACGCGGGTCACCTTCGGATGACGCAGCACCTGATGCACGGTCGCCATCGGCACCGCAAAAAATCCTTCATTGACCGCAATCACCAGCACTCGCATCAACCCAGGCGCTCCTGGGCCCATCCGCGAGAAGCGAGGTCAGAAGCGATCGTCGCTTCGGCGGCTGCAGTGGCGGCCACCTCTTGGGCGGCCGCGGCAAGGCTTCTACTCGTGTCTGCGATGAGCTGGATGGCGAGCCTGCCGGTGCCGCTCGAGTTGGTCTGTTGCTGAGCTGCCGGGACGACCTTGCCGCTCGCTTCTGCCAGGGCTTCGGTCATGCGCATCCAGTGGTTCAGCTGCTCGCCACGTCGCTCGATCGCCAAAACAGCCTCGCCACTGGTCGCCAGGGCCCCATCGTTGAGTTTGGCGATCTGAGCTGCCGCAGCCATCGAGCGCTCAGCGAGGCGGCGGACCTCGTCTGCAACCACCGCAAAGCCCCGGCCGGCTTCGCCTGCTCGCGCGGCTTCGATCGCGGCATTGAGCGCGAGCAGCGCAGTCTGGTCGGAGATGTCCTTAAGCAGCTCCAGGACCGTCTGGATCTCATCAACCCGCCTCGCGTTGGCTTGCGTGCGGTCACTGGACGCTTGAAGGTCCGTATGGGCGAGCTGGATGTTGGCGCGGAGCTCCTCGGTCTTGGTGACCATGCCCGTAACAGATTCCTTGATCTCGGCGGAGCTGGCCGCGAGTGATTCGAGCTCGGCGGAGGTATTGGCGGCCGCGTTGCCCTGCTCGCTGCTGGCGACCGACAGTTGCTCTGCGGCAATCGACAGCCGGGCCGCTGCGTTGCGTGCGTCTCCCAGCATTCGCGGCCCCTCACTGACGATGTTGTCGACCATCGCATTGAAGGTCTCTGCCAGGCGGCGGGTCTCTCCGCCGCCGCCCGGAATCGCACGGGCTCGCAGATCGCCGGATTGAAAGTCCGCGGCTGCGCTTGAGAGCGCCATCACCGGGCGCGCGGTGAGCCAGGTGGCAATCGCAAGCAACCCAACGAGGGCGGCCAGGGCGCCGATTCCAAGCCACGATGCCATCAGCCCCGGGTAGAAAGCTGCGAGGACGAAGAAGGGCAGAACCACGATGGTTGAGGCGCCAAACGCCCAGGCAAAGAAGCTTTGCCAAGGTCTGTTGCGGGGAGCCTCCGATCGCCGCGGCCTGGCGATACTCAGCATCACGACCTCGGCTGGACGAGGCGCTGGTGCGGGAAGGCCTTTCCTAAGCTCCATTGTCGGCCTCTCCTCCGTGTTCCCAGCCGGAGTCGGCGAGCTCCGCCGCGAGCTCACCCTGCCGCGTGGCCGCAGACGCGATCTCCTGGGCGGTGATGGCCACCGATCGGCTGCCCTCTGCGATGCGCTCGATCGCCATGCCCACCTGGTCGGTGGAGGCGCGTTGCTGCTGATGCGCGGCTTGCATATGGCCTCCCGCCTTGGCCACTTCCGCCATCAGGCTCAGGCCACGTTCCATCTGCTTGATGCTCTTCTCGAGGGCCATTACGGTCTCGCTGCTCTGGGTCTGAGCGCCCTCGACGATGGTCGCGATCTGTGCGGCGGCAGCTTTGGAGCGCTCGGCCAGCCGCCTCACCTCGTCGGCGACGACTGCGAAACCCCGACCGGAGTCTCCCGCGCGAGCAGCTTCGATGGCCGCGTTGAGCGCGAGAAGGTTGGTCTGATCGGCGATGTCGTTGATGAGCTCGAGGATGCCTTCGATCTCGTTGACGCGACCAGCCAGGGCCATGGTGCGATCGCCGGAAGCCCTGAGGTCGGTTTGTGCAAGCTCGAGGCTGGTTCGAGCTTCGGCAGATTGCGCCGCAACCCGGTTCATGGTGTCGGCCATGGACACGGTGCTGCGCGCCAGCTCCTCCATGCTTGCGGATGTCGCTGTGGCAGCTGTCGTCTGTTCGAACGTGGCCGCGGCCAGCTCCTCGGCAGCACCGGAGAGCTTGGTCGAGGAGTCGGCCACCTCTCCTTGCAGGCGCGACAACACGCTGCTCAAGCGCTCCAGCATTCCGTTGAAGGCTGCGCCGAGCAATCGCATCTCATTGCCGCCGGTGAGACTCACCCGCGCGGTCAGATCGCCGGCTTCAACGCGCGCTGCGACGCGAGACAGCACGGTGATCGGACGGATCGTCAGCCGTGCCAGAAAAATTGCGAAAGCAACCACGAGCAACGTCGCGACCAGGAGGGTCGCGAGCGTCAGACGCCCCAACGTGTCCGCAGGTGCCAGGCCGACGGCAACGTCGGTCGAGGCCACCACGACCATGTCGGTGCCGATCGCAGCATACCCAGCGTACACATCGCGATTTCGGTAGTCCGAGATATGTGAGGAGCCGGCGCCGGTGGTGAGTGCATCGTTGACCACGCCGACCTCCGACCTGACGCTCAGCGTGCCTCTGGCACCCAGGCCTTGATCGTTCGTCAGCGGACCCCAATCTGAGCTCAAGACCATGAGGTGATCGCTGTTCGCCACATGGACCTCGTGTCCGGCGGTTGGGGCGCCCAGGAGACCGCTCAGCTTGGCGACCAGCATGTCGCCTGCGACCGCGCCCTGTGAAGCGCCGTTCGCTCCGATGATGGGTGAGGTGATGATCCAGTCGATCCCGCTCTTGCCGTTGCTGATCGGTTGCTCGGTGGCGATGTACAAAGCCTGTCCGAACCACGGCGCCTTGCCGATGGCAATCAGGTCCGGATTGAGGGAGGTCGCCGCGATCAACGTGCCCGCCTGATCCACGACCTCAATCGCTTGAAAGGCCGGGTCGGATGCGTTTTCCAGCGGGGTGCCGATGGGGCCACGACGGCCGGCCGGAGCGGCCGCTTCACGCGCAAGCTGCGCGAGGTACGCCTGAGAGGCGGAGATCCATTGTCCGATCCGGTCCGCCGTGGTCGTGGCGCTGGCTAGCGCCTCGAATTTGGCCTCGTGCTCGCTTGATTGAAGTCCCTGCGTGTACATGAGCACACCGAGGATGGCCATCAGCGGCAACGAGATGAGCAGCGAACCGGCCAGGACGCGCGTGAAGAAGGTGTCCGCCGGCACCCGTGACCGCGGGCGCGACACTGGGCCCATGGTCCGCACTGCCTTGACGCTGATGGGAATCACCGGAGCGAGCTGGAGTGGGTTCTGATCACGCGGCTCCTTTCGCTTTCTAAGCTCCACGTGGGCGACCCTCCGGTTTTTCCCAGCCGGAACCGGCGAGCGCGGCCGCCAGCCCGCCTTGTCGCGCGGCCGCCGACGCAATCTCCTGCGCGGTGGCCGCAACCGAACGACTCCCTTCGGCGATGTGCTCAATGGCGACCACGACCTCTTGAGTCGATGAGCGCTGCTGCTGGCTGGCGAGCCGCACTTGACCGCTCACCTCCGACATCGCCCGCATCATCGCGAGGCCGCGCTCCATCTGCTTCACGCCCTTCTCCAGGGCCATCACCGTCTCGCTGCTTTCCGCCTGGGCGCCCTCGACGAGCTTCGCGATCTGTGCTGCCGCGGCCTTGGACCGCTCAGCCAACCGTCGCACCTCGTCGGCGACGACCGCGAAGCCCCGGCCGGCGTCGCCTGCCCGCGCGGCTTCGATCGCGGCATTCAGCGCCAGGAGATTGGTCTGATCGGCAATGTCGTTGATCAGCTCGAGAATGCCCTCGATCTCGTTGACCCGACCGGCAAGCGCCAGGGTGCGATCGCCTGATGCCCTGAGGTCGGTCTGTGCGAGCTCGAGGTTGGTCTGCGTCTCTAAGGCCTGGCTCGCAACGCGATCCACAGTTTCCGCGACTGCTGAAGAGCTCCGGGCAAGCTCTTCCATGCTTGCCGATGTGGCAGTGGCCGCTGTGGTTTGCTCGAAGGTGGCCGAAGCGAGCTGCTCGGCCACTGCCGACAGGTTGGCCGCGGACTCCGTGACCTCACCACGAAGGCGGAAGAGCACGCCGCTGAGCCGGTCGACCATGGCGTTGAAGGCGTCATTGAGCCTGCGGACCTCGCCGCCGCCCTTCAGGTTCACCCGCGCGGTGAGATCTCCGGCTTCGACCTGGGTTGCAGCACGAGCCAATGCGGTGATCGGCCTGGTGGTCACGATCGCGAGTGCAATCGCAAATCCGACAAGCAGCAGGACGCTCAGGCCTTGCAGCAGCGAGGTCCGAACCTCCTGAGCCTGGACAGGGGCCAGCGCGGATGCCATCTCAATCGAAGCGACGACAACCCAGTTGAGGGAGGGGATGGAGGCGTAGCCGGCGAGCACCTGGTGGTTCCTGTAGTCGCTGATCTGCCGCGCCCCATCCCCAACCCTCGTCGCTTGGTCGTAGATCGCGCCCTCCGCGGCCACGGTGAGGGCGCCCATGGGGACCAGTACGGCCTCGTCTTTGATGGCGCCCCACGCCGAGCTGTACAACAGGAAATGTTGTGCATTGATCAGGTGCATTTCCTGGTCAGTGCCTGTTGAACCATCGAGGGCGCTGGGGTTGAGCAGCCTGCCCAGCACCGTGACGTTCAGGTTTCCAACCGCGACCCCCTGTGGCTTGCTGTCCGATCCGACGATCGGCGCGGTCACCACCCAGTCGAGTCCGACGCGGCCTGAACGCACGATCTGGCCCACCGTCTCGATGTTCAGACTGCTGGCGAAGTTGGATCCGTCTGGCGTCGGGGAAAGGTCCAGGCCGGGCGGGGAAGACGCGATCGACTTCCCGGTGCCGTCATAGATCTGAATACCGTCAAATGACGACTGGGCTTCGAAAGACGCCTCCAACCTGGCGTTCAGGCCGGGTTTCGAAAGCTCGCCCACGTTGTTCTGTGCGATGGCACGAAGCTGGGCCTTTCGCTCCGCGACATAATCGTTGATGCGGAGGGCTGCGCTCTCGGCTGTCACCTCCGCGCGAGCCGATGCGCTGTCGATGCTGGTCTGGGCGCTCCAGTTGGCCATGACAAAACCCAAGGCGATGGCGACTGGGACGTAGACCAACAGCACGCCGGCCACCACGCGAAAGAAGTAGCCGTCGACAGACATCCAGCCCCACCGCCGGTGCGGCGCGCGAGTAGGCCCGCCGGGGGCCTCGAGCACGCGGAGCGTCCGCATCTTGACAGGCGGTATCGGGGCCGTTGGAGGCCCTCGTCGAAGCTGCACCCTTTCGTACTACGCTCCGGGGCCTGTTTTGTCGCCATGCAGGGGCACTGCGAGCCCCCCCTATAACGGGATGGCCCAATCCGGGCGGCTAGAGGTCGATCAGCCCTTTGCGGGCTGCCGCGATGACCGCCTGGAGCTTTGAGTGGACCTGCAGCTTTTCAATCACGTGGCGGACGTGCCACTCGACCGTATGGGGTGCGATTCCGAGGTTCTTCGACATCGCGGTCGTATCCAGCCCCTCGGCCAGCAGGTGGAGGATGTCGAGCTCGCGAGGCGTGAATTCTGCCATGAGCTGCTCGCGTTCGCGCTTCTTGCTGACCACCCCACGCTGGCGAGCAATCGCGCGGGCGAACAGCTCGACCGGGATGAGGACCTCGCCCCTTGACGCCTTCCGAACCGCCTCGATGATCTGGTCCGCTGTCGCATCCTTCGTCAGGTAGGCGGTAGCGCCGGCGTCAACGGCGTCCAGCAGCGCCGTCTCCGACTCGTCCGCGCTGTGGAACACGATCGCCGCCTCGGCGTGCTCGCTCTGGATCATGCGCGCCGCCTCCGGCCCGGTCACGTCCGGGAGCCGGAAGTCCATCAAGACGACGTCGGGCCGCTGCGCTGCGGCTGACTTGACTGCGTCAGCCCCGGTTGCAGAAACACCTGAAACGGCGAAGTCGGGCTGTCCTTCGAGGACGCGGGCGAGCGCGGACGCCAGCAGAGGATGGTCCTGGACGATCAAGACGTGCACAAGGCGAGCGGCCGGATCACCAGCTGGCGCCATCTCCGCATTGCGCACTTAAGTACCACTACCCTTCATGGCAACGCCATCGCTGCAATCGGCCGTCTCGGTCATTACTTGTCTGCAACTGTAAAGCGAATACTTAAAGGTTGCTGCAGTTTGGCCAGGCTGGATTGTTGATACCTTGCCCAATCGTGAGGGCACTGGTGCTTGGGGCAGGGGGACAGCTGGGCTCGGAGCTGATGCGGCTCCTGCCTGGTGCCACCGGCCTTTTGCGCCACGACCTTTCGGTGTCGGACCGCGCCGGGATCGAGGCGGCGTGCGCTCACTACCGGCCGGAGGTGATGTTCAACTGCGCCGCCTACAACGCTGTCGACAAGGCTGAGATCGAGCCGGAGCTCGCTTATGCGGTGAACGCTTCGGGCGCGGAGAACGCGGCGCTCGCTTGTTCTCGCCACGGCGTGCGGTTGATCCACTTCTCCACCAACTTTGTGTTCGACGGCCGGCTTGATCGGCCCTACACAGAGAAGGACGAGGCTCAGCCCCTGAGCACGTACGGCAGGTCGAAGCTGGAGGGCGAAAGGTCGGCCCTGGCCGCCCTGCCCGCGGCCCTGGTGATCCGGACCGCCGCGGTTTTCGGTGATCGGGGCTCGGAGATTAAAGGAGGGAGCTTTCCCCAGCGCATTGTCGAGCGGGCCCGTCGTGGCGAGCGGATCCAGGTGGTTTCCGACCAACGGGTGAACCCGACCTATGCTCGGGACCTGGCGCGCGCCGCGATCAAGCTTGCGGCCGGCGACCTGAGTGGCGTGGTTCACGTCGTCGCCGCCGGCTGTTGCGGCTGGGATGACTTCGCCCGTGCAGCGCTGGCGGCGTGCGGGGTGGAGGCTGAAGTCGAGCCCGTCACCACTGCGGAGCTCGCGGCGGCCGCTGCTCGACCCCTCAACGGTTGCCTTGGGTCTGTGCGCACTGACGCGCTCAGGCCATGGCAAGAAGGAGTCGCCGAGTGGGCGGCCGGCTGGGAGGGAGGACAGGGATGACCCTGGAAAAAAGGCTCGGGCCGGGCGATCTCTCGACACCGGCACCGAGCTTGGCTGCGGGGGGTGAGTTCTTATTTGGTTGAGACTCCTAGCCTCCATCCCTTCTGAGGGGTCTCCTAGGGGAGTTTAGGCGCGGAATTCATGAGCACTATAGCTGATCACGGTGCATTTTCGGCGACAAATCGACGATTTCGCTAGGGGAATACCAAGGGGCTTCTGAAAGCGTGATCCGATTGTCATAATGCTGCGTTAGTCCTGCACACGTCTTGCACAGATTGATCAGTTCGAGGGAGGCGGCCGAGCGCCTGGGCGTCAGCCAGGCGACTGTTCTCCGCGCGGTTGCGCGGCGGGCTCTCATGCCTGCCGAAACCACGCCTGGAGGACACCATCGTTTTCGCCTGGAAGATATCGAACAGTCCGCGATTGCGGCTGCTCCCAATTTGGTCAACGGCGCGAAGCTCATCAGCACGAGCGCTGCGGCGCGCTTGCTGCGGGTGAGCCAGCACACGGTGATCCGGGCGTGCAGGGAAGGGCGGCTCGAGGCTGACGAGATCACGCCCGGAGGTCATCGCCGGTTCTCGGAAACACGGATCCGTGAGCTGGCGCCCCTTGCCTCAGACCTGGTCGGTACAGGAGCGGCCGCCCGCGCCCTCGGCCTGACCGTCGACAAGCTGCTGCGAGCGGTCCAGACCGGCGCGTTGAGTCCGGCCGCGATCACTCCCGGTGGCCATAGGCGGTTCGCGTCCGCGGACCTGAGCTCGATGGGAAGCCTGAACCTAAGCGCTCATGTAAATGGCAATGGAGCGGCCAATGCCACCTCGTAGCCACGATCGCAACCCACTGCACCGGGTTGCATTTGGCTGCGGCGGCGGCCTGGTGCTGGTCGCCGCGGGCGTCGCCGTCGCAGTGCTCGGCATTTTCCCGCCGCTGACTCGGTACGCCCTGACGATCACGTTGATCCTGGCGGGGGTGATCCTCCTTGGCACCTCGCTCGTTTGGCTGCGAAGTCGACCGGATCGCGGCCAGCTGCTGTGGACCGCACTACTCGACGCGATCCTCGCCGGCGCTGTCGTCTTGGCGATCGCTCCGATCGCCGCCCTCATCAAGGGTTTTGTCGAGCTGGTCACGCAATCGAAGAACCAGAGCGGCGGCGACTGGATCGCTTACGCATTCGCCTTCACCGGCCTGTTCCTTGGTGCCCTGTTCTTCGCTTACGCGATCAAGTACTACCTGAGCACGTTGATGGTCCTCATCACGACGCTCGCAACCGGTCGCAACGGCAATGGCAACGGCAACGAGCACAACGGGAACGGCAAGCAGCACGCGGGACTCAACCGAATCGCCAACGGGAACGGCAACGGTTTCCATATCGACCTGGGTTATCACCCGTTCGTCTCGGTTCACGTCGCCGCCTACAACGAGAAACGTGTGATCGAGCGGCTGCTCACCGCGCTCTCACAGCTCGAGTACCCAGCGTATGAGGTGGTCCTTGTCGATGATTCGACCGATGATTCAAACCTGATCCTGGATCGATGGAAAGCCCAACCCGGGTTCAAGATCCTCCATCGCACCAGCCGCCAGGGTTACAAGGGCGGGGCGCTGAACGAAGCGCTGAAAATGATGGATCCACGCACCGAATACGTGGTGGTCTTCGACGCCGACTCGGTCCCGTTTCCGGACTCGATCGACCGATTCCTCCCTCATTTCTACAACGTGAACGGAAAGAACGGAAATGGGAACGGGGACGGCAATGGGAATGGGCACAACCATGGAGAGATCACCCGGCGCGAAAGCGTGGCAGCGGTACAGAGCTACCAGTGGCACGTGCTCAACAAATCGGAGAGCTGGCTGACTGAGGCGGTACGGGCCGAGTACGCCGGCAGCTACATGATCGAGCGCCCGTTCCAGGACGCCGTCGGCTCGCTCAAGATGGTGGCCGGGACCGCCTACATGATCCGCGCGGATCTTCTCCGCGAAATTGGCTGGGGCCACAGCCTCACCGAGGATTGGGAGCTCACGCTCAAGCTGTACGCCCGCGGCTACAAGGTCGCGTACACGCCCTGGGCGGAGACGCCGGCCGAATGCGTAAGCACTTTCTCGAGGCTCGCTCGCCAGCGGATGCGTTGGGCCGAGGGACACACCTTCAACGTCCGCAAATGGTTTGTCCCGATCATGCTGTCGCCCTTTGTCACGCCGCTGGAGAAGCTCGAGTTTCTCTTCGACACGACGTACTACTTGCAGGCCGGCTTATTTGTCATCGGCAGCCTCGCCTGGCTGATGTCCGAGATCGTCTTCCACACGCATGTGCCCGGTTGGACGGCGACGCTCGGTTGGTCGCTCTTGTTCTCCAACATCCTTGCCTTGCCGCTGATGAACCTCGGTGGACTCATCCTCGAAGAGGCGCCGCTCCGCGACCTGCAGGGAGTGCTCGGCGCCCTGGTGCTGTCATTCGCCCTGGTCCCATTTCAAGGTTGGGCTGCAATGAAGGGCCTCCTCAGCAAGGAGGAGGGACCGTGGTTCCGGACGCCAAAGACGGGGCGGATCACCGACGAGGTCCACCACCTCCGCAGGCTGCACATGCTCCGGCGCTGGCTGCTTGGCCATCGCGCGCGGGTCGGAGAGGGATCACGGTCTCCAGCACGGCCGTCAGGCGCACCCACGGCGCACATCCGCTCGCGCCGCAGTCGCAGGCTGGGCTGGGTGGTGGTCGCAGCCATGACCATCGCTCTCCTGGCGGTCGCGGTGGGCGCATCTCGAGCTCCGGTGACAGAGGCTGCGGGCTCTACCTTCTTTCTGTACGGAACCGGCGTCGGCCCGAGTCTTTTCGACGCCAACGTTTCCAACAACACCGTGCGAAGCCAGGTCTTCGACGCCACTTGTGCCCCGGCGTGCCCTGCCGTGTGGACCTCCGGCGTCGGCGCCCATCCAGGAGTCGCCACCCCGACCGCAAGTGCCCAGACGATATTCGCCGGGACGTATTCGTGGCAGTACTGGACAACCAACGCCGGCGCCAACGCCACAGTGAGCTGGACCTTCAGGTACGGCGACAACGTCGGCTGTACCACCAACCCGGTGACTATCGCAGCGTTTGTCAACGTTCCGGTACTTGTCGGGCAAGCCGGTACCACTGTCAACGTCGGTACCACGGTCTCCAACGTGAACGTTCCGGCGGGCAAGTTCATTTGCCTCAGCATTTCGCGGACAGGCGGTGGCCCGGTGACGTTGAGGTACGGCAACAACAACAACCAGCGGTCCAACTTCACCACACCGTCGGTGATCTTCATCCCTGAGTACGGCGCCGCGTTGCTTGGCCTGGCCCTGGTGATCCCGATGGCAACCAAGCTGTGGACGGGCCGCCGGCGACGCACGCGGGTGACTGCATGACCATGGAAAGGCGCGCGGTGTACATCGGGTTAATGGCGGCGGGCTGCGGGATGCTGCTGATCCTTCCGTTCGTCACGACGTTCGACGAGTTCCTGACCACCGCCACCAAGCAGTTCGGACTTGTGCATCCCCTGCTGACTCTCGCTGCGCCGGAGGCGCGGGCGGTGGTTGCGATCCTCGGCGTCCTTGGGGTGCAAGCGCAAGCTTCCGGTGGTTCGCTGTATGTCTGGGACTGGAGCGGCCAGCGCCAGGCGCTCACGATCTCAACGACCTGCATCGGGTGGCAGAGCCTGATCCTGCTCGGGCTGAGCTGCCTGATCGGCCTCCGCGGCCCCTATTCGAGAGAGGCCAAGGTCCAGGTTCTCTTGATTGGCGTGCTCGGGACCGTGCTCATCAACCTGCTCCGGATGACGATCGTGTGCCTGGTCGCCGCTGATTTCGGTTTTTGGCCTGCGGTGCTCGTGCACGACTACGGAGGCACCTTGATCATCGTCGCCTGGCTGTTTGCGTTCTGGGCTTTCGCCCACCGCTGGATCCTTGGGATTCTGCCTTCTGACGAGCTCGAGGTGGCCGCGTGAAGCGCTGGGTTCGGTTAGGGCTGCAGACGGCCATTGGGGTCCTCCTGCTTTGGTTGTGGCTTCGCACGGTTTCGCTGCCGGAGGTCGTCAGTCACGCCCGGGTGCACAGCTGGCCTGCGGTTGTGCTGATGGTCTGCTTGTTCCTCGTCACCAGCTTGATCAGGGTCCGGCGCTGGCTGCTGCTCCTGCGACCGCTCGCTCCGGTTGGGATCGTGAGGGCGTTCGCGATGAGCTCGGCGGGCGGATTGCTCAACTACGTGATCCCGATCCGCTCGGGCGACGCGGCGAGGGCCTGGTGGCTTTGGCGTCGGCACCGCGTCCCGGCGGGCTCCGCCCTGGCGACGATCGTCATCGACAAGGCTTGCGACCTCGCCGGGGTCGCGCTCGTGCTCGCGATCCTCGAGATCGTCGCGGCCACCGGCGCAGTCAGCGCGCCAAGAGGCTTGCTCGGTGCTGCCGCCCTGGCAGTGGCTCTGCTGGGGGCGGTGCTGGGCACGGCGCTTCTCGGACCGCGGGTCGCACGTTCAACGCTGGCGCGCAAGGTGCTTCCAGCCAGATTTGCTGCGGCCCTCGCCGGCCAGGCTTTCGCGTTTCGCGCAGGAGCTCGCGGGCTGTGGACGCCGGTGCTTGCAGGGCGCCTGGCAGCGCTCACGATCCTGGCGCTCGGTATCGACGCCTTCAACTTCACTCTTCTATTTACTGCCGTCGGCGTACAGGTGCCGACGCTGCGGGCGATGGCTGCTTACCCGGCGCTCCTACTGAGCTTCGCCATACCTGCGGGGCCTGGCTACCTCGGAAACCTCGAGGTGGCGGGATCGCTGGTGTTGGGAGGTGGGTTGGGCCTCGCGCCAGCCGTGGCAGCGGGGGCGATCGTCCTTTATCACGCGATCACTGCCGGCTACGCGCTCGTGGTGGGGCTTATCGGGTTTCTGCTGGTGGGTGGAAGACGGCGTTTGCGCGCGGGTGGGACGCGCCGGATCGCTGTCTTTCACTGTGGCTTCACCTACTCCGGAGGCGGGGAGCGGATCGTCATCGAAGAGGTGCTGGGCCTCAGAAGGCGGGGCTTCAAGGTGGAGTGTTATGCGCCCACGGTGGACGCCTCGCGCTGTTATCCAGACCTGATCGGCGAGGTGCGCGTGCGTACTTTCCTGCCCCAGCTCCCGCGCTGGTTTCCATATCGAGAGGCGATCCAGATGGCAGGCGCCTCGCTCTTGATGCCCTTATACGCGTGGCGCCTGCGCGGCATCGACGCGATCGTCGCCTGCAATCAGCCGAGTGCGTGGATCGCATGGTGGGCGGCTCGCCTCATCGACGTCCCGTACGTCGTCTACCTCAATCAGCCGAACCGGCTGGTGTACCCGCGGAACATCGATCGTGAGACCGGTTGGGTGGCCAACGCCGATTACAGACTGCTGGCCGGGATCGTTATGCGCGCGACGAAGTTCGTCGCCTGGGCCGACCGGCGCTCGGTGCAGGAGGCGGATCAGCTGCTGGTCAACGGCGACTACATCGGCGACATCATCCGCGGGATCTACAAGCGCGATGCTGTCGACTGCCCGGCCGGCTGTCACGTCGCGGCGTCAGGTTTTCCACTGCAGCGCGAGTCACGTTTCACGGGTGGCCTGACCATCAACGGGTATCCGGTTCGGCGGCCTTACGTCCTGCTGACCAACCGCCACTACCCGCAGAAGAGGTTCGACCTTGCGATCCGCGCCATGCAAGAGGTGCGCAAGGTCGACCCTAAGGTCCAGCTCGTGATCCCGGGACCGGCGACGTCGCATACCGCAGTGCTCCAGGCGCTGACGCGCGAGCTGAAGATCAGCGACGCAGTCATCTTCCTCGGCGCGATCACCGAGGACGAGCTGAACCGGCTCTACGAGGGTGCGGCCGTGTACGTGTATCCCGCCCCCGAGGAGGACTTCGGCATGGGCGTGATCGAGTCGATGGCCAAGGGCGTCCCAGTGGTGGCGTGGAACCAGGCTGGGCCGACGGTGACGGTGGGACCTGGAACAGGGCACCTTGCCGAGCCGCTGGAGGTCAGTGACTACGCGGCTGGGATTTCGAAGTTGCTTGATGATCCCGCCGGCAATCAGGCGACAGGCGAGCGCGCCTTCGAATGGGCGCGGCGGTTCGACTGGGAGCGGCACATCGACACCCTGCAGCGGGCGATCATGGACGTTTCGCGCTCGCACGAGCAGGTGGCGGCGGAGGCGGCTACGGCATGAAGCTGTTGCCGAGGATCCTCGTCGACGACGAGGACGAAGATGAGCTCGAGGTAGAGGCGGGTCGGCCGATCGGCGTGGTTGAGCTGGCGCCGGTCGTCTCGGTCCAACCGCTGGCGTGGTGGGCGCTGGCCGCCGTTTGGACGGTGGCGTTGCTGCCCAGGCTCTACTCGCTCTTCTACTTGACCGATCCGCAGAACCCAGGCGACGGCTGGCACGGCGACGTGTTCCATCACTGGCAGATCGCATACCTCACAAAAGAGATAGGTCTGTGGGACCCGAACGGCCCGCGGCTCTGGGACCTGAAGGGTCTCGACTACTTCTGGGGGTTGATCCACCCTGCCCTGCTGGTCGTGCTGTTTTACGTAACCGGATCCGTCAACATCGTAATTCCGCGGCTCGTAAGCGTCTTTTTCGGTGCGCTGACAGTCGTGCTGCTGTTCAGCCTTTGCCGTCGATATTGGGGTCTCGGGGTCGCGGTGGCGGCCGGCCTCTTCGCCGCCCTGCTTCCCACCAGCGTCTTCATCGACTCGACCGGCTTCCTCGAGCCGATGGGCATCGCTCTGGTGCTCCTTGGCATCTGGTTGTGGCCCAAGGGAGGCCTATGGACGGGGGTCGCTTGGGCGTTCGCTGCGATGGCCCGCGCGGAGGCATGGGTCTTCAGCCTCGGCATGTTGGTGGCGACGTATTTTCGGCGCGCCCACGAACGTGAGCGCCTGCTGGCGACCGTCGCGTGGATCGCGCTGATCCTCGCTTATATGAAGCTGCTGCTCGACCGGACGGGCAATCCGATCTACCCCGTGTACTGGAACCTGCTCGCCAACATCTTCGGCCAATGGGAGTTCTCCACTCACCTCACACCCGACCAGCTGGCGGCGCGGCCGTACCTGGTGGCGCTGATGGTCTTCGGCCTCGCAGGCCTTGCCTGGACGCTATGGCGTCGGCCACCCTCGTACATGTTTCTGACCTTCGGGTATGGGTACCTCGCGTACACGGGTCTATCGCTGGGGCTGACCTCATACCTGAAGAGCTGGGAGTCGTGGTTCTGGCAGGAGAGGTTCTTTCTTTTCCCATACGAGTTCGCCGGCGTGCTCCTGGCGGTCTTGCTCCTGGCGGTCGCGCCTCGCCGCTTAGGACGCCGCGTGCTGCCTGCCGGCTGGGCGGTGGTGGTGATCGTCCTCGTCGCCGCGCAGCTCGAGTGGGCGCCGATTCTCAAGCTCTACGACGCAACGCGTGCCCAGTGGACCCAAACCCAGAGCGCCGCCTCGCAGCTGATGGCCGTGTACAACCAACCGGCCTACCGGGGGACCGTGCTGAACATCCCGCCCGACAATCCGGGGATGTTCTACGCGATGGTCGAGTACCACGGACTTCAGGGCCGGAACGTGGTTGGACAGCTGTACGACCCGTTCTATTACGCCACCAATTTTTCCTATGCCCAGCATCCAGACGTGGGCGATACGCTCATGCAGTGCTGGCTGACCTCGACGCACAGCCGGCTGTGGGCGGTAGATCCAAACAACGCCAACTACGCAAAAGTGATCACCGACCAGCCCAGCTGGTTCACGCAGGTCGGCTCTGTGACGGCGTCCGGGTGGGTGTTGGAGGACGTGCACGTGCCGGCGCCGAATGCCGGCGATTGCGCGTCGGCGGCAAAGGCTGCATCTGGCTAGGTCATGGGCCTTCGGCGCCCTGCGGCTAGCTCTCGCCGCGTCATTCTTCGTAGCCGTCGCCTACGTCCTTAGCTGGCAGCTGCTGTGGGAGGGCATGGCAGGATCGGAAGCTCCATTCCATCTCCACCTCATCGAATGGGTCGCATCCGCATTTCCGAATCTGCCCTGGTGGTACCCGTGGGACGCGATGGGCGTCTCATTCCGCGAAGGCTATCCACTGGCTGCACACTGGTTTGCAGTCGCACTATCTCGCCTGCTGTCCCTCAATCTCGAGGGCGGAGCGCAGGTTGTTCAGTTCACGCTCATGCCCGCGACCGCGACCGGCCTGTACGCATTTTTCGATTGGCGCATTCGGCGGCCTCTGATCGGGATGGCGGCCGGCCTCCTGTTCCTCCTCAGCCCGATTGGTTGGGTCGAGTGGACGCACTTCGGTCTGTACGCGAGCTGGGTCGGGATGGTGTTCTTCCTGCCGAGCCTTATCGCCCTCGACGCGTTCTTCTTCGCATGGCTGGCCGGCGATCGCGGATGGAGGTTTCGCCTGTCGGCCGCATTGTTCGTCGCGCTGACGACGGCCATGGGGGTCGTGTCGCCGCACATCCTGGCGGCGCCACTGATGGTTGCGGTCATCTATGCGGTCGCAGTGCCTCGCGATTCCGCCCGGCGCGTTTGGACGTGGTTGCTCGTGGCAGTGCCGGCGCTGTACTTGGGCATCGTGCTGCTCTCTGCGTTCTGGTTGGGCGCCGAGATTCAATACCTGGCGGTCGTTCGCTCGCATTGGGCCGGCGCCGGCACCAACTTCGATGCAGGGCGCTTGAGTCAGTTCGATCTGGGAAGCATCCTGTCGCTTCACCCGATTCGTGACGGCAACGTCAACGATCTGTACAGCGTCAGCCCAGCTGTGCTCCTCCCTGCCATCCTCGGTATCCCACTGGCGTTGAGGGATGCGCGTGCGCGGATGTTTCTTGCCGTCCTCGTGGTCGGGCTCGTTTTCATGGCGTTTCCCGACCTGCTTGCCCCGCTGTTCGTGGTGCCGGGATTCAAGGAGTTCGGTGTCGTCGTCCATCGGCCGTTCCAACTTCTCCTGGCAGTGGCTGCGCCGGCGCTTGGGGCCATTGGCATATTCGAAGGACTGCCGCTGTTGCTAGCGACCCTTACGGTCCGCCGCCGGGCATGGTCACCGGCAATCAGAACGGCGGCTGCGGTTTTGTTGCCTTTCGTCCTAGTGGCCATCCTGGCCACCGACGTCCTTGCTTTCGGCGGCCGAGTCGAAGGCGGCGCGCAGCTCGCGTACGGGCCGAGCCTGCCGCACGCACCGGCGCTTGGCGACCTCTGGTTGCATCACTCCACGGACGCGTGCGCGCCAACCTTGCCGGGCTATGGCGCCCTGTGCGCTGATCAAAGCCTGCGCGCAACCTTCTCGATACTGCAGCTGGTCGCGGCGTGTCGCGATTCGAGTGGAAGCACTCGGACTGACGTTCCCGTGTGTGGTGGACTTCGATTGGATGATCCGCAGTCTCTTGGTTGGACTGGTGACTCAGGCCTGATCGCACAGACGGTCTCCTGGTGCCAGGGTCGGTCCGATCCGGTGTGCGACTCCTTCTATTCGCCGCTGGCTCAGCAGCTGCTGGATCCAAGCCAATGGAGACCGCTCGCTGTCACATGCGCGCTGGATTGCCCTGCCAGGAAACAAGCGCTGGCGGCGCTGGGGGCCACGTTTCCGTCGCCCCCCGCGCGCGCAGAGCTCAACTCCAACATCGGTCCGCTGGACATGAACTTCCACGGGCTGGTCGGCGGCGGCGGGATCACGCACAGCTACAACGACCAGGTCCTTCCCTCGCGGGAGCTCTCCTCATGGCTCGAGGACAGCATGCTTACAAGCTCCGGCACCACCGTCAAGGAACAGCTGGTGGCGGCGTTGGGGATCGATGCGGTCGTGCTGTCTGATGCGCAGGCGGCTCGCGCCACCGACTACATCGCAATGGGCTGGACGCAGGTTAGCGCGAATCCGCTGGCCTTCGTGAACCCGCAGCCGTCAGGTCTTGCGGCTCAGTGGCCGGGCGGGACCGGCGTGCTGGTCGTAGGCGCGACCCAGGACAGCACTCCGGAGCTTTACAACTCGGTCTTCAAGGCAGCGACGCAGGGCATTCTTCCGTTCGGCTCCGAGTGGCTGGTGCGCGGTACATCTCCTTATATCGATGACTACTCCGATCAACAGCTTCGGCAGTACCGCGGCATCTTCCTGCTGGGTTACAGGTATCACGACCAGGCCACAGCATGGTCACGCCTCAACGCTTACGTCCGCGGTGGAGGACGGCTGTACGTCGAAACGGGCTGGCAGTATGTTGACCCCGACTGGAACGGCGGACAAGCGCCGGCCGCTCTCCCTGTGCCGTCCATGCAATGGGGAGCTCTCAATCCAGCCGCCCCGGTGGTTGTCGACGGGCAGCCTGACCCGGCCTTTGGCAGCTTCGCCTACCAGGGTGGAGGGTGGGGCGCCAGCTCGGCCGGTGCATTGCGGCCGGGTGCGACTGAGCTCGTAAAAGTTGGAGCTCGCGTCGTCGTCGCACGCTGGACTTTGGGTCAAGGCCAGGTTCTATGGAGCGGCATGAACCTGATCGCCCACAGCTCGGCCAGCGGTTCTGTTGACGAACAGCAATTTCTTTCATCGCAGCTCGCGTGGTTGTTCGCCGCGGACCCCACGGTCACAGGCACGCAGACGCCGATCACGCCTGTTTGGCAGGGTGACGACCAGGCCAGTCTTGGCCTGCAGGCCTCGGCTCAGCCGAGCCTAGTTCTTTTCAAAGAGTCCCTGTTTCCAGGCTGGTCGGCACGCCTGGTGACCCCGACGGGATCGCAATCGGTGGACCTCGTTGGCAGCGAGATGGATTTCATGCTGGCCCGCGTCCCCGCGGTGCCGGCAGGCTCGCGCCTGGTTTTCAGCTACGGGCCAACTCTCTTGGAGCAGGGGTCGTGGGGGTTGTCGCTGGTCTTCCTTGTCGCGCTGTTGGGATGGGTCTTGAGGCCGCATCTTTTCGTGCGTGTTCGGAAAGGTGGGGCGGGGCTCCTGCGCCGGATCGTTCGACCGGTGGTCATTGGTGCCAGGCGTTGGGATGAAGAAGGGTGACCGTTCTGACTGGGTTAAGTCAGACCGCTGCCCGAGACGCCCACAGAGTGAGGTCTTCTAAGCCTCGATCGAACTCGACTCGTGGGTTCCATCCAAGAGCCTCTCGCGCCTTGGTGATATCGCTCACGTAGTACGTCTGGTCGCCTTCGCGCCAATCGGCGAAGGTGTACTCCGGGGTCTGGTGGGTTAGCGCTCCGATCTGTTCGATCACCTCGAGCAGATTTCGCTGATTCTCCGGACCACCGCCAACGTTGTAGATCTCTCCGCGCGTCTTATCGATCTGCTCGATCACGGTCGAGTACAGGTTGCAAAGGTCGCGTGCGTCCAACAGATCTCTCACCTGAGTGCCGTCTCCGTAGATGGTCATCGGCCGCTTGTTGAGGATCGAGTGGACGAAGTGGGCCACCCAC
>Ga0207929_1000025_pt1 | contig 82101 bp, 83 predicted proteins | sample NGESurdeep072012_FD_184466 | JGI IMG/M metagenome (GOLD analysis project Ga0207929, IMG submission 184466) | Arctic peat soil microbial communities from Barrow, Alaska - NGEE Surface sample 53-1 deep-072012 (SPAdes) | ecosystem: Environmental > Terrestrial > Soil > Wetlands > Peat ... | reverse complement strand
TGATGTCCGCCCTTGCGCATAGTCGGTCGATCCAGCCCCTGATGTCTGCCCAGCGGGCATCGCCGAAGTCAACGCTGGCGGCGAGATCATCGGCGAAGCGAAGCGTTGACCCATCTGCGCCCAGGAATCGACCCAAAAGTTCCACACCCGTGGCATGCAGCGTGCGGAAGTTGAGGTCGTGGCCCCCTTCATGGCCTGTCGCCTGCGGGTTGCCGAAGAGGCGAGCTGCCGGCGACGGGAGTTTGTCCGGGGTGCGATCCATGAAACCGGACTCTTTGAACCACCAGACGAAGTCTCGACCATCAACTCGGCGTGGAACCCACGGGCACCGCCCGCAGGCCAGGAAGACCCTGCGGCCGGCTTCATGCAGCTCTTCGGCCAGCTGGCACCCGGTCTGGCCGCTGCCCACGATCAGGACATTTCCCGGCGGCAGGGACCCCGGGTTCCGGTAGTCCTCGGCAAACACCTGGTGAAGCGCCGACGGAAGGGATTCGGCTCCGGCCGGCCGATGCGGCTTCTGGTAACCCCCCGAAGCCACCACCACCGTGCGGGCGCGGATGTGCCCGCCGCCCACAGTCAAGACAAACCCAGTTGGACCGGCCTCGAGACTGGAAACGTGAGTGTTCTCCCTGACCGGCGGGTTGAACGACGCAATCCACGCCTCGAAGAAGCCGATCAGCTCCGCGAGGGGCATGTAGCCGTCCGGTTCGTCTCCCCTATACGCGGTGCCTGGGAGCCCGATGGCCCAGTTCGGAGTGATGAGGCGGAAGGAATCCCAGCGCCGGCTCCGCCACGTCTCGGCGACCCTGCCGCTGTCAAGAACGAGATGATCGACACCGGCCTCACCCAGATACCAGCTCGTCGCGAGACCGGCCTGGCCTGCGCCGATGATGGCGACGTCAACGCTGCGATCCATACCGGCGGCAATCGTAATCTGGGCAGATCGCTGCGACTTCTACTCGACCAGGTCACCCTCGGCCGGCTCGACCTTGACCCCCCGCGACTCCAGGTATTCGACTCCGCGGTCCAGCTCGTCAGCCTCTCCAGTGATCTCGAGCAGGACCCAGCCCTGGTCGCGCGTGACGTCGGCGCGCCGGATGTTGGTGACGATCTCGAACTGCTTGCCCATCTGGTAGATGACAGGCTCTTTGACCATATCGGGCCCGAATATCAGCTTGAGCCGCCGTCTCCCCATCGCCGAGAGTCTAAGGCTGAAAAGCGCCCCCGGCTACTGCCGGCACGATCGAGATCTCGTCCTTCTCGGTGACCTTGGCCTTGAGGCCTGCCCCCAGGCGGACGTCCTCATCGTTCAGGTACACGTTGACGAACTGCCGCAGCTCGCCCTTGTCGTCGAGGAGCCTGTCCCGGAAGCCGGGGTAGCGCGCGTCGAGCGCCTCGATCGCCGATTCGAGATCGCTCGCCTCGACCGCCACGGTGATCTGACCGTCGGACAGCCTGCGAAGCGGGCCTGGGATTCGAAATTGGGGCATTTCTAAATGTTCACCTTCTCGCGAAACGATTTTAGGGTCGGTTCTATTTCCACTCGTTTGGCGTGGCCATCGACTCGGGCCAGCACATCGGCCGTCTTCAGCCCATGACCGGTGATGTAGGCAACCACCACCTCGTCCCCTTTCCAGCGCCCCGCGCGCGCCAGCTTGGCCAGCACGCCGATCGTCACCCCACCGGCCGTCTCGGTAAAGATGCCCTCGGTCCTGGCCAGCAGCCGCATCCCGTCGACTATCTCCTCCTCGGTGACCGCCTCCACCACGCCGCCCGTCTCGTTCGCAATCCGGTTGACATACATACCGTCCGATGGATTCCCGATCGCGAGCGAGCGCGCAATGGTGTCCGGCTTTACCGGCAGCACCCTTTCGGGGGTGTCGGAGTTGAACGCGTTGTAGACGGGGGAGCAGCCGAGCGCCTGAGCACCGGTGAACGCAGGAACCTTCTCGTCCCGAACGAGGCCGAAGTCCATTAGCTCCTTGACCGCCTGCCGATGCCTGACGAACTGACAGCCGCTCGCGATCGGGATGATGATCTCGTCAGGCAGCTTCCAGCCGAGCTGCTCGACGGTCTCGAAGGTCACTGTCTTCGACCCCTCCGCGTAGAAGGGCCTGATGTTGATGTTGCAGAAAGCCCAGGGCGTCGATTCGACCAGCTGGCTGCATAGGCGGTTCACCTCGTCATAGTTGCCGCGGACGGCGACCACGTTGGGGTCGAACACGCTGATGCTGACGATCTTTGCCGGCTCGAGGTCGACGGGTATGAACACGAAGCATTCGAGCCCGGCGCGCGCGGAGTATGCGGCCACCGAGTTGGCAAGGTTCCCAGTCGATGCGCACGCGATGGTCTCGAAACCGTGGGCGCGCGCCCAGCTGATGGCGACAGACACCACACGATCCTTGAATGAGTTCGTCGGGTTCATGCTGTCGTTCTTCAGGTACAGGTTGCGAAGGCCGAGCTCGGCGCCCAGGCGATCGGCCTTGACCAGCGGCGTGAAGCCTTCGCCAAGGCTGACGATCGGAGTCGAATCCTCGATCGGGAGCAGGTCGCGGTAGCGCCACATGGAAGGCGGGCCGTCCTCGATCCGCTTACGGGTCACGACCTTCTTGAGCGCGGCGTAATCGAAGACAACATCGAGCGGCCCGAAGCACATCTCGCAGACATGCGTGGCCTGGAGCTCATATTCAGCTCCGCACTCGCGACAACGCAGCCCAAGAAGCTTGGCCATTGTTTAGTCAGTTTAGATGGCGCGCTGCACGTGGCCGGCGGTCAGCCGCGGCGGATCTCCAGCCACCAACCCAGCTCCTCCCCCGGCTCGAGCAGCGGAGGCGGCGCAGCCGGATCGGGGTGGTCGCTGCCGCCGGTCGCGGGCTCGATGGCGATCTGGTGGTAGCCGCCGAGGTCGCCGTTGCACGCCCACACCCCGACATATGGAGTGAGGTCTGGATCCCAAGCGATCTCGACGGCCGGTCCGTCCCTCCAGGCGAGCCCGGCGCTTGATGACGAACCGGGCGGCAGATGCAACTTCGAGCTGGTGCCTGCCGCGGGGGGCACGAACCCCTCGACGCCTTCAACCACCGTCCCTGTCAGATATCGAAACAAAATATGCGAGCACCAGTACGCGTACATCGGGTGCCCTCCGGAATTTCTATACGTGTACTCAACGCGCACAGTGCGAGCATTCAGCTCGAGCCGCCGCTGCAGTCGCCATGGCAGCGTGACCCCTGAACACTCCATGGTGGCACTTGATGGCGTCTCGTCCAGCAGCGACCAGGGCAGGCGCCAGGCCTCGCCGTGGTCGGGGAGCTCGATGCCGGCCCATGCGCTTGGCCCCGGATACCGGGCGGGGTCAACAGTCGGCACCATCTCGTCCCATCCGCATGCGCCCGCGGCTACGAAAGTTTCCTGGGACCGATCGGCGACGCCGATCCCCTGCTCGAGAAGCTCATGGCCGTCGAGACGAAGCGAGGTGATACGGCCGCCGTGATCCGGGTTCACGAGCAGATTCCACGGACCTCCATGCAATTTCACAGGTTGCGATCGTAAGGTCTGATCACGTGAGGGCTACGAGGGTCGCTGCCCTGATGTTGTCTATTTGTCTCCTCGGCGCGTGCGCACGTCCCTCGGCGCAAATCCCCCTAGCCACTCCTTCACCCTTGCCGACCCCCAGCCCTATCCCCATAGGCTCTCCCTCGCCAGTCGCCACCTCGCAGTCGCACGTCTTCGTGATCGTCATGGAGAACCGAAGCTACGGCCAGGCGCTCTCGGGCTCGTATACCGCCGCTTTGGCAGCCAAGTACTCAGTCGCCACCGACTATCAGGGCGTGTCGCATCCAAGCCTCCCCAACTACCTCGCGCTCACGTCGGGGAGCACGTGGGGGATCGCCGACGACGGCTATCACCGGCTCCCCGCCGGCGGTCTTGGCGCGCAGCTGACCTCCGCACGCATCCCGTGGCGCGCCTACATGGAAGGCATGACGAATGGCTGCTCCAACAGCCCTTATCCCTACGCGCTCAAGCACAATCCCTTCGCGTACTACGGCGGAAGCTGTCCCAGCGAGGTGGTCGATTTCAGCCACTTCGCAGCCGACATGAGGACCGAGGTGCCGCGTTTCGTTTGGATCACGCCTGGCCTGTGCCACGACGGGCACGACTGCTCAACAGCGACCGCGGATCGGTGGCTGTCGCAAACAGTTCCGTTGATCCTTGCCACGGACGCATGGAAGAGCAACGGCTTGCTGTTCATCACCTGGGACGAGGGCGAGGACAGCGCCAACCACGTGCTCACGCTTGTGATCCAGCCCAATCCCGTCGAGCGCGCGAGCGCCCGCGCCTACAACCACTACTCGATGCTGGCCACCATCGAGGACCGCCTCGGCCTCGCGCGCCTGGGCCGGGCCGCGAGCGCAAGCCCAATGACCGACCTGGTGAGCAACTCCGGACCGTGAGGACCGCGGGTCAAGCCGCCCAGCGCAAACCAGGCGCACGCGCTCTTCGATAGACCACTCGGTCGGGCGGCACGAACCGAAACTCACGACCCACTTGCACCACCTGCCACCCACCTTCATGCACGAGGCGGTGGTGGAAGTAGCAGAGCAGGACGAGGTTGGAAAGGTGTGTCGGACCGCCTCTCGACCACGACACGATGTGATGCGGAGTCGACCAATCAACCTTGCGATCACAACCCGGCCAGCGACAACCATGATCGCGAGCCCGCAAAGCTCGTCGCGTCGGCGCCGACACCACCCGCGTCGCCCGACCGACATCGATCACCATCGAGTCGGCAAGCAGCACGCGCGAGATGGTGGAGTCACATGCGATGCGCTCCAACGTCCGAGTTGAGATCGGCAGCGAGAGCTCGAGGTCAGCCGCCGGAGCTCCGACCTCGTTCTTGATGCCTTCCAGAGTGGTCGTCAGGTTGATGTGTGGCTTGACGCCGTTACGCCGAGGCAGCTTGCCCTCATCCATGGCGTGATGCACCAGCTCACCCAGCGAGTCGGCCATCCGCTGCTTGTGGCTCCTCTCGTCATCGGGCCCGAGCCGCTTGGCAAGAGATTCGAGCGCCGTCCGCAGCGCGGCACCGGTCTCAGGGTCGAGGATGCCGTCGATGGCAAACATGCCATCGCCTATCTGGCTGATATCGAGACGGCGCCGGGAGTAGTCGGCTTCAGCGTCGTTGAAGAAACCATCGGGGTCGGCGACATGACGGGCATAGCGACAGAGGTAACGCAGGCTGGCCACCGAGAGGTTGCGAGCGTGCTCCAGCATCTCGTCCTCGACAAAGAGGTTGCACGTATCCCCGAGCTGCTCGCGCAGGTGGCAGAGCAAGGAGGTGGACTGGTAGCTGATCTCGCCGGTGCGCAGAGCCTCGGCGATCCCCGGCAGTGATTCGAGCTCCCTGCCGACGCAAAGCCGGTCGGCGACAGAGGTCGCTGACATGCCGCAGAGCCGGCTCGCCCAATTCACCACTGTGGCGCTGCCGTCGGCCAGATGAACCCCTGACTCCTGACAGCGGCGGATGTCAGCAGAGAAGGTGCCCTCGAGCGAATCGATAGCCTGGCGGAGGCCTCTCGGATCTAGCTCGCGATCCTGATCAAGCCTGGAATTGGCGAATCGCCGCGTTGAGTTTCGCGAGCGCAGTACCCCCCTCCCCCAACATGAGAGAAGCATACCAAACATCTGTTCGTGGGTCAATACGTTAACGCAGGAAAATGCGCGATGCACGAGGAATTCTCTTTTCGTGGCATCGCCGCCGGCTTCGCTTCGCTCGCCTGCCCTGCTGCCCCGCCTTTTTCCCAGTCCAGCACCACCCCGTCATCGCGGTCACTTCGCCCGGCAGTGACTTCCTGTCAGTTACGCCGGCATCGCTTCGCTCGCCGGGCCTGCTTCACCGCCTTTTTTCCCAGTCCAGCCCCACCCCGTCGTACCATTAGCACCCATCGCGGTCACTTCGCCCGGCAGTGACTTCCTTTAGTTACGCCGGCATCGCTTCGCTCGCCGGGCCTGCTGCACCGCCTTTTTTCCCAGTCCAGCACCACCCCGTCGTGCCACTAGCACGCATCGTGGTCACCTGGCCCGACAGTGCCTTCCTGTAGTTATGCCGGCATCGCTTCGCTCGCCGGGCCCCGCCGCACCGCCTTTTCCCAGTCCAGCACCACCCCGTCGTGCCACTAGCACGCATCGTGGTCACCTGGCCCGGCCCAACTCTTGTTTTCCCCAGTCCAGCACCACCCCGTCGTGCCACAGGCTCGCATGTGCTTATTCGGACGCGTGGATTCTTCTTTTTTAGGTTGCCCTCTTCTCTGGCCGCACCGTCTCGTGCCGGTGAGTGATCTCCGCCAGAAAATTGGTATCCACGTTCACCCCGAGCCCCGCTCCCTGTGGCACCCTCAGCCTCCCCTCGACGAGCACGAACGGTTCGGTGATATCGCGGTGGTAGTAGCGGTCCGACGCGGACGTATCACCGGGCAGAGTGAAGTTGGGCATAGCGGCCATCGCCACGTTGCCCGCGCGCCCCAGGCCGGTCTCCAGCATCCCCCCCATCCACACGGGGATACGGTGCTGCGAACAGAGGTCGTGGATCCGGCGCGCCTCGAGGTAGCCCCCGACGCGCCCCGGCTTGATGTTGATGATCTGACATGCGCCCAGCTGGATCGCGTCCGCCGCGGCCTGGACCGAGGTGATCGACTCGTCGAGGCAGATCGCTGTCTGGACCACCTTCGCGAGCTCCGCGTGAGCGAGGACCTGCTCCTCCGGCAGCGGCTGCTCGATGAGCAGCAGCTCAAAAGCGTCGAGCTCGGCCAAATGTTTGGCGTCCGACACCGAATATGCCGTGTTGGCGTCCACCTGCAGTGGCACGTCTCCGAAGCGCTCCCTCACTGCCCGCACCGGTTCCACGTCCCAGCCAGGCTTGATCTTCAGCTTGATCCGGCGGTAGCCCTGGTCGAGATAGACGCCCACTGTTTGCAGGAGTGCGGGGATCGAGGAGTGGATCCCAACCGACACCCCACAGTCGACCTCCTCCCTCACCGCGCCAAAGAAGTGGCCGAACGACTCGCCGCTCGCGCGCAGCTGGGCGTCGAGGATCGCCATCTCGATCGCGGCCTTCGCCATCTGATGGCCGTGCACCGGTCGCAGGACCGGCCCCACGTCCTCCGCTGACAGTCGCCCACGCTCGAACAACCGCGGCAGCAGATGGTGGACGAGGACGTGCTGCGCCCCTTCGATGTACTCAGACGAGTAGGTGGGCTCCTCGGTTGCCACGCACTCACCCCAACCGTCGCCATCGCTCGTCTTCGCCTTCAACAGGAGGATGTCGCGCTCGGTCTGGATCCCGAAGGACGTTTCGAAAGGCGCCACGAGCGGCAGCCTGATGCGAAACAGCTCGACGGCTTCGAGGGTCAGCGGGTTCACCGTGTGGATGTTATTCGCCGGCCGATAGTGCGAGCGCGGTCAACCTTGCATCGTCATCGTCACTGAGCTCGACATCCGCAGCCGCAACGTTCTCTTCGAGCTGCCGCACGTTGGACGCGCCGGGGATGGCCACCACGTTCGGTTTGCGGATGAGCCACGCGAGGGCAACCTGTGAGTTGGTCGCGCCGTGCCTGGCACCGATCTCCCCCAGCGCATCGACGAGCGGTTGCAAACGCTGCCGCGACTGGGCGCTGAACGCGCGCCGAGCGCGCCTGAAGTTTCGCGGCGGCGTCTTCTGATACTTCCCCGACAACAAGCCCTGGCCCAACGGGCTATACGCGATGATCACCCGACCTTCGCGCTGAGCCCACGGCAGCAGCTCGTGCTCCGGCGCGCGCACGATCAGGCTGAAAGGGACCTGGTTCGAAAGCACCGGTCCACCGAGGGCGCTCTCCGCCGCTTGCCACTGAGTGAGCGAATGGTTGCTGACGCCAACATGGCTCACCCGTCCCGAATCGACCAGCCTCTTCATCCGCGGCATCGTCGAACGTGGCGGAAACAACCAGCTGGGCCAGTGGAGCTGGTAGAGATCGAGTCGATCCACGCCCAAGCGCTTAGCGCTCGCTCGAGCGCGCCCTTCGACCTGGAACGGGAGGCCGATGGGAAACAGCTTGGTCGCCAGAAACACCTTCTCGCGCTGGCCGCGAATCGCCTCACCGACGATGCGCTCGGAGCGCCCAAGGCCATAAACCTCGGCCGTGTCGATGAGGTTGACACCGAGCTCCAATGCGCGCTTGACAATCACGCCGGCCTCACCGCTCGCGTAGTCCTTCCCATAGCCCCATTCGGTCGAACCGAACTGCCAGGTGCCGAGCCCGATCGCCGACAATCGCGCGCCGCCCACCTCGACGAACTTCATCGGGGCAGCTCGCCGCGCGCCAGGCGGTCGTAAACCATCTGCGACCACGACTCCATTCCGAGGTAATAGATCCGCATCTCATCGAGCGTCAGCAGCTCGCCCGCGAGCTTGTCCGTCTCACGGATCGCGATATTCGGCGAAGTGCCGTCGACGAGAAACACAACACCAAGATGCACCTTCGACACGGGCGAGGACTCGTCGTTGAGCAGGCCGATCAGCTTCGCCTCGAAGCTGCCGTCGTAGCTCACCTCCTCCTCCCACTCGCGTTTCAAACCGTCCTGGATCGGATCGCCGCCCTCGAGGTCTCCAGGATTGATGTGGCCGCCAAGCCCCAAGGAATACTGCTTGCGCAACCGCTTCTCGGACGAGGCGCGCAGGCGGTGCGTAAGGAAAAACCGGTCGCCGTGGCGAAATACGACGTACGGGATGATCTGCTGGTAGCTGGGATCGTCCTCAACTTTGGCCCGCGCCATGAAGAAGTGATGTTCGCGAATCACCGCCTGGCGCTCCTCCAGCCGATCGCTGACGAAGCCGTGCCAGGCGCCGTCGGGAAAGATGTCCTCTCGCTTCACGCACAGCACCTGCTCCGAGGCGGCGCTCATAGCTGCGTCAGGTCGATAAGAGGTTCCGAGCGCTGCGGGCTCAATGAGCGGATGTCGAGCGGCGGCGAGTCGCCGTTGATCATGGCCGCCAGGTTGTCCGCCACCGCAGGCGATTGCATCACGCCGTGGCCGCTGAACCCGCACGACGACCACACGCCACCGCGTGCAGTCTCTCCGACCAGGGGATGGTGGTCAAAGGTCATCTCGTAGTTGCCGCTGATATAGCCGTCGGGTTCCAGCACCTCCGCTCGAGGCGCTCGCATCGCCAGCCACTCGCGTATGCGATTCCAATCGTGCTGATCGCCCGGCCCCATCACCCACAGCCTGCGGTCGCGCTCGCGAAAGTGGAAGCCGGAGCCCGCCTCCAGCGTAATCGGCACCCTGTCACCCAACCAATCGTATGGGCCGGTCATGAACACGCCGCGCTCCACGGCTTCGACCGCCAGCGTGACCTCGAGCTTGTCTCCGACCTCCGGCGACCACACGCCGCATGCCACGACCACGATGTCGGCGGTCAGGTCGCGCGGCCCCGCCTCCCGCCCAAGGCGGAAGTCGACACCGAGCTCACGGGCCTCCTCCACGTATGCGCCGAGGATCTCGAGCGGGATGTACTGCCCGTCGAGCGCGCAGAAGTTGGCGCCTCGAATGCCGGCATCGTCGAGCCAGGGCACGATCGCTCGCGGGTCGGGATGCTCGATCGGCAGGCCGCAAGCCCGCTGGAAATCAGCCCTGCGCCGTAGCTCGATTGCGGCCTCCGGCGTCTCGGCCAGGTAGAGGTAGCCGTTGGATTGAAAATGAATATGCTCGGCCCGCTCGACGAAAAAATTTCGGGACGCGAGCGCCAGGTTGATGTTCAGCTCGCTACCGTGCTGCGTGCGAAATCCGCCCAGCGCTTTCGAGGTCGAGCCCGAGGGTTCTACCGAGGGGTCGAAGACCACCACGTCCCTCCGCCCTCGTCGCGCGAGCGCCCACGCCAGCGAAGCGCCGGCCACCCCTGCCCCGAGGATGGTGATCATCAGACGAGGCGGACCAGGCCCCGGCCGAACACTGCGATCAGCTCGGCCGTGCGGTCGATCATCTCCTCGCTCACCGGCAGGAAGTAGATCCACGCCGCGCGCTCGGTATCTGTGGTGATCATCGTGCGGGCCGAATCGGAGGTCGGATTGCCACAAGGTCCTTCGGCGTCCGCCACGCAAATGCGGCCGGCGACGTTGACGCGCTCCTTGCCGATGCCGTTATAGCTCTCGCCCTCCGCCCCGAGCCGCACCACGAGCTCGTCGCCGCGCACCTTGCCAAGGTCGTACAGCCCGACCGGCACCTGCAGCTGCACCGACAGAGCGTTGGCGACGTCGACCAAAGAGTTGATGCGAGGGAGCGCTTCGCCCTTCTTGATCCGTCGCAGCAGCGCCTCCGAGGAAGGCCTGACTCGCGTCGGATCGATTCCGAACCGCCGGTACAGCGCACGCGCAGGCGCGGAGTCGCCGACCTCGCCGGTTCTAACGGCCTGCGTCGCTCGCTTGACCTCAAGCTCGAAGTCCTCGCGCGGCTCCGTCACCTCGAGCTCGTACAGGTCGAGGGTGACGAGCTCGATGTCGAGCTCGGATCGGACTGTCAGCACAGGTCTTCCAGCTGGTCGAAGAACCCGGGATAGGAGATGTTCACGCACTCGGCGCCTTCGATCTCGGTTTCGCCGTCGGCGAGCAGCCCAGCGACGGCGAGCGCCATCGCGACGCGGTGGTCTCCGAGCGACCGAACCTGAGCGCCGCGCAGCCTGGATGGACCCTCGATCGTCCAGCCATCTGCGTTGGCCGTGATGTTCGCGCCCATCGCGGCCAGTCCTTCGGCCATCGCCGCGATGCGGTCCGACTCCTTCACGCGCAGCTCGGCCGCGCCCGAGATGTGACTTCGCCCTGTGAGCTGGGTGGCAGCGACCGCAAGGATCGGCAGCTCGTCGATCATCTCCGCGGCGGTGTCGCCGGCGACCTCGAGCGGGTCGTCCGAAAAGGAGGCGTGCACCTCGAGGTCGGCGACCGGCTCGCCCGCGCTGTGTCGGTTGCGCGAGTTGTGGATTTCGAAACCGTGGTGCCTGAGGAGGTCGAGGAACGCGGTCCGCGTGGGGTTGACACCGACGCCGGGGAGCACCACCGTCGAACCGGGCACGAGACCTGCCGCCACCAGCCAGAAGCTCGCAGCGCTTAGATCACCAGGAATCTCGATGTCGAAGGGCTTGAGCATGGTCGCCTGGCGAATCTCAACGCGATCCCCCTCCGACCTGACGTCGGCGCCCATCGACCGGAGCATCAGCTCGGTGTGGTCGCGAGTGCGCACGGTCTCGATGATGGTTGTGGGGCCTTCGGCAAAAAGGCCTGCGAGCAGGAGCGCCGACTTGACCTGTGCGCTTGCCACCGGCATCTGGTACTCAATGCCGTGGAGTGGCACATGCCCGCCGACGCGCAACGGCGGCCATTGCGCGTGGGCGCCCATTTCGAGCAGCGGCTTGACGACACGGTCCATCGGCCTGCGGGTCAACGACTCGTCGCCTGTGAGCTCGCTGACAAACTCCTGGGCCGCGAGGATGCCGGCGAGCAGGCGCATGGTCGTGCCTGAGTTGCCGCAGTCCAGCGGCGCGCCGGCTTTGCGGACGCCATCGAGTCCAAACCCTCGAACCGCGGACTCTTCGATCACCGCTCCCAGCGCGCGAAGGCAGTTGGCAGTCGACTGCACGTCGGCGCCGGTCGAAAGTCCGTGCACACGACTCCAGCCATCGGCCAGCGAGCCGAGTATCAGAGCCCGATGCGAGATCGACTTGTCGCCGGGCAGGATGACCTCACCCTCGAGCCGCTCTGCCTTGCGAACAGTTGCTATCAAGTTGATTTCGTGTCATGCGACCAGCGGTCGCGGACGAGTTTGGCTTCTTCGAACAGCTCGCCCAGCCGCGGATCGTCGTCCTGAAGGTGGCGGCGCAGTCGCGCCAGCGTGGCGCTGATGGCGTCAAGCTGCTCAACCAGGTGGGCGCGATTAGTGCGCGAGATCCCCGCGTAAAGCTCTGGGTCACCGGCGGCGAGGCGGCTCATGTCGCGAAACCCGGATGCGGCCAGCTTCGACGCCTCCGGCCAGTCGGAGCGGCTGGATAGAGAAAGGACGTATCCGACCGACAGCAGGAAGGCGGCGTGGCTGACGCCTGCCACGAGCCGATCGTGGGTCGCCGCATCCATCACCAGCGGGTGCGCGCCGACCGACTCGACAAGCGCTGTCACCGCGCGCTCGTTCTTCGTGAGCACCCATGGCGCGCCTTTGAAGATCGAGGCATCGGCCGCGTCGATTCCGGACGCCTCCTTGCCGCACATTGGATGGCCCCCCACCAGGTCTATGCCTGACGCCGCCGCCCACTCCATGACGCTTTCCTTGGTGCTCGCCATGTCGGTAACCACCTTGCCATCCACCCGGCCCCGCAGGTTCGAGAACACGTTTTTCAGCGCGAGGATCGGAACTGCAATGACCACCATGTCGGCCACATCGACCACCGACAGGTCGGCACTCGCGCTCTCGACGATGCCGCGATCCAGGGCCTTGCGCAGGGTCATCGCATCGGGATCGCTGCCGACGACCACTGTTCCCGGCTGCGCTTCTTTGAGCGCCAGCGCGAGCGAGGATCCCATCAGACCGAGGCCCACTATCGCAACAGCGGGCATGTGCGGGTGCGGTCTTAGGCGAGCTGCCTGGACATCGCGCCCAGCAGCCGTCTGAGGTCTTCCATCAGGCGATCGAAGTTCTCGAAATCGAGGGACTGCGCGCCGTCTGACAGCGCCTGGTTCGGCGTGGGGTGCACCTCGATGATGAGCCCGTGAGCGCCGGCCGCCACCGCGGCCAGGGCAAGGGGTCGCACCAGCGACCACCGGCCGGTTGCCTGCGACGGGTCCACGATTATCGGCAGGTGCGACAGCTCTCGCGCCAACGGAACCGCGTTGAGGTCGAGCGTGAATCGGGTCGACGTTTCGAAGGTACGGATGCCCCTCTCGCAGAGAATCACGTCGCGGTTGCCCTGCGACAGGATGTACTCGGCAGCCAGCAGCCATTCCTCGATGGTCGACGACATGCCTCGCTTGAGCAGCACGGGCTTGCCCGAGCGGCCGGCCTCCTGCAGCAGAGCGTAGTTCTGCATGTTGCGGGTGCCAAGCTGGAGGATGTCGGCGTAGCGCGCCACGAGCTCGACGTCGCCTGGCGCCACCACCTCCGTCACCACCTTGAGGCCGGTCTCGTCTCGAGCCAGTGCCATCATCTTCAGCGCCGCCTCGCCCAGGCCCTGGAACGAATAAGGCGAGGTGCGCGGCTTGAATGCGCCACCGCGCAGGATGGTCGCGCCCTGGGCGGCGACGTGGCGGGCCGTCTCGAGGAGCATTTCCTCGCCCTCGACCGAGCACGGCCCGGCCATCATCACGACCTCATCGCCGCCGATCTTCACGCCGCCGACGTCGACCACCGTGTTCAAGGGACGGAACTCGCGGCTCGCGAGCTTGAACGGCTTGGTGATGGGGATGATCTCGTGGATGGCGTTGAGGTGGGAGAACGCCTCCTTGTAGGCGTATGCGTTGCCGCCGATCACCCCGACGAGAGTGCGCTCCTCGCCACGCGACAGCTCGGTCTTGAGCCCGATCTCATGGACGCGATCGACCACCGCCTTGATATCGGCTTCGGTCGCCGTGTGCGTCATGACGATGATCACGGGATAACTGTTCCTTTCAGTGAGTCGAGGTCGGCCTTGATCGCTTTCGCTCCGCGCAGGTAGGCGAATCGCATCGCCGACTGCGGCTTGGCGGTGTTGTAGAGCAGAAGGATACGTATGCACATCGGCACGGCGCGCGGATTGGGCAGGGGGACGTCCATGTCGTGGCCGCACAACAGGGGCACCTCCAGCCAGCCCAAACGGCGGGCGGCGTAGGCGGGAAACTCTGCCGTGAGGTCGTGGGTGGTCGTGAAGTAGGCAAAGCAGATCTCGTCTTGGTCGAGGTCATTGAGGCGCGTCAGCTCCACCAGGATCTCCTGCGTCGCCTCGGTGATGGCCTCCGCCGTGTTGGCCTCCGCGGTGGTCGCGCCGCGAATCCCCCTCACCGGCATGCCTTCAACAGCTCCTTGACCAACACCACCGGGTCGCGCCCCTTGTCGATCTCGGCGACGATCGCGCTGCCGACGACCGCAGCGTCGGCCACGCCAAGCAGGGCCTTCAAGTGCTCGGGACGCGAGATCCCGAAGCCGGCCGCCACCGGCAGCGGGGTGTGGTTTCGCACCTTCTGCATCAGCTCCGGCATCCCTTCCGGCAGCTCTTTGCGCGCTCCAGTGATGCCGGTGACGGTGACGCAGTAGACGAAACCGCTCGAGTGATCGCAGATGCTCTGCAGCCGCTGCAGTGATGTGGTCGGCGACACCATGAAGACGGTGTCGAGCGACGCTGCCCGCAACCATCCGGCGACCGGCTCGGATTCCTCCACCGGCAGGTCGGGAACGATCACGGCCGTCACGCCCGCCTGTGCGGCCTCGGCCGCAAACTTCCGCGGGTCGTAGGCGAGGATCGGATTGATGTAGGTCATGAGCACGATGGGCGTGCCTTCTTTCGCGATCGCCGAGGCCAGCTCGAGGCAGGCTTCGACGGTCATGCCATGTTCGAGCGCCACCTGCCCGGCGCGCTGGATGACGGGTCCGTCCGCCAGCGGATCGGAGTGAGGTATGCCGATCTCGAGCGCGGCGATGCCGGAGGTTGCGAGCCTCCTCCCCACCTCGACCGACTTCTTGCGGTTGGGGTGGCCGCCCATCATGTAGGCGACGAGCTTCAGGTCGCCGTCGGCCTTGAGCGCTGTTTCTAAGCGCAGGCCCTCAGACACCTTCGACGGAGTCCATGTCCTTGTCGCCGCGGCCCGAAAGGCAGATGAGGATTCGCCCGCCGGGTCCGAACTCGCGCGCCATCACACCTGCGTGGTGCAGTGCGTGTGAGGGCTCGAGCGCCGGCATGATCCCTTCCAGCCGGGTGCAGAGCTTGAATGCGGCGACCGCATCCTTGTCGGTCACAGCCACGTACTGGACGCGCTCGGAGTCACGTAGGAACGAATGCTCAGGGCCCACACCGGGATAGTCGAGACCGGCGGAAATCGAGTGTGTCGGCAGAATCTGGCCATCGCCGTCCTGCAGCACGTAGGAGTAGCTGCCGTGCAGCACGCCCGGGCGGCCGCCTACGAGCGAGGCCGCGTGCCGGCCGGTGCGCACCCCTTCACCCGCGGCCTCGACGCCGATCAGCGCCACATCCTTGTCGTCCAGGAATGCGGTGAACATCCCGATCGCGTTCGAGCCACCGCCGACACAGGCGATGATCGCATCGGGCAACTTGCCATCGACCGACAGGTACTGCTCGCGAGCCTCGTCGCCGATCACCCGCTGCAGGTCGCGAACCATCTCCGGATAGGGGTGAGGGCCGACGACCGAGCCGATGATGTAGTGAGTGGTGCGCACGTTGGTGACCCAGTCACGTATCGCCTCTGACGTCGCATCCTTGAGCGTCTTGGTCCCCGCAGTCACCTCGACGACCTCAGCCCCGAGAAGCTTCATGCGGCGCACGTTCATCGATTGCCTCCGCATGTCCTCGGTGCCCATATAGACGGCGCACTCGAAGCCGAAGCGAGCGCACACGGTCGCGACCGCCACGCCGTGCTGCCCCGCGCCGGTCTCCGCGATGATCCGTTTCTTCCCCATCCGCAGCGCCAGCAGCGCCTGGCCGACAGCGTTGTTCAGCTTGTGGGCGCCGGTGTGGCAAAGGTCTTCGCGTTTGAAGTGGATGTGCGCGCCGCCGAAGTGAGCGCTGAGGCGCGTGGCCGCGTAGAGCGGAGTTGGGCGGCCGACAAACGCTCGCCGATGGCCGGCTAGCTCGAGCTGGAACTGGGTATCGGCCTTCGCCTCGTGCCACACGTCCTCGAGCTCCCCGAGCGCGGCCATGAGCGTCTCGGGCACATATTGGCCGCCGTAAGCGCCGAAGCGGCCGTGCTCGGGATGGCTCAACTCAGCAGCTCCGCTATTCGCACGGCGTGCACGAACGCGCGCACCTTGTCCGGGTCCTTGACCCTGACGGCAGATTCGACTCCGCTCGACACGTCGACACCGTATGGCTTGAATTCGTTCACGACCCTGGACACGTTACCCGGTTGAAGTCCGCCGGCGATGAACACGCGACGCGTGCCGAGCAGCTCGCGAGCGCTCTCCCAGTCCCACGTCTGGCCGGTGCCGCCGCGCTGGTCGGCGGACCACGAGTCGAGCATGATCGGGTCAGGCCATGCCCCGGCGTCGGGTATCTGGCCGTCCTTGACCTTCAGCACTTTCATCACCGGCCGGCCTGCGTCGTAGCCCGCGGGCTCAGAGCCGTGAAGCTGCAGCAGGTCGAGCCCGACAAATTCGGCAATCTGCCGAACCTCACCGGGGTCTTGGTCGATGAACACGCCGACGATCGTTGGGCGAAGCGAGAGCCCGTCCACAATCGCTTTGGCTGCCTCTGGTGTGACCCGGCGGTCAGAGCGGCAGAAATGAAAGCCCAGCAGGTCCGCGCCGGCCTCGATCGCGGCCTGGGCGCCACCGGGGTCGCAGATGCCGCAAATCTTCACCTGGATCGTCATGCCGCCGCGAGCTCCCGGATTCGCGCGGCGGGGTCCTCGGCTCGCATCAGCGACTCGCCGACCAGGATCGCGTCGGCACCTGCCTCGCGCATTCGGCGCGCGTCGTCCGCCGTGTGAATGCCACTTTCCGCCACCACCAGGACGTCGGGCGGGATCGCCTTGCGCAGCCGCTCGACCAGACCCAGGTCGACGTTAAAGGTGCGCAGGTCGCGGTTGTTGACTCCGATGATCGTCGCTCCCGCGGCGAGCGCAGTCTTCACTTCGGCCTCGTTGTGAACTTCGACGAGCGCTGCCAGACCGCGGCTTTGCGTCACCCGAACCAGCTCGCCCAAGCGCTCCAGGTCGAGCGCGGCGACGATGAGCAGGATGGCGTCGGCGCCCGCGGCCCGCGCCTCCCCCACCTCGTACGGATCGGTGACGAAGTCCTTGCGAAGAATCGGCAGGTCGGTAGCGAAGCGGGCCGCGACCACGTGCTCAGGCCGGCCGCCGAAGCTCGCCATGTGAGTCAGCACCGAGATGGCGGCCGCGCCGCCCATCGTGTAAGCGCGCGCCAGGTCACCCGGCCGGTAGTCCTCGGCGAGCACGCCCATGCTCGGAGTGCGCTGCTTCATCTCGGCGATGACGGCCAGACCTGGCCTGCGCAAAGCGCCGGCGAAGTCCTTTGGAGTGTGCGCGAAGATCGCGCGCTCCAGGTCGTCAGGCGTGATCAGCGCTCGCCGCCGTTGCATGTCCTGCCGAGCCTCGGTGACCAGGCGGGCGAGCAGGTCTTCGGTGGGGCTCACTCCTGTGAGATTGTCGCCCAGCGCTGGAGAAGGTCGCCGGCGCGGCCCGAGTCGATCGCGTCAGCGCCTGCGCTGAGACCCTGCTTCCAGTCCTTGGCGAGGCCGGCCGCACGCAGCGCGGCCGCCGAATTGAGGAGGACCACGTCGCGCCGCGGACCGCGGGCTCCGCCGAGCACCTCGCGCGCGATGCGGGCGTTCTCCTCGGGCCCACCGCCCCGCATTGCGTCGATCGGCGCGCGGCCGAGGCCGAGCTCCGCAGGATTGAGCTCGTACTCCTTTCTCTGACCGTCGATCTCGATGACGTGAGAGGGCCCGCTCACCGACAGCTCATCCATCCCGTCACCGGCGTGGAAAACGATCGCGCGCTCGACCCCGAGGCGCATGAGCACGTCGGCCATCTTGCCGGCCACCTTGCCGTCGGCCACCCCAAGGGCCTGGTACCTGGCGCCGGCGGGATTACACAGAGGTCCGAGAACGTTGAACACGGTCCGCAGCGCGAGCTCCTTGCGCGGGACGGCGGCGAAGCGAAACGACGGGTGAAAGATTGGCGCGAAAAGAAAGCCGATGCCGGCCTCATCGACGCAACGGGCGACGCCCTCGGGCGCGAGGTCGACCTTCACGCCCAGCTGCTCGAGCACGTCGGCCGAGCCGCAAAGCGATGAGGCCGCTCGGTTGCCGTGCTTGGCCACGCGGGCGCCGCAGGCCGCGGCCACGATCGCGGAAAGGGTGGAGATGTTGAAGGTCGCGAGGCCGTCGCCACCCGTGCCGCAGGTGTCGAGAAGCGCGCCGCCGATTTCGATCGGCGTGGCCATCGCTCGGGCGGTGCGGGCGAACCCTGTCAGCTCCTCGACAGTCTCGCCCTTGATGCGCAGCGCGACGAGGAACCCGGCAATCTGCACTGGCGTGGCGTCCCCACGAATGATCTCCTCAAACGCGGCAGCAGCCTCATCCTCGGCCAGAGACTCACCCCTGACCAGTTTTGCAATGGCCTCGATCACGCGATCTTCCTCGAGGCTCTACGGATGAAGTTGGCCAGGATCTTCTTGCCTTCCTTGGTCAGGACCGACTCAGGGTGGAACTGTACCCCGTAGGTCGGGTGCCGGGAGTGGCGCAGCCCCATGACAGTGTCGTCCGCAGTCCACGCCGTCACCACGAGCTCATCGGGGAGCGAAGCGCGCTCCACGATCAGAGAGTGGTAGCGCGTCGCCTCGAATGGATCGCTCACACCCGCCAGCACGCCCGAGTTGTCGTGCCGGATCCACGACGTCTTGCCGTGAGACGGCGCATTGCGCACCACCTTGCCACCGAACGCCTCGCCCAGGCACTGGTGCCCGAGACAAACGCCAAGGATTGCGAGCTTGCCGCTGAGCTCCCGGATCGCCTGCGTCGATATGCCCGCCTCCTCCGGCGTGCCGGGCCCCGGCGAGATGACCAGGCCGTCATAACCCGCGAGCTCTGCAACCTTCACCTCGTCGTTGCGATAGACGACGGGCTCGACCCCGAGCTCGCCAAGGTACTGGACGAGGTTGTAGGTGAACGAGTCGTAGTTGTCGATCAGTGCGAGCTTCGGCGTTGGAAGAGTCGCGCTCACATCTCCTCCGCCATCTCGATGGCTTTGAACATCGCCTCTGCCTTCTCGAGCGTCTCGTCGAACTCCCTCTCCGGCCGCGAGTCCGCCACCACGCCGGCCCCGGCCTGGACGTAGGCGATGCCATCGGCGATGACGACAGTGCGCAGCGTGATCGCCATGTCGAGGTTCCCGCCGAAGCTGACATAGCCGAGCGAGCCCGCGTACACGCCGCGCTGCTCAGGCTCGAGCGCGGCGATCACCTCCATCGCGCGAATCTTGGGAGCGCCGGAGACGGTCCCCGCCGGGAAGGCGGCCTTCAGCGCATCGAGCGACGTGCAACCATCGCGCAGCTCGCCGCTCACCGTGGACGAGATGTGCATGACGTGTGAGTAGCGCTCCACTTCCATGAGGCGATCGACGTGCACCGTGCCTGGTCGTGCGACGCGGCCGACATCGTTGCGACCGAGGTCGACGAGCATCACGTGCTCGGCCCTCTCCTTCACGTCGTTCAGGAGCTCCTTCTCCAGCGCCACGTCTTCGTCCTGGTCTGCGCCGCGCCTCCGCGTGCCGGCCAGCGGCCGCGTCTCGACTCGCTTGCCCTCGACCTGCACGAGCTTCTCGGGTGAGGTGCCGACCACGTGACGGTCCCCACCCAAAGCCAGAAAGAACATGTAGGGCGATGGGTTGATGGCGCGAAGGCAGCGATAGACGTCGAAAGGACTCGCCGCCAGAGGCTTCTGAAAGCGCTGCGAGACGACGATCTGAAACGCATCGCCCGCGAGGATGTGCTCTCTCGCCGCATCGACCATCGCGTGAAACTGGCCAGGAGTCACGTTCGATTTCCATGGCGATCCGTCCACGCCGCGAGGCCAGGCCGCAACCTGGTCAGAGGCCAGCCGCTCCTCCATCGTGTCGATTCGCGCCAGGGCAGCTTCGTAGTCCTCGCGGTCGGGCCTGAAGATCGTCAGCAGCTTCAGCCGCCGAGTGACGTGGTCGAAAACCGCGAGGTCCTCGGCGCGCAGAAAGGCGCTTTCGGGCATGGGAGGTGCAGCGCCCTCGGCCAGCGGAAGCCGCTCGAAGTGGCGCGCCGTCTCGTACCCGAGATAGCCGACAGCGCCGCCATGGAAGCGGGGAACGCCACGGACTGGGGCGGTCGCTTCGGCGGCGACGGCGCGCAGGGCGGGCAATGGGTCGCCTTCACCAAGGTCCAGGGCGCGGGGTTCGAAGCCGATAAACGAGTAGCGCGCCTGCCTCTCGCCCCCCTCGACGCTCTCGAGGAGAAAGCCGGGCGAGCCGGGAGGGCACAGGAGTGAGTAAGCGCGAACGGGGGTCAGCATGTCGGCCAGCACCTCCCGGTAAACCGGGATGAGTGAGTAATCCTTGGCCAGCGCCAAAGCTTCCTCACGAGTGGGAGTGAAGAGTCCTCCCCGCTTGCCGGGGAGGTGGCCCGAAGGGCCGGAGGGGGCGTTCAAATCAGCAACACCGTGCGATCGCTCATCTAGACCTCATCTCAACTGACCTCTCCGCGCGACTCCCTGTGGCCGCGCCGGAGCGCAAACGTTAGCAGACCCTAGGTCTGCTTCGCCTTGGCCTTCATCTCACGCTTGACGACCCGCGCCTCTGCCATCGTCGCTTCGGAATCCACGTCGGCCACCGTGTGCCAGCTGGCCGCATGCTTCTCCCACCCCGCCGGCTTGACCCCGAACTTCTTGGCCAGCACGGACACCAGGATCTTCACCTTCATGTCCCCAAACCCAGGCAGCTTCTTGATCCTGACCGCAAGATCGTCGCCATCCCGCGCCTGGGTCCAGACCGCGGCGGCATCGCCTCCGTACTCCGTCACGACTGTCTGGCACAGGGCCTGCACGCGTTGCGCCATGCTGCCGGGAAAGCGATGCAGCGCGGGCCGCTCGCGGAACACCGCACCGAGCTTGTCAGGGTCCATGGCCGCGATCTTGCGGGCGTCGAGGTGGCCGAGCCGCTGCTTCAGTACGTAGGGCCCGCTGAAGGCCTTTTCCATCTTGACCTGCTGATCGAGCACCAGCCCGATGAGCAATGCCAAAGGATCGGTCTCGAGCAGGCGATTGGCCTCAGGATCCTCGGTCCAGACGATGGGCATGTAGGCATTATCGCAAGCCCAGCTCTCACTCCCTAGCGCGAGGGCCCTCTTCGCTGCACGAACTGGAAGCCGAACCGGCCCTTCACGCACAGGTGGCCGGCGGTGACGCTGTGGTCGAGAGGTGACGTCACCTTCACTATCGAGTTGTCCTGCACGTGGAGCTCGAGCATGCAGCCCACCCCGCAGTAAGGACACACCGTCTCGGTCACCTTCTGCTGCGACTCGTCCCACGTACCGGCCTGGCGCATGTCGTACTCGCTCTTGAACATCAGCGCGCCAGTCGGACACACACCGATGCAGTTGCCGCAATAAACACACGCAGACTCAGGCAGCTCGACTGTGAACTCCGTGGAGATGTGCGCGTCAAACCCGCGCCCCGCGACGCCGATGGCAAACGTGTTCTGCGCATCGACCCCACAGGCCTCGACGCACTTGTAGCAGAGGATGCAACGCGAGTAATCCCGCACATAAAGGTCGTTGTCGATCTTCACGGGCTGCGCCACTGTGGCCGCGCCGGGGCCGAAGCGTTGAGGCTGGGCGCCGTACTGCGTCATCCAGCCACGCACCTGTGGCCCGCAGATAGACATGTCGACAGACGACGCGAGCATCTCAAGGACCATCCGTCGACTGTGGCGCACGCGCTCTGAGTCGGTGAGGACCTTCATGCCCGGCTCCACCTTGCGCGAGCAGGCCGGCACAAGGACGCGCGACCCCTCGACCTCGACCACGCAAGCCCGGCAAACGTTGACGGGAGTCAGGTTCTCGAGCTGGCAAAGGGTCGGGGTGTCGATGCTGAGGCCGCGACAGGCCTCCAGGATCGTCGTGCCCTCGGTCGCTTGCACGTCCACGCCGTCGATGGTGACGGTGACCATGCGCCTGGGCAGACCGACGAAGACTCCGCTCGCCATTTAGTTCGCTCCCACCATCTTCAGCTGGATAACCGCGGAGCCGATGGCGCTGGCGGCAGTCTGTCCGAGCCCGCATATCGAAGCGTCGCGCATCGCGCGTGCGATGTCGCTCAGCAGCGCGATGTCAGTTTCGCGAAGAGATTGGTTGCGCTCGCTGAGGATTCGCTTCAGCGCCTCCTCCTGCCGCACCGTGCCAACGCGGCACGGAACGCACTGCCCGCACGACTCGTCGCGGAAGAAGCGAGCGATTCGAAGCAGAACCTGCTCGAGGTCAGCGGTGTCGTCGAACACGATGACAGCGCCAGAACCGAGCGTCGCCCCGATGGCCCGCGTGCCTTCAAATGTGAGCGGGACGTCGAGCTGGGATTCAGTGACGAAGGAGCCCGCCGCGCCACCGAGCAGCACCGCACGGAGCGACCGGCCTTCACGGAGCCCGCCGGCCATCTCGATGAGAGTGCGAAGCGTCGTCCCCATCGGCACCTCGTAGATGCCTGGCGCACGCACGTGGCCCGACAAGCAGAAGAGCCGCGTCCCGGCTGATTCGGCCGTTCCCGTCTTCGCGTACTCGGCACTGCCGTGATTGAGGATTTCGAGCACGTTGACCAGCGTCTCCACGTTGTTGACCAGGGTCGGCTTGCCAAAGAGCCCAACCGCGACGGGAAAGGGAGGCTTGTTGCGCGGCTCTCCCCTCTTCCCTTCGATCGAGTTGAAGAGCGCCGTTTCCTCACCGCAGATGTACGCGCCGGCGCCGCGCCGCACCTCGATGTCGAAGGCCATGCCGGACCCTGCCACGTCGGCGCCCAGAAACGCTTTCGCGCGCGCCTGCTCGATGGCGTTCTCGATCCGCTCGCGGGCCAACGGATACTCGCCGCGAACGTATAGGTAGCCCTGCTCGCAACCCGTCGCGAGGGCGGCGATGGTCATGCCCTCGACCACGGCGAAGGGGTCAGATTCCATCAGGACGCGGTCTTTGAAAGTACCGGGCTCGGACTCGTCGGCGTTGCACACCATGTAATGGGGACGGGCGGGGGCTTTCGCGACCGCGTCCCACTTGCGTCCGGTTGGAAACGCAGCGCCACCGCGGCCGAGCAGCTTCGCATCGGTCACCTCGCGAATCACACCTTCGGGACCGAGCTCGAGCGCACGCCGCAACGCCGTGTACCCACCGGCCTGCACATAGCTGTCGATGCCCTCAGGATCCACGACCCCGACCCGGCGTAGAAGCCTCGATTCCTTTCGTGGCTGCAGATGCATCGATGTCTCGCTCTCAGGCCACTCGCCGCCGAGGATCGCGCTGAGAGACTCGTAGGTGGCCGGCGCAACGCGGGCTTCGGCGTGGTGCTTGCCTGCTCGCTCGATCAATGCGGCGGGCGCGCGATCGCACAGCCCGAGGCACGGGCTGCGGTACCAGGCCGCGGAGCCCGAAGCATCGGATGCTCCGGCGGGACCAAAGCCCTTCTCCAGCGCGTCGCAAAGAGCGTCGACGCCGGCGCACTTGCAGGCGATGTCATCGCAAACGTGGACGGCAAGCGGCGGCCGCTCCTCGAGCGCGAATCGTGCGTAGAAGCTGGCGACGCCATAGGCGTCGGCGGGTGGGATCGATAGGCGCCTGCACGCGTACTCGAGCGCGCCGCGGCTGACCCAGCCGGCGCGATCCTGCACCGCGTGAAGAACGGGCAGCAGCAGGTGGCGACGGGACCGTGCCGCACGGCCGCCATAGGCAAGGTGATCGTCCTGCTCAACGCGCGCGCCGCCTTCCCATAGGGATTCGGGCGCGCCCAGGAATCCGTCGATGGCGGCAACCTCCTCGGTTGTCGGCGGTCCCCCGGTGGTCCTTATGTCCAATTACTTGGCCGGGACCGCGACCAGCTTGTCGATCCGGATGGCGCTCGCCTTGAACTCGGCGGTGCCGGACTTGGGATCGGTGGCGTCGATGGTGAGCACGTTGGTGGCCACCTGGTCGGGAAAGTGGGGGGTCATAAAAGCGAGCCCCGGCCTGAGTGTGGCGTCAAAACGCACTGGCACCTCGACAGAACCGCGCCGCGAGCTGGCGAGCACCCTCTCGCCATCCGTGATCCCCAGGCGCGCCCCATCGGCAGGCGAGATGAGGAGGGCCTCCCGTTTGCGCAACGGCGAGGTGTAGCCACCCGTCTGCACGCCGGTGTTGAACGAGTCGAGCCGGCGCCCGGTGGTGAGCCGGATCGGAAACTCATCGGTGAGCAGGTCGACCGGCGGATCGTGCTCCACCGCGTGAAAAGGCGCGGCGGGGCCGTCGATGGGGTCCTTCCAGAGCCGGGCGTGAAGAAACTCGGTGCCGGGGTGGGATTCGTCAGGGCACGGCCACTGAATGCCCCCGAGCTCGTCGAGCCGCGCGTAGGACATGCCGGCATGCATTGGCGACAGGCTGCGGCACTCGTCCCAGACCTCTTCTGCAGTCGGGTGACCCCAGTCGGTACCAAGGCGCGTGGCGATCTCGCAGATGAGCTCGATATCGTCGCGTGCGCCTGGGGGCGGATCGAGGGCACGCCTCACGCGCTGCACGCGGCGCTCACTGTTGGTGACGGTCCCCTCTGACTCGGCCCAGCCTGCAGCCGCGGGCAGCACCACGTGCGCCAGCTCGGCGGTCTGGGTGAGGAAGATGTCCTGCACGACCAGGTGGTCAAGGCCGCTCAAGAGGCGCACGGCGCGAGTCTGGTCGGCCTCGCTGCGCGCAGGGTTCTCGCCGATTATGTAGAGCGCCTTCAGCTCGTCGTGGTCCATCGACTCGAACATCTCGCTGAGGTGATAGCCCTTCTTCGAGGGAAACGTCGCACCGCCCCATGCGCTTGTGAACTTGGCATGGATGGCCGGCTCCTCGAGGTCCTGGAAACCGGGAAACCTCGCCGGTATGGCGCCCATGTCTCCCCCGCCCTGGACATTGTTCTGCCCGCGGAGGGGATTCAACCCACAGGCAAACCGACCGACCTTACCCGTGAGCAAAGCCAGGTTGATGAGCGCGAGGACGTTGTCTGTGGCGTTGTGATGCTCGGTGATCCCGAGCGTCCAACAGATCATTCCTGTCTCGGCGCGCCCGAACGCCAGCGCCACATCTCTGATCGCGGCGGCGGGCACACCTGTCTCGCGCTCGGCACGCTCCAGCGAATAGACCTCGACGCAGCGAGCGAACTCGTCGTAACCGGTGGTGGCGCGAGCGATAAAGCCGGTGTCCGCCAGCCCGTCGTGGATGATCACGCGTGCCATCGCGTTGGCAAGCGAGATGTCACTGCCGACGTCAAGTCCAAGCCACACGTCAGCCCATTCCGCAGAACCGGTGCGGCGGGGATCGACGGCGATGAGCTTCGCGCCGTTGCGAACGCCACGCAATAGGTGGTGAAAGAAAATCGGGTGCGTCTCACGAGCGTTCGAGCCCCAGAGGATCACCAGGTCGGTCTGCTCAACCTCGCGATAGGACGAGGTCCCTCCTCCGGCTCCGAACACTGTCGCCAGACCGGCGACGCTTGGAGCGTGTCAAGTTCGATTACAGCTGTCGATGTTGTTGCTGCCCATCACGAAACGCGTGAACTTCTGAGCCATGAAGTTCATCTCGTTGGTGGTCTTGGAACAGCTGAACATCCCGAAGCCATTCGGACCCAAAGCACGAGCCTTTGCAAACCCGGCCGCGGCTCTGTCAAGAGCCTCCTCCCACGACGCAGGCCGCAGACGACCGCCGTCCCGCACCAACGGTTGGGTCAGGCGCTGGAGGCCGTCATCCATCGCAGACACAATATAGGGAAGGGGTGGCCCTAAGCCGCCCACCGCAAGCCGGGACCACGCGCTCGTCGGAACAGGACTCGGTCTGGAGGCACGAACCGAAACTCACGACCCACTTGCACCACCTGCCATCCGCCTTCATGCACGAGGCGGTGGTGGAAGTAGCAGAGCAACACGAGGTTGGGAAGTTTGGTTTGGCCACCCCTCGACCACGCAACTATGTGATGCGGAGTGGACCAGTTGACCTGGCGATCACAGCCCGGCCAGCGACAACCATGAGGACGCGACCTGGAACAACTCCACCGTCATCCGGAACGACGTCGAGGGCCACGTCAAGCGCCTAAAGAATGAGGTGGGCGGCGACATCCTCGTGGCGGGCAGCGCCAACCTCATCCAGACCTTGGTCAAGCACAACCTCGTGGACGAGTACCGCCTGATGGTCTATCCCATCGTCCTGGGCCAAGGCAAGCGCCTGTTCCAGGAAGGCCTACCCCGCACCACCCTAGAGCTCGTCGAAAGCAAGCACGTCGGCCCAGAAGGCGTCGTCATCCTGACCTACAAACCGAAGTAACCACCCGGCATCGCTTCGCTCGCCGGCCTATTCGCACAGTCTCTGTGTTGGACTCGCACCACGCGTCGTGCCATCGCCGAACGGAGTGATCGCACCGCCGGTCGGCTTTTATTGTTACTGCCTCGGCTTCGCTGCGCTCGCCTTTTCTTAGCCCTTGTTCGCGGACAGAAAATCGCTGATCTGCTTCAACCCGCGCTTGAGCTCATCCTCCGACTGCGTATAAGCCAGACGGATGTACCCCTTGCCCGCGGCCCCGAACGCGGTCCCCGGCAGCACCGCCACCCCCGCCTCCGTAAGCAACCGATCAGCGAGCTCCCTCTCCTCAAACCCAGTCTCTTTGATGTTGGGAAACGCATAAAACGAACCCTGGGGCCGAGCACACCGCACCCCCGGTATCGCGTTCAACCCATCCACCACCAGGTTGCGCCGGTGTTCGAAGACCTTCACCATCCGGTGCACCGCGTGCTCCGACTCCGGCGCGCTTAGCGCCTCAATCGCCGCCATCTGCGTGAAACCGGCAGCACACGACGACGAGTTGATCATCAGCTGGTCCAGCTTGGCGGCCAGCGCCGTGGGCGCCACGGCGTAGCCCAACCGCCACCCCGTCATCGCATACGACTTCGACAACCCATCCATGAGCACCGTCCGCTCCCTCATCCCGGGCTGCGACAGGGGCGACACGTGCTCAAACTCGTAAACGAGCTGGCTGTAAATCTCATCCGACACCACGAGCAGGTCGTGCTTGTGGGCGAGCTCGCACACGAACGCCACGTCCTCCTCGGTGAGAATCCCCCCAGTCGGGTTCTGCGGCGTGTTGATGATCAACATCCGCGTCTTGGGCGTGACCAGGCTCTCGAGCTGATCGAGGTCCATGCGGAACCCCGTCTCCTCTCGCAACGTGACGAACTTGGGGACTGCCCCGATGAAGTTGACCTGCGACGCATAGGCGGGGTAGCCAGGATCCGGAATGATCACCTCGTCACCCGGCTCGATGCAAGCGAGCAGGGTGAACAACAGCACGTTCTTTGATCCGGGAACGAGCACGACATCGGTGGGATCGACGGGCGTCTTGAGCGTGCGCTGCACGAAGCCCGCGACCGCCTCCCTCGCCTCCATGATCCCGCTCGCGGGCGTGTAGTGCGTGAAACCGTTCTGCATCGCGGAGATGCCCGCCTCCACGATGTTGTCGGGCGTCGCAAAGTCCGGCTCCCCAATCTCGAGGTGCACGATCTTCTTGCCTTCGGCCTCGAGCTTCCGCGCCTTGGCGAGAACGACAAACGCGCCCTCGGTCCCCAACCTCGACATGCGCTCCGCGAACTTGATCGTCACCGAGACAGCCTAATGCACGCCGAGCAGCGCGCCGCCATCGACGCCAAGCGTCTGCCCCGTGATGTATCCGGCCTGCTTCGAGCAAAGGAACGCGCAAGCCGCCGCGAACTCGGATGGTTCACCAAACCGCCCCATCGGCGCCTCGGCAGCCATGCGCTTGAGCTGCTCCTCCGGATCGCCCCCCGAAGTCCCAGCCATCTGCCGGATGCGATCCGTGAGGATCTTGTCCGGCGCCAGGCAGTTAACGGTGATCCTATCCCGCGCCACCTCGCGCGACAGCGTCTTCGCCAACCCCGTGACCGCCGCCCGCAGCGAGTTGGACAGCGTGATGTTCGGGATCGGCTGCCGCACCGAGACGGAGGTGATGAACACGATGCGCCCCTGCCCGGACTTCTTGAGGTACGGCAGGCTCGCGTTGACCAGCCGCACGGCGCTCATCAGCGTCAGTTGATAGGCGGTGTCCCAGGCCTCGAGCGGCGTGCTCTGAAATGTGCCGGGCGGCGGCCCACCAGCGTTAACGACGAGTATGTCGAGGCCACCCAACTTCGCGACCACCGCCTCGACCAGCGTTGCCGGATCGCCAGGCTTGGACATGTCGGCCACCTGCCACCCAGCCGCCCCAATCGCCCTCCCCGCCGCCTCGATCGCAGCAGCATCACGCGAGGCAACAAACACTTTCGCTCCCTCACCAGCCAGGGCCTCGGCGCAAGCACGCCCGAGCCCCTTGCTGGCCGCGGTTACGAGAGCACGACGCCCATCAAGGCCAAGATCCACGCCCACAATTGTGCGGTGACCAGGGCCATCAGCGTCACCCCGACACCAAACGCTGATGGCTGGACCTGCAAGGTGCGCATCGATGACGATGGCCGCATGGTGAGCGACCACACCGTGACAGTGTCGAGCGCGGACAAAGAACGCTTCGCGCCGCAATCAACCGTCGAGGACCTGGTCACCCGCAGCTTCGAGTTTCTGCTCGAACACGAGCCCCCAACGAGCATCCTGCGCACCTTCGCCCTACCGGAAATCGAGCGGTACTTTCCCGATTTCCCAGCGAAAATCAGCACCTGAGACGCTCGGTGTACCGAAGACTGACATCACCAGCTGCCCAAGTTAACCGCCAGTGTTCACATACCACTGCGTCACGTACTGGAGGCGGTCGCCCGGCTCGATCACGTTATTGAGCCGCACCCCGTGGACGCGCTGCGAAATCGCATAGTCGTAGTGCGGCGCATATAGGAATATCGCTGGCGCCGCGTCAGCGATGAGCATCTGAAAGTCGATGTACGCGCCCAGGCGAGCCGACTGATCGACCGCCGCCCGCCCGACCTCAAGATCCTGATCGATCACCCCCCAACCCCGCTGATACGCGAAGTTCAGAGAGTTAGGGTCCGCGCCCGAATGCCACAGCGAGTACTGGTCGGGATCGGGCCCGACATCGAACGCCACGAGCGCCATCTGATACTTCCTGCCAATCAGGTACGACTGCACCAGCGCCGTCGAGGTGACCGGCGTGACATCGGCCTCGACGCCCACCGCAAGCAGCTGCTTGGACACCGCGTCGGCCACCTGCCGGTTCGGGAACGAGCCCGCGGTGACCAGCGACACCTTGAAAGGAATGCCGCCCTTGGTCCGGATCTTGGCCCCGGGTGCCAGCACCCAGCCCGCAGCCTCAAGCGCCTTCACTGCTGTGATCCTGTCGTAGGGATACTTAGCGGCGGCCGCCGCGGAGTAAGCCCAGTCGGCAACAGGGATCGGGCCCGGATCAGGATCGCCATGACCGGCGATCACGTCGTCGATGATCTTCTGTCGGTCGATCGCCTGCGTCAGCGCGAGCCGCACCTTCACGTCGCTGAAGTACGGCTTGCCGGCATTCTCCACGTTCATCGACACGAAAGCGTCGGTGAAGGTCCTCACATCCTGCACGGTGATGTCGCTGCGGCGCTGCAGGGTGCCGACCTCCTGTGGCTCGAGACCACCGACCAGGTCCGCCGCCCCGTGCACGACCCCATCAATCGCCGCCTGCGGATCGGTCGCCGGGTTGGCCGAATAGGTTCGAAAGATCAGGTGGTCCAGGTATGGCTGGGGATCCGCGTATACGTTGCGGTTGAGAGTCACGGCGAGAGGACTGATCGCCGAAACCTTGAACGGCCCTGTGCCGATCGCCAGAGCGCCGCTGTACGGGCTCGCCGCAATCTGCGGCGGCGACATGCCATTGAACAGGTGCTTGGCGATGATCCCGATACGAAGAGCGAGCGGAAAGGAGGCGCTGGGCGCCCGCAGGGTGAAGATCACGCGGCCGGGACCCGCCGCACCGATGCCGACCTGCCGCCACGAGTCGGCGCCCGGCTGCGTGTACTCGAGGTCCTGCAGAACGTGGAAGGTGAACAGCACATCGTCGGACGTAAACGGCTGGCCGTCGGCCCACTTGACGCCGCTGCGGATGGTGAACGTGTACGAGAGGTGATTTGGTGAGATGGTCCACGTGCTGGCCAGCTGGCCAACCACGTTCTGCTGGGCGTCGATGGTCGTGAGGCCTTGATAGATGACGCTGTCGACGTCGCGCGTCGTGGCGTCCACCTCGAACAGCGGGTTTAGCGCGCCTGGCGCCCCGACCAGCGCTTCCACGGCCGTGCCCCCGCGCGCGGGCTTCGGCGCGGTGGCGACGGGCTGGCAGCCCAAGAGCACCACCGCCGCGAGCGCGACGGCGGCGGCTAGTCGACTACTACGGATGAGTGGCCAACCAGTTGGCGACCCAGATGTTGGCAACCGAGCAGACCAGGAACGCGGCGGTAAGGACCCACGACGTCCAGTAGATCTGGCGCTCCAGCCCACGGCGCGTCCGATAACCTCCGCCCAACCCGCCATCGCCGCCTCCGATAGTGCCACCCAGCCCTGACGCCTTGGGCGTCTGCACGAGCACGCTGACGATCACCAGGAGGGCGATCACCGCCTCGAGGACGACCAGCGTATGAGCGACGTTCTGCATCGGGTCTCCCCTATGCCACCCAGATCGAGCTGAACCGAACCTCGATCGCCGCCCAGTTCAACGTGTTGAACCATGCCGCGAGGTAGTCGGCGCGCTTGTTCTGGTACTTCAAGTAGTAGGCGTGCTCCCACACGTCGACACCAAGGATCGGTGTGAGGCCTTCCATGTAAGGGCTGTCCTGGTTCGGGTAGCTCTTGATCGACATCTTTCCGTTCTTGTCAGCCAGGAGCCATGCCCAGCCGCTGCCGAACTGGCCGAGACCGGCCTTCGTCAGCTGCTCTTTGAATGCGTCGTAGCTCCCGAACGTGCTCTTGATCGTGTCGCCGAGCCGGCCTGGAGGGTTGCCACCGCCGCCCGGGCCCATGATGCTCCAGAAGATCGAGTGGTTGGAGTGGCCGCCGGCGTTGTTGCGGATCGCGGTGCGGATGTCCTCCGGGACCTCATTGATTCCCCAAAGCAGGTCCTCGACGGTCTTGGCAGCGAGCTCCGGGTGCTTGTCCAACGCGGCGTTGGCGTTGGTCACGTAGGTCGCGTGGTGCTTGTCGTGATGGATCTCCATCGTTTTCGCGTCGATGTGCGGCTCTAGAGCGTCGAACGGGTACGCAAGCGGTGGAACCTGGAATGCCATTTGGGACCCCCCTTAATTGATCTGGTCTTGTCTTATGTCGTAGAGCAGACTACACGGAGCGGGAAGCCTGAGATTTGACTGCCGCCGCCCGGCGGGCGATCTCATCAGGGTCGCCGAGGTAGCGCGCCGACGCCGGTTTGAACTTCGAGTCGAGCTCGTACACGCGGGGCACCCCCGTCGGAATGTCCAGGTCGACCACCTCCTGGTCGGTGAGCCCCTCGAGGTGCTTGACCAGCGCGCGAAGGCTGTTGCCGTGGGCTGACACCAGCACGCATTGGTGATGGAGCAGGTCCGGCACGATGCTGTCGAACCAATACGGCAGCATCCGCTCGACCACATCCTTCAGGCACTCGGCGCTCGGCAGGAGCTCCGGCGGCAGCTCCGCGTAGCGCGGATCGTGGGAGGGATGATGGTCGTCCGATACCTTCATCTCCGGAGGGCGTACGTCGTAGCTCCGGCGCCACAACTTGACCTGGTCGGCGCCGTACTTGTCCGCAGTCTGCTGCTTGTTGAGCCCCTGCAGCGCGCCGTAATGGCGCTCATTCAAGCGCCACGATCGCCTCACCGGGATCCAGGTCCTCTCCATTTCGCCGAGGGCCAGATCAGTCGTCTTGATCGCCCGCACGAGGAGCGAGGTATGGACCACCTCGGGCATGAGCCCAGCCTCTTTCATCAGCCGTCCACCCTCCTTGGCCTCTGTCACGCCCCGCTCGCTGAGCGGCACATCGTGCCAGCCGGTGAACAGGTTCTCGAGGTTCCAGGTGCTCTGCCCGTGCCGCAAAAGCACGAGCACGCCGGGCTTTCTAGCGGTGGCCATAGACGGCCCCGGTCACCCGGACGATCTCGGAGAACTCGTCAGCCTTCAGGCTCGCGCCTCCGATCAGGCAGCCGTCGCACAGAGGAAGCTCGACGTACGACTGCACGTTGCCGGCGTTCACACTCCCCCCGTAAAGCACGCGGACCTTTCGGGCGGCGCCCGCGCCGATGGTCTCCCCGACCACGCGTCGAATCAGCCGCATCGTCTTGTACGCGTGCTCGGGGTCAGCGCTCTTTCCTGTGCCGATGGCCCAGACCGGCTCGTACGCGATGACCAAACGTGCCGAATCGTCGGCCGAGCAGCTGGAGAGGCCGGCCTTGACCTGCGTGGTGACCACCTCGCTGCCCGTGCCGGAGACGTAATGCTCATCGAGCTCGCCGACACACATGATCACGCTCAGGGTCTCGCATGAGAGGACTGCCGCGACCTTCTTGGCCACCATGTCGTCGGTCTCGCCGAGGTACGCACGCCGCTCGGAATGCCCGACCAGCACCCACTGGCACCACCCCTCCAGCATCTTCGGCGACACCTCACCCGTGTAGGCGCCGGACATCTCCCAGAAGCAGTCCTGCGCGCCGAGCTTGACGCCCGACTCTCCAAGCACCTCAGCGACCCCGAGCAGCCACGGGAACGGCGGGAACAGCGCAACCTCCACCTGGTCGACGTTGCTGGAGGCCACCGGCAGGATCGCGTTCACGAGCTCGAGGGCAGCGCCCCCATCAGTCGGGTTCATCTTCCAGTTGGCAGCGAGTAGTGCCTTCTCAGCCGCAGCCATCAAGCGTCCTTCAGGATCGCGACGCCCGGGAGCTCTTTGCCCTCGAGGTACTCGAGGGTCGCGCCCCCACCTGTCGATACATGCGAAAAGCCGGAGAGCCCGAGCGAATCGATGGCAGCCACCGTGTCACCGCCGCCCACCAACGAGTAAGCACCTGAGCCCGCCACCGCCTGCCCCACCGCGCGAGTTCCCTTGGCAAAATCAGGGATCTCCGCGACGCCCATCGGTCCGTTCCAGACAATCGTCGCGGCAGAAGCGATGTGCTTGGCGAACAGGGCCACCGACTCCGGGCCGATGTCGAGCGCCATCCACCCCGGCTCAACCGCGTTCGCGGGCACCGTCTCGACCTCCTGCCCAGCCTCCATCCGGCGTGCACAGACGAGATCCACCGGCAGGACGAGCTTCTTGCCTCCCTTCTTCTCGACCTCCATGGCGTCTTTGAGCGCCGACTCCTCGACCAGGCCGGCCCCGGTCGGATAACCCTGCGCTCTGAAGAAGGTGTTGGCCATCGCTCCACCGACGAGTAACGCGTCAACCTTCTCGAGCAGGTGAGTCAGGACCCCGACCTTCGTGGAGACCTTGGCCCCCCCGACCACCGCGACGAGCGGACGCTTGGGATCGTCGAGTGCTTTATGTAGCGCGGTGAGCTCCGCGACCATCAACTCTCCGGCGTAAGCGGGCAGGTGCTTGGCGACGCCGACGACCGACGCATGCGCTCGATGCGAGGCGGCAAACGCGTCGTTGACAAAGATCTCGCCCAACGCCGCCAGGCGGCTGGCAAACTCCGGGTCGTTGGCTTCGTCCTCGGGATGAAAGCGCACGTTCTCTAGGAGCAGGACTTCTCCATCTCTCAGCCCGCCCACAGCCCTTCGAGCCACCTCGCCAACGCAATCCTCGGCAAATCGCACCTCGCGACCGAGCTCTTTGGAGAGCGCGGCCGCCACGGGCCGCAGCGAAAGTGCCGGATCGACGCCTTTCGGGCGTCCAAGGTGTGACATCACGATGACCCTGGCGTCACGCTCCGCGAGATGCTCCAGGGTTGGGATCGCCGCCTTGATTCGCGAATCGTCGGCGATCGCCCCTTTCGCCAGCGGCACGTTGAGGTCCTCGCGAACAAGAACGCGTTTGCCGGCGACGTCGACATCCGTGATGGATGCTTTCAGAGTTTCGCCGCCATGTAGTTGATGAGGTCGACCATGCGGCAGCTGAACCCCCACTCGTTGTCGTACCAGCTCACGACCTTCGCCCAGTGGGCGCCAAGCTCGAGGGTGAGCGGCGCGTCGACGATTGACGAGTGCGGGTTGCTCTTGAAGTCAGATGACACGAGCTCTTCGTGGCTGACTGCGAGGATGCCTTTGAGCGCCCCCTTGGAGGCCTCGTCGAACGCCGCGTTGATGGCCTTGGCGTTGGCCGAGTTCTTCAGCTCGACCGTCAGGTCGACGAGGGAGACGTCGAGTATCGGCACGCGGAACGCCATGCCGGCGAACTTTCCGGCGAGCTCCGGCAGCACCTCGGCGACCGCGCGATTGGCCCCGGTCGAAGTTGGGATGACGTTGTCGGCGGCAGCCCGCGCGCGCCGCAGATCCTTGTGCGGAAGGTCCTGCAGCTTCTGGTCGGCCGTGTACGCGTGAACCGTCGTCATCATGCCGCGCTCGATCCCGAAGGTGTCGTTGAGGACCTTGGCGAGCGGCACGAAGCAGTTGGTGGTGCAGCTGGCGTTAGAGATGACGTTGTGCTTCTTGGGGTCGTAGCCCTTGTGGTTGACGCCAAACACGACCGTGTAGTCCTGGTTCGTCGCGGGCGCCGAGATGATCACCTTCCGCGCCCCGCCCTTGTCGATGTGCACGCGGGCTTTCGTAGCGTCTGTGAAGAGGCCTGTCGACTCGATGACGAGATCAACTCCAAGCTCCTTCCAGGGCAGCTCGCCGGGATCCCTGACGCTCAAGAACTTGACGTCCCGGCCGTCGACCTTGATCGAGTCGCCGCTCGCGGAGACCTCGGGCCCAAATGTGCCAAGCGCGGTGTCGTACTTGAGCAGGTGCGCAAAGGTGGCGGCGTCTCCGAGGTCGTTGACGGCGACGATCTCGAAGTCAGCCTTCAGCTTGTCGGTCGCTCGGAAGATGTTGCGGCCAATACGCCCAAAACCGTTGATACCGACCTTGATGGTCATAAGGGGAATGCTCCAGTACGCCGTGGCGGCCCAGCACGGCCGAGTGAAGGAAGGGGCGGCGAACGTAATGTTAGGCGGAGCGGCGCGCCGGCTTCGGTCCTCCCGCCTCGTCCAGTGAGTCGGCCATCTCCTGCAAGCGCCGCAAGCGGTGGTTGACCGCTGATTTGGACAGCTTCATCCTGTCGGCGAGCTCCCCCAGGTTCAGCTCCGGGTTGGCGACCCGCCACTGGGCCATCTCGCGCAGGGCGGGCGGCACCCTGTCCAGCGTGCCCGTGGACTCGAGCCGCTCGATCGCCGCGGCCTGCCTCAGCCCGGACCCGATCGTCTTGCCGATGTTGGCGGTCTCGAAGTTCAGCCGCCGGTTGACCTTGCCGCTCACCTCGCGGACGACGCGCACCTTCTCGAATTCCATCACCGCGCGGCTGGCACCCATCAGAGACAGGATGCGAACGATGCCGTCTCCCTCCTTGATGTACACGACATGCTGGCCGCTGCGCTCCATGATTCCCACGCGTGCGCCGGCTGCCGATGCCATATCCCCAATCGCCTTTGCCCATGAATCGTTCGGAGCCACGAACTCGAGGTGGTAGCGAGAGCTCGGCGCGTTGACCGAACCGCACCCGAGAAACAGGCCGCGGAGCATTGCTTTGCGATCGCACGCCGCCTCAGGCATGGCGCGCGTGGCGGCCTGAGTGAACGCAGGCGCAAGACCTGGCGGCAGCGTGAGCTCGACGAAAAGTGACACGCGCTTACGCGTTTTCACCACCTCGTACTTCGCATCCATATGGCCGACGACGTGCCCGAGCCTCACCACCTTGCGCGCAATCGGATTGCGCAGCAGTGAGAAGTAAGCGGCCGGGCCCTCGCTCTGTCGCTTGATCAGCCGCCCACGCGAGCCGAAATAAATGCCTAGCAACTCGCTTAGCTGACAGCACGGTCGGGCCGGCAGATGGCCTGCCATCTCGTCCTTGACGTCCGCCGAGAACGAAATGCCGCCTACCTCCCCAGGACCTGGAATGTGCCCCTATTTCTTGGGTTCAGTCTACCCTTCCAGTAATGCCAGAAATGAGGATGATCGAGGCTGTCCGGTCGGCCATCACCGAGGAGATGGAGCGCGACGATCACGTCATCGTGCTGGGCGAGGATGTCGGCAAGAAGGGCGGCGTGTTCGGCGCCACCGACGGCCTCTACGCGCGGTTTGGCGAGGCGCGAGTCCTGGACACGCCCCTGGCGGAGTCGGGCATCGTCGGCGTCGCGATCGGCGCGGCGCTCAACGGCCTCATCCCCATCGCCGAGATCCAGTTCGCCGATTTCATCCATCCCGCCTTCGACCAGATCGTCAGCGAGGCGGCGCGCACGCGCTACCGGTCCAATGGCGACTGGTCGGTACCGATTGTCATCCGCACGCCTTTCGGCGGCGGGGTCCACGGCGGGCTCTATCACTCCCAATCGATCGAGGCCTTCTACGCGCACGTGCCAGGCCTGAAGGTCGTGGTCCCGAGCATGCCGGCGGATGCGAAAGGCCTGCTCAAGTCGGCGATCCGCGACCCAGACCCTGTGCTCTTCCTCGAGCACAAGAAGGTCTACAGGCTGGTCGCGGAGGAGATCCCCGACGGCGATCATCTGGTGCCGATCGGCCCCGCCGTCGTGCGACGCGCCGGAACGAACATCAGCTGCTTCGCGTGGGGCCTGATGACCCACTACTGCATGGAGGCGGCTGAGCAGGTGGCCGGCGAGGGGATCAGCGTCGAGGTGGTCGACCTGCGGACGCTGGCGCCCCTGGACCGCGACTCGATCCTGGAGTCGGTGCGGAAGACGGGCAAGGCGATAGTCGTGTACGAGGACAACCTCACTGGAGGTTTCGGCGCGGAGGTCTCGGCGGTCATCTCCGAGCACGCCTTCGACGACCTCGATGGGCCGGTGATAAGAGTCGCCGCCCCGGACATCCCGGCGATGCCGTTCAACTCACCCCAGGAAGACTTCTTCATGCCAAACCCCACAAAGATCGCAAATGCAATGAGAAAACTTGCCGCCTACTAACCTCGATAACCAACGTCGGCCTCCCCGCTCGCCGGGGAGGTCCGGGCGCGCCCGCGGAGCGGGTGCCCCCGGGGAGGGGACGCCCAGGCCCGCACCAACTCTGGTCTCCATCAGCGCCCAGGAGTATTCGGACCGCCGCGACGCCGTCGCCGCCGGCATGGAGGCCGCCGGCCTCGACGCCCTCTGCGTGTTCTACCCCGCGCGGATCGCCTACCTCACCGGCTTCCACCACATCCCAACCGAGCGCCCCATCGTCCTGATCCTCGGAACAAAAGGCGATGCAACGCTCATCGTGCCCGCGGTCGAGAAGGAGCACGCGGAAACGACTGCGCCGACGAGCAAGATCGATGTCTACTTCGAGTACCCGGGCGCCGAGCACCCGATGGAGCGCGTGGCCGCCGACCTCTTAGACGTCAGCGCCAAACCACGGCGCACAGGCGCCGACCACGATGGCTTCGTTCCCTACTGGGGCTACCGCGGGCCACGCTTGAGCGACCTGATCGGCGAGCGTCCAGTCGACGCCGAGATGCTCATCGAGTCTCTACGCAGGGTGAAGTCGGCGGCCGAGATCGCGTGCATTCAGCTCAGCTGCGACTGGGCGGCACGTGCGCATAGACGGATGCAGGCTGCGATCGAGGTCGGCAAGACAGAGATGGAGTGCTACATGCCCTCTGCGGCCGAAACCCTCTACGAGATGGTCCACGAGATGCCAGGGTGGCGCCCGCGCGGCCACAACGGCAGCGGCCTCACCGCAATGTTCGTGGGCGGCCGCTCGACGGCGATGCCCCACGGCTTCGTCAAAGGACACGGGATTCAGAAAGGAGATGTCCTGGTCAGCGGCGCCGGCGCCGACATCGACGGCTACGGCAGCGAGCTGGAGCGGACGATGATCGTGGGCGAGCCCACCCGCGAGCAGGAGCGCGCTTTTGCCGCGATGCTCGCCCTCCAGTCACGCGCCATCGAGGTCATGGCACCGGGCGTGACGGCGGGCGAGGTCGAGCTGGCCACGGTCAAGGTGGCCGAGGAGCTCAGCTTCGAGAACAGCCTGCGCCACCACGCCGGCCACTCGATCGGGCTCGAAGGCCACGAGGCGCCTTTTCTCGACCGGGGCGATGAGGCGGTGCTCGAGCCGGGCATGGTGTTCACGGTCGAGCCTGGCGTCTATCTGAAGGCTGTGGGCGGCTTTCGGCACTCCGACACGGTGGTGATCACCGAAGCCGGAAACCGTGTGATGACGAACTACCCCCGGGAGCTCGCGGACCTCATCGTTAAGCCTTGACAGACTCCGGCATGGGCCGGACCTTCGCCGTGAACATGTGCAGCACCGTCGTGCCGTTGTTCACGTGCCGGTGGACGCGATCGACTGCCATGGGCGGGAGCATGTCCTTGTCGTCCGCAGTCACGACTGTCTCTTTGGGCGCAACCACCCTCCAGACCTGGGCGACCATCTCCCGCGGCAGGTTGCCCGGCACGTACACGTAGCGGCGGTTCGGAATGTGCTTGCGCGCGAGAAGCTCAGCCCGCGAGAAACCATCTCGTGCCGCGTAATCCTTCAGATAAGGATCGCCGAACTCAAGCAGCTCGTGATGCTGGTTCGGGTAGCGATTGCCTCTGTACAGGAACACGGCTCCGCGGCCGGCGGCGGCACGCACGGCCTCCCCAATGACGGCTTCAGCTGCAACTTGCTCGTGCGGCAGGATGACTAACACCTCGCCGGCTGACGGCCGGTTGCCGAGCATGCCGGCGATCGACGCCGCCGCCCGCTGTGGCCGGAACGGCACAGGGAACACACGCGGTCGACGCGCGCGGTTGTACCTGTAGGTTGCGAGACCCACGATCAAACCAACCAACGTCAAACCGCCGCCGAACAACGTAGCGTCCTTCTTTTCGACCACGTTGACGATCCACGCGACCAGCACCAATGCAGTGGTCACGACGCCGACCCCGAAGAAGGCGATCACGCCAGGGCTCCAGCTTCTGTATTCCCTCCACCGGACGACGTCCAGGCTCGCGCACGTGAGCACGAACGTGCCGAGCAGGCCGAAGGCGTAAAGGTCGCCAAGCAGGTTGACGCTCCCGCTCGAGGCGATGATGACGATGATGGGTAGAACGACCGCGGCAAGAATCGCCCAGTGCGGAGTCAGGCGCCAGGAGTTGCGGTGCTCCAGCACGCGCGGCAGGAAGCCCATCCGCGTCAACGCGATGAACACGTGATATGCCCCGATGATCGCCGTGTTGCTCGCGAAAACCAGCAGCAGCGCGCCGCTGATGGCGACGTAGTCACCAAGAAGCTGCCCTGCGACATGAGCTCCCAGCAATGAGATGAATTGATTGGGATTGGGATCTGAGTTCGCATTAAGGAGGGTGGTCGACCATAAGGTCAGCAATGGGCTCGTGATCGCCATCGTCACCACGACGGCGCCCATGGCACGGTAAGAAACTGTCTTGCGCGGCGCGCGCATGGCCGGGGCCAGCTGCGCGATGCTCTCGAGCCCCGAGAACGCGAGGAACGCGGCGCCGTAGCCGGTGAGCAAGAGAAGCGGTGTCAGTCGGGGTCCCTGCGTGACCGCGCTAAAGCTGTGCACGATTCCGGCAGGTCCTAGAAAGAGCGCAGTCGCTACCACCACCGCAATCTGCCCCCCGCCCGCGAAGCACACAAAGATCGCCGTCGTCCGAGCGCTCTCCTTGATACCGAGAAAGTTCAGGACGCCTAAGCCGATGAGTGCAGCGACGGTGGCGTGCACAGCCCACGGTGTCAGGGCGGGCCACACGACGGCCAGGTACAAAGCTCCCGACAAAGCGCTCAAAGCTGCGGTCAAGTAGTAATCGACCAGGATGAACAGCCCACCCAGCAATCCCGCAAACGGATGCAGCGCCTGCGAGGCGACGTTAACGACCCCGCCACCCTCCGGATACCGCCACGTCACCTCGGCGTACTTGACGCAGAGGAGGATGAAGACGAAGAGTGTCATGAGAACGAAGACCGCCGACCGGGTGGTGAAGTGGGAATACAGGATCCCCGGTACGTAGTAGATGGACGTCCCGATGTCCGCAAACACCACGGCCCAGCAAAGGAAGGCCCCAAGGTGACCGCCGCGGATCTTGATCTGGCGGCGGGCCGGCCCAGCAGCTTGCTTCAAGCGTGCATTCCGTCGCGCCGCTCGACAAGGTGGCGGCGGAGGCCGTCCAGGTCGGCACGCAGCCGGCTGAGGGTTCGATCAACCGGCTGGTCTCCGAGGTCCATGTAGGACACCGCAGCCAGGTAGATCTCGGCCCGGTCGAGCTGGCGAACGGCCGCTCTGAGCACCTGGCGGTGCTCGCCGATCGAGCGCTGTGTCGGCAGCTTGACGATGGCGTTGCGCATGAATCGCACGCTAGGCGCCCGATTGTGAGGACTCCGTTTGGACTGCCCTCCGCCCCGTATGGAAGTCGTATGGATATGACCCGATGAATTAAGTTCTCACCGATGAGTCACGACTCGGTCGCCCGGCGAGGCCGCCGCCCAGGTGATCTAAGGGTCGTCGTCCGCCGCGCCGCCAAGCTGCCGCGCACCCTTGGGGCGCCTTCTCTTTTTGCGGCCTGCTACGGCAACGTCGGATCGAGCATTTACTACGCGCTTGGCGTCACGGCGGCGTTCGCACTGGGCCTGACCCCGCTCGCTCTCATCCTCGCGGGCGCCATTTTCGTCACCACAGCTCTCAACTACGCCGAGGGAACAGCAGCGCTTCCCCACGCAGGTGGTAGCTCGAGCTTTGCCCGGCGTGCGTTCAACGGGCCGATCGGGTTCCTGGTCGGCTGGGTGCAGCTCCTGAACTACACGGCGACGGTGTCCATCTCTGCTTACTTCGCGATCAGCTACCTTGGCGTCTTCGGCAAGTACGTCCCCTTCATCCAGACCCTGAAGACCGAGAACCAGTGGCACGTCGCCGCCACCATCGTCGTCATCTGTGCCCTGATCGTCCTCAACGTTGTGGGCATCCAGGAGTCGAGCGTACTCAACCTGGTCCTGGCCTTCGTTGACCTGACCACCCAGTTCGTCCTCGTCATTCTCGGGTTGGTCATTCTGCTGAACTTCCGCACGGTCTTCAGCAACATCCACCTCGGTGTTGCGCCCACGTGGGGCAACTTCCTCGCGTCGGTTTCGATCGCGATGGTCAGCTACACAGGCATCGAGACCATCTCCAACCTGTCCGAAGAGGCGAAGAACCCGGGCAAGTCGGTGCCACGCGCCACCTTCTGGGTCATCGCAGCAGTGCTGTTCGTCTCAGCTTTCCTGCCCACCATCGGCGTGAGCGTCTTCCCGATTCACATGGTGAACGGGATGTTTACCACCGACCTGGGAACCATATGGAAGGCGGACCCGGTTTCTGGAATTGTCACCGTGGGCTTCGCACAAGCCGGCTTACAGACACTGGCCTTCTGGGCTGGCCTGTGGGTCGGATTCCTCGCCTTCACGATCCTGGTGATCGCAACCAACGCCGGCTTGATTGGCATCTCGCGGCTCGGCTACTCACTGGCCGGCGCCGACAGCCTTCCGCGAGTTTTCGGTTCGCTTCACCCGCGTTTTAAGACGCCGTACATGTCGATCATCATCTTCGGCATCGCTGCGGCGCTGCTGGTGCTACCGGGAATCCTCATTGGCTCTAAAGAGATCGACCTGATGAGCGCGGTCTACTCGCTGGCTGCGACTTTCGCGTTCTGCTCAGCGCACCTTTCGGTGATGCGCCTTCGGTTCGTGGAGCCCGACCTCTACAGGCCTTACAGGATGCCGGGCAATATCAAGTTCGGCCGCGACAGCATCCCGATTCTGTCGGTGGTCGGGGCGATTGCGATCGGCACCGTTTTCACCCAGCTCATGTTCCAGAACATCTCCAACTCGACCTTCATCTACCTGGGCTGGCTGGTGCTTGGAGTCGTCGTATTCGTGCTCTATCGGAACTATCGCAAGCAGCCGCTATGGGAGCCGCTCGAGGAGCCTCCACCTCCCGACCGCGAGGTCGAGCACCTCCCCCCCGAGCCGCTGCCCACTGCCGCGCGCTTCAAGCACGGCAGGCGGGTGCCGGCACATGTCGCTGTCGCGCGAGAAGTGCGGCACCGCTCCCATCGCCGCGGCTGGCGCCTGGAGATGGAGCTGTTTTTTGCCCGGCATGGCAATGTGCGCGGCGCGCTTATCGTGATGGTGTTCGCCGCGGTCAGCGGCCTGGCGGTAGGTGTGGACCTGTCGTCCTACGACCCGTTCGGACCCGGCCTCGGCTGGTCACCAGGCATCGTGGTCACGACGCTGCTGGCCGCGTACTTGCTGAACCGGAGCCACAGCGAGCTCTGACCGGGGTCAGCTCTGGAGGCGGTAGCCCACTCCCGGTTCATTGACGATGTAGCGCGGGTTGGCCGGGTCGTCGCCCAGCTTTTTCCGGATCTGTGCAACCACGTAGCGCGTGTTGTATTTGTCCCCGACCGCGTACTCGCCCCACACTTGTCGCAATAGCGTGCTGTGCGTCACCGGTTTACCCGCGTGCAGCGCGAGATAGCGCAACAGCTCGTACTCGGTGGGAGTCAGCTTCACGGTCCGGCCCTCAACGGTCACAGAGCGCCTGGCCAGATCGATCTCGAGATCTCCTGCACGCACCACGGGCTCGCCGGCCGAAACGTCGACCTGGCGCCGCAGCACTGCCCGAATCCTCGCGACCAGCTCCTCGGTGCCGAACGGCTTGACCAAATAGTCGTCGGCGCCGAGGTCGAGCGCCCGCACCTTGTCCCTCTCGCCAGGCATGACGCTGACCACGATCACCGCGGCCCGAGTCGCGGGCCGCAGTGCCTCCAGAACGCCGAACCCGTCAAGAGCCCCCGGCAGGCCGAGGTCAAGGAGGATGACGTCAGGACGCCACGTTGCCGCCTCACGGATCGCATCCTCCCCATTCCCCACCGCCCGAACGTCGAAGTCGTGATAGCCCAATCCCGCGCGCAAGGCGCGCTGCATCTCGACCTCGTCGTCGACCACCAGAACGCGCCCGCTCAAGGCCGCGCTGTCACTCGCGCCAGGGGCAGCGTGAATGTGAAGCGAGGACCGCGTCGCATGTTCTCCGCGCGAATCGTTCCGCCGTGCGCTTCGACGACGCGCTTGCAGATGGCAAGGCCGAGGCCGCTTCCGCGCGCGCGCCGCGTCCAGAAAGTTTCAAAGATCCGGTCAAGGTCCACAGGCGCGATCGCCGGCCCGTCATTCTCGACCCAAGCTTCCAGCACAGAGTCACGCGCCACCGCCCCGATGGCGAGCGCCCCGCTCGCCGGCGCCCATTCCAGCGCGTTCTCGACGAGGTTCGTCAGCACCCTGCCCACCTGGAGCTCGTCCACCTCCACCGGCGGCAGGTCGTCGGCCAGCTTGATCGCAACCTCGTGCCCCTTCAAGTCCGAGCGCAGCTGATACAACGCGGTACCGACCAGCTCGGCAAAACCGTGAGGCTCCTTGTCCAGCTCGAGGCCGGCCTCCAGGCGCGAGAGCGCAAGCATGTCGCCGACGAGGCGGTCGAGGCGCGTGGCCTGGCGGTCGAGGTCGACCAGCAGCTCCTGCTGCTCAGGCTGGAGCCCCGCCTGCGGCGCGAGCAACGCGGTGAGTCCCGCTCGCAGCGAGGCGATCGGGCTCTTCAGCTCGTGCGACAAGGAGGAGAGGATGGCCGCTTTGAGCTTGTCAGAGGCCTCAAACCCGCGCGCCCTCTCCGATTCGAGGGCCGCGCGGCGGCGGTCCAGCAGCAGGTCGGCCAGGCCGATGAGGGCTCCGAGCATTCGGAGCTCATGGCGTTCCGGCCGGCCCGGCTCGATGCGTATGACCGCCACGCCACTCGCCAGCGGCAGGTAGGCGGTTGGCGCTTCCGGGTGGGTCTTCATCAGCTTCACCGCCCCATCGCTGATCGCGATGCCGACTGAGCGCTTGTTCTCGTAAGCCCACGAAGCCTGCTTGACCTCATCCGGGGTCAGCTCATCACCCGCCAGCACCGCACCCTCCTTGCCGGAATCCACCGCGACGAGGGCAAACCGGCCGACCGATTCGAGATTCCGGGCACGGTCGCAGACCATCGACAGTGCAACAGTGAGCTGGGGCATGCGGAGAGCGACTGTCGCCAGCTCGTAAAGGACGCGCGAATCCGCAGCCAGGCGCTCGGATTCGGCCTGCGCCCGGCGAATCGACGCGGCCATCTGGCTCGTCACCAGCGCCACCGCCAGCAACACCACCAGCTCGAAGAGCTGGCTGGGGCCGTTGACCGCGAAAGTCCCGACAGGCGGCACCAGGAAGTAGTCGTAAAGGAGGAAGGCGGCGATGCTGCCGGCCACGGCCGGCCCGCGACCCCATCGCGCTGCGACCCACAGGATCAGGAGGAAGTAAACAGCCGAAAGCCCTGGAACGCTCGCACTCGAAGCGACAAGTGCAATGGCAAAGGTGATTACGATCGCGCCGCCAAAGGCAATGGCATAAGGACCGAGTCGACGCATATTGGTCAGGATAGGTCGGCGTCAGGCGCCGGCGATGGCAAGCTCCTTCGCGCGGTTCGCGTAGCCGGGATGCGACGGATGCGCGACCCGGTACCAGGCCAGCGTCTCCGCCAGCGCATCCTCAAGGGCCGACGGCTCGAAGCCCAGCTCGGTGCGCGCCCGGTCGAGCACATAACCGGCCGAGCGTCGCGGGTCCGGACCGTAAGGGCTCGCACCAGGTGGAAGGTCGGCAAACGGGATCGGATGCATCCGGGCCGGCACGCCCATGACCTTGGCGATCGCTTCGATCAGGCCGCGCAAGCTGACCCCCTCGAACGCTGCGTTGTAAGCCTTGTGATCAGTCTGCTTCCGCATATCGCATGCCAGGGCGCATGCGAACCCGATGTCCTTCACCCACGCAAGGCCCGCCTGGCGCTCATAGGACTCCTTCGGAACCAGCAGGGGCCCGCCGTCCATGACGCGCTCGATGTACGCGGCGATTCGCAGCGTGTGGTCGGCCGGCCCGAAGATGGCGGGAGGCCGCACCACCGTCCAGGGAAAGTCGCTTGACCGTGCGATCAGCGTTTCGCACCAGCGCTTGCCCTCCATGTAATCGAGACTGGCCGGCGGCTCGCCCTCGAGCGGCACGAAATCCTCTTCGCGAGCCGGCGCGCCGTTGAGCGATGGGTAGACGCCGGTCGAGACAAAGACGTAGCGGTCGCCCTTGAAGTTGCGGATCACCGAATCCACCTCGACCGGTTGGAAACATGCGAGGTCCAGAAGCACGTCGGGCTTGACCTCGGCCAGCGCGCGCTTCAGCTGCTCCTCATCGGTGCGATCGAACGCGACATAGCTGGTGAAAATGCCATAGGGCCGTTCTTTACGGCCCGCCGCGATCGTCTCGACGCCGCGCCGCATGAGCTCCTTGCAAGCGGCGCTCCCGACGAAGCCGGCGCCCCCAAGGACCAACGCTCGGGTCATCTTCCCCGCTCGCCGGGGAGGTCGGCCCGACCGCGCCAGCGGGCCGGTCGGGAGGGGAGTCTCAAGTGCCTATCAACCGTCCAATTCGCGCGCTAGAAACTCGACATCCGCGTTCTCGACGTCCTCGAGGCGCGTCGCCATCTCGCGCGCCATCGCGACCGATCGATGCCGGCCGCCCGTGCACCCGAACGCGACCACCAGCTGCGAGCGACCGCGCTCGCGATAGTGCGGGATCGCCGCGCGAAGCGTGCGTTCGAGGTTGTCGAGCAGCTCTTGGGCCGCCGGCTGGCCGATGACGTAGTCGCGCACCCGCTCGTCGCGGCCGTCGAGGGGACGCAGCTCCTCCACCCAGTAGGGGTTGTCGAGGAGCCTCACATCGACCACCCATGCGGCGCCGTCAGGAATCCCTTTCTTGAAACCGAAGGCGAAGCAGGTGATCAGCATCCGCTCTCGCGACTTCAGCGACTGCGCCAGCTCGCGCAGCTGCGCGACGTCGACGCGGTGATGCGCGCGCTCGTGGCTGCCGCCCGGCTTGCCATCGTTGGCCCCGACGTGCACCAGCACGTAGCGAATGCCACGTGCGTCGGCGTCCTTCAGCACCACGGCGCCATCGCCTCGCAGCGGCAGCACGCCGTCCGAATCGTCAAATGGCGACAGCCAGCGCGCGGGCTGAAAACCGGCGTCGACGAACACGCCAACCGCTTCCTCGAGGTCGGACTCAGTGGTCCCGCCCACGATGACCAGCGTCATAGAGTTTCCTTTAGGCGCCGAGCCAAGCGTTCTGGAACGCCAAGCGCGACGATGTCTTCGACCGGTGCCTCGCGGATCGCCTGCACGGAACCGAAGTGTCGCAGGAGGGCGCGCTTGCGCGTGGGTCCGATGCCCTCGACCGAGTCCAGCGGCGAGGTGAGCGCCTTCTTGGACCGCACCTTGCGGTGGTGCGTGATCGCGAAGCGATGGGCCTCGTCGCGAATCCTCTGCACCAGGAACATCCCGGGCGAATTTTTCTCCTGCACGATCGGCTCAGCGCGTCCCGGCGCGAAGATCTCCTCGCGCTCCTTGGCCAGCGCGAAGGTCGGGATGTCGGCATAACCGACTGACTCGAGCACCTCGAGCGCAGCGCTGAGCTGTCCCTTGCCCCCGTCGATGAGGATGAGGTCGGGGCGACTCGTGAAAGAGCGGTCGCCAACGATGTCCGCATCCTCGCGGCGCTGCGCCGACTCCAACCTCTCCAGCCGGCGTCGAAGCACCTCCTGGAGCATCGCGAAATCGTTGGGCCCCGGCACGAACTTGATCTTGAAATGGCGGTAGTGATCGTTACGCGGGCGGCCATCCTCGAACACGACCATCGCCCCGACCGCACTGTCCCCCTGGATGTTCGAGATGTCATAGCACTCGATCCGTTTCGGCGGCGTCTCCAGGTCGAGCGCCTCGGCCAGCGCCGCGAGCATCGGCTCGGTCCGGCTTTTGTCGTAATCGGCCTGTATGCGCAGCTGCTCCAGCTCCTGAGCGGCGGTCTCGGCCAGCTGTGTGACAAGCGCTCGCTTCCGACCACGCTGTGGCACCTCGATCGTCACCGGTCCGCCGCGCCGCTGGCTCAGCCACCCCGTCATGAGCTCCGTCTCGTCCAGCGGCCCGGGAAGGATCACGGTCCGAGGCACGTGAGTGGCGCTCGCGTAGTACTGGAGGACGAAGCCGCGCAGCAGCTCCGCCTCCGTTGCCTCGCCGGCACCGTCAAGCGGGTGACCGTCGTGGCCGACCATCTTTCCACTCCTCACGTAAGCGACTTCGACGTAGACCTCGCCACCTCGCCACGCGTACGCGATGATGTCGTGGTCGTCGCGGCTGTGCGTGAGCACCTTCTGGCGGTCCGCGATCTTTTCAATTGACTGCAGCTGGTCGCGATAGCGCGCCGCATTCTCGAAGTCGAGCTTGTCCGCGGCGCCTTCCATGCGCTCGTGTAGCTCGCGGACGAGCACGTCCGAACGCCCTTCCATGAACAACGCGACTTCGTGGATGCGCGCCTTGTAATCGTCGGCACCGATGCGCCTCTCGCAAGGTCCGGGACACCGCTTGATGTGATAGTCAAGGCAGACCTTGCCCTGCTTGAAGATCTCGTCGGAGCACGTCCTGAAGGGCAGCAGCTGCCTGATCGACTTGACCGTTCCGCGCAGAGATTGCGCGGACGTGTACGGCCCGAAGTAGAGCGAGCCGTCGTTCTGTACTCGCCGCGAGTAATGCACCCGTGGGAACTCCTCCTTGACCGGGAGCTTCAGGTACAGATAGTTCTTGTCGTCTTTGAGGCGGATATTGAAGCGCGGCCTGTAGCTCTTGATCAGGTTGCACTCGAGGACCAGAGCCTCGACCTCGTTCGCCGTCGTCACGAACTCGAAGTCGTAGATCTTCCTGACGAGCTCCGAGACGCGCGCCGTTTCGCCGTATCCCGCGGTGAAGTACGAGCGCAGCCGGTCGCGCAGCCGCAGCGCCTTGCCGACGTAGATCACCTGCATCCGGGAGTCTCGAAACAGATACACGCCAGGCGCGTCGGGCACCGCGCGCAGCCGGCGCTTTATCGACTCTTCTTGTGAAACCGCCACTAGGTCGATTGTAGGTACGGCCCAAAGGTGTCATGGGAGGCTTTGATGCCTAGACTGGTCGACATGGGAACCCCGCCGGCCGACCTGCCCGCTCGGCCACCCACCACGCAGGTGGTCGGCCAGCAGTCCAGCCCGTCCACCGTGGTCCCGATGGGTGGCGGCCTAGGTCCGGGATCGACCCTGGTTGGCGGGCGCCGCATGAACACGCTTGCCGTGGTGAGCCTGGTGACCGCCCTCATCTCCCCCTTCGGCTGGGTCACCGGCATCGGCGGCCTGGCCCTGATCATCACCTCTATCGTGACCGGCCACATGGCCCGCGCCGAGATCAGAAGGACGGGTGAGGAAGGGGCGACTCTCGCCCTGATCGGCCTGATCATCTCCTACGTCCACATCGCGATCACCGCCCTGGTGATCATCTTTTTCTTCGGCGTGGTCATGGCGATCCTGGCGGCGATCCTCCATGGCATCGTCACGTCCGGCGGCTGACCGATCTCCGACCTCACACCGCCGCCACCGCCCCCTCCTCCCCCTCCGACATTCCCGCCCCCGGTGCAGCCGCCCCCCGGCTACCACCCGTCGCCCGCCTACGGGTACTACAAGCCACCCAACGACGGGATGGCGATCACGTCATTGGTGTTCGGCATCGCGGCCTTCCCGGCCATCTGTTTTTACGGAGTGCCGGCAGTCGCCCTCGGACTCACCGCGCTGATCCTTGGACGGATGTCGCTGGGTAAGATCCGTGCCAGTGGTGGCGCCCTTGGCGGAGGGGGCCTTGCCCAGGCCGGCTGGATCACGGGTCTGGTCGCCGGATCGCTTGGACTGATCTATGGGGCGTTTTTGCTGGCAGTGCTCATCCTCGTGTTCATTGCGGCGTCGCACGGCCTTGGCATCCCCAGTCCCACGCCTTAGGATTCGCTCGATGTCCGACCTGCCGCCCCCACCCCCGCCTGGCTCCGGCCAGGCCCCGCCGCCTTTCCAACCGCCCCCCGGCTACACGCCACCGCCTGCGCCCTTCCAGCCACCCCCTGGGTACCTGCCGCCCCCGGCTGACATTCCGCCGCCAGGGTATTCGGTGCAGGCGCCGCCGCCCTACATGCCTGTGGCCGCGGTCGGCGCCGGCGGCGCCCTCATATCCCAGTTCAGGGGCGCCGCCGCCTGGTCGATCGGGCTTGGTCTCGTCTCCATCGTCGTGCCGCTCGTATCCACCTTCTACTTCCCGATCATGCCGATCATCGGAGCGCTCAACGGCGTTCGAGCTATCCAGCGCGGTCGCGTGATCGGCGGCATCGTCGGCTTGGTCCTCAACGGCATCGGGGGCATCATCGCCCTGATTCAAAGCGGGCTGATCGGAGGCTCGGGAGGCTAGGTCGCCGCCTTCGCCGGAACTGCGGCCTTTTCGCTCGCGGGGATCGTTAGCATCGGAAAGATCCCGGCCACCAGCACCACCACTACGGCGGTCCACAAAGCCACGTCGACGGAGCGCTCGATGAGCGTTCCGGCAAGCGCCGAGCCGATCGGGGTGCCCACGAAGTTGACCGACATCGAGACCGCAAAGGCGCGCCCGAACCACGCAGGAGCGGTGCGGCGCTGGCGCAGCGTGAACAGGCTTATGTCGAACGGTCCGTTTGCCAGCCCCATCACGACAAGCGCGATCCCGATGGCGACCACGCTCGTGGCGAAGGGCAATGTGGCCATCGCCACCGCACTGATCAGAATGCCGCCCAACATGATCTGGCGCTCCCGCCCCTGCGTCGGCACCCTCCCCGCCAGCAGAGCGGACACCAGTCCCGCGGCGCCGAGAGCTCCCCAGAGATAACCGACGGTCGCCGGGCCCTGGTGCAGGCGCCCGAGGAGGATCACCGGGATCGCGATGTCCATGACTCCCCAGCCGAAGTTGAGAAAGCTGAGTGTGAACGCCAGGCCTCGCAGGGTCGGGTTGGTCGCGACGTATTTGAGACCGAGCCAGGCATTGCGCAAGACGTTGCCATGGGCCTCGCTCGCCGTCGCCGGGTCGGGCAACCCGAGCATGACCACGGCCGCGCCGATGAACAGCACGCCCGCCGCAGCCAACGCCCACTCACCGCCGATCCAGCCAACCAGCGCGCCGGCCAAAGGCGCGCCGACGAGCGTCGCGAAAACGTGTCCGCTGCTGTCGAGCCCATTGGCCCGCTCCCAAAGCTCTCGCGGCACCAGGATCGGAAACAACGAGCGGGCGCCCGCGGAGCTCAGCGGGTTCGTCAGCGACGAGAGGCCGACGATCACCAGGAGCAACGGCGGCGGCAGCGCGTGCAACACCGAGAGTCCCGCTATCAGGCCTACGGCCACCGCGGCGATCAGGTAGTCGAGAACCACGAGCCTGGCGCGACCCTTGCGGTCGAGCAACGCACCCGCCAGCGGAGAGACGAGCAGTCCGGGGAAGATGGCGAAGAAAGCAGTCGCTCCCGCCAGCTGCGGCGAGTGGTATCGCGTGAGCACGAACAGGACCAGGGCGACGGTGACCACGGTCCCGCTGACACGTCCAAGCAACAGGCCCGCGTAAAGACGCGCGAAGCCAGGCACGCCCATCAGCGCGCGGTATCCCGGACGAGCCTGCTGCTTCAGCCGACCGCTACCTTGGCGCGAGACCGCGGGGCGACACGGGCGGTCCGGCCTGCACTCTTCCCTCGGTCGAGGATCTTGCCGAGGTACTCGCCGGTCGCCGATTCGGGCATTCGCGCGAGCTTCTCCGGCGTCCCGGCCGCGAGCACGTAGCCGCCCTTCTCGCCGCCCTCGGGACCCATGTCGATGATCCAGTCGGCGGTCTTGAGCACGTCGAGGTTGTGCTCGATCACCACGACCGTGTTGCCATGGTCGACGAGCCGGTGCAGCACCACCAGCAGCCTCTCGACGTCCGCGTAGTGAAGTCCTGTCGTCGGCTCGTCGAGCAGGTAAAGGGTCCGCCCGGTATCCCTTCGCGAAAGTTCGGCCGACAGCTTGACCCGTTGGGCCTCACCGCCCGAGAGCTGCGTCGCGGGCTGGCCCAGGCGGATGTAACCGAGGCCGACGTCCTGCAGGGTTCGCAGCTTGATCTTGATCCGCGGCACGTTCTCAAAAACTTCGAGCGCCTCGTCGACGGTGAGCTCGAGAACGTCGGAGATCGAGTGGCCGCGGAACTTCACCTCCTGCACCTCGCGCGAGTAGCGCGTCCCGTGGCAGACCTCGCACGGCACGTAGACGTCGGGCAGGAAGTGCATCTCGATCTGGATGATGCCGTCGCCCTGACAAGCCTCACACCGGCCGCCGCGCACATTGAAGCTGAATCGGCCTGGCTTGTACCCGCGCATCTTAGCCTCGGGCAGCTGCGCGAATAGCTCGCGCATGTACGTGAACATGCCCGTGTACGTGGCCGGGTTCGAGCGCGGCGTGCGGCCGATCGGCGACTGGTCGATGTCGATGGCTTTGTCGAGATTCTCGAGACCCTCGACCGCGCGGTGGGATCCCGGCCTGTCCTTGGCCTTGTAGAAGTACTGAGCGACCTTGCGGCTGAGGATGTCGGTGACAAACGACGACTTGCCCGAACCACTGACTCCGGAAACTGCGACGAAACGCCCGAGCGGAACCTCGATGTCGACGTCCTTCAGGTTGTTCGCGCGCGCGCCGCGGATCACGAGCTTCTTGCCGTTGCCTTCTCGCCTGCGCTTCGGTATCGGGATCGCGCGATCGCCGCGCAGGAACGCCGCGGTTATCGAGTCGGGATCCTTCAGCACCTCTTCCACAGTGCCCGCGGCGATGATCATGCCTCCGTGCTCGCCGGCCGCGGGTCCGATATCGACCATGTAGTCCGCCGACCTGATCGTCTCCTCGTCGTGCTCGACGACGATCAACGTGTTGCCGAGGTCGCGCAGGCGCAGCAGCGTGTTGATGAGACGGCGGTTGTCGCGCTGGTGCAGCCCGATCGAGGGCTCGTCGAGGATGTAGAGGACACCCATCAGCTTCGAACCGATCTGGGTCGCGAGCCGGATGCGCTGAGACTCTCCGCCGGACAGCGTGTTCGCGGCTCGCTCGACAGTGAGGTACTCGAGCCCCACGTCGATCATGAACTGCAGGCGCTCGCGGATCTCCTTCAGGATTCCACGCGCGATCAGCTGCTCGCGCTCGCTGAGCTCGAGGGTGTCGACGAAGGCGATCGCGGCGCTGATCGAGAGCCGGCAGACCTCCGCGATGTTGTGCGAGGCCACCGTGACCGCGAGTGACTCGGGCTTCAGGCGCTGGCCCTGGCACGCCGGACACGGCTTGTCCGCCATGTATCGCTCCAGCTCGGCTTTCAGGAAATCCGACTCAGTCTCCTGATAGCGGCGCTGCAGGTTGGCCACGACACCCTCGAAAGGGGCTTCGTACCAGCGCTCGTGTCCGTACTGGTTTTTGTAGCCGAAGCGGATCTTTTTTTCGCCCGTGCCGTTGAGCAGCGCGTCGCGATGCTGTTTGCTCAGCTTCGACCATGGCTTGTCCATGTCGATGCCAAAGTACTTGCTCACTGTTTCGAGCAACTCCGGATAGAAGAACTGCGACCGGCTCCACGCCGCGATGGCGCCCTCGCGCAGCGAAAGGGAGGGATCGGGCACGACCAGGTCGCCATCGACCACCAGCTGGAACCCGATGCCCGTGCACACCGGGCACGCGCCGTGGGGGCTGTTGAACGAGAAGTTGCGCGGCTCAGGCTCGGCCACGCTAGTTCCGTCGTAAGGACACATATAGTCCTGGGACATCTGGATCTCTTCGCCGGTCTGAGGGGGGACGTCCCCCCTTGAGGCGGCGGGCCTGGCGGAGCCAGATCCCGGCGCTCCCCCCTGGGGGACGATGATCACCGAGCCCCCGCCCAGCCGTGCGGCCGTCTCGATCGATTCGACCAATCGCGTTCGCTGTTCAGGACCGACCACGATTCGGTCCACGACCACCTCGATGTTGTGCTTCTTGTTCTTGTCGAGCGGAATCTTCTCGCCCAGCTCGTAGAGGCTTCCGTCAACCCGAACTCGCACGAATCCCGACTTGCGCACGTCCTCGATGAGCGAGCGGTACTCGCCCTTACGTCCCTTCACGACGGGGCCGAGAACCATCACACGCGTTCCCGCGGGCAGCTTTTCGACGTGGTCGGCCATCTGGTCCACCGTTTGCCGGCGCACCTCGCGGCCGCAGACGGGGCAGTGAGGAATCCCGATTCGCGCGTACAGGAGCCGCAGGTAGTCGTACACCTCGGTGACGGTGCCCACCGTCGAGCGCGGGTTCTTCGACGTGCCCTTCTGGTCGATCGAGATCGCCGGCGACAGTCCGTCGATGGTATCGACGTCGGGCTTCTCCATCTGCCCAAGGAACTGCCGGGCGTACGACGAGAGCGATTCGACGTAACGCCGCTGCCCCTCCGCGTAGATGGTGTCGAAGGCAAGCGAGGATTTCCCCGAGCCAGACAGGCCGGTGAAGACGACGAGCTTGTCGCGCGGAATCGTCAGCGAGACGTTCTTGAGGTTGTGCTCGCGCGCACCGCGGATTGTTATGTGGTCAATGGGCACCCGTGTCTATTCCTTTTCTCGTTTTACCGCAAACGTTCCGCTCGCAGTCGCGACAAGCTTTCCGTTTCTGTCTTCGACCCGACACTCAGTGACGACTGTTCGGCGACCGGCATGAACGACCTTTCCGGTAGCGCGCAGACTCTCACCAATCTTCGCCGCGTTAACGAAGTTGAGCTTGAGGTCGAAGCTCGTCGCCCGGACGACGCCGGGCTTGAGGGTGTGCACCGATCGCCCCATCGCCGAGTCGGCAAGGGTGCTGATGATACCGCCGTGCACGAAACCGGATGAGTTCGCCATGTCGTCCGTGGGGGTCATATCCACGGTCGCCGTCCCATTCCCAGTTTCGACCAGCTGAAGGCCCATCCACGCCCAGGCCCGTGAGGGAGCCGCGACGTCACTCACGTCCTTGTCCCTCCGGCACCGGCATGCACGTCGATGACGCCCTGGCCACCAGCCTGCCCTGCTCGTCCAGCACGTCGGCCTCGCTGAAGAACAGGGTCTTCTTCATCTCGACCACCCGACCCACGGCCCGGATCCGGCCTGAGATGACCGGGCGGATGAAGTTGATCTTCAGCTCGATGGTCGTGTTCCAGAGGCCGTCCTCCTGGAGGGTCCCCAACGACATCCCCATCGCAGCGTCGGCGATTTGGGCGATGACCCCGCCCTGGACCACGCCGCCCCCATGGCGGTGCTGCGGGCCGGCCTCCAGCTCGAGCACGACGCGGCCCGGCTCAGCCTCGCTGATCCGCGCACCAAGGGTCGCCATCCACCCGTCCGGCTTCGCGTTGAGCATCTCCGCCGCGCGGCGGACGTTCTGCACGCCTACTTGCGGCGCCCGCGCCGCGAGTCCCAGTTACGCACCATGGTCTTCTGGCGCGGCGCCGCCGCGATCGCAAGCGCCACATCCGCGTCGTCCTCTTTCTTGCCTGGCTCCTCACCCGAGAGGCGCTTGCGCAGCGCGATGATCCTGTCGCGCACGCGCGCCGCGTCCTCGAACTGCAGCTCCTTCGAGAGACGCCGCATCTCCTTCTCGAGATCGCGCACGATCGCCAGCAAGTCTTCGCGCGGCACGCCCGCTCCTGCCATGAGCTCGACCGCGTCGGCCTGGAGGTCCTTCTCCTTGATCTCCAGGGCGTAGATGGCTTTCTTCACGCTCGCCGGCGTGATGCCGTGCTCCGCGTTGTAGGCGATCTGCCGGTTACGCCTTCGCTCGGTCTCGTCAAGCGCCTGGCGCATCGAGTCAGTGATCTTGTCCGCATACATCACCACATGCCCCTCGACGTTGCGCGCTGCGCGGCCGATGATCTGAATGAACGACCTGAACGCTCGCAGGTATCCCTCTTTGTCCGCATCCAGGATGCCGATGAACGCCACCTCGGGAAGGTCGAGCCCCTCTCGCAACAGGTTGATGCCGACGACGACGTCGACAGCCCCCGTCCGAAGGTCGGTGAGGACCGAGATCCTCTCCATCGCGTCGAGCTCTGAGTGGAGGTACTTGACTTTCACACCGAACTCCCGCAGGTAGTCGGCCAGGTCTTCCGCGAATCGCTTGGTCAGCGTGGTCACCAGCGAACGCTGGCCCAGCTCGGTCCGCCTCTTCACCTCGGCAAGCAGATCGTCGATCTGGCCGGCCGTCGGCCTCACCTCGACCGTCGGGTCGACCAGACCGGTCGGCCGCACGACCATCTCGACGGTTTGCTGCGCTCGCCGCATCTCGTAAGGACCAGGCGTGGCCGACACGTAGATGACCCTGCTCGCGCGCTCCTCCCACTCGTCAAAGCTCAACGGGCGGTTGTCGAACGCGCTCGGAAGCCGGAACCCGTACTCGACCAGCGCTGCCTTGCGGGAGCGGTCGCCGCCCAGCATGCCGCCGATCTGCGGCACCGCGACATGAGACTCGTCGACAAAGATCAGCGTGTCGTCGGGTAGGAAGTCGAGCAGGGTGTACGGCGCGTCGCCAGGCTGCCTGCGTGTGAGGTGTCGGGAATAGTTCTCGATGCCGGCGCATGTTCCCGTCTCGCGCAACATTTCGAGGTCGAAGTTCGTCCGCTGCCGTAGCCGCTGCGCCTCGAGAAGCTTGCCGTGGTCCTCGAACCACTTGCAGCGCTCGTCGAGCTCGGCCTCCATGTCCACCATCGCGAGCCGAAGCTTGTCTGCCGGCGTGACGTAATGCGACGCGGGGAAAACCGTGAACTCGTTGCGCGGCCCGAGGATCTCTCCAGTGACCGCGTCGAGCTCCTGGATCCTTTCGATCTCATCGCCGAAGAACTCGACCCGATACACCTTCTCCTCGTTTGACGGCACGAGGTCGACGACGTCGCCGCGAACCCTGAAGCGAAGGCGGGCCAGGTCGTAGTCGTTGCGCTCGTACAGCATCTCGGTGAGCTTGCGAAGGAAGACCTCGCGCCGGATCGTCATGCCCTTGGCGACGGTGAGCGATTCGCCCATGTAGTCCTCGACCGAGCCGATGCCGTAGATGCAGCTGATGCTGGCCACCACGAGCACGTCCCGACGGGTCATCAGCGACTGCGTGGTGGAATGGCGCATGCGGTCGATCTCATCGTTCCGGCTCGAGTCCTTTTCAATGTAGGTGTCGCTGCGGGCGATATAGGCCTCGGGCTGGTAGTAGTCGTAGTAGCTGACGAAGTATTCGACGGCGTTGTCTGGCAGCAGGCGTCGAAACTCGGCGCAGAGTTGGGCGGCGAGCGTCTTGTTCGGGCTGAGCACCAGCACCGGTCGCTGTAGCTGCTCCACGGCCCAGGCCATGACGTTCGTCTTGCCGCTCCCGGTCACGCCGGCGAGGACCTGTTGGGTCAGGCCCGACTGGACGCCTTCGACCAGCTTGGCAATGGCTTCAGGCTGGTCCCCGGCAGGCTTGAAGGGTGCGTCGACACGAAAGCGGGAGGCCATATGGATCTCTAATTCTAGGGCGAACTAACGTTCGACAGGAGGGTCAAGCACCGCAACGTCGGCCGCTGCCACGAGTCACGGCAGAGAGAGGATCAACGCGTCGACGATCGAGCCGGCCTTGATCCCCTGATCGCCTGGCGGGATGCGCACGAGAGCGTGCGCGCCCGCAAGCGACATCAACCGCGATGACGACTGCGAGCCGGTGGTGCCGGCAACGAGGTCACGACCCTCGCGGTGCAGAGTCACACGCTGGTATTCGGTCCTGTCGGCGCTCGCGCGAGCGTCGTATCCCAGCCGCACAGGCAGGGTCGGACGTTGCAAGGAATCAAAACCTTGCATCTTGCGCAGCGCAGGCCGCACGAAGACCTCGAAGGTGACCAGCGAGGAGACGGGAAAGCCAGGCAAGCCAAACGCCAGCCGCTCCTTACCCCCTTCGAGAGGAATGGTCGCGAACGTGAAGGGCTTGCCCGGTTTCAGCTTCACCCGTCCAACATGTACGGAGCCCAGCGACTCGAGCAGAGGCTTGATGAGGTCGTGGGTCCCAACCGAAACCCCGCCCGAGGTAACCAGCACGTCGACCTCGCGCAGCGCGTCGACGACCAGCTTGCGCAGTGCGTCCGGCTCGTCAGGGCCGATGCCGAGGCTGTGCACCTCGGCTCCCCCTTCGCGCAGCGCCGCCAGCAGCGCCCACCGGTTGGAGTCAACGATCTGTCCGCGACCCGGCTTCTCCCCCACCTCGACCAGCTCGTCGCCGGTGGACAGCAAGGCCACCCGCGGCCGCCGCCGTACCGGCAACCTGGGAAAGCCAAGAGCAGCCGCCAGCCCGAGCTCGGCGGCTCCGAGCTGCGTGCCGGCGGTCACCACTTTCTCGCCGGCCCGGACATCGTCCCCGGGAACATGAAAGTTAGTGCCTGGCCGAAGTCCCGGAGGCGTCGTCACCACGTCGCCGGCGACCTGCACCTCCTCGACCATGACCACGCAATCGGCGCCGTCGGGCACCACGCCTCCGGTCAGGATGCGCGCGGCGGTGCCCGCTGAGATGGCGCCGTCGAACGGCCGACCGGCAGCGGATTCGCCAAGGATGCGCAGCGGCTTGCCCGCATCAGCCGATCGGAACGCATAGCCGTCGACAGCACTCGAGGGAAATACAGGGAGCGAAGCCGTCGCCACGAGGTCTTCCGCCAGCACCCGGCCGATGCAATGGGCCAGCGCCACACGCTCGATGCCAAGGACCGGAGTTCGCTCGAGCACGAGCGCGGCGGCCTCATCGACCTCAACCAGCGGGTAGGTTGACGCCCTCACGCAGCGGGGTGCCGGCTATTCGTAGCGGAGCGCTTTGACAGGGTCCTGCAGCGCCGCACGCACGGCGGGCAGCAGGCCGCTCACCGTGCTGAGCAAAACCGCCAGCGCCAGCGCCCCCACGACCACCCAGGCATCGGTCCTGAAAACGTCGAGCCCGCCGGCGACGCCCTGCGTGAGCCGATCGACCGCGGCGTTGCCGACTCTGGCAAGAGCCACCGCGATCACCGTTCCAATCAGCCCGCCGGCCAACCCAATCACGGCTGCCTCGGCCACAAACAAGAGGAGCACGTCGCGCGATCGCGCGCCCAACGCCTTGATCACGCCGATCTCCTTCGTCCTCTCGAGCACGGCGGTGTACATCGTGTTGGCGATACCGAGACACGCAAGAAGCAGCGCGACGATGGCCAGGCCGAGGAGCGCGAGGCGCAACCTCGACAGGAGGTCCTCAAACCCTCTGAACTGATCGCCGAACGTCTGCGCCTGGAAACCCATCGAGATGATGTGGTCGCGCAGCGGGTTCACAGCGCTCCCTGAGTCGGCCAGCAGCGTGACGCTCGAGAACTCGCCCCCTCTCCACCCGTTGACTTGAGCCAGCTGACTCCAATAGTTGCCGGCCAGCGTGTAGGGCAGCATCGCGCCCGCGGAGCCCGCGGGCATGAACCGGCTCGGGATGATCCCGACCACCGTCAGCTGCTGAGCCAGGTGATTCGCGGCGGGGTTCGTCTGCTGGCCCGGCAGCGCCAGGACACCGTAAAGCGCGCTGAACTTGACAGGCGTGTTCAACGCGGTCGTGGGGTCGCTGAACCCCAGTGCGACAGCCTCGGTGTCAGTCAGCAGGGCCTCGGGCGCCGAGTCGGATGACGGCAGACGGCCCGCGCTCAAGGTCAAATTACTGCTTGCTTGACTGCGCGGAGGCAACGAGGCCAGCGAGCCTGCGACTGGAGCAGTCGTCACGCGAGGTCCGCCCGTAAACGTCCCGGTCATCGCGATCTGGCCCCACGACGCGACCACGTGCTGCTGCCCGGCAAGGGTTATCAACGTCCCAGAGCCGAACGATGTGGCATCGGCCTGAGGCGGCGGGTACACGACGACCTGGTGCAGCTGGCTCTTCGCCAAAGCCGGCGCGCTGAGGGCGTTCTGGAGGCCGCCCGCCAGGGCCACGATCAAGCTCATTGCGGCAATGCCGATTGCCACCCCGGTCGTTGTGAGGCTCGTACGCAGCGGCCTCCGTCCGGCGCTGCCGAGGCCGACCCTCAGCGTGTCCCGCCAGTGAAGGCGAGCAGGCGCAGCCACAGGGTCCTGCTTGCGCACCGTTTGCTGGCCGTGATCGAGCTCGATCGCGCGCCCGTCGATCATCCTGACGACGCGGCGTGCACGCCGGGCGACCTCGGGATCGTGGGTGACGAGCACGACCGTCGCCCCGCGGCGATTCAGTTCGGCCAGGAGCTTGAGTATCACCTCACCGGCGGCGGAATCGAGGCTGCCGGTGGGTTCGTCGGCAAGGATCAGACCGGGCCGGTTCGCGAGGGCGCGAGCCACCGCAGCCTTTTGCTGCTCTCCACCCGATAGACGGCTGGCCCGCGTCCTGGCCCGGCCTTCCAGGCCGACCAGCTCGATGAGGTGCCGCGCACGGCGGCGCCTCTCTTCGAGCTCCACCCCGGCGAGCGTCATTGGCAGCGCGACGTTGTCCTCGACGCTCATCGAGGGCACGAGGTTGAAGGACTGGAAGATTGTGCTGACCCGCTGGAGTCGGTAGTCGGCGAGGTCGCTGTCAGAGAGCTCGCCCAGCGGCAACCCGGCGGCGTAGACATGGCCGGAGGTGGGACGGTCGAGGCCGCCCATCATCGACAGCAACGTCGTCTTGCCGCAACCCGAAGGACCGACCACCGAGACGAACTCGCCAGGACCGATCTCGATGGACACGTCTCGGAGCGCGCTGACCCGCATGTCCTCATTGCCGCCGAACTCGCGAGAGACAGCGTCGAGGCGCAGGCCCACAGCCTGCCCGATGAGATCGGCGTACGTGTCGTCCTGTGGGGCGGGGGTGGGCAGCAGGGTCGCCGGCGCCACAGGCACGGGCGACGCGGGAGGGGCGGGCGGCGCCAACTGGGCCGGGGCTGGGGCTGGGACGGCAGCCGGCACCGGGGCCGGCTGGGCCACAGCCACGGTCTCGGCTATAACGTGGGCGAAAACGGGGTCCTTGCCGGCGACGTCATTGACATCTACCGCCTTGCGACGCGTCGCCTGTCTGCGCTCCCCCTTGCGCTTGACCACAACCTCTACAACGGGCGCCGCGGCGGGTGGTTTCGCGCCGACCGCCATTTCGGACAGGACCGACTGGAGGCTCAGTCCTTCCCTGGCAGCCGCCCGGCTGCGGGCACGTCGCCGCCGACCTCCGGAGCTACCCGAATCAGCATCAGAACGATCAACTGCTGTGGCCACCCCACCACAGAGTCTAAGTGTTCAAAGGACGGTCGGTTGACGGTACCGACACCTGGTCGGCAAGCCACTGAATGTAGGCTGGGCTGCCACTTTCGATCGCGATCTGGAGGATCTCAGGGACATCGTAAGAATGGTTGGCGAGTACGTAGTCCTGGACTGCCTGGGCCCTTGATTCGACGGTCTTGATGAGCAGCAGCGATTCGTGCTCTCGCTTCAGCTGGCCCTCCTCGTAATAGAAGGAACGCACCGTGGGGATGATCGTGCAGCACGCCGCCATCCGCCCCTCCACCAGGCCCTCGCCCATCTTTTCGGCGTCGTTGCGGCCGCCGGCGGTGACCATGATCAGCACCGGGCGATCGGAAGACGCAGCCGCGCGTTTGTCTCTGCTGTCCTTCACCAACTCAATTGTCGGCCCTTCGCGGCCGGTCCAACCAGACGGTTGCCGCGAGCAGGGCGATCGCACCGAGAAGAAGGCCGCCGATGACATCCGATTCCCAGTGGACATCGAGGTAGAGACGATCGAATGCAATGACGATGATCAAGACCACAGCAATCGGTATGGCGAGAGCTCGCGCAATCGGCCACGGAGCCAGACGCCTCACCACGAACGCGATCAGCCCATACGCGATAACCGAGCGAACGACGTGGCCGCTTGGAAAGCTGTTGAGTCCACCGCCGCTGGTCAAAAGGTCCGTGACGCTCGGCCCGTCCCTGTGCGTAAGCGCCCGCGACGGTCCGGGGTGATAGAACGCAGTTTTATACAGAACCTCGAGGACGGTACCGCCGGCGAAAGCAAAGACCACCAGCGCGTCCGCGCCAAATCCGCCGCGCCACAAATAGATGAGCAGGCCGACCATGAGAATGCTCGTCACTTCGAAGCCACCCAGCTCCGCGATGAGCTGAAACAACGTGTGCAGTGACTCGATCCACAAGCTGGACATCGCGATCTGGACCTGGTGATCGAGAGAAGCAAGCCATCCTGCGCTGACGACCAGTGTGAGCGCGACGAAGGCCACGACGAGCGCGACCAGTGCAAAGAGGCGAGGGACGAGGGGCGCCACTAACGCTGGCAGCGGCGGCAGAAGACTGAGCTGCGGCCCGCGATGCGCACCAGCGAAAGCGGGCGGCCGCACGTGAAGCAGGGCTCGCCGGCGCGGCCATAGACCTGCAGCTTTTCCTGCTGGCCGCCGATCTCCCCCCACGCGTCGCGATACGTGTCGACCGAGCTGCCGCGGTTCTTGATCGCGATGAGCAGCGAAAGCCTCAGCGCTTCATGGAGCCGCTTGACCGACCCCTTGCTCAAGCTGCGGGCAACCCTGTCGGGCCGAACGCGTGCGCGGTAAAGCGACTCGTCGGCGTAGATGTTGCCGACGCCCGCGATCGTGGACTGGTCGAGCAGGACAGCTTTGATCAGCGCCTTGCGGTTGCGGAAGCGTTGGTAGAGATCGTCTGCGCCAAAGGCTGGATCGATGGGCTCGGGACCGAGTGGCGGCATCGCCCGGGCTTCGAGCAGGTCTGACTCGGTGCCCAAGAGAAGGCGCCCAAAGCGCCGCGGGTCGCGATATCTCAGCTGTATTGGTCTTCCCCGCTCGCCGGGGAAGTCCCGGCCTTTGGCCGGGGATGGGGGCGTGCTATTTGGCTCGACGGCAGAAAGGTCAAACACCGCGTGTGTATGGAGCGCCAACGGAGTCGCTGGATCGACGAGGCGCAGCTGGCCGCTCATGCCGAGGTGCACGACGAGGACGAGGTCGTCGACGAGGCGGATGAGGATGTACTTCCCGCGGCGTCCAACAGCGGTGACCTGCATGCCGACAATCGCGTCGATGAAAGCTTCGGGTTCAGGGTGCCGAACGATGGTGGGAAACCGAAGCTCGCACCGAAGAAAGGTGCGACCAACGAGATGCGGCCGCAGATCGGCGGCAATAGTCTCGACCTCAGGAAGTTCAGGCATTTAAGTAAGGCGATCCTCCCCGCTCGACGGGGAGGTGGCCCGGAGGGCCGGAGGGGATGTTCAATTCGGCACAACCCGTGAACCTCAAGCCCGCACCACTGCCAGCTTCTTCATATCCGCCCAGTTCGGCCCGACCTTGGTCTCGACCTCGATCCCCGTCTCCAGCTCATACGCGCCGGTCATGATGCGCGGCACCTTCTCCGCGAACTGGTCGACCTCGGACTCCGGCACCTCGAACAACAGCTCATCGTGGACTTGCAGCAGCATGCGCCCCTCGATGTGATCAGCCTCTATCTCGCGTTGCAGGCGCACCATCGCGATCTTGATGATGTCCGCGGCCAGCGACTGCATCGGAAAGTTGATGGCCATCCTCTCAGCAGCGCTGCGCAGCTGAAAGTTGGGCGACCTCAGGTCAGGAATGGCGCGCCTGCGCCCGGTCGCACTGACGACGAATCCCTCTTCCCTCGCCTTATGCCGCACCTCGTCGAGATACTCCTTGAGGCGCGAATACGTGGACCAGTACTCCTTGAGGAAATCCCTCGCCACATCGCCGGTGATCCCCAGCTGCTGTGACAGCCCGTACTCGCCCTGCCCATAGATCGATCCAAAGTTCGCGACCTTGGCCAGCCTCCGCTGATTCGGATCGACCGACTCGATCGGAATCTTGAACACCGCAGCCGCGGTGGCCGTGTGGATGTCCTGCCCCGCCGCAAATGCGCCGAGCAGCTTGGGATCCCCGCTGAGATGCGCAGCGATGCGAAGCTCGATCTGCGAGTAGTCGGCCGACACCATGACGTGGTCGGGTCGCCCAGCCTTGAACGCGCGACGTATGCGCTGACCGAGCTCGGTCCTGATCGGAATGTTCATGAGGTTTGGGTTGGAGGACGACAGCCGCCCCGTCGCTGTGCTGGCCTGCCCGAACGATGTGTGGACACGCCCGCTGATCGGATCAACGATCTGCGGCAGAGCATCGACGTACGTCGACTTGAGCTTTGACAGCTGGCGGTGTTCGAGGATCAACCCGATGATCGGATGCTTCTCGCGCAAACCCTCCAACGTGTCGGCATCAGTCGAATAACCGGTCTTCGTGCGCTTGCCGACGGGTAGCCGAAGGTCCTCGAATAACACCTTCGCCAGCTGCTGCGGCGCGCTGAGGTTGAACTTCTGGCCGGCGACCTGCTCTACCTCCGACTCGATGGCGGCCAGCTGCGAGCCCAGCTCCTCCTGCATGTCCTTGAGGTAAGCAACGTCGATCGCCACGCCCTCCGACTCCATATCGGCGAGCACACCGGCCAGAGGCAGCTCGATCTCATGGAAGAGGTAATCAACGCCGAGGTTCTGCATCTCGGCTTCCAGCCGAGGCCTGAGGTTGAGAATGGCTTCCGCACGCCGCGCGGCAAACTCCGCCGCTTCATCCACCGACACGTCAGCCACCTTGCGGGCTTTGCGCCCAGTGCCCAGCAGCTGCTCGGTGCTGACCAACGTCACGTCGAGAAACTCTTTCGCGAGGTCCTCCAGGCGCGGGTCGCGCGAACCGGCGCCCAAAAGGTAGGCGGCGAGAAACGTGCTGAACGCCCACTCGCGCTTGCCACCGCCAAGCGAGCGAAGCGCGAGCTCCGTTTCCTTGGCATCGTGTCCGGAGATGGGCCTGCCCGAGAGCGTGCTGGCGACGGCGTCCATCGCCTCCGGTTTGGCAACGTAGAACGTCTGCTTGCCTGCCGACACACCAAGGCCGACGGTTCGCGCTCCACGCACGCTGCTTTCGTTCAAGGCGTAGACCGCGACGTCACCGGAACCATCAAGAAGGCTGGCCGCCTCGGTCGGATCGACCACCACCTTCAGGCCCGCCGGCTCAGGCGCAGCCTCGAAGGTGAGGCTCGGCTGCACCGGCACCTGGTCAGGCGGAGGGAAGCGGCTGAGCAGCTGCCTGAACTCAAACCGGTCGAACACCGCCCGCGTTTTGTCGTAGTCGTACCTGGTCCATCGCGCCGTCTCGAGGTCAAGTTCGACGGGCACGTCGCGCACGATGGTGACCATCCGCTTGCCCAGCCGGATCTGGTCCGTATTCGCCTTGATCGAAGTCTTCAACCTGCCTTCGGGGAGCTCATCGACTCGATCGAGCAACGCCTCCACCGAGCCAAAGTCCTGGACCAGCTTCGCGGCGGTCTTGTCGCCGACGCCCGGCACACCCGGAATGTTGTCTGACGTGTCGCCGCGCAGCGCTTTGAAGTCGATGAGCTGCGCGGGTTCGAAGCCGTAACGCTGCCGAACTTGGTCGGGTCCGTACACGAACGTGTCAGTGATTCCGCGCCTTGGCACCAGGGCCTCGACCGACTCGGATACCAGCTGCAGGCAATCGAGGTCGCCGGAAACGATGGTCACCGAATGGCCTCGCTCCTCGGCGAGCCGCGAGAACGTTCCGATCAGGTCGTCGGCCTCGAACCCGGCGATGCCATGGATAGGAATCGACAAGCTCGTGAGGATGTCGCGCACCATCTCGATCTGTGGCCGCAGGTCGTCGGGCATCGCGCGACGTCCGGCCTTGTACTCGACGTATTCCTTGGACCGCCACGTCGGCGCAGCCATATCGAATGCGGCGACGGCGTACTCAGGACGCGACGCCAGCACGATGGCAAGCATCGACGTGAAGCCATAGGCGGCATTGGTCACCTGCCCGTCGGATGTGCTCATCGGCGGGAGGGCAAAGAAAGCGCGATAGATGAGGCTGTGGGCGTCGATCAGTACAACCCGTCCGCGCCTACCCTTGGGAGCCACCACTGGATTTTACGTTCGGCCGGCGACAAGCCGGCCGAACGCCCCTCCCCGCTCGCAGGGGAGGGCGCGCGCACTCGCGCAGCGAGCGCCCGCGGGGTAGGGACGTCGTAGCTGGCAAGACCCGTGAAGTCCGGCAATTGCTTGAACAAGTTCCTTTTTCCGCCGTGTGTGCATGGCTGTTCATCCCCTTCCGGCCGGGCACGCTTCGCGCGCCGGGCCACCCTCCCCGGCGAGCGGGGAGGCCAACGTTGCCCCCTGATCGGCCTCGCAGTAACGCCCGGTTTTCCCGGGCTCTAGGAGTAATGTGATCGCGGATGAAAAACCTCATCGAGGTATCGGTGGACAGCATCCGAATCCACATGCCCACTGCGCAGCACCTGGTGATCCTCAAGGAGAAGGAGGCGGACCGCTACCTCCCGATCTGGATCGGCTCATTCGAGGCCCAGGCGATCGCCACCAAGATCTCAGGCAACCCCCTCGGCCGCCCCCTCACCCACGACCTGATGGCGACGGCGTTCGGCGACCTCGGCATCAGCGTTAAACGCATCGTCGTCACCCGCCTCGCGGACCAGGTCTTCTACGCCCGCCTTTACGTGAAGCAGGACGGACGCGACCTCGACTTCGACGCGAGGCCCTCCGACGCCATTGCCCTCGCCGTCCGCGTCGAGTGCCCGATCTTCGTCGCCACCGAGGTGATGGAGACCGCAGGCATCATCCCCGACCCGGACGAGGCGTCGGGCGACAAGGACAAGAGCGAAGGTCCTGTCGACGAGGAACGGCTCGCAGTGTTCAGAGACTTTGTCAACAGCCTCGACCTGCCTGACCTTCCTGAGTTCCCTGAGGAACCGCGCGGCAAGAACCAACCCGGCGGCCGGCCGGGTAAAGGCTGAGCAGCTGCCACTCCTCAGCGACGTAGATTTCGCCCTTCGCCTGCTCGTCACAGCAGTACTCGCGATCGCCATCGGCCTGGAGCGTGAGTGGCGCGGCCATCCCGCCGGAATCAAGACCCTCGGACTGGTCGGAGTCGGGTCCTGCCTGTTCTCTGGGCTCGGCCTCGAGGTCTTTCACGCCTCGACAGACCCGACGCGAATCGCCGCTCAGGTCGTGACGGGTGTGGGATTTCTCGGCGCCGGCGCCATCCTCCGCCAGGGCAACGAGGTTCACGGCTTGACGACGGCGGCTTCGATCTGGGTGGTGGCCGCGATCGGGATGGCCGTCGGTTTTGGCTTCTACGTACCGGCGGTGTTCACTACCCTCCTCATCCTGGCCATGCTCGTCCTGCTGCGGCCGGTCGAGATGCTCCTATTCCACAGGTACAAGAAGATTCAAGAGGCGGTCGAAGTAAAGATCGCCCCTCCGTGACGAGACTCGGGATCTAGTGACCGCCCGCGGCGTCGCCATCGTCACGGACTCAACCGCCGACCTTCCACCTGCGCTCGCTGCCGCCAGAGGTATCACGGTGGTGCCGCTGACGCTGCACCTGGATGGGCAAAGCCTTCTCGACGGAGTGGACATCACGGCGGCTGAGTTCTATCGCCGGCTTCCGCTGGCGACCACGCACCCCACCACGTCGCAGCCGTCACCGGGGCGCTTTGCGGAGACCTACAACGCGCTGCTCAAGAATCACGAGTCGATCGTCTCGATCCACATCTCGGAGAAGCTCAGCGGCACCTTCGACTCGGCTCGTCAAGCGGCCGCGATGACTGACCCGAATCGTGTTCGTGTCATCGACTCGGGAGTCGCATCGATGTCACTTGGTCTCATCACCCTGGTCGCGTCAACGCTCTCCGCACGAAGCGCTGATGCCGAGGCGATCGAAGCCAAGGTGTTCGCGATGAAGCCGCACTTGCAGACGTACTTCTCGGTCGCTACGCTCGAGTTCCTGAGGCGCGGCGGACGCATTGGTCGCGCCAACGCACTCCTTGGTTCGGTGCTGCAGGTCAAGCCGGTGCTATGCATCCGCGATGGTTTGGTGACTCCGCTCGAGCGGGTGCGCACATTCGAGCGCGCGCTCACCCGGGTCGTCGAGCTGACGCGCGAGCTGGACCGAGGCAAGGGCGTCTGCATAATCGTCGGCCACGCCGACGCCGAGGCTGATGCGGAGCGTGTGGCTCGCGAGCTGAAGCCGATTGCCGACACGCTGATGATCCAACCGCTGGGCCCAGTGGTCGGTGCGCACGCTGGACCAGGCGTGGTCGGCGTCGGCTGCTACTCTGCCGACCTCTTCCCGCTCGGCATCAAGACGGCGAGCGAGGCTCTGAGCAGCCGATAACGACGTCAACATCAGCGCGAGCTGGTCGGGCCAGAACGCCGAAGTCATCGGTCTTGGAGTGTCAGCTGGGTTAGCCCTGCCAGCGGACAGAGGTCGGCGTGACGAACTTCTTGACCCTGCCCTCGACGGCCAGCGCCTGCAGGTGCGCGAGACCTTCCTGGAGGGCAGCGCGCTTTTCGTAGGGGTTGTCCCGTAGGCCCCACAGCTCCAGCGCCACCGCCCACGCACTGCGCTCACCGTGGGACGCGATCGCGGCAATCTGCTCGAGGCGCCTCTTGTGATGCGCGAGCAGTGCGCTCACACGTTTTGACGCTTCGGTGAAGGGGCGCCCGTGCGCGGGCAGGATGAGCCGAGGCTCGTAGCCGACCAGCCGCTTGAGACCGTCGAGGTACTCGTGCAGTGGATCAGGCGTGCTCTGAGGGTGCAGGCCGATATTGGGTGAGAGCTCGGGCAGCATGTGGTCGCCCGCGAGCAGCAGCTTGTCGCTCTCGTCGTATAGGCAGATGTGTCCTGGCGAATGTCCAGGTGTCCATTCCACCCTCAATCGGCGACGGCCAACCTCTAACGTTTCGGCTCCTTCGAGCTGGACCGCGGGAACAGCCGGTTTCACGATCTCGCTCAGCGCTCGCTGAGAGTTGCTCATCACCTGTGCTTCGTCTTCCGGGACTCCATTGACGAGCAGATATGTGTGAACCTCGCTCACGAGGTGCTCCAGCTCGACGTATCGGGGGTACACGAGCGGCACCTCAAGGCGATGCAGGTACAGGTCGGCGAGGCCCGGGCCCGCGAAGACGCCGGCGGCGCCGTAGTGGTCCGGATGGATGTGGGTGACCACCAGGCGGCGGATGCGCTTGGCACCAACGTGCCGAACCGCGGCGTGAATCGCGTCGACCGATTCGTCGGTGTTCATGCCGCAGTCCACGAGATCAGCCTCGTCGCCATCGGGAAAGAGGAAGACGTTGACCAGGCCGTCCTCGAATGGGATCGGCAGGCGCAGCTCGAAGACGTCAGCCGCCACCTCGGTAAGAGCAAGCTCGGTCGCCACGACTCCGGCATTGTCGCAAGGTTGTCCTTCCCGCTTGCCGGGGAGGTGGCACGAAGGGCCGGAGGGGCCGCGCAATCTGGCACGGCGCGCGGTTAGCATTCCTTTAGAGAGTCACCTCGCTTTTCCATCGTCCTTAGCTCAGGAGGAGCAAATGTCTGAAGTCCAGTTGACACCCGACCAGATCGTCGAGGCGCTGCCGCGCTTCCTGGTACCGGAAAAGGCAGGCACGACCAAGGCGACCATCCAGTTCGACCTTTCCGGAGACAACGGCGGCAAATGGTGGGTCAAGATCCACGACGGCGTTGCCGAATCGGGCAAGGGCGATGCGCCTGAGAACGCGAACCTGACGTTGATCGCCGAGTCCGGCGACTTCGTGAAGATCATGACCGGCCAGATGGACGGCATGTCCGCCTTCATGTCCCGCAAGCTCCAGGTCAAGGGCGACATGGGCCTGGCGGTCAAGCTCCAGACCCTGTTCAAGAGACCGAGCTAGATCCACCTCTGCCGGTCGGGTCGCCGCGGGGGTGGCGGCGGCGCGACCTCGCACTCAAATAACAGCGGCACGCGCAGCTCGTCGACCAGGAGGTCGGCCATCTCGCGGACGGACTCGCTCACCGCGGACTTGAGCGTTTCATCCGCAGCGGTGGACGACGGCCGCGCAGCATCGGGCACGACCGGACCCGTGCGGGCGAGCGATCGCCTACCGCCGGTTGCGAGCCTCGATTCGCTTCCGTCCCAGTTGAGCACGGTCAACAGGCTCGAACGCGCTCCGCGACTCGAGACCACAAATACCCTGTCCGAGCTACCGCGCCCTGAGGGCCACATCACACGCTTTAGAACGACCGAGCGCGCCGGCGACCATCTCGATCCCGCCCAGTAGCGGTCGCCAAACGTCGTGCCACGCTTTATCTCCCCTGCCTTCACGACCCACGCATGACTGCCCTGGTAGGCGAGCACAACCACGAAGATGACTGCAAACGACAAGGCGAAGACAGGGATGGCCGCCGCCACGGGAGAGTTCCCGATGAGCGCCAGCAGCCCTCCGATGATCGAAATCGCGACTGCCGGCGCGGCGCATCCAAGAAGCGAGCCACCCGGCCACGGCATCAAGAGCACCAGATGGCCGTCCGGATCACGACTCACCTTGTAGTGAGAAAGCAGGCGTCCCGGCGCGGCGTAGGCCACCTCTTAGATCAGTAGAGAAATTTCCAGGTGCCCAGCCTGGTCGACATCGCCGACTCAAGGTCGAGGCCGTCCTTGTTAAACCGCAGCTCCATCACGACGACATGGTGCGGAGTCAAGGCGATGCGGCGGCCGTCCGTGAGCTGCTGGGCCTCGGTGGCATCGCCCCATTGGATCGGCAGGCCTGGTGCAGGCGCGGGCTTCAAATTAGCCTGCATCCAGCCGGTGAGGTCGGTGGCCCCGGCCCGGTCGTACGTCGAGATGACCATCAAACCGAAGAGGCCGGCGTTCGTTTGGCAGACCGGACGCGGCGATTCGCCGGCTATCGGGGTGCCCGGGACGCAGGGCACGTCGGTGATGCTGAGAAGGATGTCGAGGTGGGTCGGGCCCGCATCGACCGGGTTCGCCACTCGCTCCAGGTACTGCCAGGTCGCGGGGTAGCAAAAGCCCCAGCCCGCCTGGCCGTCCTCAAAACCGTGGTCTCCAGAGGTGCAATTGAGGTCGCTGCCGATCTGGGCGACTGTGGGAGCCGGGTGAGTTACCGGACCGAGCTGGCAACCGTTAAGCAGAACAAGCAGCGCGAAAACGAAGGTCAGTCTCTTCATGGCCGGGGACACAAGCGACTAATTGTGCGCGACCCGGGTGGATGGCCGGGTCATCACTGGGATTCCTGAAGAGGCCGATCTTGCGCAGGCGCTATCCGACCGCGCGACCTCTGATCTCCTCGTCCACCTTCTCGACGCGAACCGCGAGCAGGTGGAGCACGCGCTGGAGCGGGTCCGCGAGGGCGCGTACGGCACGTGTGAGAGCTGCGCCGGGAGGATCCCGGCGGAGCGCTTGAAGTACCAACCGGCAGCGACGCGGTGCGTCGAGTGCCAATCGCAGTGGGACCGCATGAATGGGAGAACGGCGCAGCTAGACCCGCTTAGGCCGCCTCATGAACCCGAAGTAGCCGAACACCAACCCGACCACAACCATCACGCTGCCGATCCAGAACCACTTGATATCCCCTGTCATCACACTGCCCGGGATGTAGCCCAGGCCCTGCCCGGCAAACACCGCGCCTATGAGCAGGACCAGCGCGCCAAAAACGCCAAGCCCAGTCCTCATCCCTACACCCCTCCGTAAACGACCGACTTCTGCTCGGTGTACGAGTAGTAAGCCTCGAGGCCGTGTTCCTTGCCGAACCCCGACTGCTTCACGCCCCCGAAGGGCAGCTCGTCGTGCGCGATCTGAAGCGCGTTGACCCAGGTGTAGCCCGCTTCGAGCTCCTGCACAGCCCGGCGCGCATGCGCCATGTTGGCGGTCCAGATCGACGACCCGAGCCCAAAAGCCGAGTCGTTGGCCAGGCGCAGGGCCTCGTCAAGGTCCTTGATCCGCCGCACAGGCAGCGCGGGCCCAAAGACCTCCTCCTTCCAAACGCGCGCGTCGTCCGGCACGTCCAGGAGGATGGTCGGTTCGATGAACCAGCCTTTGTCATACTGCTCGCCCTTGGGCCGCCCACCGCCAAAAAGCACCTTGGCCCCACGCCCGACCGCGTCCTTGATCTGGGCCTCGACCTCGGCCCGCTGGGTCTCGCTGTGCATCGGCCCCATGCGGCTGTCCTTGTCCAGGCCGTTGCCGGGCTTGAGCTTGGCAACACGGGCGACAAGCTTCTCGAGCAGCGCGTCGTACACGCCGTCCTGCACGTATAGGCGCTTGACCGCAAGGCAGGCCTGACCGCAGTTGAAGTAGCGTCCGATAGAGATTCCTTTTACAGCAGCATCGAGGTCGGCATCGTCGAGCACGATGCACGGGTCGCTGCCACCGAGCTCGAGGGTGATCTTCTTCAAGCCCTCTGCCGCCCGCGCCATCACCTTCTTGCCAGTCGGCGTCGAGCCGGTGAGCGCGATCTTCCGGATGAGCGGATGGTCGACCATGGCCTCGCCTGTCGCGGTCCCCAGCACCACGTTGACGACTCCATCCGGCAGGCCGCCTTCGATGAGCGCCTCGATGCAAGCAAGGGTCGAGAGTGGCGTGGTGCTCGCAGGCTTCAGGACCACGGTGTTGCCTGCGGCGATCGCGGGCGCCACCTTGTTCGCAGCCAGGGTCAGGGGAAAGTTCCAGGGCACGATCGCGCCACACACACCGATCGGCATGCGGATCACGAGCCCGTAGGTGGTGGTGTCGGGTAGCGAGACGTGCTGGCCGTGAACTTTGTCCGCGAGATCGGCGAACCACGCGATGTTCTCGCCGAAGCGCTGCGCCTCGAGTCTCGACTCGAGCAGCGTCTTGCCCTGCTCCTTCGTGAGGATCGGGGCGATCTCCTCCACCTTGCTCAGCATGTGATGCGCTGCCTTGTGAAGGATCTCGGCGCGCTTGGCTGGGGCGAGCTTGGACCAGGTGGCGAACGCCTTGGCGGCGGCTTGCGCCGCTTTGTCGACGTCGGCAGGACCGCCGGAGGGAACCACATCGACCACTTCGCCGGTCGCGGGATTGCGGACCTCGTATGTCTTGCCCGATATAGCCTTCGTCCGCTCGCCTTCGATGATCATGGTTGCCATTAGGTGTCTACCCCTATACATCTGTAGGTTTCTTTCAGTACTTGGATAATTATCCCGTCGCCGGGAGTGGGCCGTTTGGAGGAAGCTGACTTGGTGGGAGTGAATCTCGAGAAGGAAGGCAACGTCGGCATCCTCGTCCTCGACCGCCCGCCGGCGAATAGCTACGACTACAAGTTCCTCAGATCGCTGGCCGGAGCCATTGACGATGCACGCAACGACGGGGACATACGGGCCGTCTTGTTGACAAGCGCATCGGAGAAGTTCTTCTCGGCCGGCGCCGACGTGAGCGCGTTCGCGGCGGGCAGCGCTCGCTCTCGAATGATGACCGCGATCATGGCCCACGAGGCGTTTCGGAAGATGGAGAACACTCCGCTCATTTTCATCGCCGTCATCGCGGGCCACTGCCTTGGCGGCGGCTTCGAGATGGCGCTCGCGTGCGATCTGCGTTTCGCGGCCGAGGGCTCGTATCAGATTGGCCTGCCGGAGGTGAACCTGGGCCTCTTTCCGGGCTCCGGAGGCACGCAGCGACTTCCACGACTCGTCGGGCTCTCCAAGGGGATCGACCTGATAGCCAATGCGACGACGTTGAAGCCGGCCGAAGCGAAGGAGCTGGGGCTCGTCGACAAGCTGTTTCCGGACGCGGCCGCGTGCCGCGCGGGCGCGATGGAGTACGCAAAGAAGCTGGCGGCTGGACCGACGGTTGCGATCGGCCACGCGAAGGTGGCGATCACGCAAGGCTTCGGCGCGCCGCTCGACATGGGCCTGGCCATCGAACGTGAAGCGATAAGCAGAGTGTTCGTGTCACAAGACGCTGAGGAAGGCATCAAAGCCTTCACGGAAAAACGCAAGGCAGACTTCAAAGGAATTTGATAGGGCGGTCCTCCCCGCTCGCCGGGGAGGTGGCGCGCGCAGCGCGCCGGAGGGGACGTTCCGGTCTGCATGCACCGTGATACCCTGACCGCCTGATTAAAGAGGGAGGTGACGTTCGAATGGCAGAGCTTGCAGTAACCGTTTTCAGGCCATCGGCCGCCTCCGGCGCTTTCGTCTAAAGCACCTCCGGCAGGGCGGACCGATACCGCCCACCCGTTTTCCAACCGGAGGATTGCGTTGTCTACAGAGATCGCATCTCAGCTCACGTTGCTGGGCTGGGATTCGTATTTCCAGGAAAAGTTCAAACCGTTTGCCTTGGACGGCTACACTCCTGCGCGCGTTACTGCCGACTTCGGCATGGAGTACCTCGTCCAGGACGCGGAGGGCTCGACCCGGGCCACGGCGGGACGCCACCTGCGCAACGACGCCCTGCTCCTGCCCGCGGTTGGCGACTGGGTGGCGCTGCTGCGGCGGGACCCCGTGTCCGCGGTGCATGGCGTCCTCGCGCGCCGCACGGTCTTCTCGAGAAAGGTCTCGTCCAGGGAAACCAAAGAACAGGTGCTGGCTGCCAACGTTGACGTGGCGTTCGTGGTCGCGGCGGCCACCGACGTCAACGCTCGGCGCATCGAGCGCTACCTCACGATCGCGTGGCAGAGCGGCGCTATGCCCATCGTCCTGCTGACCAAGGCCGATGTCATCGAGTCAACCGACGCGCTTCTCACAGAGCTCGAAGCCGTGGCGCTTGGCACCCCCGTGCTGGTCACGAGCAGCGTCACCGGTCAGGGCCTCGACGAGATCACGCTGCGCCTCCAGCCGGCGCTAACAGGAGTTCTCCTGGGCCCGTCCGGCGCGGGCAAGTCGACCCTAATCAACCGCATCGTGGGCGAAGACGTGATGCGCACCCGCATGATCCACAGCTCGGGAGAGGGCCGCCACATGACCAGCCACCGCCAGCTCGTGCTGCTGCCGGGCGGCGGAATGATCATCGACACGCCGGGCCTGCGCGAGGCCCAGCTGTGGGAAGGCGAAGATGGGCTGGCCAACCTGTTCGAAGACATCGAAGAGCTGGCGCTGACCTGCCGGTTCACGGATTGCGCGCACAACACGGAGCCCGGGTGCGCCATCAAGGCAGCGATCGCCGACGGCACTCTCGACGTGGTTCGCTTCAACAGCTACCGCAAGCTGCAGCGCGAGCTGCGCGCCATCGCGGCGAAAAGTGACGCGCGGATCCGAATCGAAGAGCGCAAGAAGTGGAAGCAGATAGCGATGGCAGGCAAAGCAAAAGCACGACCCTAAGAAACGGGTGAGGGCCCGTCGGGGTAGACGGGCCCTCTGTCTTGGGTTGATCTGCTAGCTACGCGTGAAGGCCGTCCCACCACGGAATGTTGCCGTGCTGAATGCGGTCGATGACGATGTCTGCCTGCGCCTGGGTGATGACGCGCAGGTGCACGAGCTGGGCAAGCCGTGGCTTCACGTTGACCACGAGCCTGTCTCCGAACTGATCCTTGTTGAGGCCACGCTCTTTCGCCAGCCGCGCCACAGTGATGCCACGCTTGAGGTCGGCGCGAAACGCAGCCTGCGGGATGCGCAGCACATCCGCCTCAGACTCGAACACGGCGAATCGCACCGCATCGCGCACGCCCGCCAGCGGGCTCGCCACCGCCGCGTTGGTTGATGCAGGAGCTGGGGTCGCCGGCATTGACGACGCGTCGGCGAGGCCGGCCGTTACACCCAACGTCATCAGCACCGCAGTGGTGCCGCCACTGAAAACCTTGACCGCTAATGCTCCGAATTGATTCATCTGACTATCTCCTCCAAATTGATCGGCTTCGGATGAAGCCGATCGTCACGATGAGGAGCTGTTGTCAGACGGTCGTTCGGGTCAGGTCAGCCTTGTGTAATGAGGACGGGCGCTGCTGGGGCCGGCGTCTCTGTTAAATGTTCCGGCGCATCGACCCCAGGAAGAGGGTTCTGGTCCGCTGCGGCGGTCGTTATGAAAGCGTCACAGTCCGCCAAGGATGAGGGTCCGATGCGCGACCTTCTCGTCAGGGGTCTGAGCGAAACAGGGTACGTGGTCGATTCCGCCGAGAACGAGGGAGATGCCCTCCACCTGCTCCGCCTGTACGACTACGCGGCCGCAGTTACCGACTGGCGCATGCCCGAAATGACCGGAGTCGAGGTGATTCGGGCGGCGAGAAGCCACCACCTTGCGGTGCCCGTGCTGATGCTGACAGCACGTGACGCCCTGAGCGACCGGGTCGAGGGCCTGGATGCAGTTGAACTCTGGGGTGTGGCTAAAACCAGCGGCTCAGATGAGCTTTACGCCGGCGGCATCCCCGGCTGTGCGTCGGTCGAGGCCCGGGTGCTCACGTACCGCACACGAACGCCCAAGATGTACGCCCCGATGAAGCAGGCCACGGCGCCAAGAGCCGCCACCGTGGTGACAAGAAACACAGTGTCCTTCGGGAAGGCCAGCGAGGCGGACGGAGCATAGCCCGACCAGCCGTTGAGGGCGAGCCCCTCCACAACATTGATGGTCACGAGCAACGCCAACAGCATCATCGCCGCCCCGTTAAGAGTCAGGCTCGTGCCTCGGAGACGAAAATCCTCCGCCGACGCCGGTACCCGCCGCAGCAGGCGCCGAATTCGCTTGGGCAAGGGATCCTTGCCCGTCAGAGTGGAAAACAGCCCCAGCGTCACGCTCACAAGGCCCAGCACTGCAGCCACGGAAATAAGCGATAAGGTGATCGCCTGTATCCCGGGCTCGTCAAACGACACGGCCACAGCTTACCCCCAAGGATTCGAGGCCGTCTGACAAGGTCTGACGGGCACTCTGCCTTCGATCAATCACTCCAATCTGCTCATTTGGCAAGACACGGGGTGCCCCGTATTCGCTATAAGTGCATCAACTTGAACTCAGCAAGTCTTGGTTGTCGCGCGAGATTCGAACGCGCGGTGTCCTGGTCCCAAATCGGAGGCGTCGGCCTCCCGCTATTCGGCTCGATCTGAGCGCGGGCGCAAGACTCTTAACTCCTCCATTTGATGCAACCTCACTCTCGTCGGGCGACGTACGATCATGCAGGTACTCGAAAGTGAGGCAGTAGATGCAACTTGCTGGCACGACCAGCTGGAAGGTAGGCACTGAAGAGGAGCAGATCTTGCTCATGGCGCTCTACGTGCGCGATGCCTCCGGCTTGCGCCCACAGGTGGATCCGGACATTCCCGCGCTCGAGCCTACGGTGCCCATCGACGAGCATCCGTCCCCGTTGGACAGCATTGCCTCGGCGCAGTGGGCACAGTGGTGGCAACACCTACTCGACGGCGGCGGCTTCTGGCCCGAACACAAGAACGCATCGGACCTATCAAGACTTACCCACGACCCTGAACTCCAGCGGCTTTTCTACTGGCCGTCGCGGTACCTAGCCTCCAACTATGCGGGCCTGTCCAGTACGCCTGAACTGCAGGCCCTTGTCCGTAGGCAGCACGAGGCGGCACGGGCCTGGAGCGAAGCCCGCAAGTACGAGTTCGTGGCGCTGTCATCCGCGCGCCAACGCGTGCTGCTGGAGTCGGAGATTGTGCGGGCCGTCGAGCGGGGATTGGGACGCAGGGCTCGTCCATTCGAGCTCGACATTCGTGTAGTACCTGTCGCCGCCGTTCAAGCATGGCGCCTGTCTTCCAGACGCGCGCTGGTTACCCGCGCTCTGTTCGGGGATCGAGCGGCGTATATCGAATGGCTCCGACCCATCATTGAGGAGCTCGCGTAAAGACTTGCCGCCCGCCTCCGTGTTCCTTTCGCGTGTGGCCGACCTAGGGCTTGCATAGGCCGGGTTCGAAAGGGGCTTCGGTATTTCGAGGTTGCCGCAGTAGGCCACGTGGCCCGCTTTTGCTGAGAATCGGAAGAACTTCGTCACTCAGGCGAGATTGTGAGCGGGTATTCGCAGCCACGGGCGGCCAAGTCACTCGAAGCCCTGGGTGCCCCGTATTCGCTATAAGTGCATCAACTCGAACTCGGGGGCCGTGTCCCGGGGTGATTCTGAGCCCCAAGCAAGGGCATTGAACACTGACCCGTTCTCTCTGAGGATCGGGGTGATGGCACCAATCGCCGGTTCATGGCGTTGTATTAGGCGTTGGATGACGAACAGCAGCTGATCGCGCTGGCGCGGGAGGGCGACAACGAGGCCTTCCAGAGCTTGCTGGGGCCCCATGTCGAACCGGCCTGCAAGCTCGCCTTTGTGATGTTGGGCGATTGGCACGAGGCGGAGGACGCCGTTCAGGAAGCCGCGCTCAAATCATGGCGGGCCACGAAGAAGCTTCGCGAGGCAACGGTTCGGTTCCGACCATGGTTCTTTACGGTCGTCGCCAACGAATGCCGTTCCCGACGGCGTAGTCGGTGGTTCCGGACGCTGCGCGTAGCCGAACTGAGAATTTCGACTCAGGCGGACGTGGCCGACTCGGCCGCTGGATGGGTCGACCTCGAGCGGGCGGTGGCAGCCCTCGAGAGGTCGGCGCGGCTGCTGCTGTTCCTCCATTTCTACCTGGACCTGTCGCACGAGGAGGCCGGACACGTCCTGGGCATCTCAGGCGCGGCGGCGAAGACTCGGTTGTACCGAACCCTGAGGGCGCTGCGCCCGGAACTCGAGTTGGAGACTGCCTGATGAATCAACAAATGCACGACGACCTGCGGCAGCTTTTCGAGCACGAAATCGGCGCTCCGCCTCCAGGCGCGCGCCAGCGTGTCCTGGCCGGCGTCAGCCACGCGACGCCGAGACCAGCGAGGCGTTGGCAAACGGCGGCAAGCGTCGTCGCGCTGTTACTGGCGGCTGCCATCGTCGTGACGCTGCTCGTCGCACGCGAGAACCAGCGGACCGTTCCGGGGAACAAGCCGTCCGGTGTGATCCCCTGGCTGTCGCTGCCGGCGCAGCTCGAGGCGCCCGTTATTCCATCACCTACGCCGAGTCCACTACCAGCCGGCACCCAGCCCTGCACTCCGGTACAGCTTCAAGTCAACGTGCTCGGGAGCAACGGCGCTGGCGGCCACGTATTCAGGAGTTTCGGTTTCGCAGGCCGCGGCCCGTCCGCCTGCTTTGTGGAGGGATCGCCCTCGATGGCGCTATTCGACCGCTCCGGACGGCTCCTGCCATTCAAGGCGCGGTCGCCATTCATGCCGCCGGGGTCGACTGAGCCGGTCCTCGTTGAGCCTGGGCCCCTGCCAGATCCCAACACCAACCTGAAACCTGGTCAGGCCGCCGTAACCATCGACTGGGTCAGTCAACCGGAGCAATGCCAAGGCAGTGCGGGAGTCCAGATTGCAATGGCCAAAATCACCCTCCCTGGCGGTGGCCCCGCCCTCACCGTAACCCTCCCAACCGAACCCGGGGCCTACACGTGCCAGGGACTTGGCATCGGCACCTTCGAGGGCCCGCCACCACCGGTCGAGGAGCCAGCGGTGCTGCCGCTGCCCGCGATAGCGCTGAAGGTCCCATCGAGTGTGCGAGCTGGTGGGGTGCTTGTTTACCAGGTGACGCTGATTAACGGCACGCTGCAACCCATGGATCTGGTCGCGAACTGTCCCAACTACGGTGAAGAGCTGTTTCTAAGTGCTTCCAAGGACAGCCCGCCGCGCGCGATCAAGCCGCTCTTCCAACTTAATTGCACTCCCGCTGGCACGATCCAGCCCACGGCGAGTCTGACATTCGAAATGCGACTCGCGGTTCCAGTGGACACAACGCCAGGCTCATACTCGCTTTTCTTCACGCTCGGCTACTGGAACACGATGACGAGACCGACGAGCGCTCAAGTGACGATCAGCCGGTAGCCATACCCTTGCCGCTGCCCGCTGGAGTGTGTCACTGCGTAGCTGTGGGGCGCCGAGAGAAGGCGGTCCGACCGGTTGTTTGAATGGGCCGCGGCGAACTCGAACCAGATAGCTACGCGATGCCCCGTGTTTACTAAAAGTGCATCAACTTGAACTCAAGGGCCGGGCTTAGGAACACCCACTTCCAACGTCCGCTTTACTTGCTTCTGGTGGGTTCAGCGGGCAGCCCCACGATTCGAGGCAAGACTCTGCATCTGTCGGGGTCGGGTTGGACGAGGCGATGCGGGTAACTGAGAGGGACCCGGCGGTATTAATGCCCTCCGAACAAACCTCGGCCCCGCATCCAGTGCCGAGATGCACTGAGCGCCGGCAGCAGCACCCCCGCGACAAAGACAAGAGTCTCAACCAGGCTGATCCAATTGGCGCGAACGACATCAAAGGCCAAGGCGACGACGAGGACCACCACCGGCATCGCCAGGAGGGCGGCCTGACCACGCAACAATCCGCGCTTGCCAATTGCGTCCCAAGCGAACCAGGACATCGTCGCCCCGGCGAGGTATATGGCGGCGCTGACCAGCTCGATTGCGATAGTGAACTCCAGAGGGTTGGGCCCGTAAACATTTAGCCCTAGCGCCGGCATGGCAAAAGCAGTCCCGAGGAAGAGGCCGATGCCCGATACGACTATTCCGGCCATCGCCAGCGCCAATACCTGCAACCTCGTCATCAATTGGAAGTCTACCCCCGCCCTGTTTAAGGGACTGGTGCCCTCGCCGCATGTCGGCGATCGCGTCGGGAGGCACTCGCTGCTGGGTGCCCCGTGTTTGCTAAAAGTGCATCAACTTGAACTCGGGGTCGGCCGGAGAAACGCCCAGTCAAGCCAACCTCGGGTCTCTTAATCCAAAGGCTCAGGGTTCGACCCAGTGCGAAATAGTCAGGCAGGCTCAGGTATGTGAGCCGGGCAAGATTAGCCAACCGTCACGCTGCGTACCAGATCGGCCGTTGTGGCTGAGTGCGATGACGGGTGGGCCCCCCGGCACCTTGAGCACCGAATCTAGCCGCACGCCAACGCACAGAAAGGGAATCTTTTGGCACTAACTAAGCGACTTCTTCGTCCTCAAGCAGGCGGGTGGCGGAGGCGGCGCCGGACCCACTCAGCCGCGCTCGCTACGATCACCGAGAGTGCCACGGCGACCGCGAGGGTAGCGGCCAGGTTTTGCCGCCCCGTCCGGTGACCATTCCGTGTCGCAACCTGGACCAGCTCTACGCCGGCGATCCGCAGCGTCCCGCCGTTGGCTTGTGCCAACGCCAGTTCAGCAAAGGACACCAGCGGGAAAGCCACCAGCAATACCGCGAATGCGAACAGGACGAGTTTGGCGAGTTTCCCGCCGCGCGGCTCCAGCCCTAGCGGCCGCCTCACGGGGGTGCCCGGTGGCACCCAGGCGGCGATCGAGCGGCCGTCGCTGTCCTCGAACATTGCGGATCTCGGCGCCTGAAGCACCAGTGCGATCATCCAGAGGTCGGCGACGGCTCCCGCGGTATTAAGGGCGAACGCTGCCGCACCGATAAGGGCGAGCGGCGCGTAGGTTCCCAGCGCGAGGGCGAAGGCGTCGATGCCAACCAGGGGGAGGGCACCGATAACGAGGAACTGAGCACGTGTGAAGCGGTGACCCGGGCAGAATGCAAACGCGACTGGCATCCCCGAAGCCAGCCCGGCGCCGAAGCGGGGCCGCCCGCCGAAGGCTCGGAAGCCGATCCCGTGAAGGGCTTCATGGACGGCGATGACAGCAACCAGCACGGCGCTGAGGCCGAGCAACGCGGCCCAGCCGGAGGGAACAGGTTGCGGTCCGAGCCGCGACCCGTGCACTGCGCCGTAGCCGGCAAGTGCAAGCACGACGAGCACCACCGAGAGCGGGGTCATCCAGGCCACCACGGCGCCCGTGAGGCGGAACTCCCAAGCTGGCCGCGGCGCAATGTCCACCGTTACAGCGCCGAACTTAGCACGGAGTTCGCCGCAAGCCTGCGCCCTTGGATCGAGCATCCGCGTGCCCTCTCCGATCTGGTCGGGCTCGGGATCCGGCAGTCCCCATGCGAGCAATCTTGTCGAGGTACTTAGGCACGCGTTCGATGGAAGCGAATGCCGTCTCTCAGGTCTTCGAACTCGGTCCCTGGAGGCTCGCGAAGCACTCGCCAGCCGGCGAAACCGTCGCCGACGCAACCTCCGAGGTGAAAAGCGAGCGGCACGATAAGGTAGCCGCCCCAAGGACCAAAGCAGGCCCAAAACCCAAGCACCGAGATTGCGACCGCGGGGGCGGCGGCAACCGTCAGATACTGGCCGCGGGTGAAGTGATGCCCCTCGGATGTCGCGTACAGCGCAGGCATGACGCGGCCGACGAGCACAGTGCCGAAACGGGGGCGCGCGCCAAATGAGAGCATGACCAGCCCGTGAATCCCTTCATGCACGATCACCAGCACCGTCGTAAGAGCCAACACCAGCAACACATCGACAAGCCCTATCCGGAACGACCCGCCGGTCGGACCCACCCGAAGTATCAACGGCAAAGCGAACAGGGGGAGGCCCAACACCGTCATGGCGATCCCGACCACGGTCCAGGTGGCAGCCGACGAGCCACCCGGCCTCCAGTCGACGACGTCTGGAACGTGCTCGCTTTGACTTGTGGACGACGGCGAGCGCTTAGGCTCCGGCGTCACGGCGCGTTCTCGACCTCAAGCTGGGCCAAGCTTTCCAAGCCTCCGGATGGGCTTACCGTCTTACTCATTGGGTCAATTTTGCGGGCGGTAATGCTTGCTTCATCTCCTCTTCAAGGCTGGCGAGTTCCGGAATTGCTTGTTACGCGTTCTGCCTCTGGTTGCCGGGGCAAAAAGTCACCCTACACGGCCTCGTCGGACTTTACTTTCCTACACCTGCCTCTGCAGGCCAATGGTTTCGTGAACCGTCGGCCGACGCACCTGTAAGCGGCCTCACCGGGTCACGTTCCCGACCACTGTGAGCGTGTCGTTTGCGATCACTCTCGACGAGTCACACGAGACACCGGATGCCCCGTATTTCCTTTAGGTGTACGGACTTACCGCCTGTCGCGGTGAAGACGCCGAGCGCCGGAGGCGGGACGCTTCGCGTGTGAATGAAGCGTGCCCAGCGCCGGCGCCGGGGCGTTATCAGGGGCCGGCTGCCGACTCGAGTACCAATCAATGAGGAATTCTCCTGCGTAACTCGACCGGCCTGTAACCGTTGTATCTGCGGGCGATGCCTGTGACGCGCAGCGTGACGCACTTCGTGGCTCTGGTCAGCCTGGCCGCCGGCCTCGCTGGTTGCGGAGAAGTGGTCGGCGAATACCCGGCCGGACTCGGCCCGCCAGCTCACAC
>Ga0207929_1000024_pt1 | contig 84070 bp, 91 predicted proteins | sample NGESurdeep072012_FD_184466 | JGI IMG/M metagenome (GOLD analysis project Ga0207929, IMG submission 184466) | Arctic peat soil microbial communities from Barrow, Alaska - NGEE Surface sample 53-1 deep-072012 (SPAdes) | ecosystem: Environmental > Terrestrial > Soil > Wetlands > Peat ... | reverse complement strand
CTCTGAAATCGATCCGATTTCTTCGATAAGGGGGACGTCCATGGCCTGGAAGCTCGAGGGGACCTATTTCGAGAACTGCAACTGCGATTGGGTTTGTCCATGCACGGTGACCAGCTTCGTCTCACCGGCGACAGGTGACCGGTGCCACGTGGTGCTCAACTACCACGTCCGGCGCGGCGAGGTTGATGGCGTCGACGTGAGCGGTCGCAGCGTCTCACTGGTCGTCGATGCTCCGAAGAAAATGCTCGACGGGGGCTGGCGCGTCGGGGTGATCATTGACGACAAGGCATCCAAGGAGCAGGCAGACAAGCTGACCGCGGTGTTTGCCGGACAGGCCGGCGGCCCGATGGCGAACCTTGCTCCGCTGATCGGAGAGGTACTTGGCATCGAGCAGAAGCCGATCGAGTACTCGGACCACGGCAACCGGCACCGAATCCGGATTGGCGACGACATCGCCATCGAGGTCGAGGACTTCGCGGCGCAAGACGGCGGCGAGACGACGAAGCTGACGGGGGTGGCACACCCCTCGGGCTCGACGCTGACCATCGCAAAGCCGATCGAGTCGAAGATCAAAGCTTTCGGCATGGAGTTCAAGAACGCGGGCAAGAGCGCTTTCTCGGCGCCTTTTAACTGGACAGGCTGACCGCTCAGCGCCACCCATGAATCTGCCAGGACCCGCTGGCGCTGCGCCGGCCGTCAAGACTCTCCCACGCCCAGTCTCGACGGCGATCATCGCCGCGCTGCTCGTTTGCGCGGCGGCTGCCTGGCTGCTGACCCTTCAGCAGTCCTCGCCCATGACCGGGATGGGCGGCATTGCAATGCTTGGAGCCGGGCTTTTCCTCGTCACCTGGGTCGTGATGATGGTCGCGATGATGTTTCCGACGATCGCACCGATGGTGCTGACCCACGCAACCATCGTTCGGTCGCGGGGCGAGGGAGCGTTGCCGACCATGGCCTTCGTTCTTGGTTACCTGGTGATCTGGGCAGCTGTGGGCCTGGTGCCGCTCGCGGTGATCCAGTTTCTGGGATCGTCTATGGCCTCTCCGGTCAGCGCCTGGCTGCCTCGACTTGGCGGAGCCGTCTTGGTCATCGCAGGCCTGTACCAGTTCACGCCGCTGAAGAACGTGTGCTTGAGCGCGTGCCGATCACCCCTCGGCTTCATGCTCACCCATGACTTCGGCGGCGGCGCACCTGCGGCTACTCGAGCCGGTATCTCACACGGCCTGTATTGCGTTGGCTGCTGCTGGGCGCTCATGGCGGTGCTGGCGGTTGTCGGTTTGATGAACCTTGCATGGATGGCAGTCATCGCCGCCGTGTTCTTCCTCGAGAAGAACTGGCGCTACGGGGTCTTGCTCTCTCGCGTCTCCGGCGCCGTGTGCGTCACCATTGGCGTCGCCGTGATAGCCAAGCCCGACTTCCTCCAACTTCTGGCCGGACCAATGGCCTAGAGCTCGACAGGTTGGCGAACAATACATTCTCGGCGGAGGAAGCGAGCCGGCTGTACGAGCTCGATCGCACCCACTGGCTGCACCCTCAGGGCGACCTCGACGCGCCACCGGGCACGATTCCGCAGCTGATGTTTGCAAGCGGGAGAGGCGCCATCCTCACCGACATCGAGGGCCGCGAGTACGTCGATGGCATGGCCTCGCTCTGGAACGTTAACGTCGGTTATGGGCGCGCCGAGCTGGCCGAGGCAGCCGCGGCGCAGATGAAGTCGCTTGCGTTCAGCTCCGCATACGGCGGGTTCAGCACGAAGCCCGCCATCGAGCTCGCGGCGAAGCTGGCCGAGCTGGCGCCTGGCGAGCTCGAGGTCACCTACTTCGCCTCAGGCGGAGCAGAGGCCAACGACACCGCATATAAGGTCGCGCGACTCTACTGGAAGCTGCGAGGCGAGCCCGGGCGGGTGAACATCGTCTCGAGGATTCGCGACTACCACGGCCTGACCTACGGGGCCACCAGCGCAACGGGCCTGGCCAACTTCTGGAAGGGGTTCGAACCGCTCGCCCCAGGCTTCCTGCACGGGCCGTCGCCCGATCCCTACCGATACGCAGGCGAAGGGTCGGCCGGCGAGGCGTATGTCAGAGCGCTGGAGGAAGTGGTCCTGAAGGCCGGCGCCGACACAGTGGCCGCCGTCGTCGCTGAGCCCATCCAGGGCGCGGGAGGTGTGATCGTGCCGCCACCGGATTATTTCCCCCTCCTGCGCAAGGTGTGCGACAAGTACGGGCTGCTGCTGATCGCCGACGAGGTCATCACCGGCTTCGGCCGGACAGGTCGCTGGTTTGCGATGGAGCACTGGAACGTTCAGGCCGACCTCATGGTCTTTGCCAAGGGTGTGACCAGCGGCTACCTACCGCTGTCAGGAGTGATGCTGACCCGCGCGATCCACGAGACACTGAAAACTGTCAAGGGGCCATTCCAGCACGGGTTCACCTACAGCGGGCACCCGACCGCTTGTGCAGTCGGCCTACGCAACCTGCAAATCCTCGAGGACGAGCACCTGGTGGAGAGGGCTGCTGAGCAGGGGGCCTACCTGTTGAAGCGCCTTCAGGACCTGCGCTCGCACGAGATCGTGGGTGACGTGCGCGGCCTCGGCCTGGTCGCGGCCGTCGAGCTGGTGCGCGATCGGTCTACGAAGGAGCTCTTCGAGGCTTCCGCCGGCGCGGCGCGGCGCGTGTGGCTGGCGGCGCTCGAGGAAGGCGTGATCGTCAGGCCCCTGACTGGCGATGTGCTCGCGATGTCACCGCCGTTCGTCATCAGCAACGAGCAGATCGACAAGATCGTCTCGGTCCTGGATGGGGCCATCACACGGTTGGAGAAAGAGCTCAAGACCATCGTGTGAATTCGGGCGCCGCGATTGACGCGACGCCCGACATTGCATCACAGACCGGTCAGAGCTTGGTCGGTTCTCCGGCAGGGATGAAGATCGAGAAGTGCTCGAAGCACGCTTCCTTGACCGGATAGTTGAGACAGTCGACGTTGTCGCGGATGAACGCTTCACCCGCGAGCAGGGTCTCGAAGCCGGCCGCGATCTCCTTGACCAGGACTGAAGGTTCGTCGAACCGTAGGAAGTGGCAGACGAACACGCGACGGTAGCCATCCGCCATCTGCGCCAAGCGGGCCGTCGAGCTTGCAAATTTCTCGAGATCCGAGTCCTCCATCTGTGCGTAGATCGGACCCGTGTTGATGGTGTCGCCTCCGAACAGGAGTCCATTGGCCTCGTCGAGGAGGCAGATGCAGTCCGGCGAATGGCCCGGCGTATGCAGGACCTGGAGCTGGCGGCCTCCGAGGTCGAGCATATCGCCTTCGTCTAGCAGGCGAGTGGGGATGCTTGGCACCACCTCGTATCCGTCGGGATCGAAACCTTCGGGAAGCTCCCTGATCATCCGCTCCGCCGTGAGCATGTGGAAATACAGCTCGTCGGCCTCTCGGTACGGGCCCCAGGCTTCGAGGAGCCGCCTCGTGTATGCCATGTAGCCCGCCGCCAGCTCCGGTGGGGATGGTTTCGATACCAGCTCCGCGCCGCTCCTGTGGATCGCGAACTCGTCGAAGAACCGGTTTCCTCCCGAGTGGTCGAAGTGGTAGTGGGAGTTGACGACAAGTAGCTTGTGGGGCGTGATCTCCTCGGCGACCTTGCGGATGTTGGCGATTCCGAGGCCGGTGTCGAAGAGCACAGCGCTCTTCGAGCCTTCGATGAGCCACGAGTTGACGTGGCCCGGCTCGGAGACCAGGTGCACGCCTGCCTCCATCTTGCTGACCTCGAACCAGGCTGTCCTAAAAGGGCTGGTGCTCATCCCGTGCTCCGCCTGCCAGTCCCCCATCCCTCAGCCGGCCGCGACCTCTTCGATCAGCTCGGCCGCACGCCGCGTGCCCGGTCGGGCCTGCAGTCGTTTCGAGGCAGCCTGCATCCGGTGGCGCAACGATTCGTCGCCGAGCAGGCCATCGATCGCCGCGCCAAGGTCGTTCTCCTCGAACGAGTACGTCGGCAGGTGCACCCCGTGCGATGTCTCGTGAACACGCTGGGCGTTGTCGTGCTGGTCCCAGAAGATCGGCAACACGATCATCGGTTTGCCGAAATACATGCACTCGGTGGTCGTGTTGTTGCCGCCATGAGTGATGACCAGATCGACATGGGGAAGGATCGACGTCTGCGGTAAAAACTCGGCACCGACCATGTTGCCGGCGAGCTCGTAGGCATCGTGTTGCGGGCCCTTGCTCACCACGTACCTGTGCGCCGTTCGCGATAGGACGTCGACGAGACGTTCCATCAGCGCGACATCTGCAGAGCCGAGTGAGCCCAGGCTGACGTAAATGAGCCGGCCCGCGTCACGGCTGGGGGGATCCCACGCTGAATCGGTGGAGCGGACGCACGTCTCGAGGTTGTGCCAGGTGGCGGGCAGGGCTCGGCTTCGCTGATAGTCGAGCTCCGCCGGATACAGGTAGAGGTTCAGCCACGGCGACTCGTCGATGAACTCGAGCTCGGGTAGCCGCGGAGCGCCATTCTCGGCGCAGAACTCCGAGAACTCCTCCTGCATTTGTCCAACGCGGCGCCGGTACTCCTCCTGGAACTCGCGCCAGCCAGACCTGTCATCGACGGCATAGCCCGAGAACACGGGCGGCAGGTCAGCATCCTTGAGCTCGAGCGGGTTGCATGACGCGATGCGCACCCACGGCCGCCCGCTCGCGGCGATGGCCGGGAAGCCGACGACGTTGTCTTCGACGATGACGTCAGGAGTGAGCTCGTCGAAGATCTCGGTCAGCCGCGCATCTACGTAACGGGCGCCATCGACGAGCGCCTGCCACGTGGGCGTGATGAAGCCCTCGAGCTGCGCCAGGGTCGAGCGGCGAAAGACGGGCGCCGTATCGCGTATGAAGTCCTTCCAGAACTGGCCTGGCACTTCAACTTCCGTTTGAGGGGGGACGTCCCCCCTTGAGGCGTCCGGCCCGGCGGAGCCGGCTCCGGACGCACCCCCCTGCGGCGCAGGGCCCAGGCGCATCAGGCGCTCCTCGAAACCCTTTGCCTCGAGCGTGCCTTTGAACGATTCCTCGATCACGAAAACGACCCGATGACCGCGGCGCCGCAGCACGTCGCCGATGCCGACGCAGTTGTTCGTCGGCCCAAAGGCGCCTTCAGGAAAGAAGACGAAAGTCTTCCCCGGTTGATCACCCATCATCTCGCCGCGCTGATACCCAGCGCTGCCTCGAACGAGTCATAGCCGGGCGCGACCAATGGCCAGGGGCGCTCCCTCTCCCAGACTTCGGCGAGATCGAGAAGCCAACCGTCGTGGTATCGGGGAGCCATCACCTGCAGTCCAAAGGGCACGCCGTTGGCGCAGATCCCTGCGGGCAGCGAGATCGCAGGCAGGCCTGTCATGTTCGCCACTTCCGTGTTGTAAACGCCGCTGGCGAGCATTCCAGGCTCCTCTTCCGGGGTCAGGCGGCCGTCGGCAAGGAATCCCGCTGCAGCGACCGTAGGCGAGAGGATGACTGCGTCAGCGCCGAGCAACCGGTCGAACTGCCTCACGTAGTCAAAGCGACGCCACCGGGCCGCCATGTATTGGTCAATCGAGGTCTGCAAGCCCTGCTCCATGAAGGCGCGCGCCGCCGGGTGCATGCGGTCGAGCCCGGCCTGGACGAATTCGCGGCCAAAATGGTGGACGTGCTCCACCGATGCGAGCACCACCCACTCGTCCTGAGGGCCGCCTTCGGGCCAGAGCGCCTCGGTCTCCAGGCGTTCGACGCGGGCGCCAAACACCTGGGCCGCGGCCGCGAGGGCGGCTTCGAAAGCGGCGGCGACGGACGCCGGCAGCGGCCCGAAGCCGGACAGCCTTGGTGCCGCGAGGATCCTCGCCGGCTTGTCGCCGGCCGCCGGGTAAGGCACCGGAAGCGCAGTGGGGTCCCCCGGCTCCGGGCCACGCTCGATGGACAGCAGCAGTCGAAGGTCGGCGACGGTGGTCGCGAAAGGCCCGTCGGTGGAGAAATCGATCCAGTCGGGGATCGGGCGGCGGCCGATCACGCCGTTGGTGGGTTTGATCCCCACCAGGCCGCAGAACGCTGCCGGGATTCGTATCGAACCTCCGCCATCGGTGGCCGTCGCGATGGGAGTCATGCCCGCGGCGACGGCGGCGGCCGAACCGCCGCTCGAGCCGCCCGGCGACCAATCCGGCGCCCACGGATTTCGAGTGGTGCCAAAGAGCAGGTTCGACGTGAACCCCTCGGAGGCGAACTCCGGCAGGTTCGTCTTTCCGACCACGATGCCGCCTGCCGCTCGCAGCCGTGATGGCACGAGGCCATCAACCTTGGCGGCCGGTGCGTCGGCGAACAAAGCGGAACCCATCGTGGTCCTCATGCCCGCGACGTCTTCCAGGTCCTTTACCAGGACAGGCACGCCCGCCAGCACCCCGCCGGCGCCCCCGGCTCGGTCGAGCGCTTGGGCTTCGGCGAGGGCTTCGTCGGCACGCAAGGCGACAACGGCGTTGATGGGCCCGTCCAGGCGCTCAATAAGTTCGAACGCGTGCCGCACTACTTCCTCGGCAGAGATGCGGCGAGACGCGATCGCGTCACGGACCGCAGCGATGACTCCGAGCCTTGCCACGTCAGTACTCTAAGGAACCGGATGAAAATCGCGATTGGCGTCGAGCCATTTGACTCGCCGGATGCGCGCCGCCTGGTGGAGGCTCTGGATGCGCACCTGGCCGGTCGCTACAAGCCTGAGCACAGGTTCGGGCCGCATCTCAAAGCAGAGCACGTCGCGCCAGGGATAGGCACCTTTGTCGTGGCACGCGCGGAAGGCAGAGCCGTTGGTTGCGGGGCGCTGCGCAGGCGCGACCCGACCACGGTCGAGGTGAAGCGCATGTACGTCGAGCCTGCGATGCGCGGGCGAGGCATCGCCATGCAGATCCTCGAGCATCTCGAAAGCACAGCGCGGACGATGGGAGGCGAGCGGCTGGTGCTGGAGACGGGGTTCCACCAGGCAGAGGCCATCGGGCTGTACCGGGCCGCCGGCTTCAACGCTGTCGACTGTTTCGACGAGTACGCCGGCATACCTACCAGCGTGTGCTTCGAAAAAACCCTCTAGGCGGCTAGGCCGCAGGCGTGTAGAGGCTCTCCGGCGGTTGGTCGGAGCGCCATTGGACCAGCGCTTCGTCGACGCTCGTCAGGAGGTCGAGGGGCGAAAACGGCTTGGTCAGATACAGATCGGCTCCTGCAGCCAAGCCCACTTCGACGTCGGCCTTGAGGGCCCTGGCGGTCAGCAGGATCACTCGCGTCGTGGAAAGGCTGGGATCGCCCCGGATCATCGCCAAAACCTCGAGCCCTGTGCGTCCAGGCATCTGGACATCGAGCAGCACAACCGATGGCTTGTGCCGGCTGATCATGGCCCAGGCTTCATCGCCATCGGCGGCCTCGAGCACCTGGTACTGATCGGACTCGATGGTGGCGCGCACGAGCAGGCGCATGCTGGGCTCATCATCCGCGATGAGCACGGTGGCGTGGGTGCGAATGGCCGGCGGCGTCCGGACGGTCAAGCGCCCTGTACCTTTGTCACCAGGGCCTCGGTGATCAGGCTCACCGCGGCCTGGGTCGCACCGGCCTCCTTCGGCAGCACCGCTGTCACGCCGGCTTTTTCAAGGGCTGATACCTCGGAGGGAGCCAGGCTCTTCACTGTCAGGACCACCATCGGTATCGCGGTGGCGGGATCGGATCCCAGCCTGGTAACGAACTGCTCGCCCTGTTCGCCGGGCAGCACGAGGTCTGCGATGACTGCGCGGGACTTTTCAGAGCGTCGGTGCGCTTGCGCTCGCCGATGTCACGTGACCTCGACGAAATGCCAATGGTGATTCCCGCCTTGTCGTGGATTGGCGATACTGCGATCGCGACATCAATCGCGTGGCCGTCCTTATGGACTCGTTTCGTTTCGAATTCCTGAGGGCCGGCCATCGTTGCTGCGTGCCTCTGAACCCGATCGAGCTCAGACAGGCGATCCTTTGGCAAGAGGAACGAACCTCGCTTTCCTATTACCTCGCGGGCCGAGTAGCCATAGAGGCGCTCGGCAGATCGATTCCATGTGGTGATAACGCTCTGCCCTGTCATACCGATAATTGCGTCGTCGGAGGACTCGACCAGCAGTGCGGCCAGCAGCAACCCGTCGGCGTCCGTCGCCTTCGGTGGGCGCGCCCGTTTGGCCGGCTTCGTGGCTTTGGCAACCAGGGCCGGGTGGCTCAGAGTCATCGTCAAGGTCTACAGGAGACGCCAACCACCGTCGCCATGGGTCGGCATGGTTCCAAGGCCATCAATCCGGTGGGGGTGCGAGCCTCCTTAAGAGCAAATCAGATTGAGCTCCCTGGTGGGAAGATCGCCCGAGGACGGTAGGCGCGACCTGGCCTACGCGGCGATAGCTAGCCGCCTACCGAACCCGCGCGATCGGCTTTTTGAGCGTAGATGGTCTCGCCGCGCCCGAGCATGGCGACGAAATGTTCGATCCTCCTCGCGCGGGTGTCCGGTCGTTTGGCGGTGGCAATTCGGTAGAGGATCGCGTAACGGTTCTGGCTGTTCAAAGTCGCAAACTTCGCCTTGGCTTTGGGGTTGGCAGCCAGCGCCTTGGTCAGCTCCGGAGACACTTCGATGCTGGCCGGACCTTCGTAGGCGGCTTCCCACCTGCCGTCAGCTTTGGCTCGATCCATCTCGGCGATGCCAGACGCGTGCATCCTGCCCTCGGCCACGAGCCGCTCGGCGGTGCCGGTGTTGCGCTTGGACCATAGGCTGCGCTTGCGGCGTGGGGTGAAGCTCTGGGTGAAAGTACCTTCGTCGCCGCTGCGAGCCTGGCCGTCGATCCAGCCAAAGCAAAGGGCCTCTTCGAGCGCCTGGAGGTACGTGAGGCTCGTCGGGTTCAAAGTGCCTTTTTTCGCCAGCACCAGCCACACTCCGTCCCCGCTCGAATGATTCTCCTCGAGCCACGTCCGCCAGGCTCGGATGTCGGCCACGAGCAGCTGCTGTTTGTCGACCAAATTTCGTTCAGCCTAGGTGAGCCACGCGTCGTACGCTCGAGATAGCCGATGGTTGCATGTCCTCACCTCATTCAAATCAAGGGGGTCACGCCCAGCGCGGACGGCTGCGAGGACTGCCTGCGGATCGGCGATTCGTGGATCCATCTGCGGCTCTGCATGACATGTGGTCACGTCGGTTGCTGCGACAGCTCGAAGAACAAGCACGCGACCGCCCATTTCAGGCGGACCGGCCACCCGATCATGAGATCGTTCGAGCCGGGCGAGGACTGGGGCTGGTGCTACGTCGACGAGATCGCGCTCGACCCGAGTCGGTGGCCCCTCAACGGACCTGTCGCCCACGATTAGAGGCTGCCATCAGGCCTGGTGGCCTGACCAGACTGCAGCGACCGCTGCGGCCACGCCGGCCGCCTGGACGTGGCCGGCACGCGCCGAGGCCAGACGGTACGCGGGGTCCAGGACGTTTCGCCCGATGGCTTTGCGGGCGTTCGCGTCTGGGCTGACGACGATCGATCGCACGTGCGGCCCGAGCGACGCGAGCTGGCTGTCGATCCTGCCGCTGCGGCGTAGAGCCATCGCCAGCGGAGCGAGCACGACCACCCTGTCGCAGCCGGCGGCAAGGTCGGCGTTGGCGGGTGATCGGACGCCCCCGTCGATGTACCGATGCCCGCCGATCGTGACCGGAGGCCAGACGAGCGGCACCGCACAGCTCGCAGCCACCGCCTGCGCGAGGGAGACACCGGCGTCGCGGTCGAAGTTCCGGGCTTCTCCAGTCTCAGCGTCGACCGCGGTGATGATGAGCCTGCGGTCAGGCCATGACTGGCCCGGCAGCCGCCGCTCGAAGACTGCCATTCGCTCGGCCTCGGACACTGTTGGGGCCTTCATTGCGGCGCGGCCGAGGCGCGCCCGGCCGGCGCGCGCGTCGCCGGGCCACCAGGCGTTGACGACAAAGCCGAGAATGGCGCCCACACCCATCTTTGCCGCGATCTCCCCTGTCGGTGCCTTCAGCTGCTCCGCGTAGAGATCCTCGACCGTGAGCCCGCTGAGGATCTGAGCACCGACCACGGAGCCGGCGGAAGTGCCGACGACGAGGTCGGCAGAGGTCAGATCGATTCCTGCGTCAGCCAGCCCGGCCAGGAGGCCGGTCATCCAGGCGATGCCTGTCACTCCACCGCCGCCAAGTACGAGCGCTCGCTTGGTCACGGCGCAACCCTGTCAGCCCAACCGTGCGCACGTTCGAGCTGGCCAGCCAGCCGGAGCAGCGACGACTCGTCTCCATACCGCCCCGTGAAGAGGAGGCCGACCGGCAGCCCGTTCTCACTCCACGCGAGCGGCACCGACATCGCCGGGTTCCCTGTGAAGTTGGCTACCGAGTTCCAGGGATTGAACGAGAGGTCGAACTTCCACCACTCATCGGCTCCGCCGTATGACTGATTCAGGATTCCCCCTCATCGCTCCTTCCTTCGCCGGGGCCGGGCCGGCCGCCTACATGGAGATTTCTCCGCTGCAGTCTAGCCGCCAGGCGCCGTGTGAAGAAGCAGGACGTGCGGCCGGGGCGCTGCGCCCCGGCCCGCTTGAAGTCAGGCCGAGGCTGTGACCTCGACCTTCGTGTTCCTCTTGTTCGCCACCGCAGTCCCCTCGAGTACGACCTTGAGCGCGTGGCTCTTGGCGGCGTTGCCGAACACCTCGTAAGCCTCCATCGCCTGGTCCATCGAGAAGTGGTGCGTGGCCAGCACTGTCGGGTCGAGCCTGCCGCCCTCGATCAGCGAGAGCAGCTGCGGGATGGTGCGCGTGTCGACGAGCCCTGTTGTGATCGTGACGTCCTTGATCCAGAGCTTCTCCAGGTGCAGCGTCGCGGCCTTGCCGTGGACGCCCACGTTGGCCAGCTTGCCGCCGGCGCGGATCAGCTCCGCTGCCAGCTCAAAGGTGGACGGGAGTCCGACGGCCTCGACTGCCACGTCGGCACCGAATCCGCCGGTCAGCTCGAGGACCCGCTTGACGGCGTCCTCGTGGCCGTTGTTGATGGTGATGTCGGCGCCAAACTCCTTCGCCTTCGCCAGCCGGCCATCGTCGAGGTCGATGACGATGATATGCGCCGGCGTGTACAGCTTGGCGGTCATGACCGCGGCCAGGCCGATGGGGCCCGCGCCTACGATCGCAACGGTGTCGCCTGGCTTCACTCCGCCGTTGAGCACGCCTACCTCGAATGAGGTTGGGAGGATGTCAGAGAGGAAGAGAACCTGCTCATCGGTTAGCCCAGACGGAATCTTGTACAGCGAGTTGTCGGCGAACGGAACCCTGGCGTACTCGGCCTGGAGTCCGTCGATCATGTGGCCGAAAATCCAGCCACCGCCGCCGATGCACTGTCCGTAGCGGGCCTCCTTGCAGAACCGGCAGCTCCCGCATGACGTGATGCACGACACCAGGACGTGGTCGCCGATCTGAAAGTTGGTCACTGCGGAACCGGTCTCGACAACGGTGCCGACGGCCTCGTGGCCGAGGATGGTTCCTGGCTTCACCGCGGGCACATCGCCCTTGAGGATGTGCAGGTCGGTGCCGCAAATCGTCGCGGTGTCGATCTTTACGATGGCGTCGGTCGGCACCTGGATGGTCGGGCTGGGAACCGTATCCCAGGACTTCTGGCCAGGACCGTGATACACGAGTGCTTTCATTTTCGTTTCCCTTTGGTTAATTGAGATCAGGTGGGCTGGCGTCCTGCCGCCGATCTCCAGACTGTTCCTGCCGCCAAGTCTGATCGAGGGCCGAAGGACCCCCGGACTTCAGGACAGGACGCCCAGCAGGTCGCTCCGGCTGACGATTCCGGCGATCCGGCCGCGATCGTCGACCACGACGAGGCGCCTCACATTTCGCTCTCGCATCAGGCTCGCTGCCTGGTTGCGGCTCGCGTCCGCGGCGACAGTGATCACGGGAGTGGTCATGAATCTCGAGGCGATGGGGTCGATCGGCCTCCCGACGTGCCTTTCCTCGAGTAAGAGGTCCGATTCCGAGACAATCCCGATCGGTACACCCTGCTGATCGACGATCGGGATCGCGCTGACCCGGTTCTCTGCGATGAGGCGCACCAGCTGCTTGAACGGCGCAAGCGGACCGGCGACATGAACGCGCTTGGTCATCACGTCGGACACGGTTGGGCGCTGCACTGCTGGCGGGCGCGCCCGAGACCGCCGGCCGAATCGAAGGCGCCGTGGACGAGCTCGACCGGGTCATACGCGACCTGCGCAATTACATATTCGGCCTGCGGCCGGGCATCCTCCCAGACCGGCAGCTGGACCAGGCTCTGCGTGAGCTTGGGGACGACCTGCAAAAACGATCAGGCTCTCGGGTCGAGGTGGAAGTGGACGCCGCGCTGGCGGCCGGCTTATCGTCTCGATCACATCAGATCGTGCAATTGACCCGCGAAGCCCTGTCAAACGTCGCCCGCCACGCGGCCGCGAACCAGTCGGTGGTTCGGCTCGCGCGTGAGGGCAAGTACGCTGTGCTTACGATCGAGGATGACGGAGTCGGTTTCGACGTTGGTGGCGCTTCGGCCGGCAATGGGCTGCGCAACATGCGTGAGCGGGCCGAGGCTATGGGTGGCGCAATGCTCGTGACCAGCGTTGCCAAGAAAGGGACCACATTGAGAATGAGCGTCCCGATATGACCTCCGTGAATGCACCCAAGGGCCGGCTTCGCATCATGCTCGTCGACGATCACGAAGTCGTGCGAGATGGCGTCAAATCCCTGATCAACGCGCACGACGATCTCACCGTCGTCGCTGAGGCGGGCTCGGTTCAAGAGGCGATCGATCAAGCGCTTAAGAACAAGCCAGACGTCGTCGTCATGGACGTCCGGCTTGCGGACGGCAGCGGCATCGAAGCCACACGCGAGATCCGTGCGCGTCTCGACGGCACGCAGGTCCTGATGCTGACATCATTCGCCGACGACGAGGCCTTGTTTGCGTCGATCATGGCCGGCGCCGCGGGCTACGTGCTCAAACAGATCCGAGGCGGCGAGCTGATCCGCGCGATTCGCGAGGTGGGCGCGGGCAGGAGCCTGCTCGACCCCGAAGTGACTCGATCGGTGCTCGAGCGGCTGCGCAAGGGCAAGACGATGCGCGATGAGAAGCTCGCCAGGCTGTCCGCGCAGGAGGAGCGAATCCTAACCTTGATTGCGAGAGGCCTGACCAACGGCCAGATCGGCAAGGAGCTGAAGCTGGCCGAGAAGACTGTCAAGAACTACGTATCAACGATCCTCTCCAAGCTGGAGGTGGCTCGTCGCGCGGAAGCGGCGGCGTACCTCGCGCGTCATACGACCACTCCCGGGTCTCAGTAAGCGGCCACCCGGTTGCGGGAGTCCATCGGCCCCCTGCACCTCAGACCGCTTTGGGGTTCCTGCCGCCGCCAATTCGGCGGATCAGTGCGCGCACAGGATCGAAGTAGGCGTCGTCCATGCGCTCCTTGAGAGGGATGATCGCGTTGTCCGTGATCTTGATGTGCTCCGGGCACACCTCAGTGCAGCACTTGGTGACGTTGCAGTAGCCGAGACCCGCGTTGCCCTTCAGCAGGGGGCGGCGATCGAGCGAATCCTTCGGATGCATCTCCAGGGCGGCGATTCGGACCATGAACCGCGGACCGTAAAAATTGCTCTTGCCATCGTGGTTTCGCAGCACGTGGCAGACGTCCTGGCAAAGGAAGCACTCGATGCACTTGCGAAACTCCATCACACGATCGACGTCCTTCTGCTGCATGCGCCAGGGCTCGCTCGTTGTCATGTCCTTTTCCGACGGAGTGAAGGGCGGGATCTGCTTGTTGACCTCGTAGTTCCAGCTCACGTCGGTGACGAGGTCCTTGATCAGCGGAAACGCTCTCATCGGCCGGACCGTCACATGGTCGCCGTAATCCGCGATCGGTGTCTTGCACATGAGGCGTGGAAAGCCCTGGATCTCGGCGGAGCATGAGCCGCACTTGGCGGCCTTGCAGTTCCAGCGCACGGCCATGTCCGAGGCCATGTTCGCCTGAGCCCAAAGCACCGCATCGAGGACGACCATGCCCTCGGTGACCGGCACGCGATAGGAGACCAGCTCCCCGCCTTTGGCGTCGCCGCGCCAGATCCTCAGGTCGAGGTCAGAGTCTGCCATTCATTCCATCTCCTCGGGCGTGTAGAGGGCGTAGGAGCGCTGCACGGCATCGGCCAGGTACTCGGGCATGGGAGGCCGCGGTTCCGGCCTCACCTGCATGCCGCCGGCCGTCTTCTCGACCACAAAATTGACGGAGGCAAGCTGGTCGTCGGTCTTGGGAAAGTCCGAGCGAGCGTGGGCTCCTCGGCTCTCCTTCCTGACCAATGCGGAGCGCAGGAGCGCTTCGGCGTTGACCAGGAGCGAACGAAGGTCGTGTGCGGTGTGCCAGCCTGGATTGAACGCGAGGCTGTGGCCGCCGCCGGTCCCGCACACCTCCGCTCGAGCTCGCAGACCATCGAGCTTCTCGAGACCCGCAGCCAAACCGGCTTCGTCGCGGACGATCGGGGCGTGCTCCGTCATCACGTCCTGGATCTCTGCCATCAGCCGGTAAGGGTTCTCGCCCTCGGGACGATCGAGGGGAGCCATCAGCGTCGCGATCGCGAGCTCGATCTCGACAGGATCGATCCTCGCCGCTGCCGCCTTGGGATTTTTCTTGGCGGACGCGGCTGCGGCATCGCCGGCACGCTTGCCGAACACGAGCAGGTCGCTGAGTGAGTTGCCGCCCAATCGGTTGCCTCCGTGCAGGCCCGAGGCCACCTCGCCGGCCGCGTACAGTCCGGCCACGCTGCTGGCAGCGGTCTCCGCATCGACGCGCACGCCACCCATCGCGTAATGGATGGTCGGCGCCACCTCCATCGGCTGCTTGGTGATGTCGACCTTGGCCAGCTTCAAGAACTGCTCATACATCGACGGCAGCTTGCGCTTTATGAAGTCCGGGCTCCGGTGTGTAATGTCGAGATAAGCGCCGCCATGAGGCGTACCCCTCCCCGCCACGACCTCCGAATTAATCGCTCGAGCGACGACGTCGCGCGACGAGAGCTCCATGCGCTCGGGGTCATAACGCTCCATGAAGCGCTCACCATCCTTGTTGCGCAACAGACCTCCCTCGCCGCGAACGCCCTCCGTGACCAGGATGCCCCTGACGCCCGCCGGCCAGACCATGCCCGTGGGATGGAACTGGACCATCTCCATGTCGCGCAGCTGCGCGCCTGCCTCGTATGCAAGCGCGGTGCCGTCGCCAGTGCTCTCCCACGAGTTCGATGTGACGCGGTACATCTTCCCCGTCCCGCCTGTCGCGAGCAGCAGCGAACCGAAACGATAGAGAACCAACGAGCCGTCAGCGCGGCGGTAGGCGAGCGCTCCGCCAACCCTTCCTTCGGATTTCAGGAGCGCGAACACCGTCACTTCCATGTGCACCTCGACACCTGTTGTGTGCACGACGCGGTCCTGGAGAGTCCTTATCAGCTCAAGCCCTGTGCGGTCTCCGATGTGAGCGAGGCGCGGATACGTGTGGGCGCCAAATGGCCGCTGGTGAATGCGACCCTGCCACGTACGGTCGAAAACGGCGCCCCAGCGCTCGAGCTCCAGCACCCGGTCTGGCGATTCCTTTGCATGAAGCTCGGCCATATGCCAGTTATTGATTAGCTTGCCGCCCTTCATGGTGTCGGCGAAATGCACCTCCCACGAGTCCTGGTAGGCGACGTTGTGCATAGCGGCAGCAACCCCTCCCTCGGCCATCACCGTGTGGGCCTTGCCAAGAAGCGACTTGCAGACGATCAGCACGCGGGCGCCGGCTTCCGCCGCGGCGATCGCCCCGCGCAGGCCGGCGCCTCCCGCGCCCATGACGAGCACATCGGTCTCGACTGTCTCGTAGGCGACAGCGCTCACGAGACCCACCGCGGGTCGTGCAGAACGCCCGCCAGGAGGAGTCGGATGTAGATGTCTGTCGCTGCCACCGAGAACAGGCTTGCCCAGGCCCAGCGGTCGTGCTTGATGTTGAGGATCGTGACGCCCCTCCACAGCCTGTGACGGGCGCGAGCCGCGAGCGAGCACGAGAAGCAGTCGAGGTCTCCGCCGGCCAGGTGGCGGAAAGCGTGACAGCCGAAGGTGTACCCAGAGAGGAGGAGGACGTTGGCGAGGATGAGCACGCTGCCGAAGCCGATGCCAAACCGCCCGCCGAAGTCGAACGCGAGAATAGCGTCGAACCAAAGAAACCCGACCTGGACCACTGTCGCGTAAAAGGCGAACCTGTGGAAGTTGTTGAAGACCCACGGGAAGGCCGTCTCGCCTCGATATCGGCGTTTGGGTTCGGGCACCGCACACGACCTCGGGTGCCCGAAGAAAGAGCGGAAATATGCCTTCCGGTAGTAGTAGCAGGAGAGGCGGAAGACGAGCGGCGCCCACGCCACCCAGATAGCCGGCGGAATCCGCCCGAGGGTGATCGGAGGCGAGTCAAAGGGGCTCAGGTAAGGCTTGACGTAGCCCAGTGGCTGGAAGAAGACGACCCACAGGGCATAGGCGCCGAAGAGGCTGAGGGCGACGACGACGAAGGCTGGGTACAGCCAGTTGGGCAGGACGCTGTAGGGGTTCTTGACGCCTGTGCTGTCTGCCGCAACAGGCCGGGCAACAGGTTCGGAAATCGCCATGCCCTCCAATCTAACTAGAAACCGAGGCTCGATGTGGACCACCAACTCGAATTCCGCTGCAAAAAGAAACTCCGGCAGGCCGAGCCCGCCGGAGTGCGCCGTCCTTAAAAAGTCAGGCTGCGATCTTCTGCACGACCATCATCGGTTCCTGCTTGCGGGCTGCGGTCTGCAGCTCGAAGACCAGCGCGCCGAGGACGACCAGCGCCGCGATCATGAGTCCGATGGCGGCGTAGGTGGTGTAGACGCCGACCGTCCACCAGCCCCACGAGTTGAGCAGAGTGCCTCGAAGCATCTCGCCCTGGAACAGCGTCGCCTTCTGGCCGGCGAGTGTCGCCGCCTGTGCCTGAAGGGTGGCGTAGTTGGGGTCCGTGGTCGCAGTCGTGGCGAGCTGAGCGTTCAGCGCACTTGCGGCAGTGCTGACCTGAGAGTAAGTCTTGCCACCGGCCACACCCGCCAGGTGCACGCCGATGAAGTCGTTCGCGTAGACCCTGGCCTTGTCGCCGTTGTCGACCGCCTGGCCGGCATAGTTTCGAATTTCGGCCGAGAACTTGGCCGGGTCAAGAGAACCGCCGGCCTTGATCTGGTCGGCGCCCGGGAAGGAGATCTGCTGCGCGACCAGTTGGTCATGCACCATCCCGGTCACGAAGCTGCCCTGGTAGAAGAGGAAGCCTGACGACGCCGCCAGGATCACTATCAGCATCGCCTGCAAGCTGACGATCCGCCACCGTATTGCCTTGTTCATCTTGTCTCTCCTTGAATTTGGGGATTTGGCCTCTCACGAGGCTTTTTTGAGCTTTGGACGGCTCTGAGACAAGTGAACAGCGAGGCTGACTCGGGGTCGCCTGCCGATCGGCCCTGGGGCCTTAGGGTCCAGGGTCCCGGCTCATCAAGGTCTTTCGGCGGCGCATGCACAGCGCCTGCCAACGATTCAGCCGATCAGACCGCGTCTGTCAGGCGGTGCGGTCCAGCGGAGCGTGGTACTTCTCGCGCCCTTCGTACCACTTCGCCTCTGCCTCGCCAATCGGGGTCGAAGCCGGGCCGTTGACGAACGGCCAGATCTCCTCGGCGAGGCGCCGCCAGTTGGCCGTAGCGTTGAGGCTGCCGAGCACCGCGTAAAGGCCGAGGTTGATGCGCTGCAGGATCGCGTAGGTGCGTGGAACGTCGCTGTAAGGCGCAAGCGGGTTGCGTGCGTCGAAGAAACGCTTCACGATCGCCGACGCGTACGCCGGCGTGATCGTCATCGGTGCGTCGCGCATCACGGTGCCGTAGAAGTGACCAAAGCGATCGACGACCGCCTGCGTGGGCACCGGCGCGCCCGGCTGGAGGAAGCCTGCGCGCTCCATCGCCTTGCGAAAGCTGTCGCCATCGCCATCAATGACCATGAAACGCACGCCGTCGATCAACGGGGCGAGGTCCTCATCGGTAAAACGCTTGGTCAAACCGAAATCGAGAAAGCTCACACGGCCCCGGCCGTGAAACAGATAGTTCCCAGGGTGAGGGTCTCCGTTGAAAGCGTGGAGCCTGTACAGGCTGCGGAATACGAACCTGTAGATGGTCTCCGCGGCCATGTCACGCTCGCGCTGATCCCAGCCCTGCAGCTCCTCAAAGCGTGAGCCGGCTACCAGCTGGCTGGTGAGCACCCTGGCTGTGCTCAGCTCTCTGACCACCTCGGGGACGTGGATGAAAGGATGCCCCGCGAAATACTTTGCGAAGAGCTCCTGATTGCCGGCTTCGAGCGTGTAGTCGACCTCTTCTTGCAGCCTCTCCCCCAGCTCCTCCACCAGAGACCGCGTATCAAGGCCGGGAAAAGCCGCCGCCGCGATCCTGCGCAGCAGGCCTACGTTGCGCAGGTCGGAGGTGATGCTGCGCGCGATGCCCGGGTACTGAACTTTGACGGCGACGGCGCGGCCCTGTCGCGTGATGGCGCGATGCACCTGGCCGATCGACGCCGCCGCAAACGGGACCGGGTCCCAGCGCGCAAAGATGGTCTCAGGATCGCCGCCCAGCTCCTCACGGATCACCGACGACGCAAGGCCTTCGCTCATCGGCGGCGCCCGATGCTGGAGCCGGGCCATGGCGGCGCGGAACGTCAGCGGCATGTCGTCGTCGATGTAGCTGGCCATCTGGCCCAGCTTCATCAACACGCCTTTCATGGAGCCGAGCTCCTCGGCCACATCGTCGGCAGTCCGCAGGGCAAGGTCGTGACGCAGCTCAGTGCGCCTCTCGACCGACGCGAAGATCAAGCGAGGCGACCCCGCGAGATAGCGCCCGCCAGTCCGCAGAGCAAGACGGCCCAGGGCACCCGCGCGGCCGAGCCTGGACTGAAGCATGGCTGCGCCTGGTGGCGTTTTGCTCAACCGCGCGTGCGGAGCTCGATGCGCTCTCTGGCCTCGATGACGCCGGGCAGCGATTCGAACATCAGGTCCACAGCGCCGATGAGCTGCCTTACCGGTTCGCGCTCCATCGATTCCGCCGGGGGTTCCGCGAAGCCGTACATCTCACGAGCCCAATCGGGCAGGGTCCCGATCGCCACCTGGCCCAGCTCGTGCCACAGCTCGCGAAGGTCGGGGCTGAGGCCAGGCGGATCGAGGACGATGCCGATGGCTTCACGCGCCGCCGGCGTGGCCTGGCGGAGATCGACCGACTCGATGTACGCGCGCAGAGCCTGCACGCTCGACGGAACCAGCTCCGGCGGCACGCCGACGATCACGGCGAAAGGCATCATCTCGGCTACGTAGCGATCAGCCTCGATCGCATCGAGGCCGCGGCCGTAGCGCTGCACGACCTGCACTATCGAATCCACCATCCCGGCGTGGACCCACAGCAGCAGATCAGGATCATCGGCGCGATAAGCGAGACCTGTCACCGGGTCGGTGCCTCGGACGTGCGCGTGCACGGTGCGTACCCGAGCCGCTGCGGCGTTGGCGGCTTCGGCGTCGCCATAGGTGACAGTTAGGACGTAGCCGCTGGTGGCGGCAAGCCGGCCAAACGGGTCACGCCGCCAATCGCTGTGCTCGGCCACGCCGGCCATGGCGAGCGGATGCAGAGCCTGGACCATGAGGGAGCGCATGCCCGCGAGCGGAAAGGCCCGATCGCGGTTGACCCTCCAGACCAGGCTTTGCGGGCCGAACAAGCCGGCATCCACAGGGTGTTCCGGGACGGAGTGCGCATAGGCCCGCGCGAGCGGAGCCATCATCTCCAATCGAGCCTCGCCTTCTACCGGGGAGCTCATGGGGCCCACGATACCGAAGCCTTGAAGCGAGTGAGGGGCCGGCGCTGTGCCGGCCCCTTACGTTGGAAACCTGGCCTCGGCCAGGACGTCCACAAAAAACAAAAGCGGCGCCCCGCATAGGGCGCGCCGCCAGAACCCAGGCTCTAAAGGTCGCTTCTTAGGCGGTTACTCGCTCAGCCACATCGCCGGTGGACGGGTCGATGACGTTGGCAACGCGCGTGACCTTCTTGGCGGGAAAGCAGCCGCAGCGTGCGTGCTCGCCAAAGGTCCCTTGCCGAACGGGACTATCGGCCCTCCCAGCCGCTCGATACTGAGTTCAAACTCGCCTTTAGAGATGACGAGGCGGACACTTTAGCCATGGAATCCCCGGCGACTTACTTGCATTGGGGCTTCATCCTCATATCGTGGCCAAATCTGCTGGTGATCCTGGGCATGCTAGTCGTGTTCGCGATCGCTCTGGTGGCCCCGTTCCCGAACCACGGTGAGGCCGACGATGTCAGCGCGAAATAGCGGCAGCTGGACTCTGCGCGTCCGCCAGGCGATGGATCGCCATCTTCCGATGGACCATCTTCTCCCCGACCGTCAGCCTTACTACGTCGGCTCGTGGGTATACGTCTTCGGCGTCATCACGATTGCCGCCCTGGCCTGGGTCATCGTCAGCGGAGTGGTCCTCTCGTTCTTCGGGCCACAGTGGTGGCATGACTCCAGCGTGGGGAGATTCTTCAACAGCCTCCACTTCTGGTCGGTGCAGCTGTTCTTCATTTTCATGGTCTTGCACCTGTGGGGCCAGTACTTCATGGCGGGCTGGCGAAATGGCCGGGCAGCCACGTGGATGATCGGCGTCGTCATCTTCGGCATCAGCATCCTGACTGCGTTCACCGGCTACCTGTCGCAGCAAAACTTCGACGCTCAGTTCATCGCCCTGAACGCCAAGGACGCGATGAATGGAGCGGGGATCGGCGCCTTCTTCAATGTCTTGAACTTCGGCCAGATGTACGGCCTGCACGTGATGCTGCTGCCGATCGGGGTCACCTTCCTCGTCGTCGCGCACATCGTCATGGTGCGGGCGCGCGGAGTTGTGAAGCCGATCGACCCTGAGGGTGCGCGCCCATGAAATCCATGGGCCAAACCCAAGAGGAGTACTACCGCGGAGTGCGGATGGTGCCGTACGACCTCCTGAAGGAGCTCCTTCTCGCCGTAGCCGGCGTCGGCGTGCTGGCGATCCTGGTCGCGGCCTTCCTCTCGTCGCCAAACGTGGCGCCGGTGACCATCGCCACCTGGTCGCAAACCGATCCCGTCGACTTCGTCACGACCGCGACAGGCGAGCTGGCCGGCACAACTACCAGCGCAGGGTACGGCGCGCCTTATAACACCACGCCCGACGCGTATCAGCATTGGGGACCGTTTGCTCCGCAGGCATGGTTCGGTGTTCGCATTCCGATCGACTCGGCTAACGCCTACGTCATCGACCCGTTGAAGCACGCCGCCTTCACCAACTCCACCCTCGGCGCCTCGCTCAGCCAGTGGCAGACGGCGACGCCTGACCAACAAGCCGCGTGGCTCGACGCTTACACGAAGGCCCTTGCCGCCGCCACCGTCAAAGACGGCAACGTGACCGTCGCGAGCGGTGACTATGGACCCCTGTCCCTGATGATGTCGAACCTGCTCGGGGTAGCTCAAACCGGTGGCCTCGATGGCCTGCTGGCGATCAACGGCCGGTTCTATCAGACCGACTACACGCAGCCGCTGCTGTTCATGGGCGACGGCGGCTACTTCGCCGGCCTGGCGGCGAACGAGCACCTGAGTGGCGACCTCTGGGGCATGATGAACGAGACGGGAACTTACCCCGGCCAGACGTGGCTCTGGCTGTACACGATGTGGTACCAGGTACCTCCATTTACCAGCGACACCGGTTTCCTTGGGTTGAACGCGGGAAACGCGGACCTCGGGATCGTCCTCTTGATGACGGTCCTCACGTTCCTGCTCGCGCTGGTGCCGTTCATCCCGATCCTGCGCGACATCCCGAGGTGGCTGCCAATCCACCGTCTCATCTGGCGCGCCTACTACGCGCCGAACGGCCAGGCGCCCGGCAGACCCGCATCGGTCAAGCCGCTAGGCGCCTCGGTCCCGCCTGCACCTTAAGGCGACCCACCGCACCTTCCTGACACGGTTGATCGCCAGGAGATCAGGCAAGATCGCCGCGTGATCGTTGTTTGCGGCGAGGCGCTCATCGACATGATCTCCAACGCGGACGGCACGCCTCAGGCTGCCCCCGGCGGCGGCCCGTTCAACACGGCGCGGGCGATCGCACGGCTAGGGGTGCCGACAGCATTCCTGGGCCGGCTTTCGGATGACCTCTTCGGACAGCAGCTCGCCGGCCTGCTCGTGTCCGACGGTGCCAGCCTCGATTTGGCAAGCATCGGTTCCGAGCCCACCACCATCGCGATGGCGAACGTCAACAGTGAGGGCGTTGCCGAGTACCAGTTCCTCGTCAAAGGGACCTCCGCGCCAGGCCTGACTCCCGAGATGGTCCCGGAACGGTTCGGCCCGCACGTCACTGCCCTGCACGTGGGGACTCTTGGCCTGGTGCTCGAGCCGATGGCATCCACGCTGGTGGACCTGATCGTCCGTGAGCACGGTCGGCGTCTCCTTATGGTCGATCCGAACATCCGGGTGGGGCTCGTTCCGGATGCCGAATATCGAGACCATCTGTTCACAGCTATTTCGAAGAGCACAATCGTCAAAGCGAGCGAGACCGACCTCGAGTGGCTCTATCCGGGGGTCGGCTACGAGGAAGCAGCTGAGCGCATCCTCGGCGCCGGGGTGAGGCTGTCGGTGGTGACGCTTGGCGCAGAGGGTGCCTTTGCTGCCCATCGCGATTTGCGCATACGCGTTGATGCGCCACAAGTAGAAGTCGTTGACACGATCGGCGCCGGGGATGCCTTCGGTGCCGGCCTGCTGGCATGGCTGCACGATCACGACGCCCTCCGCCCCGATCTATCGCTCGAGCCTGCGGAGCTCAAGGAGGCGCTGGCCTTTGCCTGCCTTGCCGGTGCGCTGACGTGCACGCGCGCAGGCGCGGAACCGCCGTGGAAATCGGAGATGGCGCTGTCCGCCGGCGCGATGATCCCCGAAGGCAAAACTTAGACTTGGCTCGTGGACCTGACCCGGGCCAAGCTGCGTCAGGCCGCCGCCCTGATGGAAAAACACGGCATGGACTGCTGGATCGTGCAGTTCGCGCGTGAGACGGGCCTCAGGTCAGACCCGCTCGGGTATCTCGTCGGCACCGCGGTGACGTGGCCGAGCGCGTTCCTGTTGAACCATGACGGCCGCACAGCGGCCGTCGTCGGCACCGGCGATAGCGTGCAGGTCGGCGCCACGGGCCTGTGGGATGTCGTACGCGGCTACGTCGCCACGCCACGCGATGAGCTGGTTGGAGTGCTCGAGTCGTGGAGTCCGAAGAGGATTGGCGTCACCTGGAGCGCAAGTGATGACACCGCCGACAGCATCACGTTCGGCATGTACCGGATGCTGGAGTCGCTGCTCGCCGGCACGCCGTACGCGGATCGCCTGGTCGCGGCCGGCGAGCTGGCGGGCGAGGTTCGCCGCCGCAAGCTTCCCGATGAGATCGAGGGCATCCACTCGGCCATCGCCTTCACCGAGCAGATCTTCCAAAGGATCGAAGCGCACCTCCGACCGGGGATCAGCGAGAAGGAGCTTCAGCGCCAGATCCAGGATTGGGTGCGCGAGGCGGGTTTCGGTTTCTCCTGGGAGGAGCTGATCGACCCGATCGTGGACTTCGGCCCGCGCACCGGGGCGCTCGGCCACACGCTGCCCGGCGATCAGAAACTCGAGCCGGGACACATCATCCACGTGGACCTTGGCATCGAGCGCGATGGCTTCGCCTCCGACCTCCAGCGCACGTGGTATTGGCTCAAGGAGGGCGAGGTTGGCGCGCCCGGGCCGGTGCGGAAGGCATTCGACGCGACGCGAGCGGCGATCGACGCAGGTATGGCTGTCCTCAAGCCGGGCCGGGCCGGTCATGAGGTCGATGCCGAGTCAAGGCGCACGATCATCGATGCCGGATACCCGGAGCCCGGTTTCGCCTTCGGTCACCATGTCGGCCGGGTCGCCCACGACGGCGCCGGCACGCTTGGACCGCGTTGGGAGCGATATGGCGACGGGCCCGATGTGGTGATCGAGCCCAGCAATGTATTCGCCGTCGAGATGGGACTCGAGGTGCCGGGGTACGGGGTCGTCGGCCTGGAAGAGGAGGCGGTCGTCGAGGAACACGGCGCTCATTTCTTGTCGACCCCTCAACTAGAGCTGTGGCTGCTGCCGCGCAAACTCCGCTGAGCTCCGAGTTTCGGTGGTCGAGCGGTGCCCTGTATGACGGCTTCGTCGGCCGTTGGAGCCGCCTCGTCGCGGCCGAGTTCGTCCCCTGGCTGGGAGTGGACACCGGTGCGACCTGGGTCGACGTTGGATGCGGTACTGGGGAGTTGACCGGCGCGATCCTGCGCACTGCAGCACCAGCTCGAGTCATCTCATTGGATCCGTCGGAAGGCTATCTCGACCACGCGCGCGCCTCGATCACCGACCCTCGGGCCGAGTTCAGGCATGGAACCGACCAGGACGTCCGCTCATTGGGCCTCGCCGCCGACGCCGTTGTCTCCGGACTGGTCCTGAATTTCGTCCCCGACGCCGGCGGTGCATTGCGGGCGGCCGCTGAGGTGACCGCGACACGAGGGCTGATCGGGGCCTACGTTTGGGATTACGCGGATCAAATGACCCTGTTGCGCCACTTTTGGGATGCGGCTGTCGAGGAGGATCCAGCCGCCCGCAACAAGGACGAAGGCGTGCGTTTCCCGCTCTGCGCCGCCGGCGCTTTGACATCCGCCTTCGAGGGTGCGGGCCTCTCATCAGTGGTCGAGCGACCTATCGACGTCACCGACAGGTTCGCGAACTTCGAGGAGTACTGGACGCCATTTCTTGGCGGGGAGGCACCCGCACCCGGGTACCTCGCAACTCTGCCACCCGATCGGCAGACGAAAGTAAAGAAGCTGGTTATGGCCCGAATTCCGGTCGCCGCCGACGGCTCGATCACTCTCACTTGCAGAGCCTGGGCAGCCCGCGGGCGCCTGGCGCCAAAGGCGGCCGCGCAGCCCGCATAGGCCAATCTGAGGTCTGGTCGTTTGACGTTTTGTATAATATTGCCGTGGCGGCAACTAACCGCGATGACTCGCAGGCCGCCCTGCTCCGCGCCTACCTGGACGCGGTCACCTTGAGCGAGGCGCTCCAAACGCAAATCTGGCACGCGGCGGAGCTCACCCTGGTGCAGGTCAGGGTCATGCGGCGGCTGGCCAAGCAGCCGCAGTCGCTGGGCCAGATCGGCACCGAGCTCGCGCTTGCCCCTCCGTCGATGACCAGGCTTGTCGATCGGCTGGAAGAGCGCGGCCTGATCCACCGCCATCGGGATGCCGACGACCGGCGAAAAGTCGTCGCCACGCTGACTCACGAAGGGAGGCAGCTCCTCAGCGCGATCCCGTTCCTGGATGGAACCGCCATCCACGCTGCCGTCGAGCGCATGAAACCTGCCGACAGGGAAAGGATCGCAGCGGCGCTACGCGAGTTCAATGCCGCTGTCCGGCAGGTCGAAGACGAGTTGCTGCTGGTGGCGCTCGAAGCATGAAGCTCGAATACAAGTGGATCGTCCTGATCAACACGACGATCGGGATGCTGATGGCCTCGATCAACCAGACCATCGTTCTGATCTCGCTGCCCGCCATTTTCTCCGGCTTGCACGTCGATCCCTTGGGGCCAGGCCAGTCGAACCTGCTGCTGTGGATGCTGATGGGCTACTCAGCGGTCACGACCGTGCTCCTGGTCACGTTCGGCCGGATCGCCGACATTTTCGGTCGCGTACGCATCTACAACCTGGGCTTCGTCATCTTCACAGTGGGCTCTCTGCTATGCGCGGTGACCCCGTCGACCGGCACCCTCGGCGCGATCGAGCTCATAGCGTTCCGGATGCTGCAAGGCCTGGGGGGCGCGTGCCTTTTCGCCAACAGCATCGCGCTTCTGACCGATGCCTTTCCCCCCGGCCAGCGTGGCTTTTCTCTGGGGATCAACCAGATCGCTTTTATCGCCGGCAACGTAATCGGCGTCGTGCTCGGCGGCATTCTCGCCGCGATCAACTGGCGGCTGGATTTCCTGATCAGCGTGCCCGTAGGCGTCATTGGGTCGGTTTGGGCTTACATCGCGCTCCACGAGATCGGCAAGCGGCAGGCGGCGCGGATCGACTGGCTGGGCAACCTCACGTTCGCCGGAGGGTTGCTGGCGCTGATGTTCGGCTTGACTGAGGCGTTGACGCCTTACGGAAATCAGACCATGGGCTGGTCCAACCCGACAGTCCTGATCGCGCTTGCGGTCGGCGTCGCGCTCCTGGTCGTGTTCGGCGTGGTCGAGACCCGGGTCCGCCACCCCTTGTTTGATCTTGGTCTCTTCCGCATTCGAGACTTCCTCTTCGGAAATGTCGCAGCCTTTCTATTCTCTCTGGCACGCGGTGGCCTGATGTTTATGTTCATCATCTGGCTGCAGGGCATCTGGCTGCCCCTTCACGGGGTCGCGTACGCCGACACACCGCTTCACGCTGGCATCGACACCATGCCACTTATGGTCGGATTCGTCGTCTGCGGGCCGCTCGGCGGCTGGTTGAGCGACCGCTACGGATCCCGCGTACTGGCGACCGGCGGCATCCTGGTCGCCGGCCTGGCGGCTGCTCTCCTGATGACGCTCCCGCCGGATTTCAACCTCGCGGTGTTCGCCGCGTACCTGGCATTGATGGGCGCGGGGATGGGCTTCTTCAGCGCTCCCAACACATCGCAGGTCATGAGCTCCGTGCCCGCCGAGCAGAGGGGCGCGGCGGCCGGTATGCGCGCGATGGTGCTCAACGCCGGCATGACAGCGAGCACGGCGATCTTCTTCACCATCGTCATAGCGAGCCTGTCGCAGAACCTTGGGCCGGCGTTGCAGGCCGGCGCGACACAGGCCGGCCTGTCCGCCCCCCTTGCGCAGGGGATCGCCTCGCTACCTCCGGGCGCCGCGATTTTCGCGGCAATGCTTGGGTACGACCCGATCTCCCACCTCATCCCGGCGTCCGCGCTCGGCGCCCTGCCCCCTGCACTCGCAGCCCGGATCAGCGATCCGCACTTTTTCGCGGGCCTTTTGGCGCAACCGTTCGTGACGGGAATTCGGGTCGCGCTGCTGGCGTGTGTCGCAATGTGTATCGTCGCGGGCGTGACGTCTGCCCTTCGCGGCTCAAACCGGCAGCGGCGCCCGGCCGTGCAACCTGCGGTTGGTGACATCGCAGTCGTGGGCGAACCGATGACGCAGGCGAGGTGATGGCGTGCAGGTAAGGTGGTTCGGGCAATCGGCCTTCGCCCTCGGCGCGGGGGACGATTCCGTTTTCATTGATCCCTTCGGCGACATGGAGGCAGCGCGCGGGCGAGGAATGACGTGGAACTATCCCGAGATCAAGGACGCCGTCGCCGATCTGCTGCTGGTCACTCACGAGCACGGCGATCACAACGCGGTGCACGTGGTTGGCGGTGTCAAACAGACAGTGCGCTCCTCCGCGGGAACGGTCGAAACCCAGCTTGGCCGGCTCGTCGGGATCGCCTCCGAACATGATGCTGTCGCCGGCACGCAGAGGGGCGCCAACGTGATCTATGTGTTCGAGATGGGCAGCGTCCGCGTATGCCATATGGGCGATTTTGGGCAGGCGGAGCTGCGACCGGAGCAGCGGAAGGCAATCGGCAAGATCGACCTGCTCTTTATCCCCGTTGGCGGTACGGCCACGATCGACGGCCGCGCCGCCGCTGAGCTGGTCGAGCTGCTCGCTCCCTCGTGGGTCGTCCCGATGCACTATCGGACGCCGGCGATCTCATTCCTCGAACCATTGGACGGATTTCTCGCCGCGGTGAAAGGCGAGGTCGTCGCCCTGGATCGCTCCGCGTTCGACACGACCGAAGTCGCACCCGACGGTGGGCGGATGATCGTCGTTCCGGCGCCTCCAACCTAGCCTCGCGAATCGCCGATGGAAAGGACTGCCGACGCACCGGCGAGTAAGCGAGCAGTCGCCTTGCTGCTGGGCTGGGCGCCATTCGTGTTGGTGCTCATGGCGTACGAGCTCATGCGGGACCTCGCTGCGACCCTGCACGTGCCACCGCACAACCTGGCCGGAGTGGAACGGGCGCTTTTCGGCGGCTACGAGCCGACTCTCGTGCTGCAGACAACGATCGCGAAGCTCGGCGATGCGGACCTCATCGACGACGCCGGGAGCCTTGTGTATTCGGCTCATTTCCTATTGCCGGTGATCGTCGGCGCTTGGCTCTGGAGCAGGAATCGCGCCGAATTTCACCGCTTCGGGCTGTCGCTTGTTGTGCTTTGCGCCCTCGCCTTTGTCACTTATGTGGTGGTTCCGACAGCCCCGCCCTGGCTGGCTCAGCCGCAATCGGTGCAGCATCTGATGCAGGATGCAGTGCTGCGATCTGGCCTGCCGCCCGCCCTGACATGGCTGTATTCACACCACGATTACAACCTGTACGCAGCATTCCCCTCGCTGCATGCCGGGTTCCCGGTGCTGGCCGCCGCCGCGGCATGGAGACGGAACAAGGCGGTGGGCGTTCTCCTGTCGATCTGGGCGATCGTCGTGTGGGTGACTGTCGTGTACCTGGGCGAGCACTACGTCGCCGACGTCGTGGGCGGAATTCTGTACGCGGCATTCGCCCTCTCCATCGTTTCGCTGCTGTCGCCGAATCGCCGCCGAGGGCTGATCACTGCCTCCCCCACAAAGGCGCACTGAGTAGCCTTAAAAGCTGTGGGCACTGACCAACCGGGTTCGCAGGATGAGGATTTTCACCTGGGGGCTGCCGTCCATGCGAGCGACGGCACGGAGATCGGCACGCTTTCTCGGCTGATCGTCGGCAAGGATGACTTGACGCTCAAGGCCTTTGTTGTGAGAGAGAATCGGCGATTCTCCGGACACTTGCTCTCCCCCGGATCCTGGTTGCTCGCCGACGAGGTGATAGTGCCTCGCAGCGAAGTCAGCTCCGTCTCCCACGGCCGCATCGTTTTGAAGCTCCCTGCCAACGATGTGCGCGACCTTCCCGCGTACCTCAGCTATCGATACGGCGATGAAACGGCCGCTGAAGGCTTTAGGGATGAGGCGCTCAGCGCCCTGACGTCCTCGCCCGCCATACCTTCCTCTCTGGAACAGGTCGCCAACAAGGGAGCCGACGAGCTGGAGATCGAGGGTGGTGAGAACGTCATGCTGGGAAACTCCGGCAAGCGACTCGGCACCGTGAAGGATGTCCTCTTCGACAACTCAGAGCTGGTCGGAGTGGTGATCCTCCCCGATGGGGTTTTAAAAGAGGAAGTCATCCTGCCGCGTCGATTCCTGAAGCGAAGCGACGACCTCGCACTGTTCGCCGAGCTGAGCGACAACGACCTGGAGCATCTGAAACCGTTCGAGCCGGCCGGCTGAGGCTGCGACTCTCAGGACCTCCCGGCGACGACCTCTGTTCGCAGCGGCGTCTCGACCACGGATAGGAAGGTGTTGCAGCTTGCGCATTCCAGTTGCCGGCGACGCACGAGATGCGTGCCATCCGCCAATCGCCTGAGCGCCAACGTGTCAACGCTCCGCAGTGTTCTCGTCGCCTGACAGCGCGGACAGAAGCCGACCTCGGTTCCGGTGCTCATGACACGGTGACCACGACCGGGCTGCGCTCCACGATCAGGTCGATCAAGCCCCACTCCTTTGCCTGCTCCGGCGTCATGAAGAAGTCGCGTTCCATATTGCGCTCAACATCCTCGATGGGACGCGAGCAGTGCTTGGCATATAGGGCGGCCAGCTGCTGCCGCTGCCGCAGGATTTCCTGGGCGTGGATCTGAATATCCGTGGCCTGTCCCTGGATGCCCTGCGTGAACGGCTGGTGGATGAGGATCTGGGCGTGGGGCAAGGACATTCGCATACCGTGATTGCCACCGGCGAGCAGGATCGATGCGCCGCTGGCGGCGAGACCCGTGCACAACGTCCCCACCTTGTTCGCAACGTATTGCATGGCGTCGTAAATCGACAGCGATGCCGTGAGTGAGCCTCCGGGACTGTTGATGTAGAGCTGGATGTCGCGTTCCGGAGCCTCGTTTTCGAGGAACAAGAGCTGCGCCGTGACTGTGGTCGCGAGGTCGTCATCGATTGGTCCACGAACAAAGACGACGCCGTCCTTCAGCAGACGGGAATAGATGTCGTAGGCTCGCTCGCCTCTTCCATCGCTCGTGATGACGGTCGGAATCAGTGTCATCGGGTTATCTCCTTGGCTCAAAGCCGATTCGCGGACGGGCTCTCGGCGGCGGGTTGGCCATCGCCATATATGCGCTGAAGTCAGCGACGCTGCGAAGGGCATCCATCGGCAGGCCGGCGGTGGCGAGACGGAGCTTCACGGGTGGATCTTCGGGCCAGGCGCGCTGCTCGCTGTCCGCGCCCAGCAGCCGCGCCAGGTCCGCATACATGTCGGCGGGCCGAATTCCGAGCGCGTGGGCAACGGCGAGGAGACGGTCGGTCGAGACCTCCTTGCGGCCACGCTCGACCTCGGATAGATGCGCGGGCGAAAGGCCGGCCTCGGCTGCGACCTCCGTCAAAGTGCGGCGCAAAGCTTCGCGGTGTCCGCGCAGGACGGCTCCGAGCGCGGCGTGTACAGACTGGGCGGATTCGCTGTAGGCGAATTTCATTCTTTACAGGTGAAGAATACCAGCTCAATGGATCGGGTGCGACCGGGCGGCGAAAATATTCTCAAGCGGTTGGAGAGGCGAGCGGCGGGGTGCGAGGTCCAAAGTAAACGCTGATGGCACGAGTCCACTTCCAGTTGGAGACAAAGCTGGCGCCCAGCGCCGTGCTAGCCGCATTGACTGACTTTGGACCGCGTCGTTCCCAGGTGTGGCCGAACATTGACGAACAACATTTCAAATTGCACGGCCAGGGTCCCGGCTGGGCTGAGGTGACCGAAGGCAGCTCGGTCGCGGGCGGGGTCTGGGAGCGAGAAAAGTACAGCTGGGATCTGACCACCGGCGCCGTGAGTGTCGAGACCATGGACTCGAACACGTGGGGTCCGGGCAGCCGCTGGGATTACAAGATCATCACGGCCACGGGCGGGGGCAGCCAGATTGACGTAACGGTCACGCGGTTGGGCAAGGGTTGGAAAGGACGGCTGATCGAGGTGGGCCTCGCCGCGGCCGGCACGAGAATGCTTCGCTCGCAGATGGAGCAGGCGATGGAGCGATCCGCCACTTAGCGGCCGAGGGCAAAACGGCGCACCGGCTCGCAGTAGGTGAGTCGAAATCGTATTCGGCGAGCCCAGTGCTCGATGCACAGTGTTAGCCTCGGCACGGCTGTCGTGGACGACGAGATCTATTTAGACGAGCCCAACATTTCCATCCGGTGGCGTGCCGTACCCAAGATTCTCTATGCGGAATGGAAGGGCTTCGCAACCAGCGCAGAGTTTCGAGCCGCGTTGCTCACCGGAGTGCGAGCGATTCGATCGAGGCACGTGGTGGGCTACGTCAGTGACGCTCGCAAGGCGAAGATCGTTCATCCTGACGATCAACAGTGGGCCCGGGACGTCTGGCTGCCACAAGCTGTCGCCGCGGGGCTCAAGCGAATGGCCATCGTGACCGCGTCAGCCGGGCTTGCCAAATCGGCGTATGACGATGCCGCCACAGAGATGGACCATCACGGCCTGTTGATGCGAACGTTCCACTCGGTGGAAGCCGCCACCATCTGGGCTCAAAGCGGCCTGGCTGAACCTCAGCACGTAGGCCGATAGCAGCCGCGGAGAGGTGACCCTGGCAGACCCTCAGGACAAGGACTGACCGGCCGCAGCTTCACGATTACCTGGAGTCAGGTTCGCTACGAACCGAGCGGACGAACGAGAATGACGCCAGCATGCTGAAACCTGTGATCGGCTTTCGCGCCGCCACCCATGCCGACGCGGGGTTCGCGGCGGCCACATCCACCGCCGCCGAGCCCAAACATCCTCAGGTCGCTGAGGAGCTGCTCGAGAAGTGGACGAAGAGCGAGGCAGGCTCTGCGGTGAGGCGCTTCATCGTCCAGGAAAGCGCGCTGCGCATAAGCGCATCGATACGACGGATGTCGTGCTCAGGACCGTGGCGGATCTCGGAGGCGAGGCGTTCCTTCGACGCCTCCACCCCGTATCGCTTGCCGACATCCCGATGAGCGTCGAATACATCCCCGAGCCGTACGAGGAGTGGGTCGTCTGGATGCAGCCTCCGGCGGTGCTGCCGGAGCGGATCTGGGTGGCGGTGCTCGCCGCCCAGCCGATCGGCTATTCGTACCTCGCCTACCACCCAAGCTCAGTGTGGACCGGCTTCACCGGGGTGTTGCGCGAACACCGCGGCAAGGGATTCGCTCGGGCGCTCAAGCTGGAGACGCTGGTCCAGGCTATCGATCTCGGTGTCAATGCGGTGAAAACCGACAACGACTCAGAGAACGCACCGATTCTTCACCTCAATGAGGAGCTCGGTTACGAGGAGATGCCTGGCAAGCTCGAGTTCCACCGCAAGCTGACCTGAAATTAATGCGGCTCGGCGCTATTCTGGCGCGGCAGGGGTGATGGATCCGGAGGCACGCGCCTACCTGGATTGGATGCAGTCGCTCGGTCTCCCTCCCCTTGCTGAACAGGGCCCGCAGGAGGCGCGCCGGCTCAATCGGATGCGCGTTCCTATGCTGGCCGGCGAGCCGGAGCCGGTCGCTCGGATCGAGGACCTTCGCGTGCCGGGTCCACAGGGGCCGATTGGGGGCCGCATCTATGCTCCCGTCGGGGGCGAATCTCTGCCCGCTCTCCTTTATATGCATGGCGGCGGCTGGGTGGTGGGTGATATCGAAAGCCACGATTCGGTCTGCCGCGCGCTCGCCAGCCGCGCCGGCTGTATGGTGCTGTCGCTCGACTATCGCATGGCCCCGGAACACCGCTTCCCGGCGGCTGTGGACGACTCGTGGGCAGGGCTGGTGTGGCTGCACGAGAACGCGGCCGCGATCGGCGCCGATCCAGATCGCCTCGCTGTAGGCGGAGACAGCTCGGGAGGCAACCTGGCCGCCGTGGTCGCACGTTGGGCGCGTGAGCGAGGGGGACCGCGAATCGCGGCGCAAGTACTGATCTATCCGGTGACGAACTACGACCTCGACACGCCTTCCTACGGAACCATGGGCACCGGCTACGGTCTCACCCGCGAGTCGATGCGCTGGTATTGGGAGCAGTACCTCGCCGATCCCGGCGACGGCGCCTCGCCTGACGCTTCGCCTCTTCGCGCGACCGACCTCACCGGGCTAGCGCCCGCGCTGGTGATCACTTGTGAGCTGGATCCGTTGGCCTCTGAAGGGAGCGCCTACGCGGCCGCACTCGGGGCCGCCGGTGGGCTCGTCGAGCACATCCACGAGCCAAACATGATTCACGGCTACCTTCGCATGGCCGGAGTGATCAGTCGCGCGCGCAAATCGTGGGACGACTGCGCGCGCTTCCTGCGTCAACACCTGTGATCTCTATCGAGGAACTGGGAGAAGGACTGGGCCGGGCGAACCCGGCCCAGAAGGTGGTTACGCACAGGCCGGCGGGCCGGTCTCGATCCTGAACGGGCTTCCGGCCGGCACAACGAGAGTGGCATACACGACGGCGTTAACCGTGGCGCTGTCATTGCTGACCATGAAGGGCAACGTTCCACTTTCGACGAACGACTGATGCGGTCCGTAGGTCGCTGTCCGGCAGTTCTTATCGTGTGTGGTGACCTGGCCGGACTCGACGACTACGATCACGATGCCCGGGTGGAAATGCCAGCCAGAGGTGCCTTGCGGCAGGAACGTGATGGTCTGCACCATGACGTCTGTCGGATCCTTGGTCTGGAACTTGACCCGATCCTGGTTGACGTGCACGCGGTCTGAGAGTGTCGCCCGGTGACCCAGAACCGTCGTGATGATCTGGCTTCCCGGATTGGCGAGCGCGACGGTTGCTCCCGCTGCGGCTATGACTGTGATCGCGCCAAGGGCAACCACGAGCTTGCGGTAGATCTTCATGTCAACTCTCCAAATGGTGTGGATGGCAACAAGCACGTCTGACGTCTAGAGGTTGGTGGTGAGCTGCGCGCCGTCAGGCAGGAGGTAGGTGGCGGCCACGATGAGCTCGGTGCTCCCACGGTTGAACGCCTGCAGCGTCTGGCCCGGCATCTCGGAGAAGGTGTCCCCTACGACGTAGGTCTTCTCGACCCCATCGCGGTTCAGCGTGACCTGGCCCTGGATCACAGTGATCACACCTGGCCCACCATGGCGATGCTTCAGCGTTTGCGCACCCGGTGCGAAGTCGAGGACCTGCTGAATCACGCTGTAGCTGCCAGTGATTGCCGGCGAGTCGAGTGTGAAGGTGTAGAGCGTCTTGTTGAGCGTCGAAGGCGCCGGCTGCCCAGCGACCGGAGCTGTCGGCTTCGTGCCATGCAGGACCGGGAAGGCGGCCACGACCATCGCCGCTGCCGAACCGAGGTTGAGTGCCTGAACGGACTGGTTCAAGGGTTCGACCAGGGCATTCCCCTCTGATGCCAGCTTGTCGCCAGAAGGCATCTTGACGGTGATCTGACCCTGCATCACCGTGGCCAGGTTGGGCGAGCTGTGGGTGTGAACCACGCTGGCAGCGCCGGGAGCGAAATAGATGATCGATTGGATCAGGTCGATCGGCGCGCCCGCAGTCTGTCCCTGGAGCACGTTCCGGTACTTGGTCACCGGCCCGGGTGGTGGCGACTGGTTAGGCGGCGCACTGGCAGTGCCTCCGCCGCACGCCGCGACCAGCGCGACTGCGACTACTAGAACGGACAGGACCCGCTTTGTCGTGACTTGGCTCATTCGCGATTGCTCCTAACTCGAGACACCAGGCCGACGGCCCGGCAGTGATCTCGACGCTAGGCACGGCGCGGGCCCCCGTCATGCGTACAACTACCGGGATCGGTACCGGAACTTGGTACCGGTTTCTCGGCCATGCGATCAGCCGCCGTTGTTATGCTCCTCGCGAATTCTTGTGGTGGCGCCAGGTCTCACCCGCCGGGAGCGCGAGGTGGCAGCCCTTGTCGCTCAGGGGCTGACAAACCGGGAGATCGCTACCCGGTTGTTCATCTCTGAGCGCACAGCGGAGAGCCACGTCGAGCAGATCCGAGGCAAGCTCGGTTTTCGCTCCCGCGTACAGATCGCCAACTGGATCGCGGCGGAGCTGCCCGGCGACGGCGGTTCCGTATCCACCATGCCGTCCGCCTTGCCTGCCGCCGTGCCCGCTCTCGGCCGAACCCGCCCTCGTCTTGTGGCGGGCCTGGCAAGCCCGCGCAGGATGGGCTTCTTTGGTGCGGCGCTCCTGGTGGCGGTCGCGCTTGGATACGTATGGCTGTCGGCGCCCTCAGCAACCGAAGCGCCGCGCGTCGTTAACGTCGCCGGCACCGGTGAGCGCGCCTTCTCCGGCGACGGAGGGCAGGCGTCCGCATCGGCGCTCGTGCGACCGCTCGCGCTGGCCATCGGGCCCGCCGGCGAAATTTACATCGCCGAGGGGAACCGGGTGCGCGAAGTTACGAAGGACGGACGGATCAGCACGTTCGCCGGTACCGGGACGGCCGGCAACGCTGGAAACGGGGGTCCGGCCGCGCAGGCGCAGCTCAACGTTCCGCAAGGCCTGGCCGTGGACAGCGCGGGCAACGTCTACATCGCTGACACGCTGAACAATCGGGTCCTCCGGGTCGATTCGGATGGCACGATCACAACCGTCGCCGGCGACGGTGAGGACGGTTATGCGGGCGACGGAAAGCCTGGGCCATCGGCCAAGTTGAACTTACCCACCGGTCTCGCGATCGGCTTCGGCGACACTCTCTTCATCGCCGACACAGGCAACAACGTCGTCCGTCAGGTCGCAGCAGACGGCACGATCTCCACTGTGGCCGGCACTGGTGAGGCCGGATACCGTGGTGATGCCGGTCGTGCCGGCGATGCGGTCCTTCACGCTCCCGGGGGCCTTGCATTCGACAACGAGGGCAACCTTTTCATCGCCGACACGCTGAACCAGCGTGTGCGCCGCGTCGACGTCAACGGTCAGATCGAGAGCATTGCCGGCACTGGCGTTCCGGGTTACCTCGGCGATGGGCGCGCGGCCACCTTCGGCGAGCTGCACCTGGCCACCAATCCACTCGAGGGAATCGGCCAAGGCATCGCGGTGGATTCGCAGGGGGATGTTTTCATCGCGGACGCGCTCAACGGCCGGGTCAGGCGGGTTGACGTGCTGGGCAATATCGACACGATCGCCCAGATGACGACTCCGCTTGGCGTCGCTGTCGACGCGCAGGGCTTGGTCTACGTCGCCGATGCCGATGGCAACCGGGTCAGCCGTATCGGGTAAATCGGCTCGACGTCAGGCGGCCGGTGGTTGCTGGAGCGGCACCTCGAAGTCTTTGCCGACCGCGGTGGTGATGAACTCGAGATACACCGCCGGGCTCTGACCCGCATTGGTCTCCTGCAGCGCGACGTCTGGCAAGAAGTCGACACCCTGACCTGTGCTCAACGTGAGAGGGGCGCTGTGAGCATTTTTAATGGTCACGGAGCCGCTGAGCACATAGAGGGCGGAGAGTCCGCCGAACCGATGGGCACCAGAGGTTCCCAGGTTCGCGAGCGTGACCTGACGCAGGACCTGTGAATAGGCTCCCTGCGGCCATGTGTCGCGGGCGATGTCGCCGCTTTCGAACGCCGCGCGGGCGACTTTGTCGACGAGCGCCGTACCGCGGGCTGAGCTCGGCCACAGGGCGATTGAGTACCAAACGCTCGGCCCCGGTCCTGGGTTTTCATGAGTGTGCGCGACGCTTTGATGGAAGAAGGCCTGGCCGGCCACCAGGTCGACGGGCGCCTGACCGTCGAGAGTCAACCGGTGCACGCCGACCTCGACGTAAATCACGCTGGAGACGTGTTGCTTCGAGTGGATGACGTAGCCCACCGGCTGTGCGAATCTAATCATCCGGACATAGATGGAGCCGGTGGGCAGGCTGTTGAGCTTGCCGGCATCGAGTGTCTTGACCGCAGCCCCATGTGCCAGCGCGTCGGGGTTGGTGGCAACGGTGGTCGAGGCCGAGCAGGCCGTGAGGGCAATGGCGGCCGCCATCAGCGCCGTCAGCTTCGTCTTCATGGCCATTGCGCCGCTAACCCTAGCGAAAGGCTGTAATCAACGCTCGAACTGGAAATCCTACGATCGGCGCCCGACGAGCCAGGCTGTCAACCAGATCATCGCAATACCCAGAACGATGAAGATGGCCGCTTCGAAACTTTGAAACAGCCAGAAGCGGTCACCTGGCTGATACGCCTGCAGGAGCACGGCCCCGTGATCGCGCAGACAGGATCCCCAGTCTCCCTGGATCTGGCTACATGTGTTGACAGCAGCCTGCCATTGCGTGTCGCTCAGCGGATGCCCGGTCACGTCGAAATGGCGCTGGTCGCCAATCGTCCAAGCGTCCGCTTGGCCCACCAGGATTGTGCTGACGTCCCATTGCTGCTGCGGCAGGAAGTTCGGCCTTGCCAGAAAGAGAATCGCCAATCGCGCCCCGACAAAGCCGACCAGTGTCGCTGCCATCGCCGGCACCGTACGGCGAATCAGCGCGCCCGCCGCAACTCCCAGAGCAAGCGAGAAGAACACATAGGCCGCAAAGGCCGGGCCCTGGACGTCGAACTCCGCCCATTGGCTGGAATTCCCCGACGGGTTCGTTTCAAACCACACTCGCCCGGCAATCGCAAGCAAGGAGGCGATAACGACAGTCACGGCGATAAGAAGTCCGAGCTTTACGAAGAGCCACCGCCGGCGTGTGATGCCCTGGCTCCAAACCAACTGGTCTGTTCCCTGCTCGAACTCCCGCGCCAGCAGGGGAGCGCCAACGAACAGTCCGGGGAGCACGGGCAATCCAATCAGGATCGCCTCGAGAGCAGTACGTAGCGTTCCGAATCGATCAGAGAAGGATTGCAAGGCGGCGCCGCAGGAGTCGCCTGGGCAAGCGGCGTTCACCTGCCGCAACAGAGGCTGGGCGACGATGAAAAAGCCGGCGATCGCCACCAGAGTTGGGAAAACCAGGAGTGCTGCGCCGAGCGCCTCCAGGCGGTGTTGACGCCACGTCAGCCAGGTCATTGGGAGTCGACCTCGAGAGCGAGCGCGGGCAATGTCCCCGCTGAGGGATTGCCGAGGTAGGCGAGAACGACGTCCTCCAGCGAAACCGAGTGGACCTCCCAATCGGGCCGGACAGGATGCGTCCCGACCCTGACCAACATGGCTGATTGCCTCTCCGTCTGTGTCACCTGCACCACCGTCTGATCGGCCGCGACCTCCGCAGGATCCAGCCGCGGAGCAATCAGGAGTTTGTGATGGGCGACCAGGTCCTCTATCTCCCCCATGACCTGGACCCGACCGCCGTTGAGGATCACGAGGTGGTCACAGACTCGCTCCAGCTCGGCCACGACATGAGAAGAGAGGACCACCGTCAAACCATCGGCGGCAACCACCTGCACCAGCTCGCTTAGGAACTCGCGTCGGGCGAGCGGGTCGAGGTTCGATACCGGCTCGTCCAGAAGCAGCAAGTCAGGTCGTTTACCGAGCGCAAGCGCCAGGCTCACCTGGGCCTGCTGACCACCAGACAGTGCAGCCAGCCGTCGATTCAACGGGATACCGAGGCGCTGCAAACGGCCGACGGCGGCGACTTGATCCCAGCGAGGGTTCAGGTTGCGGCCGAGGTGGAGAATCTCGTCGACGGTGAAGTTCCTGTACAGCGGGCGGTCCTGGGGCACGAAGCCCACCCGCGCAAGCACGAGGATTGGGTTCGTCGTCGGCGACCACCCGAAGACGCTGATCTCGCCGGAAGTGGCACGGAGCAGGCCGACTGCCAACCGTAGAAGCGTTGTCTTGCCTGCGCCGTTAGGTCCCACCAGTGCACTGATGCGGCCTGCCGGGATCTGTAAACAACAGTCCCGCAGCGCCCAACCGCTGCGGTACCGCTTGCCCAAGCCGGTCGCCTGGATCGCAACGTTCATGCCACCTCGGTGCTTTGGGACTCGTCCAGCGCCAGATTGACCAGCGCGAGCACACCTTCATGGTCGAGCCCGGCTGCAGCCGCTTTCTTCAGCCAGGCATCAAGCCCGCGACGCAGATGTCGCTGAACCGCAGGCGCGAGCTGCGCCTCCATGTCCGCCGTGATGAACGTGCCAAGGCCCGGCCGGCTGGACACCAGGCCCTCGCTCTCCAGAAAGCCGTATGCCTTGAGCACTGTGTTCGGGTTGATCGCCAGGTTGGCGACCATTTCGCGGGCCGTAGGAAGGCGGTCGCCGGCACGCAAAGTTCCGTTGCGGACGGCGCGCCTGACCTGATTCACCAACTGCATGTAGGTAGGCATCCCGGACCGCGAATCAAGATGGAAATGAATCAACTTTCACTACTCCCCTAGTGGAATAGCGGAATGGTACCACGCAATCGGAGAGTCAGTCGCCCCTCACTGGGCGGCGAGGTCCATCTCGACGTGGCCGACCGATGTGCCGCGCTTGGCCGGTGAGGTGCGGGCTACGTCCAGGACGACCTCGCCGTTTTCGCTGTTCGGAATTCGATCCTGGTTTACCGTAGAGGTGTGGCTGACCTGGGGCACCGGCCGGGATCCTTATTGGGAAGAGCTTCCAGATGTCCCGTCATTCGACATCAGTAAACGGGTGACTTTCGGATGACTCGGAGCCCCCAGCGGCCGGCCTTCGTCGTGCTGCGCCGATTTGGCGCACTCGCCGTCATCGGTTTGATCGTTCTGGCCGGTGCCGTCGCACTTGGATCGCGGCCGCCTCAAGTCAAACCGTCTGTTGCGATCGAGGCCGGATGGCAGAACTACGACCTCATCGTGTCGCCCGGAGACTGGGACGGGACGGCCAATGGGGCGCCCGACATCATTGCCCGTAAGGCGTCGGACGGCACATTGTGGCTGTTCTCGGGGGACGGATTGGGCGGGTACACAGGTCCAACTCAGATCGGATCAGGCTTCAACATCTACACGCAGCTGGTCGACGCCGGCAAGTTCACTGGTCATGGCCGTCCTGACCTTATGGCCGTCCGTAACGACGGCGAGCTGATCCTGTTCCCGAACCGTGGCAACGGATCCCTTGGTGGACCCATTTCACTAGCGTCCGGGTGGGGCGGCTATGACGCCGTCTTGGGCACCACCAACTTCAACGGCAGCCATCGCTCGGATGTGATCGCGCGAAAGGCCAGCGACGGTTCGCTCACGGTCTTTGCCGGCGATGGGCACGGTGGATTTTCCGGTATCAGCTTCATCACATCGGTCAATTTCGAGACCTACTCATTGCTTGCCGCGCCGGGAGATTGGGACAACGATGGTTTTCCCGATTTGTTGGGACGGAGTCCAGACGGGACGTTATGTCTGTTCCGGGGAAATGGGCGCGGCGGGTTTCAGAACACTTCCTGCGACGCAATCGGGAGCGGTTGGGGCGCCTTCAACGCCATCGTCACACCGGGCAGGTGGGTCGGGAGCGACCGGGTCGATCTTCTGGCCCGCACTCCGGACGGACACCTGTTGCTGGCTATCGGGGCTGGGATATCGGGCTACAGCGACCCGCTGAGCATTGAGCAGTGCTCGACCATCACTCTCCACATAAGCTCGCTGGCGTCCAAGTACACGGTCAACTTTGAGCGATTCGGGCAAGCGGACCCGCAGAGCCTTGCTATCGTGACTGAGACTGATGGCGTAGTCCAGGCCATTCCACCAGACGCAAATCGTGATGGCGCGCAGTGGAAGCCGTCTGCAACCTACTCCGACACGTGCTCGTGGCCCTCAGGCCTGTACGCCGCCCGATTGGACACGGCGGTCCCTATCGGCAACACGGGAAGCTTGCTCAGCTACACGGCTTACGTCACTTTTGTTGTGCGTCCGCGCACGCCTCCGCCCACGCGGCAACTGCTGGTGGTGGCGTCGACGAATACATGGAACGCATACAACGACTGGCCCGGAGCCCGAAGCTCCGGAAGCTTCTATTCGCCCACGCACCCGACCCAAGTAAGTTATCTTCGGCCTAACCCTGGCGCGAGCCCGATGTTCCAAGGTTCTCATTTGGCCGGGGGAGAAGTGGTAATTCTGCAATGGCTCGAGGCGCACCATTTCGCCTACCAGCTGGTTTCCGACGTGGACCTCAACGACAGCCCGTGGTTGTTATCGACCGCCAACTATTACGGAGTGCTTCTGAGCACGCATAGCGAGTATTGGACTGGCTCAATGTACGACGCGGTGGCGAGGTATATGCAGAATGGCGGCAGCGTCCTCTCATTGTCCGGTAACACCATGTACCACGTGGAAAACCTCGTGAAGCCACCCGGTGCAACGTGGAGCAGCGTCCTGATCGGCGGCGAAGGGCCGGTCCGACGGAAGTACGCCATTGGCAACCTCCTTGGTTCGGGATTCCTTTACACGACCAAGGACACATGCTCATCGTATAAAGTTCTTCGGCCTCGCTCCTGGCTTATGGCAGGCGTTAAGTCGCGCATCATCGGGTCAAATGGCAAGTACTGGGAGCGCGGGTGCTTCAATAACTCACCAGGCGTCGGTGCGGGGGCCTCAGGCGACGAGGTCGATTACCGGCTCCCGTTTCTCCTTAATCGCCAGTACGAGGTCGTTGCTGAGGGGACCAACGTCGTCGGCGGAAGATCAGACATCGTCTGGTACTTGCGCCGCGACGGGGGGCAAGCGGTGAGCGTTGGGTCGATCTCGTTCGGCAACAGCCTTGCCATCGACCCGAACCTGTCACAGATCGTGACCAACGCTCTCACCAACTTCCAGCGGTTCAAGGACAAGGGGCAAACATCGTTTGGTGGCTTCGTGACACCAGGGGACTGGGTCGGCAACGGCCATCCGGACATACTGGCCAGACGAGGCGACCAAATAGATCTATTCGAGAGCAATGGATCTGGGGGGCTGCAGGCATCCAGAGTCATCGGCACCGGCTGGGCGCAGTACAACCTGATTGCACCGGCCGGCAACTGGACTGGTCAAGCTCGGCCCGATTTGTTTGCACGCAGAACATCAGACGGCGCCCTCTTTGTTGTACCAAACGACGGGCACGGAGGTTTCAAGTCCCGGTTCCAGATTGGCTCAGGAATCCGGTGGTCGACCTACGACACCATTACGGGGGTCGGCGATTGGAACGGCGATGGCAATCCAGACCTGATCGCGCGAACACCAAGCGGTTCGATCTATCTCTATTCCAGATCGAAGAGTGGTCAGATTGATCCGACTCCGCAGCTGCTCGCCACCGGGTGGGATGCCTACGATCAAATAGTCGCTCCGGTGGACTGGAATGGCGATGGACTACCCGACCTGATCGCACGCAAGCCCGACGGATCCATGTGGATCTCATTGGGTCGAGCAGATCACTCGCTTGCTCCGCCTCAGCAGATGTCCAGCTCGGGGGGTTGGGACCAATACTCGACCATCGTGGGCGGCGGCCAATGGACGTCTACGAACCACCAGGACCTGGTGGCGCGCGGGTCAGATGGCAGCCTCTGGTTGATCAACGGCAAGGGAGCCACGTCATTGGCCGGCCCGACTTACATGGGAGGCGGTTGGAGCGACTTCAGCTAGACCCCAGTCGTGCTCGGCGCCGCAAAAACGTCAGCCGACGAAACGATGCACCGTCAGGCTGTACTCCGAGCCATCAACAAACGCATCCTGGTCCCACGTCGACCAGTGCTCGACCAGCTCGAGGCCCACGGTTTCGGCCCAACCCGCAAACACTGCGGGCGGACAGCCATCTGACCGAATCGAGTGGCCGTTGATGAGAAGACCTCCCGGCCGCAAATGGCGCACCAGGTTTTCAACGGCCTGCCGTCGCGACTCGGGACTCACGAAGTTGATCACGTTGCCTGCCATCAGCACGATGTCGAATGTGCGGCCAAGCCGCATAGCGCTGATGTCGCCCTCGATCCACGACGCCGAGGGGCATCGATCCCGGGCTGTCTCGAGCATCTCAGCGTCGACGTCGACGCCCACGACTTCAACACCCCGACGGTGCAGCTCCCTGCCCACTCTGCCCGTGCCGCAACCCGCGTCGAGGACGCTGCTTGGCGAGAAGCGGGTGACGAAATTTGCCTCCCCATGGACGTCCTCGCCGGCGGCAGAGCGCAATTCGTAGGTTCGCTCGTACCTATCGCCTCGGCTCAAGCTGGACTCCATCAGTTGATTCTCGCCGAGTTGATGGAGGGCTTCGCCACATCTCGATGGCTGATCGCAAGGTACGCCACGAACGCGACGATCAATAGCCATGAGGCGATGCTGATCGTCCCCTTCCCGAGATTCAGGCCACCCAGACTCGCCGGCACCGCAAGCCAGTCAGCAAATGACGCTCCAAGCGGCCTCGTGATGATGTACGCGAACCAGAATGCAACGATTTCGTTCAGACCAAACCATCGGTGGGCGACGCCCGGGATGGCAAACACGATAGCGAAGAGGATCCCCGAAGCAAAGAAACCAAACTGGAACGTGACCGCCGTCATATCCCCCGCCGCCGTGCCTAGTGCGAACGTCGCGAGGACGGCCGCCCAATAGAACAGTTCGCGGCGGCGCGTGTAGATGCTGTGAATCGAGAGAGTTCTCTCACTGAGGTACCACAGCGCAAATATGACAGTCAGGGTTACTCCCCAGGTGATCGCCGACAAGATGTACGGGACGCCGAGGTAGACGTGGAGAATGCCGGCGGCCATCGTGCCAAAGACAGCGACCATTGCGACAGTCAGCCAGTACGCCCAGGTCATGTATCGCCGCAAATAAAGTTGCCATACGAGCGCGATTGCCAAAGCGGCCGCTCCCAGGACCACCACAACGTATGGGTTGTAAGTGTGGACAAAGTAGTCCGAGGTCGCCTCACCCATCCCCGTGGTCAGGATTTTGATCACCCAGAAGTAGATCGTCAGTTCAGGCACCTTCTTGGCCAGCGGCTGATCGAGGAACACGGTTGCAACAATATGGCGCCGACGAGCTCCGCGCTCTACAAGCCGAACTCCCGCAGCACCTCTTCGGTATGTTCGCCGAGGTCCGGCGCGCGGCGCGCCGGCACCGGTGCCGCCGCGCCAAAACGCAATGGCGATCCGGCCGTCAGGAACCTGCCCAGCCACGGATGTGTGATCTCCGAGAACAGAGGGTTGGCGGTGGAGGCGCGCAGATCATCTGCCACCAGCTGCTTAACCGTCTGGTAGGGACTCCACAACACGCCGTGGCCCTCAAAGGTCTTGCGAACCTCGGCGAGATCGTGCCGCGCGAACCATGCCTCCAGCAGGGCGAAAAGTGACTCGCGATGGATCCAGCGGTCGCTCTCGTTTCGAAAATCCGCGCTCGCTCGGGACTCAAGCGCCACGAACTCACCGGCAAGTCCGGTGGCTTCACCCAGGCTCGCCCACTGTCTCGCGGTCAACGCAAGCACCATCACGCGTCGCCTATCGCTGGTGGTGAAATCCCGACCGAACGTGCCGTACACGTCATTGCCGAACCGGCCGCGCGGCTGCGGCTCGAGGATCGCCTCGCCGATCAGGCCCAGGTGCCCGGCGACCGCAAGCCCCACATCTGACAGGCTCAGCTCGACCAGCTGCCCTTCACCGTGGATGCGGCGGTGTCGCTCGGCGGCGAGGATTGCGAGCGCGGCGAGAAATCCCGTCATGCCATCCCACGCGGGCAGGACGTGATTGACCGGACCCTCTTGGCCTTCGGGTCCTGTGAGCCACGGAAAGCCGAGTGCCGCGTTGACTGTGTAGTCGACCGCGGTGCCGCCGTCGCGGTCGCCGGTGATGACGACCATGATCACGTCGGGCCGGAGCTTGGCGAGAGCTTCGTACGAGCTCCAGCCCTTGACCGGAAGGTTGGTGAGCACGATTCCTCCACCTTCTCCCGGCGCCGCGATGAGGCCGGCCACCTGCCTCTGCCCCGCCTCAGTGCGCGTATCGATGACCACCGAGCGCTTGCCCTGGTTCAGGCCTGCCCAATAAAGGCTGTGGTTGTTGTGCAAGGGCCAGCGCTTGAAATCGATTCCGCCGCCGGGCGGGTCCACCCGGATCACGTCCGCACCGAGCGCCGCCAGGGTCGCGCCACCAAGCGGCGCCGCTATGAACGCCGACAGCTCGACCACGCGCAGCCCGGCGAGAATTGGCGTATCAGCTGGGCCTGGCATCGTCCAGGGCCTCCGCCCTCTGCTGCTGCAGGCGGGGCGGCAAAGTTTCGTAAACGTGTTCGAAGATCGCCGCTGCTCCAGGCTTTGGTAGCTCCTCGACCTGTCGCTGCGCGGTCTCGATTGCGGATCGGATCTCGTTGAGCGCGGCTGCCTCCTGATCGGCCGACCAGACACCCTGGCGGATCGCGAATCGCCGCACTCGTTCGATCGGGTCTCGCTGCTCTGCCTCGTCGACCTCTGCCGTATCGCGGTATTCCTTCGGGTTATCGGACGTGTTGTGGAATCCCATGCGATAGGTTCGGCATTCGATGAGCGTCGGTCCGTCTCCGGCAATCGCCCGATTCACCGCATCAACGGTGGTCGCATAAACAGCCAGGAGGTCGTTGCCATCGACCACGAACCCTGGAAAGCCGTAGCCCTCCGCGCGCGCGGCCAGCTCTGCTGCCGCGGTCTGCCTATGCACCGGCGTCGAGATGGCGTAGTGGTTGTTGATCAGCAGCATGACCAGCGGGACGCGCATGACGCCGGCGAGGTTCGAGGCCTCATGGAAATCGCCTTCCGATGAAGCGCCCTCCCCGAAGTACACGGCCACCACGCCGCCGGCCCGCCGCAGCTTCAGCGCCCAGGCAAGGCCAACCGCGTGTGGCAGCTGCGCGCCGATCGACTGCTGGCGCGGCAGCAGCCGCACGCCTTCCGGGACGGCGGCGGCATCGAAGTTGCCCATGTAGGTGGCGAACATGTTCATCAGCGGCAGGCCGTGCCGCAGCATCGCGGGGTGTTCGCGAGACGCGGGGACGATCCAGTCACGCTGGGGATCCAGCGCCATAGCGGATCCGATCACCGCTGCCTCCTGTCCGTGCACCGGGCCGTACACGCCGACTCGGCCCATCCTCTGCAGCTTGATGAGCCGATCGTCGACGGCCCGCGAAAGCAGCATGAGGCGAAGGGCGTCGACGACCTTGTCGAGGCTCATGGGCGAGGAGCCGCGAACCTTGCCGTCGATACCGAGCAGCTCGATCACTCAGTACTCCACCGTGGCACGCGTCGCAGCTACGATGCGGCGCACCGAGGGGAGGAAATAGTCCTCGAGCGAGCCCGGCGGATACGGGGTGTCCCGAGACGCCACCCGGCGGATCGGAGCGTCGAGCGAACCGAACGCCTCCTGCTGGATCGTGGCCACGATCTCCGCCCCGAAACCCCCGGTCACGGGCGCTTCGTGAACGACCACGGCCTTGCCGCTTTCTACCACCGCCGCGATCAACCCGGCGACATCCAGCGGGACCAGGGTCCTGAGATCGAGGACCGAGGCGGCCACGCCCTCCTCCGCCAGCTGGTCGGCAGCCGCAAGGCACAGGTGAACGGCCGCGCTCCAGGCAATGAGCACCACGTCCTTGCCTTCCCGGACGAGCCTCGACGAGCCAAAGGGCACTGTATGATCGCCGGCCGGAACCGGCCCGCGGATCGACCGGTAGAGCCTTTGCGGCTCGAGGTACAGGACCGGGTCGGGATCGCGGATCGCCTCGAGGAGCAGGCCCTTCGCGTCGTCCGGAAAAGCAGGGCAGACAATCTTCAGGCCGGGCGCCTGGACGAACTGGGCCTCAATCGCGTCAGGGTGAAACTCCGGCGTCCTCGTCCCCCCGCCAAAAGGCGCCCGGATCGTCACCTGGGCGCTGAAGCGCCCGCGCGAGCGGAATCGGTAGCGCGCGAGCTGGGGGCCGATCTGGTGAAACGCCTGGTGCGTGAAGCCGAGAAACTGGATTTCGGCCACCGGGACCATGCCGCCGATCGCCAGCCCCAGCGAGGCTCCGACGATCGCGCCCTCGGCGAGCGGCGTGTCGACCACCCGCTCAGGCCCGAACTTCTCCATGAGCCCGCGCGTCACCCTGAAGACGCCGCCAAGCTGCCCGACGTCCATGCCCAGGACCATCACTCGCTCGTCGCGACTCATCTCGTCCATGAGGGCGCTCCGAATCGCTTCGAGGATCGAGAGCTCTGGCTGGTTGATCACCGAAGCTTCAGGCTATCACCAACAATTGACTTTAGATCTTTGATCACATAACGTCGTACGCGGAAAAAGGAGGCCGGCCAGAACGCCTGTGCACGACCACATTAATAAGGAGAGAGCCGCGATGGCGACAGGCCTCAACGAACAGTGGTTCAAGACGACCGACAACCCGGGAGTGGCGGGTCCGCCGAGGGAGCTGGTCGGCTACGGTGAGTTCCCACCCAAGATCACCTGGCCCGGCGGCGCCAAGGTCGCGATCCAGATCATCCTCAACTACGAGGAGGGCTCGGAGAAGACGTACGCGATGGGCGATAACTTCAACGAGGACCTGTACGAGCTGCCGTACAAGCAGGAGGGCATGCGCGACCTGGCGATCGAGTCCGCGTACGAGTACGGCTCGCGCGCGGGAGTGTGGCGCCTGTTCCGCGTCTTCGGCAACGCCGGCATCAACGTCACCTGCGTCGCCGCGGCCGTGGCTCTCGAGAGGAACATCGAGGTGGCCAAAAAGCTGGCCGCGCGGGGCGACGAGGTCGCCGGCCACGGGTACCGCTGGGTGAACCATTTCGAGATGACCCGCGACGAGGAGCGCGAGGCGATCAAACGCGCGGTCGCATCGATCAAACGCACGGTCGGCGAGCGGCCGCTGGGCTGGTACTGCCGCGAGATGAGCGTCAACACGCGCGAGCTGGTCGTTGAGGAGGGCGGGTTCGTCTATGACTTCGATTGCTACAACGACGACCTCCCCTACTGGACGAAGGTGCACGGAAAGCCTCATCTGGTGACGCCTTACTCGTTGGTGGTGAACGACGCCCGATTCGTGGTCGCGCAGGGGTACGGCAGCCCGGAGCACTTCTTCGAGTACGCCAAGGCGGAGCTGGACGGCTTTCGCAATGACGGCGACGGAGTCAGCCGGATGATGTCGATCGGCCTGCACGCGCGGTTCAGCGGCCATCCGAGCCGTGCGGACGCGCTGGCCCGGTTCATCGACTACGCGCAGAAAACGGGCGACGCGGTGTTCGTCCGCCGTATCGACCTCGCCCGCACGTTCATTGACCAGTACCCCGCGTCCAAGGCGCTCGGCTCACACGGCGGCTGACGGCCCGATGAAGCGGATCGTCGTCACGGGCGGCAGCGGCAAGATCGGCGCCTGGATTCTCAAGGAGCTGCTCGATGCAGGCCACGAGGTTCTCAACGTCGATCTGAAGCCGGCCGCCGATCCCCGCTGCCGGACCTTGATCGCCGACCTCACCGAGGCCGGCCAGGCTTTCGGGGCGATCGGGGTGTACACCGGCATAGACGAACTGCAGTCCTCGCTGCGCGCGCAGCCCGTTGACGTGCTCGTCCATTTCGCCGCCATACCGCGAGTCCAGCTGGTGCCCGACGCAGAGGTCTTCCGGATCAACACCACCAGCACCTACAACGTCATGGAGGCTGCGGTCCGCGCCGGAATTCACAAGGTCGTTTTCGCGTCGAGCGAGGCGACCTACGGCGTCGTGTTCGCGGACGAGCAGCTAGATCCCGAGTACTTCCCCGTGGACGAGGAGCATCCGACGGTGCCGATGGACGCATATGGGCTGTCCAAGGTCGTCAACGAGCGCACCGCGGCGGCTTTTCACGCACGCGTGGGCGGCGATTTCTACGGCCTGCGCATTGGCGACGTCATGGCGCCGCCGGACTACGCCAAGTTTCCGTTGTGGAGCACCGATCCGGCCATCCGAAAGCGCGAGATGTGGGCGTACGTCGACGTCCGCGACGTGGCGCAGATGGTTCGCCTTTGCGTCGACACCGACGGCCTGGGGTTCCAGGTCTTCAACACCTTCGCCGGCGAGAGCGCGCACGTGCTGCCCACGCGAGAGCTGGCGGGCAAGTTCTATCCCAAGGTGCCGATGCGCGAGGAGATTGCCGAGCATGGATCGCTGGTGAGCAATCGGAAAGCCCAGCGCCTGCTCGGGTTTGAGCAGCGGTATCGATGGGCGGAGCAGCCTCAGGGTTGATGGACAGCGACGGCTTCGGCGAAACCGACCAGCGCCCGCTCGCGCACCTGGGAAGGAAGAAGCTGGGTGAGGAAACCACTCGCTACCTGCGCGACGCCCTGCTCAGCGGTCAGTACGCCACCGGTGAGCGGATGGCTGTGCACCAGCTCGCCGAGTCGCTCGGTGTCAGCACGATGCCGGTCCGAGAGGCGCTTGTGACCCTGGCGAACGAGGGTTTGCTAGAGGTCATCCCGCGACGCGGCTTTCGCGTCGCGACTATGGGGTCGCGCGATGTCGAAGACGCATTTCGGGTCCACGCCCATGTGGCCGGGCTCCTGATCGAGGAGGCGGCGCCCATCATTCCGGCGACCACGATCGCCGAGCTGCGCAGGATCCAGGACGCGATCGTGGAGAGCTTCGGCCAGCCGCCGGACGAGCGCCCGCTCCCACAGCGCGTCGAGGAGCTGAACTTCAAGTTCCATCGCACTATCAACCACGTGCCCGACGCCAAACGGTTGAGATGGTTCCTGCGGGCCGCCACCCGTTACGTGCCGCGCCGTTTCTACGAGACCATCCCGGGGTGGAACGAGGCGACGCGCGACCGGCACGGCGCCATCATCGAAGCCCTCGAAGCTCGCGATGCGAGCGAGGCGCGCCGGCTGATGGAGCTGCACGTGATCGAGGCCGGGCGGCTCGTTCGCGAGCACCTGGACGCCAACCGGCCCTGACCAAGGGTTGGCGCCGGCTCATCCGAGGCCGAGGCTCATCGGGTTCCAGACCGCGGCCGGGAGCCAATCCGATCGCCTGCCCAGCACCATCCGAGGCACAGTGCGCAGCTCTTCGAACCCGCTGTCCCGCAGCAGGTCGAGCGCGAGCCGGTTCTCGTCAGGCGGGTACATGATGACCTCCGGCCCAACCGAGCCGACGGTGCGGATCAGCCTCACCATCGCGGCTGAATCGGCATCGCTCGCGCCTGGAAGCATGGCGGCCCACGCGCCGCCCCACGGAAGCGCGACCGCCGCGCCGGCGAGGCTTCCGCCCCTGGAAACGCCCCAGGCGAAGTCCTCGAATCTAGAGAGGAGCGGTCCGCGGTCGTCGCCGGAGACCTGCTTGTCGAGCTCGCGCAGGGCCGCTCGGTCGGACGGCATGAGCGGACGGTAGGGCGCCAGCTCGACGGTTTTCGGCAGCGCTGTTCCTCGCAGCTCGTGGTAGGAGGTTTCGACCTTGAACCCCATCCGCTCGTAGATCGGTCGCCCGAGCTCGGTCGACGCGAGCAGGATCGAGTCGCAGCCGCCGCGCTGCAGATGACTGACCGAAACCGAGGTCATTCGGGTGCCAAGGCCGTGCCCGCGCAGCTCAGGCCGCACGAACAGGTGGCCGATCCAACCGGTGCGTCCGTAACGCGTGGCGACCGATGTGGCCGCCACCCGGCCCTCGCTGTCGCGGGCCAGAAACGTCCGGCTGCGGCGATTCGCCGCGTAAAAGGTAAATATCGCGTGAAACTGGCGGTAGGTTCCCCACCCCCCGTCAACGACGCAGGCGGTCGCCTCCAGGACCGCTTCGGGAGTACGGTTCATGGCGCGCACCTGGAAGCGCGCCTCCGTCAAGAGCGCAGGGGCAGGGCGATCGGCCGCATCGGGCTGCCGGTGCCGCCACGGATCTTCAAGCACGCCCCGATGAAAGCGAACTCGTAGATGGACTCGTGGGACAGGTCCTCGAGGTAAGCCATCTCCAGCAGCGGGATCCCGGCCTCGGCCAGCAGATACGTGTGCACCGGCAGCCAGTTCTCCGGGTCGGCCGAGGGCGTGTGCTCGACTCCGCCGTTGTCCGCCCCGATGTAGATGGCGCCGGCTTTGGCCAGGAACTCGGCTCCCTGGCGGTTGATGCCAGGAGAGTTGGGAACGAACCTCTGCTGGTCAGGCCAGATCGTCATCCTCCCGGTGCGGATGAGGACGACGTCGCCAGGGCGCAGCTCGGTCTTCTGGCGCTTGAGCGCGTCCAGGAGCTCTTTCTCTCCGATGGCGTGACTGTCGGGAAGCATGTCGACTCCGGCGGCTGCGGCGACGTCGATCATCACGCCGCGCGCCAGGACTGGAGGCTGCTTGTCGGCCCCGCCGCGGTTCCAGTGCCGGCTGCCGAGGTGCTCCTTCGTGGTGAAGCGGTTGAAGATCTGGCCGTGGTACCCGAAGTGGGCGAAGGTGTCGACGTGGGTGCCGCAGTGCGTGTACAGCGAGATGCAGTCGCCCGAGTAGCTGACAAGCTCGTTCTCCGCGGCGGCAAGCTCCATCGGGTTGTCGATCATGTTTCCGGCCGGCGTATGCGACATCCAGATCTGAAACCCGGGATCACCGAGATCGGTCCACACCGGCATGCCTACGAAGTAGTCGACCGCGAGATCGAAGGGCTTCCCGGCATCGGCCTCGCTCAGCGCCGCCCGCATCGTTTCAGCGGTCATGTGATTGAGCATCCCGATCTCGTCTGCCGGGCCGAACGGGCTGGCCGACACCTCGTTGAACTTCGAGTGATACGCCACGATGTTCTTGCGCTGGTCATCGCTCAACAGCACTGGGCCGCACAATTTCTTACTGACCTCCTCGAGTACCGATGTGACGTGAGAGATCCGCTGCGAGCATTTCTATAATCGATCGGTGCGAATTCTCGATGCGCGCGTTCGCGCGGACGAGCTCAAGGACCTCAACCTCTTCATCACGATGACCGACGAGGACGGAGACGGCGAGGTGGTCGCGGTCAAAGACCTGGTCGACGTGCGCGGCACGCCCACCACGGGAGGCGGCCGGCTTCTGCCGACCGAACCAAAATCGGAGGACGCGCCCCTGATTCGCAACCTGCGCAGCCGCGGCTGCGTGATGATCGGGAAGACGAACCTTCACGAGTGGGCTTTCGGCTCGACCAACATGAATCGCCATTACGGCACAGTCCACAATCCCCGCGATCGTTCTCGCGTCGCCGGAGGCTCGTCGGGCGGATCGGCGGCGGCGGTGGCCGCCGGGGTCTGCGACTGGGCGATCGGCAGCGACACCGGAGGATCGATCCGCATCCCGGCTGCGCTCTGCGGGATCGTCGGGTTCAAGCCGACCTTCGGGACGGTAGATACAACGGGTGTCGTGCCGCTGAGCTTTTCCCTGGACACGATCGGCTCGCTCGCGCCCGACGTGGCCACCGCCACGCGCGCCGTCGCGATGATGGCGGGCCCCCGCCGGGATGGGCCGGGCATCGACGGTTGGGGCTCGATCGAGCCAATTTCGGCCGAACGCCTGCGCCTTGCGGTACCTGCGGGCTGGGTGAATGGGCTCGACGCGCAGGTTCGCAAAGCCTGGGAGGCCGCCTCCGAGGGCCTGCCTGAGATCGAGCTCCCCAGTCTCGACGCGATGCAAAAAGCGTGCCTCGACATCATGCTCAGCGAAGCGGCCGCGTTTCACAAGCTCTGGATGGACACGCGGCCCGACGAGTACGCTCCCGACGTGCTGGCCCGGCTCCGCACCGGTCTGTCGATCACCGGCAGCGACTACGTGCAAGCCCTCGCCGACCAGGAGCGGATGCGCCAGGAGGTCGCGAGAGCGATGCGCGGCCTGGACGCGATCTTGCTTCCCTCGACCGCCTCTGTCGCGCCCCTCATCGCGGCCGAGGTCGACACTTCGCCGCTCGTTCGCTTCACGCGCCCGTTCAACCTCACCGGCCAGCCTGTCTTCAGCCTGCCCGCGCCCGTGGACGGCCTCCCCGCCGGCATCCAGGTGATCGGCCACGCGGGCCGCGACATCGAGCTGGCCGCGGTGGCGACAGGGCTCGAGCGAGCCTGGTCCACGGGCTGAGCTCACCTACCGTCCGCGAGCGATCGCGCGAACGCTTCGAACCGGTCCATACCTTCAGTGAGCGTCTCGAGCGAGCATGCGTAAGAAATTCGGATGTGGCGGTCTGATCCAAAAGGCAAGCCCGGGACTACCGCCACGCGAGATCGCTCGAGCAGGGCCTCTGCGAACCTGACGGAACCGTTGATCTCGATGCCGGCCACCTGCTTGCCGTAGAGCTCATCAACGCGCGGGAAGATGTAGAACGCGCCCTCCGGCATGCCGTCAAGGTGAATGCCCGGCATCGGCTCCAACCGGCCCGCGACGTAACGGCGGCGGCGGTCGAACTGGACGCGCATCGCTTCCACCGGCGCCTGGTCCCCTTTCAAAGCCGCAAGGGCGGCGTGCTGGGTGATCGATGACGCGCCGGATGTGCACTGGCTTTGAAAGCTCGACATCGCTTGCGCGATCTCAGGGTTGGCCGCGGCATAGCCCATTCGCCACCCGGTCATGGCGTAGGCCTTGGAGAAGCCGTTGACGGTGACAGTGCGATCCAGAATCTCCGGACCAAGTGAGGCAATGCTGATGAACTCGGCTCCGTAGGTGAGCTTCTCGTAGATCTCGTCGCTGATCACGTACAGGTCGTTGCTCACGGCCAGCCCGGCGACCATCCTGAGCTCGGCATCCGAGTAAACGACCCCGGTCGGGTTGCTCGGGTTGTTCAGAACGATGACCTTGGTGCGCGGCGTGATCGCGGCCGCCAACGCTTTGGCGTCGAGGCGGTACTGGTTTGGCTGGGTGTCGACCATCACGGGTACGCCGCCTGCGAGCTTGACCATCTCCGGATAGCTGACCCACGCCGGAGTGGGAATCACGACCTCGTCCCCCGGGTCGAGCAGCACCATCAGCGCGTTGTAGATCGACTGCTTGGCCCCGTTGGAGACCACGACCTGGGCCGCCTTGTACTCGAGGCCGTTATCGTCGTTGAGCTTCTTGGCGATCGCCTCTCGAAGCTCTGCGATGCCGGGCACCGGCGTGTAGCGGGTGAAACCCTGCTCGATTGCCGCGATGCCGCCGGCGCGGGCCGCCGGCATTGTGTCGAAATCCGGTTCCCCCGCGGTCAGGTTGACGATGTCCACGCCCTGGGCCACCAGAGCCTTGGCGCGAGCGTCCACTGCGATGGTCGCCGACGGCTGCAAAGAGCGCGCCCTGAGTCCGAGCGGGGATCGCACCTAGTCTTTGATCAGAAGCGACCGGCCGCCATCGATGGTGATCAGCTGGCCGTTGACGAACCCCGCGTCCTCAGAGGCGAGGAAGCGATACAGAGCCGCCACGTCCTCGGGCTTTCCCACCCGGCCGACGGGGTTGACGCGGCCGGCCAGCGCCACCCCCTCGACGCCGAGAGAGTTCACGGGGTCGAGCGACTGAGGACTCTCGATGACGCCCGGCGCCACGGCGTTCACCGTCACGCCGCGGTGGCCGACCTCGATCGCCAGGCTCTTGACCAGTCCCACGATGCCCGCTTTTGAGGCGGTGTAGTGCACATGCTCGGTCCAAGACTGGGCGGTGCCTGCCACCGACGAGGTGGCGAGGAGCCGGCCGTATCCGGCATCGAGCATGTGCGGCAGCGCGGCCCGGAAGCAGCGCCAGACCCCGAGCAGGTTCAGGTCGACGACCTTGTTCCACGCCTCGTCGGTCACCTCCAGGGCCGGGACCGTCCGGGCGATGCCCGCGTTGGCGACGCAGATGTCGATCCGGCCGAAGGCCTTGAAAGCCTCCGACACGAAGGAGTTCACCGACGCGGTGGAGGTGACGTCGAGCTCGCTCACGAGCGCTCGGCGACCGGCCGCTTCGACGGCGGCTCGGACGGGGCCCACGTTGTGCGGGTCGCTGGGCAGCCAGCCCAGCGCGACGTCGGCCCCGGCTCGCGCCAATGCGATTGCGGTCGCCGCGCCGATGCCCGATGCGGCCCCGGTGACCAGGGCGGTGCGTCCCTTCAGGTCACACACCGAATCAGAGCATCACGTCGCCGCCGTTGGGCCCGAGGGTCTGGCCAACGTAGTAGGTGGAGTCGTCGGAGGCGAGGAAGACCGCGGTCGGCGCCACCTCGTGCGCCTGGCCGAACCGGCCGATCGGGAGCTCGGTGAGCTTCTTGTCGCGCCACTCGTCGGTCTCCTCTTTCATCATGTCGGTGAGGATCGGGCCGGGCGCGATCGCGTTGACGCGGACGCCCTTGGCCGAGACCTCGCGCGCCAAGGCCTTCGTGAAGGCGAGCACCCCCCCCTTGCTGGCGCTGTAATGAACCATCTCATGGCCGCCGATCTGACCGAGCTGCGAGCCGATGTTGATGATCTTCCCGCTGCCGCGCTCGAGCATCTGAGGCAGCACGTAGCGCGTGCACAGGAAGGTGCCGCGGAGGTTGACGTTGACGACCTTGTCCCACTGCTCGGCCGACATCTCGTGCAGGAGCACCTGCGAGAAGATGCCCGCGTCGTTGACCAGGATCTCGACCGGGCCAAGCTCTCCCAGGACGCGCTCGACCATGGCCTTGACCTCCGGTTCCTTCGAGACGTCCGTCTGCACGTAGATCGCGCGGCGGCCGCCCTTGCGCAGGACGGACAGCAGCTCGCCGGCCCCGCTCTCCGGAGCCTTGTCGGCGATGGCCACGTCTGCGCCTTCCGCCACGAACGCCTCGGCGATCGCTCGGCCGATGCCACGGGCTCCACCGGTAATGATCGCCACCTGGTTTTCGAGCTTTCCCATGTTCTCCTCAGGCGCTCGCCGCGCCAGACCACATTTCCAGAATTTCCGATGAGGGCACCACGTCGAAGCGATGGCGCATGAGCAGCAGCGACGCGTCGTGCTGGGCCGGATCGTCGCTGGCGACGCAGTCCTCCGGCACGATCACGTAGTAGTCGTTGAAAAGGCCGTCGCGCGCGGTGGACTCGACGCACCCTTCCGTGGTCGCCCCGGTCACCACGATGCTCTTGATGGCGTTGCTGCGCAGAAGCATGTCGAGGTTGGTCCCCCAGAATCCGCTGGAGCGGTACTTACGCACGATCACGTCGCCGGGTTTGGGAGCGAGCTCCGGGATGATCTGCTGGCCCTCGGTGCCTTCCACCGTGTACTTGAGCGGCTTGAGCGGGCCGCGGGTCGCGAAGTGGAGGCGCATGGTGAATCGCAGCTGTGCGGGCGACTCGATCTTCGAGTCGGGGAGCCTCGTCATCATGATGTAGATCACCGGCACCGATGCCGCCCGCGCGCTCTCGACCAGGCGCGCGAGCTTCGGCACCATCGGCGGGTACATTGAGATGTCGATCCCCTGCTGCGCGAAGTTGTAGCCGGCGCTGCAGAAATCGTTCTGCATGTCAACGATCACGAGCGCGGTATAGCTCGGATCCACCAGCTCCTCGAGCGTCGAGAAGACCTGCTTACCGTCGACCTCGACCATGCCTACTTGATTGGTTTGTGGGGTGACCTGTCGTCAAATCGCCCGCCTTCCTCGGCATGCGTGATGGGTTCGTCCGCCACCACCGAGCCGAATGCGGCCAGCTTTTCCGGAGAGCGGCCCCGGAGGTAAAGGTATGCCACCAATCCGGCGATTATGTATGCGCCGACGATGTACGGCACCATGCTGTAGGGGTACGCCTGACCCGGCGCCACGACGACCCACAGCGGGTAGAGCAGGCCAAGGCATCCGAGGATCGGTGCGACCACGTGCAGCCAGATGTTTCGATCCGCTCTCTTCGAGAAGTACCGGATCAAGGCGAGGTTGCACAGGATGTAGACGAGTACGACTCCAACCGTGCCGATCGTGCCCGTGAAGCCATAGAGGCCGGTCGCGCCCGGTCCGAGCCACGCGGCACCCGCCAAGCCGAAGACGACGGTGAACACCGTCAGGGCATAGATCGCAATGTGCGGCGAGTGGAATTTGGCGTGAACCCTACCGAGGGCCGCCGGCAGCGCGCCTTCGCGGCCCATTGAGAAGATGACGCGGACGGTGGTGTTCTGCAGGGCGAGAAAGGCCGAGAACAGGCCGGCGATCGCGCACAGGTCGACCAGTTGCTCGAGCCAGGGCGCGTACTGGTGGGCAAGAGTGACAAAGGGCGTGCCGTCCTTGAGGAAGGCTGACAGGTGGGTCGGGTCGTTGAGGTGGTAGCCGGCGGTGAGGCCGTACATCACGTAGACATAGAAGACGCCGACCCCGATCACTGAGCCTCCCACCGCGAAGGGAATGATCCGTCGGGGGTCCCTCGATTCCTCTCCCAGCACCGCTGCGGCGTCGAAGCCGATGAAGGAAAGGATGCCGAAGACGACGCCCAGGCCCACACCCGAAAGACCGTTAGGTGCTGAGCTCGGCGAGAAGGCGGCCCAGGTGTTGCCGTTTCCGGCATTTGCGATGGCGATGGTCGCCAGGATGAAGAACACGATCACCTCGACGGTGAGCAGCGTGAGGTCGACCTGGACCGAGGTCTTGATGCTGCGGACCGAGAGCACGACCACGATCGCCATGAAGACGCCCGCGTAGATCCACCACGGGATCTCGGCGTTGAACGTGGTCTTGACGTAATCGTGGGCGAAGGCTGCCACGGCTCCGAAGAGGCCCGGCATCAAGAGGGCGTATGCGCCGAAGAACATCCAGCCGGTGAAGAAGCCGGCTTCGCCACCGAGGCCTCGCGCCGTGAACGTGTAGAAGGAGCCTGCCGACGGCAGAACCCTCGAGAACTGGACGACGGTGTTGCCGACGAAGATGATGACGATCAGCGCGATGAGGAAGGCGAGGGGCAGGGCTGCGCCCGTCGAAGGACCCGCGGCGGGGGCATTGAGCACGACGGCGAGCACCGGACCCATGACGGCCACAGAGAGCGCGATGCAGTTCCAAACGCTGAGTACGTTCTTCTCTAGGCGTGCGCCTTGGGCGCCCGCGGGTGCGCTAGACATGTGCTCCCCCTCGAATCTCCCTTCCGAAAACCCGGCCAGTATATTTGATCAGGAATCGTTGTCAACGTCCATTTTCTAACGGGCGCGGGCCCGACTCGAACCCGCCACCCCAAAACGGAGGCACGAGATGAGCGCAGCCAACGGCAGGACCACCGAAGAGCGGCTCGACCGGCTGGAATCGGAACGCGAGATCCACGTCCTCGTCCACCGCTACGCCGAACTGTGCGACGCGGCCTACGACCCGGATGGCCTGGCCGACCTGTTCACCGAGGACGCGACGTGGTCGTCCCGCACGCGTGACGGGTCGGTCGATTTCGGGCGTTACGAGGGCCGCGAGGCGATCAGGACCTTCTTCGCCGGGGCGTCAAAAGATCTTGGACCGATGACTCTGCACTACCTCCTCGCGCCGCGAGTCGAGCTCGCGGAAGATGGGATTTCGGCGACGGGGGTCTGCTACCTGCTGGCCATCCTCGACCAACGGCCGGCCTCCTCAGCGCCGGGGTCGAAAGATCGCGAGCGCGTCCTCCTGGGCGGCGTCTATTCGCACCGGTTCCGCCGCATCGATGGGCGCTGGCTAATCGGCGGTTCGGCGTGCGACCTCAGCCTCGAGGAGCCGCTCAGGCGTGCGCCTTCACCGACGCCTTGAAAGCATTGAGCAGAAAAACGGAATCGCTCCCGGCGGTGAGAAACCAGGCTCCTTGATCGCGCAGCTCGGCGGCGGTCAGTCGATAGCCGCCGTGTTCAACGGGCATCCCGAACTTCACCCCCGCCTTGCGGCAAGCCTTGAACACTTTGCTGACGGCGGCCGCCAGCCGTGGATCCTTCGGATCGCCGATCACGCCCAACGACGCGGACAGATCGCTCGGCCCGACGACGACCAGGTCGACGCCGGGGGTGGCGGCGATCGCCTCGATCTGGTCGACGGCTGAGGCCTCCTCGATCATGATCGCCAGTACGGTGTTCCGGTTGAGAGCTTGCGTGAGCTCACTCACGCCAGGAAGTCTGTGCGCACCGAAGTCCGCCGCGGCCGAGCTCGGATACATCCCGCGGTGGCCGTCCGGCGGGAAGCGCACGCTGCTCACGGCGCCGGCGGCGGCCTCCCTGTCCGAGATGTGCGGGACCAGCACGCCGTCAGCACCGATGTCGATGACGCGCTGGACGAAACCGTGGTCGCCGGCGGGCACCCGGACCAGCGTTCCCAGCCCGCGAGCGCGCGCCGCGCGGAGATGGTTCTGGACCGTCTCGAGACTCAGTCCAGCGTGCTCGCACTCGATGATGACGAACTCGAACCCCGCCAGGCCGGCCAGCTCGACCGCGACCGAGTCGCCGAGGGTGATGAAGGTGCCGAGCGCACTCGACTTTTCGTCGATGAGCTCCCGCAGGCGGTTTCGCAACACACTAGCCACGGCCCGCACGCTCCTGGCCCGCCCGCAGCAGCTGCTTTGCGCGCTCGGCCACCGGCTTGTCGACGAACTCGCCGGACGCGGTCTTCGTCGCCGCGCCGCCTGACTGCTCGAATGCCCGCAGCACCTGCTTTGCCCAGGCCAGCTCTTCCGGCGTGGGCATGAAAACCTCGTGGATGATCGGCACCTGGCGCGGATGGATGGCCGACTTACCGAAGAACCCGAGCCGCTTCGCCGCTTCGGCCTCCTTGCGCAAGCCTTCGTCATCGTCGAGCTGCGGGTGCACGCCGTCGCTCGGCCTCGGCTTGCCCGCAGAGCGCGCCGCGACGACCAGGTGCGAGCGCGCATAGAGGGTCTCCCGCTCGCCGGCTGAGCTTCCGAGATCAGCCGCCAGGTCGAGGGCTCCGAACGAGAGGAGCGTGCATGCCGGCGCGGAGGCGATCTCGAAAGCCATCAGCACGCCGCGTGCAGATTCGACGGTGCAATCGAGGTGGATGCCGGGTGCGCGCTCCGCAACCCACGCGACCTCGGCGGCCGACTCCACCTTGGGGATGCGAATCCCGGAAACGTTGCCGGCGATCGCGCCAAGGTCGCGCTCGCATTCTTCCGTCTGGGCTCGGTTGACACGGACCCAGCAGCGCTTGCTCGCCGCGACCTCGGCGACCATTTCGCGCGCTCGGTCTTTCAGGGCTGTGGGCACGGCATCCTCGAGGTCCAGGAGGACGGCGTCCGCGCCCACGTCGAAGACCTTGCCAAGAAGCTTCTCGTCATGGCCGGGTGCGAAGAGCCAGCTCCGGGGCAGCTCCAGGTCAGGCACGCGCTTCGACCGGCCGCGCGAACAGTTCGTCGGGCGACGGCAGAGGCGTATTGAAGGCGAGGTGGACAGTCGGTTCGCTGCCGCCGTTCCAGTTGCGATGCGGGACACCCGCCGGAAACACCACCAGCGTGCCCGGGTCTGCGGTGTAGGGCTGGCCGTCGATCTCCAGGCTCATCGTTCCGCTCAGGATGTAGAAGAGCTGGTCGACGACGTGGGTATGCATCCCGGCCGGCGAGCCTTCTCCTGGAGGCGTCTTGATGCAGTTGACGCTGCAGCTTGTCGCTCCAGAGTCCCAGTCCAACAGCGGCTGGGACACCCTGTCGGCGACCGCCGTGAGCTGCGCGAAATCGACATTACGCAAATACTCCACCTGGTCTCTCCTGTCAGGAATAGCGCGCCCTGCGCGGCGTCCGGCTAATGGTCGTCACGAACGAGCTGGCGGGCGATCATCGTGCGGAGAATGTCGTTCGTGCCCTCTCCGATCGCCATCAGCGGCGCGTCGCGGTAAAACCTCTCGATCTCGTATTCGGTGGAGTAGCCGTATCCACCGTGGATCCGCATGGCCTCGAGAGAGGCGGTGATGCAGACCTCGGACGCGTAGAGCTTCGCCATCCCGGTCTCGAGATCGGCGCGCCGGCCGGAGTCGAGAGCTGAGGCCGCCCACCAGGTGAGCAGCCGCGCCGCCTGCACCTCGGTCGCCATGTCCGCCAGCTTCAGCTGGATCGCCTGGAACTCCGCGATGGGGCGGCCGAAAGCATGGCGCTCGCGCGCGTAGGCGAGCGAGCGGTCGAGGCTTGCTTGCGCCACACCCACGGCCCTGCCGGCGATGTTGACGCGACCGAACTCGAGCGCCGACAGCGCCTGCTGCAGCCCCTGACCCTCCTCCCCGCCCAGCACGTTCTCGACCGGCACGCGACAGTCGCTCAAGAACACTTCCGACGACTCCGGTCCCTTGTAGCCCAGCTTGTCGAGGTCCTTGCCGACCGTGAAGCCCGGCGTCCCCTGTTCGATCATCAACATCGTCATGCCCCGATGACGGGGCTGCGCGTTGGGATCGGTCTTGACCAGCACCGGAAGCGGGTCGGCGTGGCGCGCGTTGGTGATCCAGGTCTTGGAGCCGTTGACAACGTAGTGGTCACCCTCGCGCTTCGCCACTGTGGCGATGCCCTGGAGATCGCTGCCCGCTTGCGGCTCGGTCAGCGCGATGCCCGAACGCCGCTTGCCGGTGGCGAGGTCCGGCAGCCAGCGGGCCCGCTGTTCAGGGGTGCCGAACTTTGACAGCATCAGCGTGGCCAGCGAGTGCGAGCCCAGGATCCCGGCCACGCCCATCCATGCCTTCGAGATCTCCTCGAAGACCACGGAATACGAGACCGCGTCGATGGCAATGCCGCCGTACTCTTCCGGCACCAGCATCCCGAACAGGCCCATCGCCTTCATCTCTTCAACGATCTCTTCCGGGTAGCGGCCGGCCAGCTCCCACTCGCGGGCGACCGGGCTGATGCTCTTGCGGGCGAAGTCCCGCATGAGGTCGCGGAAGGCGGCCTGCTGCTCGGAAAGCTCGAAATCCATCGGCTAAAGCTTCGGCGCTTCCGCGCTCGATTTCCGTTCGCGACGCACCGCGGGCATCGTCGCCGATTTTCGCACCGGGGGCATCGCCGCCGATTTTCGCACCGGCTGCATCGCCGCCGATTTTCGCACCGGGGGCATCGCCGCCGATTTTCGCACCGGCTGCAATGCAGCCGATTTTCTATAGATGAGGGCCGTCCGCTTGAAGGAGATCACCTCCGTGCCGTCCTGGTTGAAGCCAGTCGTGCGCACCGTCACGATGCCGACGTTCGGGCGCGACCGCGACTCGCGAATCTCGAGCACCTCTGAGCGCGAGTGAATCGTGTCCCCCTCGAACACCGGGTGGGGCAGGCGCACCTCATCCCATCCGAGATTCGCCATCACGTTCTGCGACACGTCGCTGACGCTCTGCCCCGTCACCAGCGCGAGCGTGAGGCAGCTGTTGACCAGGGGTTTTCCGAACTCGGTCTGCGCGGCGTACTGGTGGTCGAAGTGAATGGGCGCGGTGTTCTGGGTCAGCAGTGTGAACCAGATGTTGTCCGTGGTCGTGATCGTCCTCCCGAGCGCGTGCTCATACACGTCCCCGACCTCGAAGTCCTCGAAGAACCGCCCCCGCCATCCCTCTTTGACCGTCATCAGTTTCCGCCGAGATCATGGCACGCCTATTGGCTAATGCGGTACAAGCCTTGCGGCCTCAAGCTGCCCGCGATCGTGATCGGGCTCCGAGACCGGGTGTCCTCAAGATCTTCGATGTCGAGACAGAAGTGGCGCGTTGAGGCGGTAGCCGGGGACGACATTGTCGCGCACCGCGACCATGGTGCCGAAGAGCCGGAGACCAAGCTCACGCGCGGACCCGAGTAGCCACCTTCTCATCGGAGTCACGGGAGGTCGAGAGTCGGCAGAAAGCGCGGCGTCCGGCGAGCTCTGGTCAGCTGCTCGAAGGCGAACGCCATTCCGAGCAGCAACGCCTCCGAGCCGGGCCTGGCGAAAAAGGCAAGGCCGAGGGGTAGGGCGTCGAAGGCCATCCCCGAGGGCACGGTTACGATCGGGTAGCCGGCCATCGCCGACGGCAGGGTCGAGCCGCCGAGGACGCGGTCCCCGTTGATCTGATCGATTACCCAGGCGGGTGGCCGGGAGGGCGCCACCAGCGCGTCGAGCCGGTGCCTGCCGAGCGTGGCGTCTATACCTCTCCCCCGCGACAGCCGGCGCGACGTCGCGAGCGCTGAAAGGTACTCCGCGGAATCGAGGCCCGAGCGGGCCTGACACTCTTCAAAGATCTCCTGGCGGAAGTACGGCATCTCCTCCGCCGCGTGCTCAGCATTGAAGCGGATCAGGTCGGCGAGCGAGCGCGGCCGGATCCCAAGCCTGGCCGCCAGGTACGCGTCGATCCCCGCCTTGAACTCGTGCTGGAGCACCGCCGTCTCGACCTTTCGATTGTCGGCGCGCATCGCCTCGATCGTGGAGATCTCCACCTCGATGAGCTCTGCGCCCAGGTCGCGGAGGCCCAGCAGGGCCGTCTCGTGGACCTTGTCGGTGTGCTCGCTGTAGCCGGTGAACGGCTCCCGGAGGACACCGAGACGGCGGCCCCGTAAGGCGCCTGTATCGAGGTGCACCGTGAAGTCGGCTGGATCGTCGACGAGCGTGCCGAGCAGCAGCGCGGCATCGCGCACGTGGCGGGCATGAGCACCAGCGCTGTCCTGGCTTCGCGAGATTGGAATGATCCCGTCCTGGCTGACCAGGCCGACCGCTGGCTTGATGCCGACGACTCCGTTAGCCGATGAGGGGCAGATGATGGATCCGTCCGTCTCGGTCCCAACGGCGACCGGGGTGAGGCCGGCCGCCACCGCCACCGCCGACCCGCTCGAGGAGCCGCAGGGTGACCGGTCGAGGACATGCGGATTGCGACATTGGCGGCCACGCGCGCTCCAGCCCCCAGACGATCGCGGCGACCGGAAGTTGGCCCACTCGCTGAGGTTGGTCTTGCCAAGCAGGAGCATGCCGGCCGCGCGAAGGCGAGCAACTATCGGGGCATCGACGGGCGCCGGCGCTCCCGCCAGCGCGAGCGACCCAGCGGTCGTCAGCATGCGGTCGCCGGTATCGATGTTGTCCTTGACGAGTACCGGGACGCCATGCAGAGGCCCGCGCACCCGGCCTTCGCGACGCTCATCGTCAAGCCGGTCGGCGATCTCCTCCCAGTCGGGGTTGAGCTCGATGACGGAGCGCAGGCTCGGGCCGACCTGGTCGATGGCCGCCATCCGTTCGAGGTGCATTTCAGCGAGCCGGCGCACGCTCAACTCGCCGCTGTCAAGACGCCGGCCGAGGTCTGCTATCGAGGCGTCGGCCAGGTCAGGATGCGGTATCAGTTCCGGCCAGCCTAACGCCAGGTCAGCGGGCCACGACCGGGAGCAACTCTTCCGCGAGGCGATCGAGCTCTACCTTCTCGGTGGCATTCAGAGCCCGCAAGGGCATGCGGCAGTGCTCCTCGATTGGCACCCCTCGCCGTACCAGCAAGTGCTTCAGCGCCGCTTGGAACGGAAACCTTTGTACCCGGTCGCGAATCTCGCCCAGACGGTGCGCTCCGGCTGCAGTAGGTCGGCGCACGACCTCAGTCACCGCTTCCGGGAAGGCCGCAGCAAGCCCGGATACGGCGCCAACGGCGCCCGCCGCCATACCGCGATGGATCAAGGCCTCCGGGCCAACGAAGACTTTGAGCCCGTCGAGCAGGTAGGGCTCGAATCGCTCCCAGGGGCTGTCCGACACCTTCAGCCCGACCAGGTTGGGCAGCCGCGAACGCAACTCCTCGATGACGGCGGGCTTCACGGCATAGCCGCTACGCGCGGCGAACTCGTAGATGAAGAAGGGCAGCGGCGCGCACGCGCGTCCAGCCGCTGTGAAGTGTTCGACGAGGGCAGCGTCGTCTGGCGCGTAGTAGGGAGGCGCTATCACCGCCACCGCAGCCGCGCCGACCTCGGCTGCGTGCGCGGCGAGCTCCATCGTGGCGGCAGTCGTCTGCGCGCCACAGTGGACGATCACTGCCAGCCGCCGGCGCCCGGCACGGACAAAGGCATCCGCGGCGCGGCGGCGCTCGGCGGTGTTCAGGAGGATGCCCTCACCGGTTGTGCCGAGTGCCAGGATACCGTCGACGCCCGCGGCGGCCAAATGCTCGACCAACGGTCCGATCGCCTCCAGGTCGACTGCGTCGCCGGCCTCCCGCATCGGCGTCACCGACGCGGAAATGGCACCCCCGAACGCAAACTGGAACGTCTCAGACAATTTCAGTACCCCCTTCCATAGTCGAACACATTGATGAGAGGGCGCCCGTCGAGGTACCGATGCAGGTTGTCGATGAAGAGGTCGACAAGGCGGTCGTTCTCGCGTGTCACGGTGCTCGCCGAGTGCGGCGAGATGATGACGTTCGGCATTGCCCACAGAACGTTGTCGGCGGGGAGCGGCTCTTTCGCAAAGACATCGAGCGCGGCGCCGCGCAGACGCCCGGCCTGGAGCATCTCGATCATGGCCTGCTCATCGATGATCGAGCCTCGGCCGACGTTCACCACCACGGCGTGGGCGGGTAGGAGGGACAAGCGCCGGCGATCGACCAGGTTGGTGGTTTCCGGAGTGTCCGGGGCCGCGATGACAAGAATGTCTGTTTCGGGAAGCGCGGCGTCCAATCCTGCCGCGTCGACAACCCTGCCCACCCCCGGCGGACCCTGGCCCCCGATGGTCCTTCGGTGACCAGTCACCTGCATGCCGAGGGCCGAGCTCAACTCGGCGATCCTCGATCCCACGCGGCCCAGACCGATCAGCGTCATCCGCGAGCCCAACACTTCCTGACCGCAGAAACGCTCCCAGTGGCGGTCCGCTTTCCAGGTGTCCGTGCGCGGCATCTCCTTGGCGAAGTAGAGGGCCGCAAGGAGGACGAACTCAGCCAGCGGCTGAGCGTGGATCCCAACGGCGGTGGTGATCACGAGCGGTGAGCCGGCCAGACCGAGGTGCTCGACGAGCGGACCGATCCCGGAGCTGGTCGCCTGCACCCAGCGCAGCCGGGGCGCCCGGCTGAGCAAATCCTCCGGCTGCTCCCAGTCGAACTCAAATGCGACCTCGGCCCGACTGAGGTGCTCTCGCCAGCGCCGGCGCTGCTCAGCGGACAGCGGTCGCGGCGGCCCATGGTGGTCGGCTTCGTAGCGGATGGTCGGCAGGAGCTCGGGCTCATATATCAACTCGATCCGTTCGGGCTCGGAAGCGGCTATTCGCTCCGCGTGCTTGGGATCCAACCAACTGGCGATCAAGACCGGAACGGGGCCATCAGTTGCCGGCATCGGCGTCACCTTTTTGTAGATTGGGCGGCCATCAACTCGGCGAGTCTGTAGCAGAGCCGTGTTCCCGCACCCAGCGGGCCGCGGGGGATGTCTCGGTGGGCTTGGTTCTCGTTCCAGTGGCTGCCGGCGATGTCGAGGTGGACCCAGGGCCGCCCCTCGACAAACTCGCCGATGAACATCGCGGCCGTGATCACGCCTGCCTCGCCGTAATCAGAGTTCTTGAGGTCGGCGCTCTGACTCTGGAGCAGTGCCCGAAAGTCGGGGTAGATCGGCAGCCGCCAGACCCGGTCTCCGGCCGCCTCGCTCGCCGCGGCCACCTGCTCCCACAGCGTGTCGTCATTGCTGACAGCCGCCGAGGCAGCATGACCGAGGGCCGCCCGCGCGTCGCCGGTCAGGGTTGCCAGGTCGACGATGTGAGTGGCGCCTGACCGCAGAGCGTAGGTAATGGCGTCGGCCAGGACAAGCCGCCCCTCAGCGTCGGTGTTCAGCACCTCGACGGTCTTGCCCGAAGCGCTGGTCCACACATCTCCTGGCCGCTGTGCGCCGCGACCAGGCAAGTTCTCCGCCGCCGCGATCACAGCCATCACGTTGATGGCAAGGCGGCTCTCGGCCACGACCTCTATCGCCGCCAGCACGGCGGCCGCCCCGCCCATATCGCCGCGCATCTTGACCATGCCATCCGCGGACTTCAGCGAGAGTCCGCCACTGTCGAAGGTGATGCCCTTGCCGACCAGCGCCAGGCTGGGACCGTCGGTGGCGCCTCCCCTATATGTCAGCCTGATCAACCGCGGCTCATCATCGGAGGCAGCGCCAACCGCGGCCAGCAGGTTGTAACCACCTGCCGCCAGCGCCTCGGCTCCGAGGGTTTCGCAGTCCAGCTCCAACCGGCCAGCAAGCTCGCGAGCGATGGCTTCAAGGCGATTCGGGCCCAACTCGTTGGCCGGCATGTTCTGCCACTCGCGAGCTCTGGCGGTGGCCTCGCCGAGACGGCGGAAGACATCAACCGCTCCGGCCGGCCCGTCGCCGAAGCCAACCAGGATCAGCTCGGTGAGCGGCGCCGGGTGGCCGCCTGTGCTCCGGGCCCGGCGGTCCCAGCTGCCAGCCACGCAACCCTCGATGACGGGACCAAGATCCGCTGGTCGGAGCGCGCCGGCCCTGAGTACCGCGATCCTTCCGTGGCCGAACTTCCGCGCTACCCCCACCATCTCCTGGTGCGCGAAGCGGAGCCGGGAGCCGTCAAGGTCAGCGGCTGCCCCAAGCCCATATAGAAGGATGCGGGGAGTCGCGAGGCCCGCGGCGGCGGGCAAGAGCAGGACCTCGTGGAGACGGCCGCCGTGCTCTCCCGAAGCGACAAACGCCGCCGCAGCCGGGTCGAGCTCTAAGAGCACAGGGTCCGCGGGCGCACCCGCCATGACCGGGACGGCGAGAACGTCGGCTGCGACTGTAGCCGCTCCGACACGGGAGGCCACCAACACGTTGACTGCCCGGCTCTCGTTCACCGAAAGGAATTCCTGTGTGGCATATAGATATCTTAGGCTCGTAAAAGAGCTCGGAATTCTGAAAACGGTCATCGCCGCCACGAAGATGTATATTGGCGCGGTTTAGATATTTCTCGCCGAGATCTATATGTCTCGAGGCGGGTTTTGGGGGAGGTACAGCCGTCAGATGCAGCGACGCACCACGTTCTTGATAGCCACCCTGAGCGTTCTCGCGGTTCTCCTCGCGGCCTGCGGGACCAGCGGGGGCTCGACCGGCACTACGGGCAAGACACTCGTCGTCGATGACGCCTACACATGGGACTTCAGCAAGGACACCGACCCGAGTCGGGGCGGCGTCGACTTCGATGCCGATCCATTCTTCCACGCGATCTACGACAGCCTGCTTACCTTCAAGCTGGGTGACTCCTCAACACCCATACCGCTGGTCGCTCAGTCCTACACCGTCTCGGCAGACGCCAAGACGTTCACCTTCATCATCCGCAAGGACGTGAAGTTCGCCGACGGGACCCCCCTGACCGCGCATGACGTCGAGTTCACTTTCAACCGACTCCTGAACCTCCACGACAACCCCGTCTACCTTTTGGACGGGATCACTTCGATGAAGGCAACCGACGACTACACCTTCGTGCTCACCTCCTCGGTCCCGAACCCAGCGATCCCATTCATCGTGACCAATCCGGCCCTCGGCATCATCAACTCCAAACTGCTGATGGCGCATGGCGGGACTGACGCCGCCAATGCCGCCACGGCCGACTCCGCCCACGACTTCTTGGGGACGACTTCGGTCGGCAGCGGGCCGTACCAGATGGCCTCGGTCAGCACCTCGGAGGTCGTTCTGAAGGCGAATACCAACTATTGGGGCCCTGACAAGCCCAACTTCGGGACCGTGATCTTCCGTAATGTCGCCGCCGCGACTCAGCTGATCGAGATTCAGAAGGCGTCCAATCAGATCGAGCTCAGCCTGTCCGGCGACCAGGCTGCCAGCCTGAAGAGCAATAGCGCGCTGACCGTGACGAGCTTCACCTCGCCCAACATCACGTTCGCGTTCTGCAATATCAAGATCACACCAGCCTGTGCCAACCAACACTTCGTCAACGCCATCCGTTACGGCATCGACTACCAGGCCCTGGTAAGCGTGGCCGGGGCGGGATCGGCCCAGGCGCCCGGCGTCGTGCCCACCCAGTTCCTCGGTGCCCTCACACAGGCGCAGGCGATCCAGCGGGACGTGACCAAGGCCAAGAGCGAGCTCCAGGCATCGGGTATCGCCAATCCAACCATCCAGCTCGATTACACGATCAGTAGCACCGGCCTCAACGACTCGCTGGCGGCCAAGATCAAGGCCAACCTGGCGGACGTTGGCATCACCGTCAACCTCAACGGCCAACCCAGCTCGATCGCGACGCCAAACTACCGCGGTGCCAAATACCACCTGGGCCTCGCCGGCTGGGCACCCGACTACCCGGACCCCAACGACTACCTGGCGTTCCTGCCCGGCCAGCTGGTCGGCTTGCGAGCCGGCTGGCCCACCGGCGCCGCTCCGGATATCGAGGCTCTCGGCGCCAGGGCGGGCTCAACACCCGACAATGCCACGCGTGGCCCGCTCTTTCAGCAGCTGCAGACTCTGCTCAACCAGGAGAGCCCGATGCTGCCACTCATTCAGCCCGGGCAGTCCGTGGTAGGGACGAAAAACCTCACAAATGTCATTTACAGCCCAGTCTGGTACCTCGACCTCGCCTCGATCGGCACCTAATTCTCTGGGAGCGGCGCTCGCGAGGCGCCGCTCCCAACATCCCCTTCTCTTCTTCATCGGCCGACGCCTCGTCTCATTGGTATTTCTGTGCCTAGCGGTCAGCGTGATGGCGTTCGTCCTCACCCACCTCGTGCCAGGTGACCCAGCCGTTGCGAACCTCGGTGACCGGGCCTCTGCCGACCCTGTGGCGGTGCGCATCTATCGAGAGCACTTCGGGCTCGACAAGCCCCTTCCGGTCCAGTACTTCGTGTATCTGGGGAACCTACTTCACGGCGACTTGGGTGAGTCCGAGCAGAGCCAGCGGCCGGTCAACACCGACCTCGCCGAGTACATCCCGGCAACCGCAGAGCTCGCCATCACCTCGATTGTGCTCGCCTGCCTTCTCGGCATCACGCTGGGAGTCATCGCCGCGCTGAATCGCAACCGGCTCTCCGACCAGATCATCCGGGTGGTGTCCCTGGGAGGGATGTCCACGCCGCAGTTCTGGCTCGCCCTGGTGGCGCTCTACGTCTTCTTTTACAAGCTGAGCTGGGTTCCCGGCAGCGGTCGCCTTGATGCTATCGTGCTGCCGCCACCCCATCTGACCGGGCTGTTCACCATCGACTCGCTGGCGGCCGGCCAGTTCGATGTTTTCGCAAACAGCATTCAGCACCTGATCTTGCCGGCGTGCGTCCTGGCCGCCTTCAATATGGGGCTCTTTACCCGCTTCACCCGCTCGGCGGTGCTCGAGGTGCTGGAGAACGACTACGTGCGAACCGCGCGCGCCAAAGGGCTTCCCGAGTTGACGGTCGTGTTCCGGCACATACTGCGAGCCGCCTCGCCGCCAATACTGACCGTGGTCGGACTTGCCTTCGGCAACGTTATGACTGGCACCGTCCTTGTCGAGAACATCTTCTCCTGGCCGGGAATCGGCCAGTACTCGTACAGGAGCGCGACCGCTCTCGACCTGCCGGCGATCGTCGGCGTGATGCTTTTCGTGGCGATCGTTTACATCCTGGTCAACATGGTCGTCGACATCCTCTACGGCGTCATCGATCCGAGGGTGCAGCTCGCGTGAGCGTCGGCGCCGCCGTCAGCAATCCGCTCGCCTCGGCCTGGCGCCTGATTCCGGGCGCATGGAGGCAGCCCCTGACCGTCGTCGGGGGCGTCCTCGCAGTTTCCTGGCTCTTGATCGCCCTTTTGGCGCCTTTGATATCTCCATATGACCCCCTCGCGCAGGGCGCCGCCCTATACCAGGCGCCGTCGGCCGCGCACCTCATGGGCACAGACGAGCTGGGCCGAGATGTCTTCTCTCGAGTGCTTTGGGGCGCCCGGATCTCGATCCCGCTGGCCATGTTGCTGGTCGCGCTGGCGTTCACGATCGGGGGTACCCTCGGCGGCCTCGCCGGCTACCTCGGCGGTTGGGTGGACGAACTGGTGATGCGGGCAGCAGACTTCGTTTTCGCGGTGCCGACCATCCTGCTGGCGATGGCCGTCGTGGCGGCCCTGGGCCCCGGCTTGTTCCATGCTGTGCTTGCGGTGGTGCTCGTATCCTGGCCCGGCCACGCGCGGGTGGTCAGGGGACTGGTTAGGACGACCATGGAGTCGGAGTACGTCGCCGTCGGGCGCCTGCTCGGGTCGCCCACCCACCGCGCGCTCACAGTCGACGTTCTCCCGAACATTGCCGGCCCGGTCATCGTCCTGGCCGCCCTCGAGATTGGCAACGCAATCCTCCTCCTCAGCGCGCTGTCCTTCCTGGGTCTAGGCGCACGCCCACCCGCAGCCGAATGGGGATCGATGGTCTCCACCGGAGCCGAACACTTCGAGGCATGGTGGATGGGTGACTTCCCTGGGCTTGCCATAGTCAGCGTTGTGCTGGCCTTCAACTTGCTTGGCGACAGCCTTCGCGACGCGTTCGACCCGAAGGCGATCATCAAAGCGCGCGGCGCATGAAGACGCTGCTCAGCGTCCGTGACCTGCGCGTCTGGCTTGATACAGCTCGCGGCCCGCTTTCCATCGTCGACGGCGTCAGCTTCGACATCTCCGCCGGCCAGGTTTTCGGGCTGGCCGGCGAGAGCGGAAGCGGCAAGACCATCACGGCGCTGGCGCTGCTCGGGTTGCTGCCGGCGGGAGCGCGCACCGGCGGCTCGGCAATCCTGGACGGCCGCGACCTGATGACCATGCGGACCGCCCAGCGGCGCCGTACTCGCGGTCGCGAGGTCGCGATGGTATTTCAAGATCCGATGTCCTCGCTTCACCCGATGCTGACGATTGAACGCCAGCTGACCGAGCACCTCCGCTACCAGCTGGGCATGAGCCGCAAGGAGGCTGATGAGCGCGCCGTCGAGTTGCTGACCGAGGTGCGTATCCCAAATCCCGAAGCGGCTCTGCGCGGTCACCCTCACCAGTTCAGCGGCGGTATGCGGCAGCGGATCCAGATCGCGATCGCCCTTGCCTGCGAACCGCGCCTGCTGGTTGCCGACGAGCCGACGACCGCTCTCGACGTGACCGTCCAGGCGGGCATCCTGCGCCTGCTTCACCGACTCTGCCAGGAGAAGGACCTCGCCGTGATGCTGATAACCCACGACCTCGGGGTCCTCTCAGCGCTGGCCGACACGGTCACGGTCATGTATGCGGGCCGGGTCGTCGAGTCCGGTCCCACCGCCCAGGTGATGGGACGTTCGCGGCACCCTTACACCAGGGGACTGGTCGATTCGTTGCCCCACCCAGAGGCAGCCGACCGGGCCCTCGTGCCGATCGCCGGCGAACCTGCCGGGCCCGAGTCGCGGCCCGCTGGGTGCGCCTTCCACCCCCGCTGCCGCTACATGGAACCGCCCTGCGCAACCGCCGTCCCGCCACTCATCCGAATCGACGATGGGCGCGAAATGGCGTGCCCCGTGGACCCGCTGGTCGCGAGCCTGGCGCGATGAGCCTGCTCGAGCTGCGTGACGTAGAGGTGGTGTATCAGCGCCGGGACGGCACCCTCGTGCCCGCCGTTGCCGGCGCCAGCCTGGACGTCAACGCCGGCGAGATCGTCGGCCTGGTCGGTGAAACGGGCTGTGGCAAATCCTCGCTCGCCAAGGCGGCCGTGGGCCTGGTCCCGGTGGCGAGCGGGAGCATCACGTTCGAGGGCCGACCGGTCCACGTCCTTGGCCGCCGCGCCCGACCGGTGAGCGAACGCCGGCTGCAGCTCGTCTTCCAGAACCCTTATGAGTCGATCAATCCGCGCCGGACTGTCGGTGCCCAGGTCGCGGACGCGTTCGCGATCGGCCGCACGCAGGCGCGGTCGAGCTGGCGTCCGCGGGTGGAGGATCTGCTCCGCCAGGTGGGTCTCCCGGCGACCATGGCTCGACGTTTTCCCCACCAGCTGAGCGGCGGACAGCGGCAAAGGATCGCGATCGCACGAGCGCTCGCCGCCGATCCGGCGATGATCGTTCTCGATGAACCGCTATCTGCACTCGACGCGTCGGTCCAGGCACAGGTGGCGAACCTTCTGGTCGAGCTGGCGCGGAACCTCCACGTCGGTATGCTGCTGATCTCGCACGACCTCGCCATCGTCCGCCACGTGGCCCACCGCACGGCAGTGATGTACCTCGGCGTAATTGTCGAGACCGCACCGACCGCGGATCTCTGGACGGCGCCCATGCATCCTTACACGCAGGCCCTGATCGACTCCATCCCGCACGCGGACGGCGCCGGCCATCTGCCGGTGGCGCTCCCTGGCGAAATCCCCGACCCCGCGCGGCCGCCATCGGGCTGTCGCTTCCATCCTCGATGCCCACGCGTGATGGATCGGTGCCTTTCCGAGGTCCCCGAGCTGGTCGCAAAGGATGGCGGCCGCCGGGTCGCCTGCTGGCTGCACGAGGCGCCGGGCGGCGCCCGCCGAGCTGCTGACGGCCCGAGTGTGGCGCCGTGAATCCCCGGTTCGAGCCAGCGGGATCCGGCCGACTGGCGAAATCCGCGTACCGGCAAGTGCGCAGGGAGATACTCCGGCAGCGACTGGAGGCGGGCACGGTTCTCAACGAAGGGGCGATCGCCAAATCGCTGGGGATGTCGAAGACTCCAGTCCGGCATGCGCTCTACGCCCTCCGCCAGGAGGGGCTGCTCGAGGCCGGCCCTCGCCGCCAGCTGGTCGTGCGCAACCTTTCGCCTGTACAGCGGGCTGAATTGGTCGCGGTCCGCGAGGCCCTCGAGCGGGTCGCGGTGAGCCATGCCTGCCAGCACATGAACGATGACGATTTCGACCACCTGCGGACGCTCCTCCGACGCCAGCGCCGGTTTGCTGAGGCCGGCGAACATGACGACTTCGTTGACTGTGACGAGGAAATGCACATCGCGATCTCGGAGCGATCGGGGCTCCAGCTCGTACCCCAGTTCCTGAACGAGCTGCGTGGGTTCGTCCGCCTGATGCAGATGAGGGCGCGGCGCGATCCGGGTCACCTATTCCAGGTCCTCGAAGAGCATGTGCAGCTCGTCGACGCGATCGAGCAGCGAGACGTGGAGGGAGCTCTAGCGGCGCTCGCACATCACCTCCATACGACTGAGTACATAATCGCCGACTAGGATTCGGTGACGTCGACCGCACGCACTGGGGGTGGCCAATGGCTCGTCGATTCCGCTTCGGCATCTGCACCGACCAGAACATGACCTGGGAGAAGACCGTCGAGCGCTGGCAGCTGTTCGAGCGGCTTGGCTTCGAGAGCGCCTGGCTCTGCGATCACCTTATTCAGCCCAGCCGCCCGCTGGGACCCTACTTCGAAGCGTGGTCGTTGCTTGGCGGCCTTGCGGCGCGGACTGACACGATCCGGATCGGGGTGCTGGTGACGTCCAACACTTTCCGTCAACCCTCTGTCCTCGCCAAGATGGCAGTCACCGTCGACCACATCTCCAACGGCCGGTTGGAGGTTGGGCTCGGAGCCGGATGGTACGAATCGGAGCACGAGATGTTCGGAATCCCCTTTCCGGAGACCAGAGAGCTGGTCGCGCGTTTCCGCGAGGCGGTCCAGGTGATTGACCTTCTCATGCGGGAGGACACCAGCTCCTTTGCTGGCTCGTACTACCAGCTGAAGAACGCCCAATCGCGCCCGCCCAGCATCCAGACGCCGCGCCCGCCGCTCGTGTTAGGGGCGTTCGGGCCGAGGATGCTCAAGATCGTCGCCACGTACGCGGACACCTGGAATGCGTTCGGAACCCCAAAGGAGATGCGCGAGCGCAATCAGATGCTCGATGACTACTGTCGCGAGATCGGGCGCGACCCGGACACGCTGGACCGCTCGCTTTATTACTGGGTGCCCACGACGGACGCCGACCCCTGGGCCTCGAAGCAGGCCTTCTACGAGGTGATCAACCCTTACATCGAGGCGGGCGTCAACCAGTTCATTCTCGACCAGCCTCGCGACGACCAGCTCAACATGCTGGAGTGGGTGGCCGCCGAGGTGCTGCCGCAGTTCGCGCGCGAGGTGCCCCATACCGTCGAGACGGTAGCGGCTGGACAGATCGACACTTCGGCCTGGAAGAGGCCCCAGGACCACCTGTAAGCCGCCGGCTGCGCTGACGCAGGCCGTCAGCCCTGCAGTGTCTTTCTCGCCGCCGTCAGCACCCGCTCCAGCGACGGTAGGTAATAGTCCTCGAGGGAGGCGGCCGGGTAGGGCACGTCGAATGCCGCCACCCGTGCGACGGGTGCGTCCAGGTCGTAGAAGACCTGTTCCATCAGGGTCGCGACGACCTCCGCCCCGAAGCCGGCGGAGAGAGGGGCCTCGTGCACGACCACACAGCGGCCGGTCCTTGCCACTTCGTTGCAGAGCCCGTCCACGTCGAGCGGGACAAGGGTGCGCAGATCCACCACCGAAGCCGAGACGCCTTCCTCCGCCAACTGATCCGCCGCTCGGAGGCAAAGCTCGACGGCGGCGCTCCAGGCGACCAGCGTGATGTGCTCTCCCTCGCGGACCAATGCCGCCTTTCCAAACGGAACGGTGTATGGGCCGTCTGGCACCTCGGACCGTCCGACGCGGTAGAGCCGGTCTGGCTCGCAGAAGAGGACCGGATCGGGGTCGCGAATCGCCTCCAGGAGCAAGCCCTTCGCGTCATACGGGTTGGACGGCATGACGATCTTGATTCCCGGTGTCTGGACAAAATGGGCCTCAACAGCATCCGAATGGAACTCGGGGCTGCGGATTCCTCCTCCGAAGGGGGCACGGATCGTGACCTGGCAGTGGTACCGGCCGCGCGAGCGCTGGCGGTACTTTGCGAGCTGAGGCCCGATCTGGTGGAATCCCTGAGCGCTGAAGCCGAGAAACTGGATTTCGGCCACCGGGACCATGCCCGCCAGGGCGAGTCCCAGCGACGCGCCGATGATGCTTGCCTCGGCGAGGGGAGTATCGACGACACGCGCGCCGCCGAAGCGCTCCACCAGCCCGCTCGTCGTCCGAAAGACTCCGCCCAGCTTGCCCACATCCAGCCCGAGCACCATGACCCGAGGGTCGCGCTCCATCTCCTCCGCGAGGCCGTTGTTGATCGCCTCGACGATGTTGCGCTGCGGCATGTCAGTCCGGCCGCCCAGCAAGCAGCTCGGCGCGCTGCTGAAGAACGCGCTGCGGCGAGTGCTCATAGATGTTCTCGAAGAGGTCCTCGGGACCGGGGACCGGGGCGGCGATAGCCGCCTGGAGGGCCGCCTCGATCTCGTCGGCGAGCTCCTCGGTCATTTTGGCCTCGCGGCTCTGATCCCACAGGCCTAACCCAGCCAGGTACTTCTGCACCCGCTCGATCGGGTCCCGCCGGCGTGCTTCGTCGTACTCGTCCGCATTCTGGTAACGCGACGGGTTGTCGGTGGTGTTATGGAAGCCCATCCGGTAGGTCACTGCTTCGATGAGGGTCGGGCCGTCGCCCGCTCTAGCCCGCTCTACCGCGGCGACCACAACGTCGTAGACGGCCATCACATCGTTGCCGTCGACTTCGATGCCCTCGAAGCCGTATCCGGCCGCCCGAAGCGCGAAGCTCGGTGTCGCTGACTGGACCCGACGCGAAGTCGAAATCGCCCACTGATTGTTCTGCAGAAAGAAGACCACCGGAGCCTTCGTCACGCCGGCCAGGTTGAGGGCTTCGTGGAAGTCGCCTTCGGACGAGCCCCCTTCGCCGATATATGTGAGCACCACAGCATCCTCACCGCGGAGGCGCAGCCCCCACGCAAGGCCCGTCGCGTGCGGCAGCTGAGCCGCGATGGAGACTTGGCTCGGCAACACTTTGACTCCGTCCGGGATCCGGGCTGGTGCGATCTTGCCGAGGTATTGGGCCGAGATCACCTCCAGAGGTAGACCGTGGTGGACGGTCGCCATCAGCTCGCGGTACTGAGGAACCATCCAATCCCGAGCAGGATCCACCGCCATGGCGGAGCCGACGATCGAAGCCTCCTGACCAGTTCCGGGGGAGTAGACCCCGAACTGGCCCTGCCGTTGAAGGGCGATCACGCGCTTGTCGTACTGGCGGGATTTCATCATCCACCTCAGCGCCTCGATCAGGAACTCGTCGTCCATAAGGGACTGCACACCGGCCACGCGGGTCCCTTCCGGAGTCAGCACTGAGTGGGGCTTCTGCACGGCGCTATTCTTGCTCACCCTACCGACGCCTACGATGCAGTCACAAAGACGAGGAGCTGATTTGGCGAGCAACACCGCAGCGGTAGCGCTTAGCGCTGATCGCATCAAAGCCCTGATCTCGCGCGAGGAGGATGCCTTCCGCGCCGGCAGGCGGCGCTCCGACGAAGAGTGGCGCGAGGCGCTCCAGGTTGAACCGCGCGGCGTGCCGTCATCCCACCAGGACGCGGCGCCGCAGCCGATATTCGTCGAGCGCGGCCAGGGCAGCCGGATCTGGGACGTCGATGGCAACGAATACGTGGACTTCCACAACGGGTTCGGGGTCATGGTCGTCGGCCACGCCCACCCGCTGATCGTGAAAGCGGTCAGCGAGCAGATCGCCAGAGGCTCCCATTTCGCGCAGCCAGGGCACGATGTGGCCGTGGTGGCGCGCAACCTGGCGCGGCGCTTCGGGCAGCCTCAGTGGCGGTTCAGCAACAGCGGGACTGAGTCAACCAACGACGCCGTCCGCCTCGCGCGCGCCTTCACCGGCCGGGAGCGCCTGCTCAAGATCGAAGCTTCCTATCACGGCCACCACGACTCTCTGATGGTCTCGGTCAAGCCGAGCCCCGAACTGATGGGGCCTGCCGAGGCCCCAGCTTCAGTGCCGCAGAGCGAAGGCATCCCGCGCGCCCTCGTCGAGCTGGTAACGATCGTCCCCTTCAACGACCTGAGAGCGCTCGAGGGGGCGTTCAGCCGCCACCCGGACGATGTCGCGGCACTGATCGTTGAGCCGGCAATGATGAACGTCGGCATCGCTCTGCCCGACACCGGGTACCTCGAGGCGGCGAAGGAAATCGTCCATCGCCACGGTGCGCTACTCATCTTCGATGAGGTCAAAACCGGCGTCACCATCGCTCCGGGCGGTGCCAGCGAGCGATTTGGCGTTACGCCGGACATCGTCGCCCTGGCCAAGGCGATCGGCGGAGGCTTGCCATGCGGCGCCATCGGCGGCCGCGAGGATGTGATGGCGCTGATCGATCAGAAGCGGGTCAGCCAGATGGGAACCTTCAACGGCAACCCGCTGAGTATCGCGGCCGCCAGGGTCACACTGGAGGAGATACTGTCGCCGGGCGCGTATGCCCATTTCGACGCCCTGGCCGAGGTTCTCCAGGGCGGCCTTGAGACGGTGATCGCAGAGCACCGCCTGCCCTTCCATGTGACGACCATGGCGGCTCGAGGGGGCATCGGGTACCGGACGGAACGGGTTCGCAACTACCGCGACTACCTTGAGATGGACAAACCCGCCGCCTACCTTGCCTGGCTTTACCAGTGCAACCGCGGCGTGCTGATGGCACCTGGCGCCGAAGAGAACTGGACTCTATCGGTCCAGCACAGCGAGGCGGACGTCCAGCGCTACGTCGACAACTTTGCCGAGATGGCGCGCGACCTACGGGCCTGAACTTGACAGTGGCCGGCGGAGCGGCTGCAGTCGTGAGCAAGGGTCTTCCCGTCGGTTCAGGAGGCCCGAAACTGCTGAAGTACCCATCCCTTGTCGAGATCGGACACTTGATGGAACTCAACCTCTACCTTCTTGAACCTCCATTCGCCGTTCTCCTTGACGAAGGTGTCGTTGTAGATGGCGCTCATCACAACCGCATCTCGGGGGGTCGGCGTTTCGACCTGATCGGGGCCCACCATCGTCGCCAACTCGATCAGGTACCAGCTGCCGGTGGCCGACTGGCCGTCGGCACTCACGTTGACCACCGGACAGATCATGAAATGGAGAGCCCAGACGATTTCTTTGCTGATGTTGGATTGGAAAGCATGGATGGCGTCGCGGCCCACATAGGTGCCGAATGCGTTGCTTTCCCAGGTCGAGTCCTTCACGAAGAGGCTGGCCATTCCGTCGGCGTCGTATCCGTGGTCGCAGTAGTACGCATAGCGTGCCTTGAGATTCTTGATCGCCTCGATATCCTCGAGCCTTGCGATCCTTGACTCAAGGTCTTCTCCAGTTCGCCTACCTGCAAATTCACCCATCACGACTCCTTAACTTCGTAGCGGACGGTTCCCGGAGCAGGTTAACCAGGTACGCGGTTGCACTGTCACTGTCGTCGCGGCGTGATGTCCCGACCCGGGCGCCCTGCTTCGGCGTGCTTGACCCTCACCCGTCGGTTGCCTACGATCCATCCGAGTGGCATCAATCCCGAGCCCCATCGACGCTAGAGCGGCCCTTGTCGCTCGGGCCAAAGAGGATGGCATCTCCGAGGTGTGGGTCATCTACCACGACCTGAGCGGCCGCGCCCATGTGAGGAGCGTTCCCCACCAGCGCCTGGATCGGGTCCTCACGGGTGGGGTGTCGTTCGCGCGGGCGAACATCGATTTCAACGTTCTCGATCACCAGGTGCCCGACTTTGCTTTCGGTGCCGAGACGGGCGACTTCCTGGCGGTCCCCGACCCCGCTACATACGCGCGGGTGGCCCACCATCCGGGTGCGGCGCGCACCTACTCGTTCCTGTACGACGCCGACGGCCAGCCCTGGGCCGGCTGTGCCCGGGCCGCCCTCTCTGCGGTTGACGCGCGTTACGCGAGTCGCGGCCTGGCGTTGCGGGTGGCCTTCGAACCCGAGTGTTACCTGCTGGCCACGACCGATGAAAGCTACAAGCCTGCCGCGCGAGCGAAGATGTTCTCACTCAACGCGCTCGAGAGCCAGCGCCAGCTGATGTCGCTGGTGATGACCTCCCTGGCAGAGATGGGCGTCGAATTGGAGCAGGTGGCTCCGGAATTTGGACCAGGACAGTTCGAGATCAACATCGCGCATCAGCCGCCGCTCCGGGCCGCCGATGACTTGATGACAGTGAAGGAAGAGTTACGGGCACTCGCGCGCGCGGCCGGTTTCATCGCGACCTTCATGCCCAAGCCCTTCGCCGACATGCCCGGCTCAGGCCTCCATGTTCACCTGGGAGTGTTGTCATCGGGCGGGCTCAACGCCATTCAGGGCGATGGGCCGGTGGGTCTGAGCCCTCTTGGCACCTCTTTCGTCGCCGGCCTTCTCAAGCACGCTCGTGGTTTGAGCGGTCTCGCGGCGCCAACTGTGAACTCCTACAAGCGGCTCCTTCCCGGGTCGTGGGCACCGAGCCACATCTGCTACGGCGGGAGCAACCGAGCCGTACTCGTTCGTGTGCCTGATTCGGGCAGCAAGCATGTTGAATTCCGAGCCGGCGACGGCACCGGAAACCCCTATCTCACGCTCATCGGTCTTCTCGCCGCCGGCCTGGACGGCATCGAGCAAAGCCTTCCCCTCGGCGAACCGACCACGGACGACATCGGTCGCGTCAGCGAGGCCGACGCGTCCGCTCGCGGACTTGAGCTGCTGCCGCGCTCGGCCCCAGAGGCGCTCGACGCCCTCGAGGCAGATGCGGTCCTCATGGATGCGCTGGGGCCGGTCATCGGCCCCGGCTTCCTGCGAATCCGGCGATCAGAGGCCGCCGCGTACGCACTCGAGGTTGGCGACTGGGAGCGCGCCACCTACCTGGAGTGGTCCTGAGCCGGCGATGCTTGAACTGAACGACCTGCCGTTGATCGATCAGCACGTTCACATATTCAAGCCGGAGTCGAATCAGCCCACCTTCGATCCCTTGGCCACCTTCTCGCTAGGTGGGGACTGGATCGACTTCCTAGATTCGGGCGGCCATACGCCAACGGACCACGAGAGGCGGCAGCTAACCATCAACCAGCAGCAGACGATGATCTACCACGAGGCGATGCACGCCCTCGCCCGGTACCTAGGCTGCGAAGCGAACCGGGAAGCGATCATCGCGACCCGCGCCGCGCAGGTTGCCGACTACCAAGCGTATGTCCGCAGCATGTACCGCGACATTAATCTCGAGTCCAACATTGTCGACCTCGGCAACCCCAAGATCGTCAACCTCGAGGAATTCGAGGCACTCACCGGAGTGCCCGCTTATGGGCTCTTCCGGATCGAACCCCTGATCGGAGAGCTGTGGGACCAGCACGACAGCCTGGCGGACCTCGAGAAAGCCTTCGACGAGCGGATCAGGACTGTCGCGTCCGACCCGAAGATCATCTCGCTCAAAACGGTCATCGCCTACCGGACCGGTTTGGACCTTCAGCCGCTCACGGCCCAGGAGGTCTCGAAGTCAGTAGACAGACTCAAGCGCAGCCCTGATTCGGTCGGGTTGTTCGCGAGGATCCATGTGCCTCGCTCGACTCGGGACGACGTCAAGCGGGTGCGGGACTACATCCTGTGGAGGGCGCTCGAGCTGAGCATCGAGTTGAATTTGCCTTTTCAGATCCACTCCGGGATGGGCGACCAGGACCTCGACATCAAGACCGCGCGGCCGGGGCTGCTGGCGGCGGTCTTTCGTGACGAGAGGCTTCGACACGCGAAGATCATCCTTCTCCATGGCGCCTACCCCTTCTACGAGGAGGGGGCATATCTGGCCACCATCTTTCCAAACGTGTACCTCGACTTATCCGAATTCAACCCAATGATCGGGCCCGGTGTGAGCCGGGTGATCAGTACCATCCTCGAGCAGGCGCCCTTCACCAAGGTCGTCTATTCGTCGGACGCCTTCGGTTCGCCCGAGCTCCAGTGGATCGCGGGAAAGAAGGGCCGCATGGCCCTCAGTTCGTGCCTTGGCGCCGCCGTCGACGCGGGCAATCTGTCGAAAGATGCAGCGCGAACCGCCGCCCGCCTGATCCTCGCCGACAACGCACGGTTGATCTACGGCATCTGAATTGGACGACCGACTCCGTTAGGAACGAACGCTGCACGAGCCCCCCTCTTGATTATGTAGACTAATTAGTATGACTAACCAGTTGACGTCTGGTATCAGCAGTGCGGCCGAGGTCGCAGGCAACCTCCGGGTCGCTCTGATGCGGACGGTGCGGCGCCTGAAGCGCGAAACCGATGGGGAGCATTCGGTGTCGGTCATTTCCGCTCTGGCATCGGTCAACTCTCGCGGGCCCCTTACGCTGGGTGAGCTGGCGGAGGCGGAAGGGGTATCGAGACCAAGCATGACGGTCCTCGCCGCCAGCCTTCTCGAGCGGAACCTCGTGGCCAGGGAGCTGGACTCAAGCGACGGCAGATTGGTGCGGGTTCGTATCACGCAGCTGGGCAAGCGAGTGCTTGAGCGCAGCCGGACCCGGCGTAATGCTTACCTCACGAAGCGTCTCGGGTCGCTCAGCATTGAGGAGCTGCAAACGCTGGATCAAGCGGCGACGATACTGCTTCGCCTTGTAAAGGAAGGTTCGTGACCTCAGTCACAGCCGGCTTCAGCCGGACGTTCGCATCGCTGCGCAACAGGAATTTCCGGATCTTCTTCACGGCTCAGATCGTCTCCGTGACCGGCACCTGGATGCAGTCAATTGCACAGATGTGGCTGGTACTGCACCTTACCGGAAGCGGTATCGCCCTCGGCATCACCGCTGCCCTTCAGTTCACGCCGATTCTCCTGTTCGGCACTTGGGGCGGCCTCCTCGCGGACCGGCTCGACAAGCGGAAGCTCCTGATGGTGACCCAGAGCGCGGCCGGCATTGTCGCGCTGGTGCTGGCCGGGCTCACTCTTGGCGGGGTCGTCCAGCTGTGGATGGTCTATGTGCTCGCGTTCTCATTGGGAATCGTCAACGTCTTTGACAACCCTGCGCGCCAGAGCTTCGTGACTGAGATGGTCGGCAAGGAGCAGATCACCAACGCCGTCGGCCTCAACAGCGCCGTGTTCACCTTGGCCCGCGTGATCGGCCCTGCAGTCGCCGGCGTCCTCATCGCGGTCGTGGGTACGGGATGGTGCTTCCTCTACAACGGCCTGTCGTACTTCCCGGTGGTGTTTGCCCTCCTTCTGATGCGTCCCTCGGAGCTCCATCGAGGCCTGCCGGCTCTCCGCGCCCGAGGCCAGATCAGAGCTGGGATTCGCTATGCCTGGAACCGCCCGGAACTCCGATTTCCGCTGCTTCTGATGCTGGTCGTGGGAACGCTTGCGTTCAATTTCTCGGTGCTGATGCCGCTCATGGCCAGGTTTGTTTTCAACTCAGGCGCCAGCACCTTCGGGCTTCTGATGTCCTTCATGGGTGCAGGCGCATTCGTCGGTGCGCTTGTATCAGCCAATCGGGCGCGCCCTACCCACCGACTGCTCGCGCTCGCCGGCGTCGCCTTCGGCGGATTGCTGATCGGCGCAGCGCTGGCACCGACTTTGCCGATCGAGCTTCTCGTTCTTTTACCGATGGGGGCGGCGATGATCACATTCCAGGCCACCGCCAACTCTCTGCTGCAGCTCAACTCTGACCCGGCCTTCAGGGGGCGAGTCATGGCTCTGTATGTGATGGTATTTCTGGGAACCACGCCCATCGGGGGTCCAATCGTCGGTTGGGTCGCCCAGCAATTTGGGGCACGAGTTGGCTTGGGACTCGGGGGCTTGGCCACAATCATCGGGTCGGCTGCCCTCCTATGGGGCCTTGGCCACTGGCACGTTGGCCAACTCAACCGCGTCACCGGCCCCTCGCCGATGGAAGCTTGACCGTCAGCTGACTGCGCCGCTCCGGGAGCGCTACTTTCTGGGCGCGGCTGCCGCCTTCTTCAAAATCACCACGGATCGAGTTGAGGTCGTTATCCGCTCCAACACCTCTGCGGGATCCGTCTCCGGCTGAAGGCGGGCGGTGTCGAGGACCAGCAGCCATGCCGACCCAAATGCGGCCGGAATCGTCCAGTCGACAGGTTCGGCCTGCGCATTGAACAGCAGAACGAATGAATCATCGATGATCGCCCGGCCGCGATCATCGTGCGTTTGAATCGCTCTACCGTTCAGAAAAACGCCAAGCGAGCGGGCGTGACCTGCCGTCCAGTCCTCGTCGGTCATCGATTGGCCGTCGGGCTGGAACCAACCGATATCCACAGTGCCGCGGATCGGCCGGCCCTGGAACCACCGGCGGCGACGAAAGACAGGATGTTCGCGGCGGAAGGCAATGAACCAGCGGGTGAATTCGAGGAGGGGCCTGTCGACCGCGGACCAGTTCACCCATGAGACCTTGTTGTCCTGGCACCAAGCGTTGTTATTGCCCCCCTGACTCCTGCCCAGCTCGTCGCCCGCGAGCAACATCGGCACACCCTGGGCAAGGAAGAGGGTCGCCAGGAAATTTCGCTGCTGGTGAGATCGGTAGGCCAGCACGGTCTGGTCATTCGTCTTGCCTTCTGCGCCGCAATTCCACGATCGGTTGTGCGAT
>Ga0207929_1000022_pt1 | contig 84660 bp, 65 predicted proteins | sample NGESurdeep072012_FD_184466 | JGI IMG/M metagenome (GOLD analysis project Ga0207929, IMG submission 184466) | Arctic peat soil microbial communities from Barrow, Alaska - NGEE Surface sample 53-1 deep-072012 (SPAdes) | ecosystem: Environmental > Terrestrial > Soil > Wetlands > Peat ... | reverse complement strand
GTCGCCGGCTACCAGTCGGGCGCCGACTTCGTCTTCGACGTCACCGGTGCCGCCAATCTGGGCAGCCTCGGCACGAGCGCCTTTGTCTGACAGCCGAGAGATCGACCGCAATGGTGTTGGAGTTCTTCATGACCGCATCGCCTGATACAACCGGCCCCGGCCATGCCGACCCGCACGCCGCCCAGGCCCGCGCCTCCTGGCAGCGTCCAACCTTGCGAAAACTCCCGGCGGCAGAAGCTGAGGTCGGACTCGATAATTTCTCGGACGGTGAATTTACCGAGTCCTAGTCCATGATCGCTCCATCTCGAAGATTGCGGGCACAGTTTGAGGCTGACAGCGACCGGCACCATTCCGTTTCCCATCCGAGCCGGCCGTTCGTGCACGGATATCAGGCCGCTAGACGCTTCGCCCAGTCGGAAACGACCTTTGCGAACCGTTCCGGATCGGAGGCGTGCATCGCATGGGCCGCGTCTGGCAGGGAGGCGTATTCGAGCGGCGCCGCGACCAGCTCACGGACCTTCGCGGCCTGAAGATCGGAAAGGGCGCCGAAGAGATTTCCGGTTTCCGCAAACACGTGCCGTGCATGATGGGTGAGCAGCACCGGCACTTTCACCTGCGCCAGCAACGTTTCGTGCGGAAGGTTCTTCGCGACGGTGCCTTCCCAGAAGGCGCGGCCCCATTCCGGATCGTATTCCTTCATGTTCTGCGGCGGCTGCGGCGGGAACGGAATCATGCGCAGGAACGCGTAGGGATCGACCGCCGCCGCCTTGCGCATGCCCTCCCAGTCGCCCACCCGCCACTGATCCCCCAGATAGATGGAATTGAGCCGGAACAGCGGGCCGATCGACTGCTTGATCGATGGGCCGATGAGGGGCGTGGTCTCCGACGAAAAGAAGGGCGGATCCTCGTAGACGGCGCCGCGAAGCTGGCCCGGCATGGCGAACGCGGAAAGCCAGGCGGACAGCAATCCGCCCGACGAACAGCCGCTCGTCACCACCGGCCGCCCGATCGCCGTGACGATGAAACGCACCAGGTCGTTGCCCATATTGTCAAGCGTGTATCGGCCGGGCGTCCAGCTGCTGCGGCCCTGGCCACGCAGGTCGACCGCGAAGACGTGAAAATCCTTCTCCAGAAGGGCCATCGCCTTCTCATAGCCCCACCACGACTCCGTCTGGCCCGGAATGAGGAGCAGCGGCGGGTTGGCGGGCGATCCGGCTTGCGCATAATTCATGACCACTTCACCCAGATCGACCGTGCGCTCCTCATAGGCGTGCGCGACGAAGGTCCGGGGATCGCGGAAGGGCTCGGTCGCGGACGCCTCACTCTGCGCGCCATGGGCTTGGCCGGATACCGATTCTGCCACGCGTTCCTCCCCGATCGATCCCGCAGTCTATCGCGGTCTCATATCTGCCGCAGCAGGTTTTCCACGCCGCCGCTTTTGAACGCGTTCAGCCAGCCGTGGAGCGCTCCCATAAGCCGCGTGTCGCGCGCGAGATCGCCGAACAAGGATCGGGCCGATAGAAGCGTCGCGGGATCGCCGCCGCTTTCCAGCGCATGGCGCTGCAACTCGGCATTCGCGTTGGCACCGGAGATGTTCTCGCCCCGCTGCGCCTCATCCCGCACACGTTGGCACCAGGCCGCCAGGCCCAACGCCAGAAGCGAAATCGGCGCGTGGGCGGCAAGTGCATCGCGCAAGGGGTCGAGCAAGAGATTGATCGGCGCGTCGGTGTTGATGCGCCGCACGGTGTCGCGGATGGCCGGGTTCGCGAACCGCGCGATGAGCGCCCTCTTGTAGTGTGCAAGATCGATCCCGGGAACGGGCGCGAGAAGCGGTCCGACCTCCTCGTCCATCAGCCGCGCCATGTAGCGCCGGATCGATGCGTCGTTCATCGTCTGCTCGACGGTCTCATAGAAGCAAAGCGCGCCGAGTCCCGCAATCGCCAGGTGGCTCGCATTGAGCAGGCGAAGCTTCATCGCTTCATAAGGCGCAACATCGCGCACGAACTGCGCGCCCACAATCGACCAATCGGGCCGGCCCGCGGCGAAATCGTCCTCGATGACCCATTGGCGGAAGCGCTCGCTGAACAGCGCCGCCTCGTCGGCGATTCCGCACTTGAGCGAAAACGCTTCGATCTCTCCACGCGTCGGCACGGGCGTGATGCGATCGACCATCGAACTGGGAAATCGCGCGTTTGCTGCAATCCACGAAGCGAGCGTCACATCGGTCTGATCCGCCAGTGCCAGAACGGCATCGCGCAACACACGGCCGTTGTGCTGGATGTTGTCACAAGAGAGCGCGGTAAAGGCAGGCATCGCCAAATCGCGTCTTTGCCGGAGCGCTTCGACGACGACGCCCGGCATCGTTCGCGGCCTGCGTGGCTCGGCTATGTCATGGCGCACGGCCGGAGCATCGAGCGCGAGCTTTTTGGTTGCCGGATCGAGATGGTATCCCGCCTCCGATACCGTGACGCTGACGATCCTGATCTCAGACCGGGCGATCGCCTCGAGCAGGGCCTCTGTCGACACCGAGGCATCGATGATGCGCACGATGGAGCCAATCACGCTCCTGGTCTCGCCTTGCGCATCGTGTTCGACCAGCGTGTAGAGCCCATCTTGCCGTTCGAGCGCGCGCAGCAGGGAAGCATCGTTCGGCCGCAGGCCGCTGCCGACAATGCCCCAGTTCAGAGCCTCAGGATCGATCTCCATCAGATCGTGCGCATAGCGCGCGAAGTGGCTGCGGTGAAATCCCCCCAGCCCGATATGCACGATGCCCGGCTTGACGGAGCCAAGGTCGTAGCGCGGCGCTGCGACGTCGCCGGGAAGCGCCAGGGGTGCGTTGCGGGCCAACGAGATCATGCGCGCCTTTGTCTTCGTTCGCGAAAGCTGCGCTGTTCACGCAGGCCCTTCCCGCTGTCAATCACGCGGCGGCTCGATCGCGCGCGTTCGCCCGCTGCGCGGCCAGAGCAGCGCGCGCAGGACGGCCGCCGCCAGCCCGACGAGCAGGATCACGCCAAACGCCAGCCACAGGCCGAAGACGAGGAGAATGATGCAGGCGACGATGCCGAACGCCAGCAGCGCGCCGGCCAGCCGCGCCAGCCAGCCGGACTCGCGACCGATCCGGAGGTGGAATTGCACTTGCTTCATCGCCGCCCGGACTCAGGATTTCGCGTCAACGATACTATCGAATGCCGGTCCGCTGCCATGCTCGCCACGCCCGGTCTCCCTGCGGACGTCGAGCCAGACATGGGCCTCGCCGCCGGTCCATCGCGTGCGGCGGAACGCCATCGACGCCAGCGCCGGCGCCGATCTTCACGGATCTCCGTCAGCGATAGCGTTGCCAGTCGTGGATCCACTCGGAACCTCCGACGATCGTTCGGCGCAGCACCGCCATCGCCCCGCGCGCGATGCCGGCGGCATACACCGTCGTCACGCCGCTCACGACCGCAATCCCGAGATCGCCGAACGGGTTTATGCGCCAGCCGAAGGCGACTTCCGTTGCGGCGGTCCCGCCGGGTACCGGATAGCCGGCCGGCTTGACGGTCTCCGGCGGCGGCAGTTCCTTGCGCGGGCTTTCCTCGGCCCAGGCCGTCCCGGAATACACCAGGGCATGAACGCGCACATTGCCGGTGTCGGAAACGGCGGCGACTTCGACGCGCGTCGGCGAAAAGGCATGGGCGGCGATGCGTGTATGCGGCGAGACGAAATCGGTTGCGCCGCCGAGCGTGTTGACCGAGCCCCAGCCATTGGCGCCGGTATATTCCACATAGCGCAGCTTCAGATCCGTGCCGACACCGAACACATGTAAGGTGGTCGCTGTGGCGCTGACGGCGGCAAGAGCGGTCGTGCGCAGGAACGTGCCGGAGCCGACTTCAAGCGCCTGCGACGTGGCTGACCAGTTCGCGGACGCCGCGGACCACAGGATCGTCGTCAGCAGGCCCGCGCTGTTGAGCGTGAATAGATCGACCGACGTCGTGGCGCGCGATGCGGCGGCGACGGCGCCGAATGGGTGGACCCGCAGCGCTGCGCCCGTCGCCAGGGGCGGCGACCAGGAACTCGTGTCCGAGGTTCGGCGCATTCCATAGAGCAGGCTGTCGCCGCCGACGTAGAATAACGACAGATTGCCTACGTCGGATGCGACAAACGCCAGCCTCCGCAAGCGGCGCGATATCATCGTGGCCGACGAGTTGGTCGTTTGCCAGGTCGGATTGGGAACGGAGAAGACGGCGATATCTCCATTGCGCAGGACGCTCGCGAAATAGCTTTTGCCGGCTCCGTGGTACATCGCCGGAACGATCGGGGCGTCGGGCTCGACATATTGCGCCGGCGCCGGGACGACGAGGGGGCCATTTGCCATCAGGAGGCTGACGTTCATCTGCGGTTTCGGTGTTCCACTTGCATCGCGCGGCGAGAACACCCCCGCGACCAGGGTCCCGTCCGCCGCAAGCGCGATGCGCGGCTCGGCCTCGGGATAGATCGGATCGCGCACCAGGGCGCTGTTGAAATCCCAGTTCAGCACTTGTTTGATTATCGGGGCGGTCGTGGCGAGCGGTGAATTGTCGGGCGGTATGCTGATCGTCTTGGGGTTGCGAAATTGCCGCCCCATCGGCCAGGCAAACCATTGAGTTGCCGATGCCCCGACAGTCACGGGCGCCAATTCGATATCACCCTCATTTGTCGTCGCAATGTCGTCAGCCAAAAAATCGATCAAGAGAGAGCCGGCATTCTTGAACGGCGGGAATTCCCTGCGTGGCGAACCGTAGAGAGGGTATTCGACGCGCCATGCAAAAAGCTGCGGATAATCGGCCAAGAAAAGGGTGCTTGCGATCTTTGGATGCGCGTAGACACCGATACGCAAGGTGGGAAGGCCGGCATCCTCCTGCTGAAGTTGATCGAAGAACGCCTTGTAATATTGCTTGAGAGCGGCAATTCGGGATTGATCGGGCCTGTCCGGTCGGGTGAATAGATCATCCGGGTCTTCATTGTCCAAAACGACGACAGCACCATCCAGCGTGGGTGGAATCGTGGAACCGGTGTCGGGATCCAAGGCCGGCGGAATCGCGGAAACGATCGTCTTGGCGTGAAGCGCGTGGAGTTTGCCGCGCGCAACCGGATCAATGCCGGCCGGCATGGCATATTTGCCCGTCACGCTGTACCCCATGTACCACAGCACGATGCCCCATCCCAGGTCGTGGCGCATTCTCCAAACATTGGGAACCCAGTTGCGGTTGATGTCGATCGCCGATTTCGTGAATTGCGAGCCGACGGCGCCGTTTGGATAGTTCTGACCCGTGAGATAGGCGCCGCAGAAGCGGAAGTTGCCGTGGTCGGTGAGCGAACTGAACCACGCAATGGAGTTCGGGACGAAGCCGTCACCCGCATTATTTTGCGGAATGTCCATGCGATCGAGGCCGACCCAGGCTGGCGGCAGCGGCAGGGGGCTCGCGGCCGGATCCGCCGCATCGTCCGCATCGGCGAAGCCAAGGATCGACATCAACGCCGTTGCAATATTCACTGTGTGTTTCCCCCCGAATTCGCCGGCGGCTCGAGCCGCAGCCAGCCTTCCATCGCGGCGGGCGGATCGGGCGCGAGCAGCGCGTTGTCGGTGGCGTTTGTGACGTTGCCCTCCTTCCATTGAACTGCGTTGGCGCGGTAGTCCCATACCCACGCGCCGTTCAGATCGGTCGCCAGCGGCATGCGGATCTGCTGCGGGTCCACCAGCACCGGCCCGAAACGGAAGGTGGGCGCGAGCTTGGCGAGTCCGTCATTGACCCACTCGCGGCGCATGCCGATGTCCTTGCAGGGAAGCAGGCCCGTCGTCGCGTGCACGCTGGTCAGCGGTTCGACCAGCATGGTCAGCATGACCGTCTGGTTGGGCCGCACATGGATCACCCCGGACTTGTCGACATAGGAATGGCCGACGGGCGTGTCTCCCGCGGTTGCCGTCGGGCTCGCCAGGTCGGAGGCGAAGTCCGCGTAAAACTGCGGCACCAGATTGATCTGATCCAGAAAGCCCTGGTTCGGGCCGCTGCGCCGCGCCATGTCGGCCGCCGCCGTGGCGACGTGCAGGACGGTGTAGTCGTCGTTGACGAAATAGCCGAGCAATCCGTCCTGCCAATGCGTCAAATGCCCCAGTTCCACCGGCACGGCAGTGACCGTTCCGTCCGGCGTCGTGACCGGATCGGCGACGTCCAGGCGCAGCATGGCGCGCATCACGCAGACCGGTTTGCCGATCAGCAGCGCCAAGTGCTCTTCGCCCACGCTCCCGAAGTGACCGACCGTCCACAGCGTCGTGTCGATGGTGCGCAACATGGCACGCAGCGCCGCCTCCTTTCCGCTGCCACAATCTGCGACGCCCCAGTCGATGAGCGCATTCGCGAGCTCTGCGGCAAAGGGATTGGCGAGCGCGCGCGCCGGGTTCTGGCCCGCCGCCGTGACGCTGCCCGGCGCATCCTCCCAATGCACGAGGCCGTCGTCGCTGGAAAACAAATTGCCCGCGCTCGAGCCGTTCGCATTGAAGAATTCGAGCGATCCGTCGAGATGGTTGGGCATGACGAAGGCGCAGACCGGACTGGTCTGGTGGTCGGCCTCCATGCCCGGCGGGTCGGTGCTTGCCGAGGCGGCGCTCATATAGCGGAACGAGATCCGCGTCGGCGCGGTGAAGCGCGGCGGCAAGCCGATGGCGTCGGGTTGCGCCGCGCTGGGCTGGGCGATGCTCAGCGCGTCGGACACGACAAGGCCGTGAACGGAAGCCGTCGCGCTCGAACCGCAAAGATCGACATATTGGCCGAAGCCGTCGACGAGGCGCAAACGCCGGAAGTACAGGACGCCGGCGCGCAGGGCGACGAAGGGCGACGGCGTGACGCCGCCGGCCGGCACCGATACGCCGTCCGGGGCGATACCGCCGCGCAGTTTGGTCAGCAGGTCGTCCAGACCGCAAGACAAGACGTCCATCTGGTCGAGCTCCGTCGCGAGGTCTGCGAGGAGGCTGCGATCGACGCCGCTCGCGTCGACGCCGATTGCCCCGCCGGGATGCTGGTTCAGGGTCAGGTTCGCGAATTCCCCGGTGACGGTCCGCGACAGCTCCGAATAGAACGCCTCGCGCAGCAGCGGAACGGCGCCCGTTCCACCGATCGAAGCGGCCTGGCTCTGCGCATTGCGAATGGAGGCGGATAGCGCCGTGGCGGCTCCGGCCGTCACCACGGAGCGGCCTTCGAACGTCAGGCCCGCGCCGGGCGGCGGCACGGCTACGCCCTGCTTCAGCGTGAAATCGATCTCGTCGAGACTCCAATCATTGACGCCGTTCGGCGACGGCACGAATTCGACGGCCCAATCCAGATGCCTCGGGTTCCACGGCTGCGCCGCCGGCGAAACCGCAAACGGGGCCGGCAAGGTTCCCGCAAAACCGCTCTGGGCGAGCAGCGGCGCATGGTCGATGCGCGGATCGCGCAGGGCCCACCAGGCAGTCTGTTCCACCGCGATGTTGCGCTGCGCCGCGGCGACATCGAAGGTCGCGGTCGATCGCTGCGTGCTGCCGGCGCGGGCGACGGCGGTCGCCGCGTTTGCCGCGGCGATCGCCGTGCTTCCCGGATGGAACAGCGCCGTTTCGCTCAATATGGCTTCACACTCGAGCGGCACGCTGCCGTTTTCCACCCCGCGCGCCAGCACGTCGCCGCCGGTGACGGAGAAGCGCTGACCGTTCGCGGACATCGTCCAGCTCAGCTCGTTCACCGAGGTCAGGCGGCAGTTGACGACGCCGTTCTCGGTAAATACGTCGCTGTCGTGCACAAAGCTGCGCTTGGCGCCCTGGATCAGCAGGATGGGATCCTTCGGCGTATAGAGCCTGGGTTGCGCGCGGCGGGCTTCGAACAGCCCGCCGGCATCGAACACAGGCGCCGTCGCGCCAAGACGAAGTTCGCCGATGACGTCGGCAAGGTTGCCTCTGATCAGAGCTTCTTCGGCAAACACGGTCTTTGCCGTGCCGCTGGAAATGGCGAACTCGCCATAGCTGGGCTTCGCCAAGACTTGTTCGGCAAAGGGGCCGAGCTTGTCGTGCGCGAAGACCGGGAGGTTGCCCTTGAAAAATCGGCTGGGCTCCGGCGCCGAGCCGGCGAACACGCCGGGCGCCGGCGCCGGCGGATTGGCAGGCGGTGCCGGCGGCGGGCCGCTGGGCGCAATCTTCAGCGGCTCGATCGATGCGGGGCCTCCCGACAGGCTCGCGAAAGAACTCGCATGCAAGGCGGCGTCGAGCAGGGCTCGCCCGTCGGGCTGCTCCAGCTCGCGAATGATGCCTTGCTGCAGCGCCTCGACGATCACAGCCTGCTGCGGCGCGTCGTTGGCCCGCGCGACGAGCGTGCCCATCGCCTCGGCCATGGTATTGCCCACGGCGACGGTGATCGACGCGGCGGAAGGCGGACCGCCGACTTCGCCGTCACCCGTGCTGTCGGGCCAGCCGATGCCGACGACCGCGCCGTGCAGCAAGATCGCGCGCGGCCACCACATCGTGTCGGGCGAGTCGAAGCTCTCGTCTCGCATCGATATGCCATCGGCGGAGAACTGAAGGCCGAGGCCGGCGGCGGCATTCACATATCTCCTGGCCTGATCGTGCACGGCATCGAGCTGGTCTTGATCGACCTGCCAGCCGAGCTCCTGCATCTTCGCGGCGAAGGCGGCGGTCGAGGTGATGTGCTGGTCGCCCAGCGGATCGGCAGTCGGATCGGCGTACCAGCCGCACACAACATAGGTGAGCGGTCCGCTGACGCCATCGGCGTCCAATGTGTTGTCGGCGAAGCCGAGCCGGTTCACGACATTGTCGAAATAACCCGCCCAGGAGAGATCGCCGCTGCCGAGCGCCGTCAGCGGTTCGCCGGCGTCCGAGGGATTGCCCGGTTCGATCCAGTTGTCCAGATCGACCACCTGCGGTGTCGGACCGCCGCAATGGATGATCCAGCCGCGCACGCCGCAGCGCGCGGCGTTCTGGCCGGTGGCGATGCGAAAAACGGCCCAGCGGTCCGGGACCTGTGGAAAGGTCGCCGAATTGGTGTCCGCGTCGCTTGTGCCGTTGGTCAGCGCATTGGGCAGATACCAGTGCAGATAGGCGCCGCGCACGCGGGACTGCGGCAGAGCCGCGAACGGTGACGGCATCAGAGTCTCCGTCGGCGCCGGATCGTTGGTATCGCCGGGCGACGGCGCCATGGCGCACTGCGCCCAGGCCTGCGCCATGTCGCGCACCACCAGGACGTCGAGCTGGCACGGCACCAGAATGCGCGGGGCGCGGTAAGCGGTGTGAGACCACGTCGCGGCGACTTTCGGCGTAATGCCATGCGCCACGGCGGCGGACACCAGCGCCGGATCGAATCTGAACTGTTTGCCGGTCTGCGACATCACAGAAGCCTTTCCACCGCCACGGCAAGGTCGAGCCTGACGGCCTCGGCGGTCGCCGTGAACGCGGGTACGAAACTTGCGCTTCTGGCGTTGCGGTTGTCGTTTTGGAAACGCTGCCGCCAGGGCAAATCCAGCATTTCGATGGCGAAGGCGGCGCTCCCGGTCTGCGCCACGAGGTCCAGATCGTGGAGAGCGTAAAGACGCCTGCGCAGCGCCTGCACGGCGACGACGCGGGTATTGGCGGCGCGCATCGGCACGCGGACCATCTGCGCCGGCGTTTCGGTGGGCTCCACTTCGCCGGTGTTCTCGTGGCGGTCGAGATAATACGCCCCATTTTGCAAGGTCATGCCGAACTTGACGTACCCGTGCGGCTCCTCGCACCACACCAGCTTGGGGATTCCGTCGAACAGCGCCAGCAGCACCGAAGGCGACAGCAGTTCGAGACGCAATGTGCGCAATTGATGGGTTTGCGCGGCGGCCATGTCCGTCACCGGCGCTGGCAGGACCGTGTCGAAGGCGCGGACATCCATCGACGGCCAGCCGCTGACCGCGGCCGAGCGCAGGAGAAAGCCGGTGACGATGCCGGCCGGATCGCCGGGCGCGTCCGCCGCGCGTCCGCGCTGCCGGTCGCGCACCGCGCGCTCGCTGAGATCGAGCTGCGATTGCACGTTCGGCGCGTGCGCGGCGTGATGCGCCATGTCGCGCGTGCCGGCCTTTCCAACCGCGAGTGCGCCGTCGATGAGCCGATCCGTCCAGGAGCGGTCGAGATAGAAGAAGCGGATCGATTCATCGGGCAGAAGGCGCGAGTCCGGCACCAGATAGTCGAAAGGCGCGCCGATCAGAAGGCGCAGATGGGCGAGAAACGACTCCATGTAGGGCGGCATCGCCGATTCGGCGATGCTGGCGTCGATTTGCTGCGGCGCCGACAGCCGCTCGCGCAAGGCGTCCGTGCCGCGGATCGTGGGAATTCGCATCACTGGCCTCCCAGCTTGATGACGGCGTTGTCGATCGCCTGCTGGCGCACGACCGAAAGCCGCTCGATCCCGACGAGATCGCCGATCACGGTGTTGATCGTAACCGTCATGCGCACGGTCTGGAGCGAAGACAGTACGGCGGTGCCCAGCGTTCCGGGGTCGCCGCCGAGCAGCGCGGTGGCGTGCGCCGCCGAACCGAGATTCCACGCGGTGGCGAGCGCCCCCGGCTGCAGGCCGGGAGCGCTCGCGATTTTCGTCAGGCCATAGGCGTCCGCGATGATCGGCTTGCTCTGCACGATGCAATTCGCCGTCCGCGCCGCGAACAGTCCGGTCATCGGCGTATGCAGTTGATCCGCGGGCAGCGCGAGTTGAACGCGGCGCGCGAGGTCGCCGATCGTGCTCGCGCGCGCGGATTGCCTGCAGGACTCGCGGCGCCAGCCCGTGACGGCGTGTGCCAGCCGGGCATCCGCCACGGCGAGAAGGCGCCCCAGTTCGAAGGCGGCGGCATAGGTGATGTCCTCGGCGCCGGTATCGGGCGTGACGCGCCGCGCCTGATCGGCGCATTGATAGGTCCGCGGATCGCGCGTGAGTTGGCTCGAGACCAACGGGCCGCGATACCACACGTCCTGCGTCACACCCACGCGATCCTGCAATGCGAGCTTGAGGTGGCCGGTGTCGGCGAGCGGGGGATGACCCGGGTCGGCCACGGTTCCGAACATCGCGTCGTCGAGATTCTGCATCAGCTCGCGAAACGTGCCGCGCCCTTCGCACGTGAACTTCCAACTCGTCAGGGCCACGAGCCGCACTTTCAAGGGTTCGGCATAGCCGTGAAAGCGCAGATCGCCTTCGCTGAAGACATGGCTGGGCGCGTCCGTCAGGTGAATGGTCGTGGTGTATGGCGGCGCCGTTCCCGCGTCGTCGAGAAGCGGCGTTCCGGTCTCGGCGCTGGCGGTCTGTCCGGGCGAGACCGCGCCGGCACTGCCTGGGTCGAACCGCGCGCCGACGAAGGGAAGGGCTGCGTCCTGCGCAACGCCGGCCGCGAGCAGCGCCTGCGATTGCTCGAATACCACGCCGACCGGCGGGTAGCCGGTGTGAGTCTCGGGCGCCGTCGGCGGCGGGTCGGCCATGACAAGGTCGGAACGTTCTTCGAGCGAAACCAGGATGGCGCGGCACTGCGCATTGGGGCTGGGCAGACGGTTCGCCACGACGACGGAATAATAGCCGTCGCCGCCCGACGTATTGAGTTCACGGTCGTTGACGTTGACCAGGCGCACATGCGCGAGCAACTGCACTTCCTCAAGCGAGGGCAGAATGGCCTGTATGAGATCGGCGTCGGCCTCCACCGCATCGCAAGTGATGTTCGCCGGGCTGCCCAGACGCTGGAAGACATCCGCCGGCACGGCCTGCTGCAGGGGAATGTTGCGCAGCAAGGTGTACTCGCCTTCCTCGAAGACGAGCAGCGCCACCCAGGGCACCGTGCCCTGCAGCGGCGGCGGATCGCCGGCCGCCACTTTGGGCGCCGCTATCAGATGCTGCGGATCGAGTTCGCGTTCCCAGGGCAGCGCGCGACGGGAAAGCACGATCTGCGGAAAATCGTCCTGGAAATTGCCGTGGCTGTTGTTCGGCGGGACCACGCCGGCAATCATGGCCGGTGGGATCGAAAAGCGCGGTCCCACGACGTCGAAGAAATTCTGTTGCGAGAACGGCGCGGCGACCGCCTCGTCCGCGACGTCCGTCTCGACCGTCAGACGATAGGAGCCGTCCTCGAGAGGCGGTTCGACGCAATCGAAAAGAATCATCTGCCCGGGCTGTGGCGCGGCGGTCATGGCTGCGTGGCTCCGCTATTGTATCTGACGGTGAGCGATCCGCCCGGCGCGATGGCGCCGTCCGGTATCAGTCCATCGAGCGATCCGGACCGCAGGCTCACCGCCCATTCGAGCGCAGTTCCCCTGACGCCGACGACGCCGCAGACGGACCAGGCCGAAGAGTTTGCCGCCGATACGGTGAACGACGCGGCCTTGGCATCCCGCGCGATCACGTCGTAGCAAAGACAGCGGCGGTTGCCGCGCAGGACGCGTTGCGGCGAGCCGGTCAGCGTCGCGCCCTGAACCGCTAGGGCGAGATCGCCCTGCTGCGACGCGGTCGAATCCAAGCCGTCCAGCATCACGATCACGACGTCGACGGATGCCGGCAGGCATGTCTCCACCGCGATCTGGCCGCGCAGCGCGTCGGCGGCGCGCACCATGCCGTAGCTCGCGGCCTGGCTGCGGCGCCGTGCAGCTGTGCGCCGCGCCAGCCTCAGCGTCGCGCCGCGCCCGGCGAAGCGTGCCGGCCCGATCTGCACCAGCATGCTCGCATTCTGCCAGCCCACCGCGGGCGCCTTGCCGGCTGGCGCGTGGGCGGTCGTCACGGCGCCAGGCGCGGCCGTGAGACTTGATGTTCCGGCGGCGAACGCGCCCAGGCACTCGATCGCGACAAGGGCCGTACCCGGCGGCAAGGACTGGACGGAACTGCCGGCCGCGATGAATTCAATATCTCGAAGCATGGCGCCCGCGCGATCGGTGCACAGCATGCGCACCGCGGCGCTGCCCGCGATCGTGAAGAGACCACCGTCGCCGGGTATGTCCCAGATATGGGCCGCACCGGCGCCGAGAACGACGCCGTCCGCCGTCAAATCGCTGGCCGCTTTCGCGAAAGCCTGCACATGCGCCACGCCGATCGACGCGCCGAAATCGGCATTGCGCAAGGCGCGCGCGCTAAGCGTCGCCTTCGTCGGCCGCGGCGCATTGGCGGCGGGCACCTTGATGAGCAGCGCGCCCACGATGTCGGCCGGAACCGGCGGGCGCATCCTAAGGACGCCCGCGCGCGCCGCGGTGTTCCTCACCGAGGTGCGCGCGGCGGCGGGCGCGTCGGCTACGACCTGAGCGACCGTTTGCGTCACGGCCCGCAGCCGGGGCTGGTCGAGCAGGACGGCGTTCACGATTGCGACCGGCTGGGCGAGCCGGGGCGGCGCCAGCCCCACGGGCTTCATCGTCAACCCGGTTGTGAGCGGCGTCAGCAGCGGCGGCGCGGAACGCCGCCCTGCCAGCGCCGCGGCCGCCAGCGGTGCAAGGCCCTGCGCCGGCAAGCCGAAGTTCTGCCGATTGCGCGCGAAAACGCTGTCGTCTCCCGACAGCACGCTGACGCTTGCCGCGAGCACCGCCGCGGAGCTCGCGGTGATGCCGAGGTCCGCCACCGTATCCGCCCATGCCCCGGCGCTCTGATAGATCGGCACGGTCTGCGCCATCGCGCCGAAGGGCAGCGCGAGCGCGAAGGCCGCCAAATCGTTCACCAGCGTCGAGATCGGGATCACTGCGCTGGGATTGACGAGGATGGCGTGCGCGTCGACGTCGAAACCGGCGACGGCCGTGATCGTGCGCGCCGCGGCGGGGAGGTGATGGGGATCCGCCCAATGCCACATCGCTTCGGGGAAAAATCCCGTCTTCGGCGTGATCGTGAACCTGTCTGTCGAAACGGACGCGGCAACCCAGGCGCCGTTGACGAACCTGTCGAGCTGCAGCGTGTGGGTGCTGCCCACATTCGTCTTGTCCATCGGCGCGATGTCGAGCGCATTGACGTTGGCCACGGAATTCGCCTGGCCGGAATTGACGAAGTCCGTCGTCGTCGACGCCGGCATGCGTGTCGTCGTGGTGAAGGAGAATTCCGTGCCGACCTTCAAAGGTCCGGCGGCGCTGCCCGGCTGAAGCTGCGCGCCCGGCGGATCGGGCGGCAGCAGGCCCGATTTGAACTGGAGGGAAACAACCGCGTTGCCGGTTGTTCCGACGCTCAGGTATTTTTGCGTGAAGACGTTCCAATCGGTGATGTAGACGGGCGTCGTGGAGGTGTCGCCGAACGTCACGGTGATTGTCGCGACTTCGAGGTCGATGGTGGCGGTGCCGTGGAACGGCGGTCCGGAAATGGCCAGCGACGCTCCGATGGAGACCGATTTTCCAATCGTCACGCAATGACGGAAGAGGCAGATCTTGATCTGGAACCGGGCCCCGATCTCGATGCCGACATCGAAGCTGTAGGCGAAGGGATCCCAGGCGATCAGGAAATCGACATAGGCGTTGAACCACGCGCTGACCGGCCCGAAGCTTGCCGTGACGCTCAGCGAACCGCCGGCCATCACGCAGGAATTGGTCAGCGCGAAATAGCTGCCGCCCTTGATGACGACGTTGCCGTTCGGGCTCCAGTTGAAGCCGAGGCGGGGCACGTCGGGAAACTGCGACGGCTTGCTGAACGACGGATTGTAGCCGCCGAGCGTCAGCACGAACTGGCCCTGCGAGAACCACATGAAAAAAGCGAAGCCGCCGGTCAACTGGCAGTGCCGGTCGAACAGATAGGAATTGTCGGTGAGCTGCGCCTGGACGGAGAGGAGGTTTTCCTCGGAATTGTAGCGGGCCTTGAGCGCCAGCTCGACGCTGACCAGCGCGGTGTCCTCGGTCGGCAGCGCCATGCGGCTGATGCCGAGCACGTCGATCTCGAACCCCCTGTCGAGCGCGACGGTCACCACCACCGTGCTGTTCACGAGTTCGAAAGTGGTGAAGCGCACGCCCGCGGCCAGCCAGAAGGCGCCGCGGCGCGCCGGGAACGACGTGCTCACCTGCATCAGTGCGCCCATGGGATCGTTGGCGAGGCTGCCGTCGTCGATGGCGCTGACGAGGATGAAGGAACCGATATCGTTCATGTCGGTGGGCGCGATGAGTTCACGATTGTAGCCGCCGCCGGCGCCCAGCCCGGTGATGAACATGAAGGGAGGGCCGCCCAGCGGAATGGCGACCGCGCCGAACACGAACAGGGATGTATAGGCGCCGTCGGCGTCCGTCGGCCGCGAATAGGCGCCGACGACCGTCAGGCCGATGTCGGCGGCGGTGACGGACAGCATGCCGTCATATTCGATGGTGGCGCGCTGGATCTTGCGCAGTCCGCCCGCGATCTCGACGGGACCGGATGTGAACCCGACCGCGAGTCCTTGAAGATCGAGCGACCAGCCGGACGGCGTCATGATGGAATCGAGCGGAATGCTGACGGCGAGTTCGTCGATCCCGATCGCCAGGCTGCTGAGCTTCACGCTGCCGTCGATGCCGACGACCACGGCCCAGACGGAATGGGATTTGTCGAGCGCGACGTCGATCTGGTCGATATAGACGGGGCCGAGATTGCGGTGCACGGGAATGACGATGGGCTGGTCGGTGCCGCCGAACACCAGTGTGAACGAGCCGTCGAGATAATAGGCGCTCACATCCACGCCGGGGTTCACGGCCTGGGCGTCGCCGTTGCCCGAGCCCGCATCGGAGCCCAGCAGGCTGGAGGCGACCGGATTGCTGGAATTGGCCCCTTGGAGCTGACCGAAGGGCAGACCGAGCTGATCGATTTCGAGGCCGCCGCCGAAATTCAGATCGCCGCCGGGATTCAGGAAATCGACATCGAAGGCGATATATCCCTCGATCGCGCCGACGCGGAATTTCGCGTCCTTCACCAGCGGCGTGTCGCCGTCGCCGGCCACGCCAAGCCCCAATCCGCGCACGTTCAGTTCCGGCTTGAACTGGAACGGCGGCCCCGAAAACAGGAACAGTGTCACGCCGGCATCCGCGCCCAGCCAGCTCGCCGGTTTGCCGAAAAGCAGGGAAATCTGCGGCGCGGAACCGCGCGACAGCGCGAAGCTGCCGAGCAGGCGCACACCGAGCTTGCCGCCCTCGCTGACCAGGCCGAGTTGAAGATCGTCGGTCAGATGGATGATGGCGGTGGAGGCGACTGCCTGGAGCAGCCCCGACAGGACATTGACGACCGTCGTCGAGAACGGCGCTGTCAGGAGCGTCGTATTGAGCGTGTTGCCGGTGGTGACGATGCCGGCGGCCCCAAGCACCTGTCCGATCGACGGTCCGCCCGGCCAAAGCAGGGCGCCCCACTTCGCTTGCGTCGCGCCGATGAGAACGTCCGCGACGAGCGGAATGCCCCAGGTCTTGAGGAGCTCCTCGACGGCGGCCGTCGCTGCGGCGCCCGTCAGCGCCGGCGACGCCTGCAGCGTGGGCAATATCTGAATGGCGAGAATCGCGCCGCTGCCCGCGCCGAAGGGGAAAAAGGTCAGCGTCGTCTGCCCGGCATTCAAACCGAACACGAATTGCGGAACGACCGTCAGCCCGAGACTGTCGAGTTTGATGTCGACCGTGACATCCAGTTGCAGCGCGGTCTCGTAGCCGCAGGTGATCGAGGCGGCGAACGGCGCGCCGGAAATCTGGATATTCGTCGCTTCCAGCTTGACGATGGGCGCGTCGGCGTTGTTGCTGTCGAAGCCGGCCGTCAGGACCACCTGGCCCGAGACCGTATTGGCCAGCGGGAAGGTCCAGGTCAGGGTGTCGGGCGTGGTGCCTGCCTGCACGCTGACCCAACTCGGCCATTGCAGCGGCGCCGGAGCCCCGTTGAACAGGCCCGCGACGCCTGTGACCAATCCCGGGACATCGGCCAGCGACCAGTCGCCCGCGAGGAGCCAGGCAAAGGCGCTGTCGTGCTGGTCGAATTTATTCTGCGGGTCGTAAATCTTGAGCGCGGTGGCGACGGCGAGCGCGACCGCCAGCAGCGGCGGCTGCGGCCCCGAACTCGGCGTCACCGCGGCGGCCAGTTCGTCGAGCACGGCGGGCAGTAGCATCGTCGCCGTGCCCATGAGTGCCGCCGCTCCGCCGAACGTCGGCAGCAGCTGAATGGGCTGCCCAACGCCGGGCGTCACGACGAGCGAAATTCCCGATGGGTCCACGCCGAGCGTGATCGCGACGCTCTGCCAGGAACCGCCCGGCAGAGCCGCCTGGAGCGTGATCGTCGCATCCGGTGTCAGATGGCGCGTCGCGTCGATGATCACGCCGAGCGAGAAACTCAACGGCCCGATCGGAGAATTCGGCGCGGTGGAAAGCAAGAGGGTCGTCGGGCTCTGGCCGCTGGCGGCGAGTGTCACGCCGCCGGGGAATGTCAGGCCTTGGCCGGCCGGCGTGCCGATCGCCTGGCCGATGATCTGCAACAGGGCATTGATCTTCGCCGGATCGAGCACCGTGCCGTTGCCGAGCGAGTCGCTGCGCACCAGCCAGGCGCCGGGATCGTTGAAGAATGTGTAGAGGCCGAACGATTTGTAGCCCTGGTCCAGCACGGAATCGGCCAGCGCCGAAACGGCGCTCGAGACGATGAGGGCCTCGACGGCGTTTGCGAATGACGCCGCGGCGGCTGTCGTCGCCGGGTAGATCTGCAGCGACGATATTACGGGCAGCAGGGCCAGAGTGAGCGTCGCGTTCGCGTAGTCCAGCGTCGCCGGGCCGACCGCGAGCGAGGCCGAGATGTCCGGCGCCAGCGTGGCCAGCGCCAGCGACAGCGAGAAGGTAAGATCGATGTCGTCCGCCAGCGCCACGCCGGCGCTGGTGGGGATCGTGCGCAGCCCGATGGCCGGCGGCGACGTCTGCACGAACGCCTCGATCGGCAGATTGGCGATCGCGCGGACATATTGGTTCGGCGCCGGATTCGTGAAGCCGAGCGTGCTGCCCGGATCGCTGAGAACGGCCACGACTTTCGGCGCCAGATATCCCAGAGGATCGGCGGCAAGCGCGCTCAAAGCGCCGGTGGCGATGCCGATTCCGCCATGCGGATCGGGAGCCGCGATGCCGAACGCCGCAAGCGCCCAGAGCAATCCGCCCAGCGACGTGTTCGCGGCCGGAGCCGTCGTGGTGATCGTCTGGAACACGCTGCCGAGCAGCGCCTCGAGCTGCGCGTCTCCCCATCCCACCAGATCGCTTGTGACGTCGTGAAACGAGGCTTCGTGCAAATCCGCGCGCGGCGTCGCCGTCAGCACCCCGTTCACCAGCGTCACGGTGAGACCAAGATCGGCGGAGCGGACGCGCACGTCGATCGCGGGCAGGTTCAAACCGGCAAAACCCAGCGCGCCGCCGACCAGCCACCCGCCGGGACGCCAGAGCGCGGCATCGATGTGCAGGGCCTGGGCGGCGTGGTCCGGTTCCGGCGCAGCGGTCCGCAGGGCGAGGCGCCCGGCGTCGAGCCGGATCGCCGCATCGACCGCCACGCCGGCATCGGTGCCGAGCATCACTTCGCTGCGCACGCCCCAGGCGAGATGCGTTGGTGCCAGCGCCGTGAAGCCGTTGATCGCGGCGACCGCGGCCGCCTTCAACTCCTGCAGCAGATCGACCCCGCCGCCGAGCAATCCGCCGAGCGCAAGCGCCGGCACGCCGCCGGTGTCGGCGCTCGCGCTGCCCGTGAAATCCCCGAACGGGTAGGGCCAGGGCTGGGGCAAAGCGTTGGGCGCGGCCGGCAGATAGCCGTCGAGCGCGGACAGCAGATGCTGGACGGCGCTTTGCGCCGGTCCGGCGGCGAACGTGCCCGGGAACATGTGCCGGATCCAGCGCAGGGCCTCCGCGGTCGTCGGATCGGTCAGCGGCGTCAACGGCGCGCCGGTGTGCGGCGTGCCGAGCGTGATCAGTCCCTGGATCGCGGTCGCATTCGCCGCGGCATACAGACGGGCGGCGATGCCCGCGGTGGAATGGGCGACGATCGTCAGCTTCACGCCGGGGCGCAGGATCGTTATTTGCGCGACGATCAATCCAATTTGCGCCACGAGCGACACGGTGTTGCCGGTGCCGTCGCTCTGCAGGTCGGCCGTGTAGTAGTCCGCGACCGCGGTGACGCCGCGCAGATCGATCGACACCGGATCGACGTTCGAAAGACGCAGGTCGAAATTCGCCGAGGCGCTGGTCGTGCCGGGATGGGCCGTTTCGGCTTGCGCCAGAAGCGCCGCCCAGGCGGTGTGATCCGAGAAGGCCGGACCGAGCAGCAGAACGGCGCGCTGGCCGCCTTGCCCTGTCCAGGCATCGATCTGTGCGAGTATCTGCGTGCAGGCGGAAGGATCGCCGGGCTGGAGATGATGCGGCGCGGTTATCGCCGTGCCGCTCGACCAGTTGGCCGTGGCGGGAATCTGCGAGGCGAGCGGCACCACGCCGTCCGTCGCGGCCAGATGATCGGAAAGCGCTTGCAGGCCTTCGGCCAGCGTATCGGCGGACAGCCCAGCCTGCGGCGCGGGAAAATAACGGCGAACGGAGGCGATGGCGCCGGCAAGCGTCGGCAGATCGTCCGTGGCATCGATAAGCGCGGCGCCGACGGCTGCGCTGCTCGGCGGCCCGTTCGGCTCGAGCCAGAGCAATCCCGACGCCTGCGAATCTGCATCGCCCAGTGGAAGCCGCCAGGGGTCGTCATAGGTGCCCGAGCCGTCCAGCGCGGACCGATCCGGTCCCGAGAACAAATCGTCGGGCAGCGACTTCGCCAAAAATCCGCAAAGCCAAGCCGCCAGGGAAGACGCGAAATCCGTTCCGTCGGCGGACAATCCAATGGCGAGGGTCGAGATCCAGGCCTGCAGCGCCGCCACAGGATCGGAAAACAGCGAACCGGCTGCGCCGGGATCACCGAGCAGGGGAAAATCGCTCTGCAGGCCCGGCGCGCCCGGCGCGGCGCCCAACAGGGCCGCGACCGCCAGACCTTCACTTCCGAACGCATCGCACAACGCGCGCGTCAGCAATCCGCGCACCAGAGTTTCGAGATCGCCGACCGCTATGCCCAGGCTCGCAAATGGGTTCTGAAGGTCGAAATTGCCTGGGAAGGGGAAGGCAAGTCTCGGCAGCGTCAGCGTTCCGCCGTCGGACGCGAACACCAGATTGACGACGGTTGCCGTGACCCGCGGCGACCCGGCGACGATATCGAGTGTCGCGGAAACGGAATCGGCCGTCAGCGAGACGCCGCTGATTTCCTCTACGCCGCCCGGAACGAAGGTGAGCGCGGCATGATGTGCTCCCAGCAGGGCAATCGTGTTGGCGCCGGACGCCGGCATGTCCACCGCGAGCAATTCGGTCGTCCACCATGCCGAAGTCGACGGATCGGAGGCCAACGCCCGAACGCCGATGCGCAGAAGTTGCGGGTCGGCGGCGTTGCCGGAGGTTTGGGCGTTCCAGGCGGCGAGTTGCAGCGTCAGCGGACCGTAGGAGGCGATGGCGGCGACCCATGGATCGGCAAAGGTTCCGCTGCCGCCGACGGCACCGGAAATCGAGAGCAGCGCCGCGAGCTCGCCAAAATGGTTCGACCAGGGATAGGCCGTGCTCAGCAGGGCATTGCGGTGCAGCGTCGCAATTGCGGACAAGGGATGCGCCGCGAGTTGGGCGAAGTCGACCAGCGGCGCGGTCGGAGCGGATGTCGGCCTGACGAGACCGGCGAGCAGGGCCAGATTCAATCCAATCGGCGAGCTGCCGAGCGCCGCGACGATGTTGCCGACAAGCTGGCTGCCCGCGGCGGCGACGACGCTATTTGCGTTCGTCAGATTGACGACGGGGTAGGTCTGGCCCTGGAACGCGACATTGTCGATCTCGAGGACAGGCATGAGCGCGCTGCCGTTCCACAGCACGCCGGCGCGCATGGAGTCCACCGAAATATTCGCGCTCGTCAACCAGGGCTGCTGCAACGGATCGCCCGGCGCGGTCACGATCAGCGACGCGGTGGGGAACGCCGTCGGTGCCGCTTGGCCGGCCAGGGACACCCTGATCAGCGCGACCGATGTGTCGAAGCGCAAAGCGGCGGTACCGCTCGGGACGAGGGCAAAACCGATCCCGATCGTCAACTGGGGCGTGACCCCGTCCGCCGCCGTCGATTGCGCAACGCTCAGCGTCACCACCGACGTCGTACTCAGGGTGAAGAACGGCAGTGACCATTCCATGCCGCCGGTCAAGGGCGTCGCGGTGACGGTCGCGGTAACGCCGAACAGGGACGCCAGATCGCCGAGCCAGGTTTGCATCGGCGCCGGCGAGGATCCGGCCGGCGTAACGAGCGCCCGCACCCAAGACGTCAACGCGTGGGGATCGCTCGCGATCGTGGTGAATGGAAATGCGGGCGACGTCCCGTCCAATCCCAGCACCGCCAGGAGATGCGCCGCGACGCTTCCCGCCGGAGCGGACTGCCTGAGTTGCTGGCAGACCAGGCCGACAACGATGTGCATCGCCTCGGGACCGAGATTGTCGGGATTAAGCGTGACGTCTTGCGCGCCGCTGCCGTCGATGTCGAGGCCTTGAAGCGTGACGGCGATGTCCGCCGTCGCCGCGTTGGACGGAAACGGCGCCAGGCGCAGCGTCAGGGATATTCCGCCAAGCGTGACGGCGGTCGCCGGCATCTGCCAGCCGAGCGCGACGGCGAGCGTCAGGCTGAGCGGGCCGTCGGCGTCTCCGGCGATGAAGGACACGGTCGAGGTCGGCTGGTCGGTGTTGTCGATCCGTATGAGCGGCAGCCGCACCGACACGGACGCGGCGGGCGCTGTCCCGGTGGTCGCGTAGCGCGCGCCGATCCCGAGCGTAACGGTATGCGCGGACGGATCGTCGTCGACGGTCAGATAGAAATTGCCGTTTGGCTGAGTCTGCAGCAGCGGATGCCACTTCTCGCCGGCTCCGATGCCCAGCAGGGACGAATCGTCGATCGGTTCGGACGGCAGGACCAGGTCGAGCAGAGCGATCAGCGCATCGCGCTGCACCTTGGCGCTCAGGAGGTCTTCGAGCTTGCCGATCGGATTGCTGGACCAGGTTCCGTTGAGATCGCCGTTGCCGTCGAAAATCCCGATCGCCTGGCCGACGGTTTCCAGTTCGGGCGGCAGCGTGATCTCAATTCCCACCGCTATGCGACCTTGAACGCATGGCCGGCGATCAGGCTGAGTTGGCCGCCGACCACGGCGAGCCCGCGCGGCGAAAGCCCGCGCTCGGTGGCATGCGTGCCGGCCAGTGACAGCATTGCGCTCCAGGCCGCCGCCTGCACCGCCGCGCCCCAGCGCGCGACCAGCGCGCCGTCGCCACGGGGATATTCGTCGGTGGCGGCGATCAGGCCTCCCGCGTCGTCCGTCCCAAGCGCGAAGACGACAAGGATAGGCGAACGGCCGGTCTCTTCGGTTTCGAGATCGATCGAGACGATGACGCTTTGGCCCGCGATCTGGGTCTGGACGCTGTCGAGATGGACCAGCACTTCATCACCGGCATCCACCCAGACCACGCTCGTGGGCGCGCTGCCTGTGAAGGCCGAACCGTCCGCCGGTGTTCCGGCCAGACGCGCTTTGAGGAAGCCCGCGAGACCGGAGCCCGGGATTTGGTCCGGCACCTTAGGGGGCCGCGTGGAATCGTCGGTTGTCGCGGAGGGCGCGGCGCGGCGCCTGCGCAATAACAGCAGTACAATTACAAACATCAAAAGCAATAGAATCAGAATAAGCGCACTATTGGCCAAATTCGTTCCCTCCGAGCCAGGAACTCGAATCTGACCTTATCTTAATGATTGCCGCATCGTTTAGATCGTCATTTGCCGTTTCAATTGCCGACTATCCACAGGATATTGACTGCGAAATCTATATTCTGTTTGCGCGCAAAACCACCGATTCACGACGATCCAAGACAACAGACATGGCGGTCAAGACGCGAGATGTGGTCGCCGCTGCGCGGTGGCATTGCGCGCCCGCATTGTCGCCGGCAAAGCCAGATAAGACGTGTGGAATCGGGAACTTCCGCGGCGTTCGACCGCTCCTTCATTGCGAATTAATCGATCGGGCCCTAGCTGGTCTGGAAGTTCGCGGATGAGCGCCCTCGGACCTGAGTGACCGCGTTCGCGATGAAATCCAAGGTGCCTGGTTGTCCACGAGCGCGAACGAACGTTCGAGCCGGATTTTGGCTGAGAAATTGCGCATTCTCTATCAGGGGATATTCGCGGTTCCCGCCAATCTGCTGATCGCGTGCGTCATCGCCTATCTCCTGCGCGACGCCTTTCCGCTTCCCCTGCTTGAGGTCTGGCTCGCGGCGACGGCGTTGGTCGCCGGCGCGCGGCTGCTGCTTCACAAACGCTATCTGCGGCGCGCGCCGAACAGCGAAGTCGCCACCCGCTGGGCGCCGCTCTTTTGCATCGGCTCCCTGGCGTCCGGCCTGCTTTGGGGCGGCCTCTGCTTGGGCTTGCCCCTTTGGGGCGGTCCGAACCAATTCGTCCTGCTGACGCTCGTGGCCGCCGGAATGACCGCCGGCGCGTTGACCACGATCGTCGCTTATCTTCCCGCGTTCCTTTCCTACGCCGGCGCATTCATCGTGCCGCTCGCGAGCGTCTCGTTGCTCAACCATGACAGCAGCATCGCGGTCAACGGGGCGTTGATGGTCCTGTACATGGCGCTCATCGGCTTCGCGGCGAAGAACTTGTCTCGCTCCGTCGGCCGCTCGATCGAGCTTCTGGTCGACAATGAGATCCTCGAAGGCTCGCTCAAGCAGACCCGCGTCGAGCGGGACGCGGCGCGAAGGGAGAAATGGTCCACGCTCTCGCAATTGAGCCATGAACTGCGTACGCCCCTGAACGCGATCCTGGGTTTCTCCGAAGTGATACGGGACGAATTGTTCGGCGCTCTGGGCAATGACCGCTACAAGGAATATGCCGCTCACGTGCATAGCAGCGGCCGCCATCTGCTCACGCTCACCGAGGAACTCCTCCTTTTGTCTCAGGGAGAAGCGGGCAAGCTCAAGCTGGACGAAGACGATGTCGATCTCGCCGCGGTGGCGGGCAGTTGTCTGGGCATCTTGGGGCCCGCCGCCGAAAAGGCCGGCCTTACGTTGAAAATAGTCGCGGCGTCCGGATCATCGTGGCTGCGGGCCGACGAGACCAAGGTGAGGCAGATGATCTTCAACCTTGTGGGCAACGCGATCAAGTTCACGCGACCTGGCGGACGAGTCTCGATTGAGACCGGGCGGTCGGCAGGTGGCGGGATCGACCTGGTGGTGCGCGATACCGGCATCGGCATGAAGTCCGAGGATATCCCGCTCGCACTGCAGCCCTTTGGCAGGCTTGCGAACCCTTTGAATCACCAGGCGGAGGGAACGGGCCTGGGATTGCCCATTTGCCAGCGGCTGGCGGAACTGCACGGCGCCACGCTTTCCATAGACAGCCGCTGCGATCGGGGGACAACCTGCACGATCGCATTTCCGACGTCGCGGACGTTGCGTTTCGACGCAAGGAACGCGGCGGCCGCTCCGTTGACCGAACGGATCGCGCAGGGTTGAGCGCACGCCAAATCCGCTACGCAATGCCGCCAAGCCGTCTTTCGAGCTTGCGTTTTTCGCGCTACAAACGCTCCACGTCGGCCAAACTCCTTTTTTCCCGGTATCGCGATGCTTCGCTGGCTCTGCCTGGCTCTTGTCCTCGTCCCGCTCGCGGCACGGGCGGAGACTTTCACGCTGAACGCGTCGCCGGCGACGGTCGCCTGGGGCAATTACGATGCCGCCCGCGCGCCGGTTCTGCGCATCCGCTCGGGCGACACCGTCGTCTTCCGCACCCTGCTGACCAATAGTCCGGCGGGTCTGGAAAAGGCCGGCGTCAAGCCAGCCGACGTCGAACAGGCCTTGCGCGACGTCTTCGCGCAAGTCACCGACAAGGGTCCGGGCGGGCACATTCTGAACGGCCCCGTCTTCATCGAGGGCGCCGAGCCCGGCGATACGCTGGAAATCCACATCAGGAAGATCGAACTCGCGATCCCCTACGCCTATAACGGCTTTCGCTATGGCGCCGGCATCCTGACCGACGATTTTCCCTATTCGCGCATCAAGATCATCCCGCTCGACAAAAAGCGCATGGTCGCCGATTTCGCGCCGGGCGTCGAAATCCCGCTGCATCCTTTCTTCGGCAGCATGGGCGTGGCGCCGCCGGCCGATTTCGGGCGCTACGACTCGACGCCGCCGACGATCAGCGGCGGCAACATGGACAACAAGGAACTGGTCGCGGGCACGACATTATATCTGCCGGTCTTTAACAAGGGTGCGCTGTTCGAGATCGGCGACGGCCATGCCGGCCAGGGCAATGGCGAGGTCGACGTGACGGCGATGGAGACATCGCTGATCGGCACGCTGGAATTCGTGGTGCGCAAGGATCTGAAGATCGCCTATCCGCGCGCCGAGACGCCGACGCATTACATCGCCATGGGCTTCGACGACGATCTTTCCATCGCCGCCCACAAGGCGGTGCGCGAGATGGTCGACTTCCTGGTCTCGGTCAAGCATCTCAGCCGCGACGATGCCTATATGCTGACCAGCGTGGCGGGCGACGCCGACCTCACCGAAGTGGTGGACCGCAACAAGGGCGTCCATGTGATGCTGCCCAAGGCGATCTTCAAATAGGCGCCGCATCCATCGCCGGCCCGCGGAGCGTGCGCAAGAGCCCGATTGCGAACAGCGCGCCGGCGCCGGTCAGGGAAAGCACCAGCCAGGCGCGCATCCATGAGGGGCTCCAGTCCGGCGACAGCAGTGCGAGGCTGCCCATGCCCCACAGCGCCGTCGCGATGGGAAGCCAGGGCCGATAGCGGCGCACGCGGACCGGATGGACGAAATGGATCGGCGCGAAGGTCAGGCCGGCGAACACGCCGACCACGATCGCGCCGGCCAGCGGTCCGGGCCGCAGCATGAAGAGATAGAAGGCGACGACGTTCCAGACGGCCGGGAAGCCCCGAAAGAAATTGTCGGCGGTCTTCATGTCGGTTCGCGCGAAGGTATAGAGCGACGACAGCAGGATCGCGGCGACGGCGGCCAGGGCATACGGCTCCGGCAGCAGGCCGGCGCGATAGATCAGGATCGCCGGCACAAAGACATAGGTCAGGTAATCGACCACCAGATCCAGCGTGGCGCCGTCGATCCCGGGTGTCCGCCGCACCACACCCGCCCAGCGCGCCAACGGACCGTCGATGCCGTCCACGATCAGGGCGGCGCCCAGCCACAGCAGCGCCAGCCGCCAGCGCTCCTGCTCGACCGCCAGCAAGGCGAGGAACGCCAGCACCGCGCCGCTCGCCGTCAGGGCATGTATCGCCCACGCCACGAAAACCGGGATCGATTCGCGCTGCGCGGCCATGATCGCGATTACCCAGGTTCAACCGAAACGAGTCATGCCATCCAGGGTGATCGCTTGCAATCAAGGCCGTCGTCCGAACCGTGAAGTGCCCGAACCGGTGCCCGCTTTTATGCCTGGACGGGGGCTGCCTGCTGCGGGTTCGGACTGAGATCGATCTGCAGGATGTCCCCGACGCCGACATGCATCACATGCGCGATGGTCGTGATCCACGCCGCGGCCAGGCTCTTGTCGCCGATCACCCAGACGGAGCGCTTCGCGCCGAGCCAGGCCAAAGGCGCTTCGTCCGTGCCCATCGCGTGGCAGAAATCGTCGGGCTGGACGAAATGGATCGCGCCGCCCCCCGGGGTGCTGACGCCCGCGTCGAGATCGTCCACGATCAGCAGATCGCATCGCCGCAGCGGCCACAGCCAGCGGCCGTCGTCATTCTCCATTTGCTCGGGCACATGCTTGGTGTCGGCGATCGACTGCACCAGCTTGGAGGCGGTGAGATAGCGTCCGATGCCAAGCCCGAACGCGAACTCTGTCGCAATTCCCACGGCCAGGCTCGTCTTGCCCGCCCCCAGGGGACCGGTCACCAGGATGTGGCGGGGCGAAGGCGCGTTCAGCGTCAGCGGATCGCTCCCGAACAAAGCCGCGTACAGGGTGATTTCGCGATCCTTGAGATTGGCAATGCCGGCGCAAGCGTCAATCGCTTCTTTTGTGAGCGCGGTCCTGAAATCCGCCAGCCGGAAAAGATAAGGAACCGCGCCCTGCTGGAAGGCGACTTTGCGGCGAAGCCACCAGAAGATCATGCGCAGAGCCGGCCAGAGCAACAGGGCGATCGATGCCAACAGCCACAAGACGCCGTTGAAGGCCGCGAGGGCGAAGATGCCGCCCAGGGCGAAGAAGAACAGCGCCGACTTGATGTTCCACCAGATGTCGGCGGCGTTGAACGGGAATTGGTTGCCGCGCCGTGCAAAGCAGTCGCTGTAGTCGGTGCGCTCCTTGCTGACCCAATAGGCGAACACGGCCGCCGCGATGACGGCCATGCCGATCGGTCGCCACACGCCGCCCAGTTGGCAAACCCTAAGAAGGCAACAGCGCCATGCCCCGTCGAGCGCCCAGCACAGGAGCATTGTGGGTATCAGGCCCAGCGTGATGTGGCCGACCTGATCGGCAAGCCAGACATAGCTGGCGGTGATCGCGTCCTGAACGTCCTTGGTGCCGAAGAGGTCCTGTTTGGCCTGCGCCAGGATGTACTTTGGCGTGAAGTTGAGCGCCTCCTCGATGCCGAGCCCATCGAACGGACTTTTCGCGCGCGCGGCTGTCGTCGCGGGGCGGGCCGGTGTCACAGGGCTCGGCGTCGGCATGCGATCAGCCGGCGCCGGCGGCGAAGACGGTGTGCACTATTCGATCCCCCGATTGCGACGGCTCAAATGCAGAGCCGCACCGGGACAAGGTGTCCCGGCGCTGCGCGGCAAGTGTCGGAGGTTTGCTACTTACAAGTCAAACCGGAACTGCGCCCCGGCCGTCACGGTCGCCGGCGTCTGCGGCGTGCTGGGCGGATTGAGGTCCACCAGGCCGAAGCCGTCGATCTCGGCGCGGCCTTCCAGAAGCGTCAGGCCGTACAGCGCCTCCATCCGGTATTCGCGCTTGCCGGCGATGTTCCAGCTCTGGGTCACCGGACCGAATGCGCCGGTGTCGCGGTCGATCACCTCGAGCGCGGTGTAGCGCAGCGCGCCGCTCTCCACATGCAGCGGCTGCGTCAGCGAGATGCGCATCAGGTCGGCGTCGGAGAACAGACCGGATTTCGCCGCCACGAACTCATAGGCCGTCGACTCCAGCCCCGATTGCGCCAGCGACAGGCCGGTCGACCCGGCTTGCGGCGCCGTGGTGCGGGCGAGCGTCGCCGATCCCGAGAGCTGCCAGCCATTGGCGAGCGCGGCCGTCATGCCCAAAGTCGTGCCTTGCGTGCGCGCGCCGTTGCTCAGGGCGAACGCGCCGCTGCCTTGCGAGCCCAGCAGGCCGTCCGCTTCGTTCAGCTGCGTATAGGACGCGCTGACGCTGACGCCTTGGGCCACCGCGTAATTGATCCCGACGACGGAGGCCGACGCCCGGTTGGTCGGCAGCGGAACGTCCTGCAGCGGCCCGAAGGTCGGATCGATATAGGTGTGATCGTCCGACTTCTGGCTGAAGCCGAAGCTGAGCTTGAGGCCGCGCGTCACGGCGATGCCGCCGCTGGCATAAGCGCCGCCGGAGGCGAAGCCGAGCACCGGATTGACGCCGCCGGTCGCCGGATCGAAATCGGCGCGCTGGTCGAAGCCGCTGTCCGCCATCAGGCCGTGCGCGCCGCTGCCTTCGCCCAGACGCAGTTCGATGCCGGCATCGCGGTTGGACGCCAGGAACTCGGCGTGGAACGGCCCGTCGCCGCGGCGCGCCTCGTCGGGCGTCGACTGTGTCGCCATCATGCCGAGTTGCCAATCGCCGGCGCCCAGCTGCGTCGACCGCGAGTCGAAGCCCAGCGTCTTCACGCCATGGGCCCAGTCGATCATGCGCTGATAGAGATAGGACTGGAACGGATTGCTGGCGCCGTTGACGGTCTGGCTCTTGCCGACCAGCAGCGAACTGAGCGGGATCTGGAAGTCGCGATAGGTCGAGCCGATATTCTCGAACGCGACGACATAAGCGCCCTGGTTCTGCCACAGCGCCAGCTGGCCCGGCGCCAGCACCGACGATTTGAGCGAGCTCGGTGACCAGTTGGCGAAGATGCCGCTGTTGGGCGCAAAACCCGCAAACCCGGTCGTCACCGATCTGTAGCTGCTATACGTGTAGGGCTGGTAGACCACCAGATTGTTGAAGTTGAGCGGCGACTGCGACGCCTCCACATTGAGCTCGCCCCAGCCATAGACCGGATCGACGCCGGGCGCACCCAGATCGGTGGCCGATTGCAGGATGATCTGCACGGTCTCCTCGGCATGCTGCTGCAGCCATGGCCAGCGGTCCTGGAGCAGCGCGACGGCGCCGGTCACCAGCGGTGCGGCGAACGACGTGCCGGTCATGCGGACCACGCCGCCATGATTGTCGGACACCAGGATGAGTTCGCCCGGCGCGACGAGATAGCGATATTTCAGCTTGTTCTGCTCGTTGCAGACGCCATTGACGAGTATGCAAGACTCGCCCGGCGTGTTGGAGAACCAGGAGATACTGTCGCTGGGGCCAACAGAGCCGACGAGAAGCAGATTGTTCGGCGCCTGGTTGCCGATCCACGGAACATTCGCGGTCTGCATCACGCCCTCATTGCCCGCAGCTTTCACCAGCACGAGGTCGTGGCCGCGGCTGCTGAGTTGCGAGCTCGTCATGATGCTCGCCCAATCCGGGGTCAGCACCGCGCCCGGCACGCCGAGCGAGGCGTTCACCACATAAGCGCCCCTCTTATAAAGCGTATAGATGCCTTGCGTCACGTCGGACCAGCTCGCCGTGCCGGTGGCGTCGAACGGGTTGTAGATGTCGACATTGGAATTGGGCGCGATGCCCATGATGTCCTGGCCGTCATGCTGGGCCGCGATCAGGCTGGCCACGGCCGCGCCGTGATCGTTGGAGGAGGTCTGATAACCGCCCACGAACTGGAGATTTTGCACGCCGCTGTTGTTGCTGTTGAAGTTGTTATCCAGAACGCCGATGACGGAGTTGGTGCCCAGGCCCTGGATCTGCGTCAGCTGCGGCGACCATTGCACCGCGCCCATCCACCAATCGACGTGATCGGTGCCGGCATAGTTCATCAAGCCGTCATACCAATTCAGGAAGAAAAGCGACCGCGTGGTCGGGTCGATGTTGCCCAAAGATGCCGGATTCGTCGGATCGATGCCGTATTTCGCGAACATCGGGTTGGCGAAGCCGTCGGCGAAGTTCTTGTTCGTTGCGGCCTGGACTTTGGCGCCCCAGAAGGCGGCGCTGCTGTTCACGAAACTATTGAGCTGCGACTGCACGCTGGAATAGTCGGTCGCGCCCGAGGCCTGCAAAGCGTCCCATGACGCGTTGATGGCGCCCATCTGGGGGCCGGCGTTCTGCCAGAACGGCTGGACCGTCGCGTAGAAGGCGCCATTGGAGCCGGTGAACGGATTGATGTTGCCCCAGAAGGGATTGATGTTGCCGTAGAACGGCGTGATCGAACCGTAAAAGGGCGTGATGTTGCCCCAGAATGGCGTGATATCGCCCCAGAACGGGCTGATGTTTCCGTAGAACGGATTGATCGAACCGTAGAACGGTGTGATCGAGCCGTAGAACGGATTGATCGATCCATAGAACGGAGTGATGGATCCATAGAACGGATTGATCGAACCGTAGAACGGATTTATCGAGCCGTAGAACGGGGTGATCGGCCGGTTTGCTCCCGCGCCTTGCCCGCCACTATTGGCGTCCGTATCGGCGCGCGCTCCGCTTCCCGCCAACAGGCATCCGACAGCTGCACCAGCCAACAATATCTTGCGAACCATAACCCACCCCGCAGACGCCACAATTGTTATTTGCGTCGAATGTGGCAGCGGCGCCTTAAGCAGGAGTAAATTCAATGCTCCACGGAAAGGGATTGAAAAGTCCGCTTAATTTTGTGTTGACGGCTTGCGTCGAAGTTGAACGCCGTCTTAACGGCGTTTACGAAGCCAGCGCGCGCTTTTGCGCACTCGTCGCATCGAGGACGCGCTCGGCGGGAAGGTGAACCCGCGCCGTGGTGCCCTTGTCCTCTTCACTCGCCAGCGTGAAGCGGCCGCCATGCAGCTGGACCAGGGACTTCACGATCGGCAGGCCGAGCCCCACCCCGCCATGGGCGCGGGCATAGGTGCTCTCCGCTTGTCCGAACGGCTCCATGACCATGGCGAGCTTGTCCGTCGGAATGCCGGTGCCGTTGTCGGCCACGACGATATCGACGCCGTCCTCGGCCGTTTCGATTCGAACGACGATCCGGCCGTTCTCGCCGGTGAACTTCACGGCGTTCGACAGCAGGTGGACCAGCACCTGGCGCAGCCGCCGGTCGTCGCCGCGCACGCGAATGTCGTGGTCGGCGCGGACGACCTCGATGGTCCTGACGGCGGCGCGGCTGTCGTCGCCGATCTCGCGCACGGCGCCGTCGACGATTTCGCCGAGCAGCACGTCGCTTTCCGCCAGCGTCACCGTTCCGGCGTCGATCCGCGCCATGTCGAGGATGTCGTTGAGGATGGTGAGCAGACTGTGACCGCTGGCGTGAATATCCGCCGCGTATTCCTTCAGCCGGGGACCGGCGACGGCGCCGAGCGCCAACAGTTCCGAGAAGCCGATGATCGCGTTCAGCGGCGTGCGCAATTCATGGCTCATATTCGCCAGGAAGTGGCTCTTGGCCTTGTTGGCCAGTTCCGCCGCTTCCATGGCGAGACGGAGCTTGGCTTCGGTCTCGATGCGCAAGCCGATCTCGGCGTCGCGCTCGGACAGCGTCTTGGTCAATTCGATGTTGGCCCTGGTGATCGCATTGCGATGGCGGCGGACCAGCAGATGCCGCCAGCCGATCCACAGCATCAGCGCCAGCCCGGCCAGCAGCAGGGCGGTGAAGATCACCGTCTGCGTGGCGGCGCGCGACTCGCGCAGGGTGATGTCGCGCTTGAGCTGATCGGATTCGAGGTGCTCGATCTCCAATTGCTGTGTCGTGAAATCGAACTGCGCGCCGATCAGCGCCAGGTTGGCGCTGGCCGCGAGCGAGCGGCCTTGGTCGTCCAGCCGCTTGAAGGCTTCCAGATGCGCCATCGCCAGCGGATAATTGCCGTTGGCGCGATACACCTTATAGGCGATCTCGTGCATGTCGCGGAACGGCGCGATGGTGGTCTTGAGGTCGACGCCGCGAAAGGCCCGGTCCAGGTCGCGCGCTGCGACGGCGAACGCGCCGCGTTCGAATTCGATTTCGGCCTTGACGCCCCAGACGAACGGCGCCCCGCCATTGGGATCGTCTTTGCCCAGCAGCGCCAGCGCCTGGTCCGCGGCCTTCCGGGCCTTGGCGAAGAGATGCTGCTTGGCGTAGACGGCGGCGAGGTTGGACAGGATGTTGGCCTTGATGAACGAACTCTTGAGCGGCTTGCTGATCTCCAGCGCCCGTTCAAAGCCTTTGATCGCGTCGTCGTAGCGCCCCAGATGCATCTGCGCGAAGCCGATGTTGTTCGCGACGGAAAGTTCGAGGATGGGATCCTCGGAATAGATCCGCGCCGCCTCGCGATAGTAGCGGATCTGATGACTGAAATCGTGCGCTTCCTCGTAAATGCCTCCCAGCCCCTGCAGCGCCATCGACTGGCTGCGGGCTTCGCCGAGCTTGGCGAAGATGTCGTGCGCCTTCTGGTAGCTTTTCAGCGCTAGCGCCACGTCGCCATTGCTGTCCGCGATGCGCGCATTGGAGAGCGCCAGATCGCCGTCCAGCTTGGTCAGCTTGCCGTCGCTGCCGGCGATCCGGATGGCGGTGTCCAGCGCGACGCGCGCTTCGGTGATTTTGTTGATGCGCGTCAGCGCCTCGGCCTCAAGCCACAGGCTGGTGGCGACGGCCTCGTTCCGGCGCGGCGATTTCGCCAGCCTTTCGGCGATCCCTTCGGCTTGCTGCGCCTTCTGCAGCGCGGCCTTGGGGTCGGCCATCATCGTTTTCTTGGCGTCGGCGACGAGCGCGTCCAGGCCGTCCCAGCTTGGGCCGTCGCTTGCCGGCCGCGCCGCCTCGGCCGCGCAGGCGCCCGTCGCGCCGAGCACGCACCATAAGAAGAAGACGGCCAATCTCTGCGACATCGGGCCAAGATGGCCCAAATGTCTTGATGAACGCTTAGCCGCTCGGCCAAAAACGCGATTGGAAACCAAGACTTAACCATGAACGGCCGATCACGCAGCCGCCGCGACGTCATGGCTGGCCGCGTTCAACTCAGGGCTGAGCGGCGCTTTGGTGCCAATTCGCTGCCGAGGGAACTATCTGTCTCCCCTTGCCGGATTGATTTTCCTGCCACGGATGCGCATGTCGCTGGTGCGGCACGGGCTGACGGAGAGACGCATGGGACTGTTGGATGGATTGATCGGCGGCATGGTCGGCGCCGAAATGGTGACCGTCGTCAACGGGCTGATCGAAAGACATGGCGGCGTCCAGGGCATCGTCAACCAGATGCGGACCAATGGGCTTGGCCCCACCGTCAACTCGTGGATCGCCGAAGGCCCCAACACGCCGACCTCGCCCGCCGAGATGCACAAGGCTTTCGGCGACGCGACGATCAACGAACTGGCGGCGAAAGCCGGGATGACGCCGCAGCAATTCGCCGAGAAACTCGCCACCGTCATGCCCCACGCCGTCGACGCCCTCACGCCGGGCGGCGTCGTGCCGAAGCCGTAGACCAGATTGGATTGATACACTTTCTTCCCAACCGTCATTGCCCGGCTTGTCCGGGCAACCCATTTTTCATCGGCCGGCAAGAAAATGGGTCGCCCGCATGAAGCGGGCGATGACGGTTATTGGGGATTGCAAGAGACCGCTCTGGCAACCACTTCACGCCATCGCGGCTCTCCAGGTCTGCGGCACCGCCAGCGAGACGATAACCGCCGCCACGAAGGTCAGCAGCAGGCTGACGACGATAACCGCGCCCGTCGGCAGGTCGAAGATCGACGACGCCGCCAAGCCCGCGACATAGCCGATCAGGCCGACGCCATAGCCGATGGCCAGGCGATAGCGTTCCGCGAACCGTTTCGCGGCCAGCGCCGGCACGATCAGGCTGGCGAAGACGAGATAGATTCCCACCAGCTGCACCGACTGCGTCACCACCAGCGCGAACAGGATGTAGAACCCCGCCTGGCCGATGCGGCGGCGAAAGCCGAACCACACCGCCAGCGCCACCGCATACAGGATCGCCACCGGTATCAGGCTCGCCGTCGACACCCACAGGATCTGCCCGACCAGCAAATCCTTCAAATGCTCGCCGCCATGCGGATTGTTGGCCAGGATCAGAAGCTCGACGCAGGCCGCGACCACGAACAGCACGCCGATCAGTGCTTCCTGCACTTCGGGCCATTTTTTCTCGGTCCAGGTCAGCGCCAGGGCACCGACCAGCGCCGCCGTCACCGCCGCCACCTGCACGCGCCAGCCTTCGGGCTCGAAGCCGAAGGCGTCCGCCGCCGTCACGCCAAGCCCCGCCACTTGCGCGATCGCCAGATCGATGAACACGATGCCGCGATTGAGCACCTGCTGGCCCAGCGGCACATGCGTTGCCAGCACCAGCAGGCCGGCGAGGAACGCCGGCAGCAGGATGGAGAATTCCAGATTGCCCAGGCTCATTTCTTCAATCCTGCGAGAAGGCGGTTGATCGTGTCGTCATAGAGGCTGAACAGATCCTTCGCCCCGTCCGTGCCGCCGACCGTGAAGGGCAGCACCACGGCAGGGATGCCGGCGTGCTCGGAGATGAACGCCGACGGGCGGTCGTCTTCATAGGCCGCGCGGATCGTGAACTTCGCCGGCGTCGCCTGCAGCTTCTGCAAGACCTCCGCCAGATAGCCGCTCGACGGCGGCACGCCGGGCTTGGGCTCCAGCGGCACGACTTCGTGCAAGCCGAGCCAGTTCTCCATGTAGATCCAGGCGTGATGCTGGACCGCGATGGCGACGCCCTTTAGCGGCGCGGCCTTCGCCGTCCACTTCGCCAGCGCCGCCGCCCAGCGCTTCTCGAAATCGGCTTCGCGCGCCGCATAGTATGCCGCATTGGCGCCGTCGAGCTGTGCGAAGCGCGCTGCCAGCGCCTTGGCGATCGGCGGCATCATGCGCGGATCGGTCTGGATATGCGGATTGCCGGCGGCATGGATGTCGCCCTCGGCGCGGTCGAGCCGGCTGGGCTGCTCGAGCAGATGCACATAGGTCGTGGCGTCGAAGGCGCCGGGCTGACCGGTCGCGAGTTTCGCATTGCCCGACTGTTGCAGGATCATCGGCAGCCAGCCGATCTCCAGCTCCGCGCCGTCGCACACCGTGAGGTCCGCCGTGCGGGCCTTGGCGATCAAACTCGGCCGCGCCTGGATCTGGTGCGGATCCTGCGCCCCGGTCGTGGCGGTGTAGACCGAGACCTTGTCGCCGCCGATCTCCGCCGACAGCGCCCCCCATTCGGGCTCGCAGGCGAAGACATTTAAGTTCGCATAGGCCGGCGTCGTGTAAGCAAGTGCGGCAAGCGCCGCGCCGATCAGAATTTTACGCATGGTGTTTTCTCCTCAATAGCGATGGGCGCCGTGCGGCCCGTAGATGACGGTGTACTGGAGCAGGATCGTGTCGTCGGGTTTGAGATCGGCTTCGTCATGCGTGTACTGCACGCGGATGCGGCCGAACTCGCTGGTGTCGTATTCGAGCAGCGCCGTCGCGGCGCGCGGCGCATGCCCCAGATCGTCGAGCAGGCTGCCGGCCAGCAGCGGCCCCGGGTTCGAAGTGCCCAGATCGGCGTAGCGCAGCCCGATGCTCCACTGCGGCATGAACTGGTAGACGCCCTGCGCGTACCAGCCGAAGCGGTCCTGCGAGAACGGCACGGCGTCGAACACTCCGCCCTCGTGGCCGTAGAACACTTCGCCCGACAGGGTCAGGTTGTTCACCGTCGGATTGCCGCCCGGCGCCCATTTGTAGACCAGACTCGCGATGCCCAGATCGTCATTGCCGGTGAACAGATGTCCGTCGGTATCGCGATTGGCCGCGCGCGCGTGCAGATAGGAGAGCGCCGCGAGATACGAGCTGCTGTCGTTGATGTCGTCACCGGTGTGGACGAAGGCCGTGACGGTGCCTTGCCCGCCATGCTGCGCGCCGGCGGCGGGATAGGCGTCGCCACGGAAGACTTCCGCGCCGAACTCCAGGAACTGGTCGGTCGGCGCCAGCCAGCGCACCTGAAGTCCGTCATCGCCATATTGCGAATTGAGGAAGGCGCGATAGGGCAGGGGTGCGTCCGAGAACGCCCAATCGTGCGAGTGGCGCTCGTTGAGATAGCCGATGCCTGACAGGAACCGGCCGGCCTTGAGCGTCAAGCCGTAGGGCAGGTCCTTGGTCTGGATATAGGCTTCCTCGACCGACAGGCTGTTGTCGTCCTGCATCGAGAAATCCAGGAAGCCCTGCAGCGAGGGATCGATGTTCGCCGCCAGCGAGACTTCGGATTCGCCCAGCGAGAAGCCGCGCATCGGCCCCGCTGCCTCGTCGCCCATGGCGAAACCGCGGATGTGCGACGTCTTGGGATCGCGCGACGAGGCGACATAGAAACCGTTCAGCACCGCCGCGATGCCCGGATTGAACGCATTGTTCGAGGCCGGCGGCGCCGGCGCCGGTGGCGGCGCATCGGCCAGCGCCTGTTGCAGCGCCGCGGTGGAGGTATCGACCGACACCGTCGCCGCAGCCGCGCTCGCCTGCGCCGCCGTGGCGGATTTGCCGGCGACCGCCGCCGCCTCGCGCGCCGCGCGCGCGTCGGCTTCGGCCTTGGCGAGGCGGCTTTCGAGCGAACGGATCTTGCCGCCATACTCGCGCTGCAACGCGCCCAACTGCGCCTTGATCGCGGCGAGGTCGGACGCTTCGTCGGCCAAGGCCGGCGAAGCAAACAAAAATGAGAACGCACCGGCCCAGGCGATACGTGAACGAAGTTTCATGTCGACCTCCTGGGCGCCGGCGCGCCCTCTTACATCACAACGATTTTGAGAGTCCAAAGAACAAGCCGCGACGCGGTCCGAACTGCGGCGCGCCGACGCCGATGCCCGAACCGTCACGGATTTCATACTTCTCATCGAACGCATTGATCAGGTCGAACCGGGCGGTGAAGCCGCCCGCGCCCAGAACGTCGAAGCTCCGGCTCACGCCCAGATTGACCTGGGTGTATTCGGGAACATGGTCGCCGTTCGGTGTTGCACCGTCTTTTCGCAGGCCCGAGCCGTAGAGCACGTCGCCGCTGAACACGAATGTCCGCCAGGTGTAGGACGCACCCGCCGAAACCGTCACGATCTGCTGGTGATCGAGCGGAATGTAATGGTTCGCGATATAGGCAAGATCGCCCGGATCGAACTGGAACTGGCTCGACACGATGTCCCGCCCCGCCGCCCGCGTGTAGGCGGCGTTGACGTAGCTCGCGAAATTCTCGTCGCGGAACGAGCCGGTGAATTCGACGCCATATTGCCGTCCGCTGCGGTAGTTGAACGGCGTCAAAATGATCGGCGCGCCGAACTGGCCTTCGTCGATCATGTTGCGCGACTGCTTGTCGAAGGCATCGAGCCCGATCGCCCATTTGTCGCCGAGCACCTGGTTGACGCCGATGTCGTAGTAGTCGGCGCGCTCGGCTTTCGGCGTATCGTTCAAGGTGTTGGGCGGCGCCGCCGTCGTGCCGGCGAGCGGCGCGATCGAACTGCTGGCGATCAGTTCGATCGGCGGCGGCGAGAAGTAGCGCGAATAGCCGGCGTGGATCGTCGTCGTGGCGGTCGGCGTCCAGACCGCGTTGAGGCGCGGACTGAGCTGGCTCTCCGCGTCGAAGGCCTGGAACTGATCCCAGCGCAGGCCGTAATTGATCGTCAGCGAGTCGAACGGTTTCCATTCGTCCTGGACGTAAAAGCTGTAGCTCCAGGCATGCTTGGTCGAAGCGTCGGGAATGACGAGCGGAACGTCGCTGGTCTGGTTTCCCGCACCGTCGACCGGCAGGGCGGCAGAAACCGTGTTGCTCGCAAGATCGTCGGCCTGATACAGCGCGCCGAAGCGGATCGTATGACTGTCGCCGAGGTGATAAGCGCCTTCCGCCTGCACGCCATAGGCCTCGTCGCGCTTGTAGGCGGTCTGCGAAATGCCGTTGTAAAGCAGATCGCCGATCGCATCGGGCGTGAAGAACAGGCTGGAATAGCGTCCAAAGGCCGAGATCTGGAAATCGAACGCGCCCTGCGCATGCAGGTATGAGACGATTCCATAATGCGTGGTCTCACGCTGCAGTTCGCTCAGATTGTCGCTCAGGAACGCCGTCTGTCCGTTGACCTGGAGCCGATTGTTGCCGCTGCCGGGATCCACCGGGCCAAGGCCGGTGATGCCGTCGAGGCCGGACGGCTGTAGTCCGCGCTGGTTCGGAATCTGGAACATGTCGTTGGAGGTGCCGAGGATGGCGGTGATGCTGCTGTTCTGGTCCAGGATGTCCTGCAGGAACGCGAAGCCGTGATACTGCTTGGTGCGGTCGTGCAGCGGATCGGAACTGCCGTCCGGCGATTCGATGCCGAGCGAATTGGTCGTGTAGTCGCCCGAAACGAAATAGTTGAAGCCGCCGGACGAGCCGCCATAGTCCGCGCTGCTCGTGACCTCGTTGTGACTGCCGCCGTAGACGCCGATCTGACCGCCGGGTTCGAACAGGCCGGTCTTGGTCTGCACGTCGATGACGCCGGCGGTGCGCAGGCCGTACTCCGCCGGGAGCGCGCCGGTGATCAGTTTCATCGAATCCACCAGGCGCGGGTCGAGCGTTTGTCCGAAGACGGAAATCCCTTCCGGAATGATGATGCCGTTCAAGCGATACTGCAGGCCGTTATGCTCGCCGCGCACATGCAGCTGGCCGAAGGAATCCTGCGCCACGCCCGGCGCCTGCAGCACGACCTGGTTGAGCAGCGTGTTCTCGCCGCCGGGCTCGCTGTCGATGTCCTTGGCGGTGATGGTGTAGGTCGAAGCGCCGACCTGCGTCTGGATGCCGTTGCGCGCCTCGGCAAGCTTTTGCGCCGTGACGACGACGGTCTCGACCGAGCCGGACGTGGCATCGGCAACTTGGGCGGCGGCAGGCGAGGCGAGGCATAAGGCCATCGCCGCAGTCGAAAGCAGAATGGATCTGTTCATGGCGTAACTCCAAGAATTCGAATGACGCACGCGGCCGGCAAATGGCGGCGTGCTGTGTGAATCGGTCGGCGGGTGGAATTTCTCCACGCCGCTTATCGGATTCAGCTCTTCATTGCTTTGGAGTTAGGCGAGGGGTGGCCCGCGGCTGGTCCAGCCGTGCGCGTAGGTTTGTGTGATCGCTTCGATTTCGACGACGACCACGGCGATGTCCGTGACGACGCTCGACACCAGCAAGGCGGCTGCCGTCGGCGTGACGAAAGAGCCGGCGTGCAGCAGTTCCTGGCAAATCTGGCAATTGGCGGGATCGTCGGCGGGCGGGAACTTGTCCGGCTGCTGCCCCTGTCCGGCAATCCGCTCGGCGAACGGCGCGGCGCCGATCTTGGCGCTGCCATGGATATGGGTCTGGACGACAAAGGTCTGCAGCACAAAGGCGAAAAGCGCGAGCAGCGTGACCGCCAGGCGCTTCGCGCCACCTTTCGGTGCGCGGCCCCAAACTCCCGGCAATGCCCTCGCGGGACGTGCCATCACAAGCGCTCGAACGGCTGCATCGCGGCTATTTAGGCCGAATTCCGCGTCAGGGCAAACCGCGCCAAGGTCTTAAGCCGCGCGCGGCCTTAACACCTTCGTGAGGCCGCGGCCTTCGGCCTGGGCAAAGCTCATCCAGTCCTCGATCCTCATGTCCCGCTCGACCAGGGGCCACGCCGCCCGGCTGCGCGCGGTATCGCACATCGAAACGACGATGCGGCCGTCGGGGGCGAGCAAGCGCGCGTAATGCGCCATCGTCGCGGCCGGATCGGGCATGTAGTTCATGCACTGGTTGAAGATGATGGCGTCGAACGAACGGTCGGACTGGAACTGGTTCGCCTCGGCGACCGCGAAGGCGGTGCGCGCGTCGCTGAGCGCGCCGGCCTGCGCGATGGCTTCGGCGGAAATGTCGATGCCGAGATAGGATTTGTAGGGCAGGAGTTTCAGCTTCGCCGCCAGCGCGCCGGCGCCGCATCCGACATCCAGGATCGCGGCGGGCTTGAGAAACTGGCAATAGCCCAGGATCGAGGCCAGCCCGGCGATGCTGCCGATGCTCTCCAGATACGTCCAGTTCCCGTCCCGGTATTCGCGGTCCCAGGTGGAAACCGAAACCTGTTGCGGCCGGTAGCCGACCAGCTTGAAGACCGGACCGCTGATGACGTCCTTCAGGCGCTTCATAAATCCTCGCATGCCCCCGTCGCGGGAGGCCTGGCGGATAGCCGAGCAAGACTTTTGCCAGCCCGCCTTGCGTTTCTGTCACCAAACGGCAACTTTTTCGCGTCCGCGGCGCGGTTTTTCCGGGACGCGGCGACCACGTCGTGCCAAATCGGCACAAGCCGCGCGCCGTTCGCGCCGCCCGGTCGGCCGTGTCAGCGCCTGGGCAGTCCGGAGATGCCGAGCGTGGCGCGCAAGTCGGACGTCTTCATCAGCCGGCCGTCGCGCATCACCAGTTCGACTTGTCGCAGATCGCCGATGTGCTTGGACGGATCGCCGTCGATCAGCGCCAGTTCGGCGAGCTTGCCCTTGTCGATCGAGCCGGTCTGCCGCCACAGTCCGAAGACATGCGCCGGATTGCTGGTCGCCGTGGCGAGCGCGTCGGCCGGCGTCAGGCCCGCCTCGACATAGAGCTCCAGCTCGCGGATCAGCTCGAAGCCCACGCCGTCGGTGCCCGCCAGGATCGCGATGTGCCGCCGGTTGAGTTCCGGGATCAGCGCCTTCAGCTGGGCGAAGCTCGCGCGCATCGTCTCGCGGCTCAGCTCGGGCGTCGGCGCCATCGCGCTCGACAAAAAGCCGCGCGAGAATTGCGCGGGCAGGGTGTCGGCATAGGGCGCGTCGGCCGGCGGATAGCTGCCGCGATCGGGCACGTAGAGATCCTCGAACGTGACCAGCGTGGGATCGACCGCGATGTGGCGCGCCGCCAGTTCGTCGAGATAGGCCGTCATCGCCTTGGAATGCAGGTCGACGTCCTTGGCGAACTTGCCGGTGCCGATGAAGCGATTCATGCCGTTCGAGGTCTTGACGATGTCGTCGGGCATCGCCTGCATCATCACGAAGTTGATGTGGGTGATCTCGTCATAGCCGGCGCGGACGGCGTCGAGCGGGCGCATGCCGTGCGGAATGTGCCCATGAACGTGCAGGCCGAGTTTGTGCGCCAGGTCGGCCATCGGCTTTACGTAGCTCGGATCGAGCGAGCCGTAGAGCTTGACGCCGAAATAGCCGCTGTCCTTGGCGCGATGCACGGCGGCCAGCGCCTCGTCGACATTGTGCACCACCACCGCGACCTGGGCGGTGAAGGGGCCGGGTCCGTCGATCAGCAGCGAAGGCACGATGCGCTGGCCGAGCAGTTCGCGCCGGTCGATGCGCGCCTTGCGCGCCATCAGTTCGTCGGGCTGGTTGCCCGGATCGCGCACGCTGGTGATGCCCGAGGCGAGCAGCAGCGGCCCGGTCGAATCGTCGCCGTAATGCTGGTGGTTGTCCCACAGGCCCGGGATCAGCGTCTTGCCCGTGCCGTCGATGACTTCGGCGTTCGCCGGAATCGTCGTCGACCGGACCGGACCGACGGCGACGATGCGCTCGCCGTTCACCACCACGGTCATCTTGGGCCGGAAGACGCGGCTGTCGGAGTCGTAGAGCTTGACGTTCCTGAACGCGACGGGACCCGTGGGGGCGCGCGCGATCGCGGCATATTGCGCCGGCGCCAGCTTGGCCAGGGCGGCATCCTGCGCCTTGCTCATCGCCGCGCCGGCTTTCTCCCAACCTTCGGGCAGGAAGCTGATCACCCCGGCGGTGCCGAAGAATTTGTCGCCGTCCATCCACACCGCGAATGGCGACAGGCCGAAGCCGGTCAGCGCATAGGCCGTCAGCGTCTTCTTCTCGCTGCCGTTGCTGACCTCGAGCGTGGTCAGCGGCGCGATCGAGCCGCGGCCTGACGGCAGCAGGGCCACCGAATGGTCCGGCGCTTTCAGCATCGCCGCGACGATGAAGGTGAAGGAGTCGAACGTGCCTCCGAAGGTGACATATTGGAGACCTGGCGCGGCCTTGCCGGCGCCGTGATCGACCGGAGAGGTGAAGCTGTAGCCGCCATCCTTGACCGCATAGGTCTCGGCCGCGTCGCCCTCCGGCGTCGTGCCGCGCACCACGATGCTGTCGACCGAGCCGTCGGCGGCGAAGTGGTTCTGCTCGTCGATCTCGGTGACGAAGCCGCGCAGGTTGAAGTCCATGCGCGACCACTGCGTGCCGTCCGCCGCGGTCCACAGCGTGATCTGGCCGTGGCGCGCGGCGCCGTCGCTCGAGGTGATCGTCCAGACCTTGGCGTCCGCCGGCGGCTTGGCGAGCTGATCGACCGGCACTTGGGCGCAAACCGGGATGGCGAACAGCGCGGCGCACAGAATCAGGATTTTGCGGATCATGGAATTCCCCTCATCGCCGGTGGGCTCAGGCGCGATGCTACTGCGATCCGCGCCGCCCGCGCCAATGGCAGCGATCAATTTGGTGTGTGTGAAAGCCACGGTGCGGCGCGGCCCGCGGGGGCGAGCGTGACAAGTCTGGCCCGGGCTGTTTAGAATAACCGGTATGCCGGTGTCGGACCGGCAGCCGGGGAGAGAACGCCATGCCCAGCATCACCGCCTTGGACGAAAAAACCGGACGCAAATTCTATCTCGACGATCCGGACGATCTCAAAGCCGGCGAGAAGGTCACGTTCCTGCTGAACCTGCATGGCGGGGGTTCGGTCGGCGCCTGGCAGCGCGCCTATTTCCCGGCCGTCGACTACAAGGAGAAATACCGGCTGGTGATCGCCACGCCCTCGGCCGCGACCAAGGAGCCGTCGCGGCGCTGGGTCGGCGAGGCCGACGACGACCATCTGCGCAACATCGTCGAATTGGTGTTCGCGAAATACGGCAGAGAAAACATCCGCGCCTTCTGGCTGGCCGGCCACAGCCAGGGCGGCATGACCTCGCGGCGGCTTCTGGCTTCCGACGCGTTTTTCCAGAACAGGGTCGACGGCTTCCTCAGCCTGTCGGGCGGACGCATCGGCGCCGCCGAGCGCAGCCCCGGCTTCTCGGTGCCGATGCCGCCCGGCGTGAAGTTCAACATGCCGGCCTTCCCGCCGCTGCCCGACATCGCCTGCGATCTGTCGCACATCTTCACCACCGGCGAGCATGAGATCGCGAGCCTGCCGTCGACCTCGCCGCTGGCGGAGAAATATGGCGCGGGACCGCGCCAGCGCAGAGCCGACATCGTCGATACGGTTGGCGGCAAGATCCATGACACCACGCGCGAGAGCTATTCCACCAAGGGCTGGGGCCTCAAACCGGGACCGGGCACGGCTGAAGTGTTCGTCTATCCTGGTGCGAGCGACGGAAGGGTGATCGCCGACGTCGTGCGCCTCGACAAGGGCCACACCGAAGGCCTTGAGCCGCTGGTCACGCAGGAATTGCTCAAGCTCATCGTCTCCGCGTCCGGCGGCAAGGTGGATCGTCATTCGTGAGGAATTCACAAGGGAAGGCGGCGGGTTGTCAGAAACCTCATGGGATGTAGGCGATACCGTGCCACCCATCGAAACCATTGAAAATCAGGCATTTTCACGGTCTTGAATTGGCAATTTCGACAACTGCGGCCCTGTAGGCATACCACTGGGCATCGATAAGCGTTATATGCTTCCTAACCCATTCGGGGCCTACCTTTGGTCCACTTGGCGGGAGAACCCATTATGGCAGCTCGCAAATCCTTCTTTGGTCCAGCGCCGAATCACCCAGAACTTGACCGCCTTCGCGAAGAAACTAGAGGCATCAAAGTGACCGACGCGCAACTTGCGGAACAACGCGTGAGTTTCGTCTACGGCAACGCCCCCGAAGGTTCTGGCATCACGCGGGATTCGGCTCAGGCGTCGTCTAGCAGCATGCGCATTACGAAAGATTAGTCTGCTTAGGGAGGCTTGGGCATACCGGGCCTTTTCCATGCTTGTTCTAAAAGGCGAAGACCCGGAACTCTATAAGCGCATCCAGGAAAAAAACCTTGAGCGCCAATACGACCTTCTGACCAATTTCATTGAAATAGGCCTGAAACAAGGACCAAGGGCTTTCGACAAATACGCCCTCTGGGCTCTGAATCATGTCGCGGTTGCTGCGGTCTCTCAATTTGGAGGCAGGTTTCGGCAAGAACCGATTTACGTCGGGAACCATATACCTCCTCATTTTGATCAAGTGCCCGATCTGATGGATCGGTTTATTTCGTTCATCCATGAGAACTGGTTTAACGCATCGCCTACGCAGCTTGCGGCTTACGGACTGTGGCGGCTCAATTACATTCATCCATTTATCGAGGGGAATGGTCGAACGGCCCGAGCGATTTGTTATTACCTACTCTGCGTTCGCGATGAGCGGCTCTTGCCGGGCAGAAAAATTGTGCCGGAACGTATTCGAGAGAATAGGGAGCCTTACATCGCCGCTCTTAGAGCAACTGATGCCGCTTGGCACCAAGGCAATCTAAACCTGACTGAGATGGAGGCCTACTTGGCCCAGCTCATGGCAGATCAACTGGCGGACGCCAAGAGGGAGAACGAGGTGGCCTAATCGTCCGCCGCCGGACTGCAGCAGTTCTAACTGTCACCTTCACTATTCTTGGCATCAAAAGAGGTCCAGAATTTCCGATGGCGATTCAATCCGGCGAACATTACTCCCTGCGCAAGCCGCTGCGGTTCGACATCGAAAGCGCGGCGTTCAAGCGCGATCCGTTTCCCACCTTCGCGGCGATGCGCGCGGCAGGTCCGGTCATTCCGCTCAAACTGCCTTTCGTCGGCAGGGTGTGGGTCACGACCAGCCACGCGGCGACGCTCGCGATGGTCAAGGACAACGCCTTCTTCGTCCAGGAGGGCCGCCACGCCGGCAAGTCCGGAGTCGCCGGCCTGCAATGGTGGATGCCGCGCTCGTTTCGGCTCCTGAGCAACAACATGCTGCTCAAGGACGAGCCCGATCACCGGCGCCTGCGCAAGCTGGTGGACCGCGCCTTCGCGCGCCGCGACGTGCTGGCCATGCGCGGCGCCATCGAACAGGTCGCCGATCGCATCCTCGACGGCTTCGAAGGCCTGGAGGAAGTCGATCTGGCGAACGAATTCGCGCGCCGGCTGCCGCTCGAGGTGATCTGCGAGCTTCTGGGCCTGCCGCATCGCGACCGCGCGCTGTTCGCGCAATGGACGCGCGCCATGCTGGTCCTGAAAAATTCCTTCGGCCTGCTGCGCGCCGTCGGCGCCGTCGGCAAGATGATCTCCTATGTGCGCGGCCAGATCGAGGAATGCCGCCGCGCGCCGCGCCCGGGCTTGATCGGCGAGCTGGTGCGCGCCGAGGAGGATGGCGACCAGCTCAGCGAAGACGAACTGGCCGCGATGGTGATGCTGTTGCTGGTGGCGGGTTTCGATACGACCACGCATCTGATCGGCGACAGCGTGCTGGCGCTGGAGCTGAACCCCAGACAGAAAGCGTATCTCCTGGCCGATCCGGCCGCGCGCATGGAACGCGCGGTCGAGGAATTGGCGCGCTACACCTCACCGGTGCAGGGCACCAAGCCGCGCTACGTGGCGCATGACGGCGAATTCTTCGGCCAGGATTTAAAGCGCGGCGACGTCATCATGGCGCTGGTCGCCGCGGCGAACGCCGACCCGGCGCAGTTCGAGGCGCCCGACGAATTGCGGCTCGACCGCTTTCCCAATCCGCATCTGGTGTTCAGCTCGGGCATCCATTTCTGCCTCGGCATGCAGCTGGCGCGCGTCGAAGCGCAGAGCGCGCTGGCGCGGCTCTATGCGCGCTTTCCCGATCTGCAAATCGCCGCGCCGGACAGGGTGCAATGGATCGAGCGCCTCGGCATCCACGGCCTCAAGGCGCTGCCCGTGCGCCTCAACGCCGCGCGCGCCAGGCTGGCGGCGTAGGCGTTCGCGACTAGGGACGTCCGCGGAAAAGCCTCGGCGACGTCACTCTTTCTCTTCCGCTTCTTTGGCGATTTCCATCAGCAGGAGCAGGAGCGGCTTGGCCCGCTTGAAATAGCCCAGTTCGTCGAACTCATAGAGCAGCCTTTGAAGGCGTATGAGCAGCCTGGGCTTCTTGGATTTGGTGCCGCGTTCCCGGCGGATTTGAGCGGTTCGCTTTGGCATGCCGCATCTATGACATATCCCACCAGTAGAGTGAGGCAACCAAAGGGCCAGTTATAGTTGTACTGAAGTATGGGATGTGCCGAGGCTTTCAGGCTTGTTTCCGGTATTTTGGCGCAAACGCCACAGGCCCCAGGAGAGGGCTGGGCGCGTAAGGCCCGTGTGGGTCAAGGCGGCCGGCGGTCGCGTTAGTCTGCAAAGCGATGCTGGAGGTGTCTGCTTCGGTCTGGCCGGCATCTGGGCAGCACCTATTTTGATTTCCGCGGACCAGCGCGAACCGTCCGCTCATAGTCGCGGGCGATCTCCAACAGGATTTTGCGCGCGTCCTTGCCCCTGACGTCTTCCGCGATCCGGCGCAGTTGCTCAGCGCGCTTTAGGGGCTTGGTTTTTGTGTTGCTCCCGGCCATTGCGAATTTTAGCAAACGGGCCATGGGCAACAATCGAAAACACGGTACCAATTGGTACCTAGTCGAAAGACCCGATGGCGGTTAGCCACCGGGTCCCTCGGAAAGGCATCGCCATCATGGCGCGCAGCCCCGCGTTCGACAGTGCCTACTAAGTAAGGCTTACCGCTGAATTTTGCATTACGCACAAACGCGTACCCCGGGAGTCCAGCCGCTGGGGCTTGTGGTATGGTGGAGCAACCGGAGGGCGCGCGGTGTTGCACAGACTCATCGACCGGCTTCCGATCTGGGCCGTAATTCTCATTCCCAACGCTTGGCTAATAGTCCCGCTGATTCTGGCCATACTGCCATCTAACGGCTACGCGCATGGTGGAGACGGGCCAATGGAAGAGATGTGCAATGCGGTCTTTCCGCACTGTGGTGACATATCCAAGGAACATGAGATTCGGCCATTTGCGCCCTAGGCAATCTCTGGTGGCGTTTGCGCCATAATACCGCTTTTTCCCCAAGCGTCCCCTGCGCCGACGCAGCCTTACCCGCTTTTGCTGATTTTCTTGGCGTCTTCGAACTGCGCCGGCTTGGTGATCGATAGAAGGAATTCCATCGATCGCGACCCAGATGCCGGCAGGCCCGCCGCGTCAGGCGTTCACGGCTTCCTGCCGCGCGCCGGCGCGATGGGCGGGGAATACCGCGGTGAAGGTGGTGCCTTCATTGGGCTTGCTGGCGACGGTGAGTTCGCCGCCATGCAGCTCCATCAGCGACTTGCAGATCGGCAGGCCCAGTCCCGTGCCCTCATGCTTGCGCGCCAGCTTGGAATCGATCTGGCCGAACGGCGACAGTGCGATCTGGATTTCCGCCGCGCTCATGCCGATGCCGGTGTCGCTGACCGACAGGCACACCCGGCCTTGCGCGTCGCGCGCCGTACGCACCGTCACGCAGCCGCCCACGGGCGTGAATTTCACCGCGTTCGACAGGAAGTTGAGCAGCAGCTGTTTGACCGCGCGGGCGTCGGCGCGCAGGATCGGCACGGCGCGCGAAAGATCGCGCTCCAGCTGGACGCATCCCGCATCGGCGCGGCCGCGCACCAGCGTCAGGCATTCGTCCACCAGTTCTGTCAGCGCGAGTTCCGACTCCCGCAATTCGAGCTTGCCGGCCTCCAGCTTCGCCAGATCCAGGACGTCGTTGACCAGCTCCAGCAGCAGCGTGCCGCTGCGATGGATGTCGTGCGCGTATTCGGTGTATTTGGCGCCGATCGGTCCGGCCATCCGGCGCTCGATCATCTCCGAGAAGCCCAGGATCGCGTTCAGCGGCGTGCGCAATTCGTGGCTCATATTGGCGAGAAACTCGGTCTTGGTGCGGTTGGCGAACTCGGCGGCCTGCAGCGCCTGCGCCAGGCGTCCGGAGATCTGATGTGCCTCGTCGCGCGCGGTGGCGACCGCGGTGATGTTCTGGCTGACGCCGAACATCTCATAGCGGCCCGAAGCCAGCCGCCGCCCGGAGCGATAATGCACGCCCAGATGCGTCCAGCGCCCGTCTGCCTCGCGATAGCGCATCTCCGCGTTGGCGCTGCCGCCCTCGCGCGTGATGCGCTCGCGAATTTCGCTGTCCTTCGCCTTGTCGTCGGGATGCTGGATGAGTTGCAGCAGCGTCACCGGCACCGGCGCCGTCGAGTTCTCGTGCCCGAGCGAAAGTTCGGAGGAGAAGTAATAGACCTCGGCGTCGGGATCGAAGCGCCAGGTGCCGATCTTGCCGTCCAGCAGCAGCCGGTCGCGCACGGCGTAGAAATTGCGCGTCTCGTCCAGCGCCTTGCGCTCGGCGCTGACGTCGATCAGCAGCGCCAGCAGGGTGTCGCCGCTCGCCATCAGATCGAGCCGGTACCACGACACGCTGCCGTCGCGCGCGAAGCAATAGGCATGCGCCGGTCCGTCCGCGCTCGTTTTCGCCGCCGCCGCCGACAGGGCCTCGGCGATCTCCAGGCCGGCCAAGGCGTCAGGCGCCGCCTGCAGCGTCGCGGCGAAAACCTCATTGGCCGCGATCACGCGGCGCTCGGCCGTCAGCGACGCCGCGCCGATGCGAAGCCGTTCCAATTCGCGTAGCAGCAATGTCATGGATCGGACCAGGGTTTCGGCCCAAGCCTAGGGACGGCCGGTTAAGAAGCGATGTCGGCCGGGCCGCCGCGCTCCTGGGTCCGTAGAACTACGCATCTGGTTAACTTGAAGATGCCGCCAACCTATCGCGTCCGAATCCGGCCAGCGGACGGCGCGCCGCCATGCCATTTGTTCCCGCGTAACAAGAGGAGAACGACATGGCTTCGATCCGCAAGGAACTTCATCTGAACGCGCCGGCGGCGCGGGTCTGGGAGGCGCTGGCCGATTTTCACAACGTGCACACCCGCATCGCGCCGGGCTTCGTGACCGACTCGAAACCGCACGGCGAGGGCGCGCGCATCGTCACCTTCGCCAACGGCTCGGTGGCGAAGGAGATTCTGGTCAGCGCCGACGCCGCGCTGCGCCGGTTGGTCTACACCATCCCCAGCGAGCGCATGACGCATCACAGCGCCTCGGCCGAAATCGTCGCCGCAGGCGAAGGCTGCCGCTTCATCTGGACGACCGACGTGCAGCCCGACGCTGTCGCGCCCTATATTGACGCCCAGATGAGCGAAGGCGCCAAGGCGATCCGGCGGACGCTGGAAAGATAGGAGCGAAGGGCGGAACCATTGCCCCGTTATCGCCGTTCCCTGACCGCTCACCATCGGGGAACCGCGATGAATTTGCTGACCGAGATCAAGACCTCCGGGCGCAAGCTGGAACGCGCGCTGCTGGACAAGCAGGGCCGCCCCGGCGACATGGATATCCTCGACAAGCTCAAGAGCGAGCATGAAGAGGTCGCCGGCATGCTCAAGAAGCTGGTCGACAGCGACAGCGGGCCGGAGCGCAAGGCTTTGGTGAAGAAGATCAGGCACGCGCTGGTGCCCCATCTGCGCGCCGAGGAAAAGGTCGTTTACGACGCGATCGTCGCGCTCAAAGACAAGAACGCCAAGACGAACGGCGCGGAGGGCTATCTGGAGCACAGTCTCGGCGACAAGGTCTTAGGCACGCTCGGCAAGATCGCCAACGCATTGTCGCCGGAATTTTCCGCCGCCGCCAAGGTGCTCAAGGAGCTCGTCGAGCATCACGTCAAGGAAGAAGAGCGCGACGTTTGGGCCGACGTGCGCAAGAATTTCGACGCCGAGCAGCGGATCGCGATGAACCGCGCCTTCGAGGCGGCGAAGAAGAAAGTCAAGGTCTCCTGATGCGCTCCGGGTGTCTGTGGATGTTAGGCGTGCCGATCCCGATCATCATCCTGCTGTGGCTGCTGACCGGGCATCTGTAAGGCCCACCTCTTAGAGGATTGCGCGCCCCGCGCCTCCCGGCCCATGATGCCCCGCACGGCAGGCGGGGGCAGGCATGCGGCGGAAAAATTGGCGGCTCGTCATTGTCGGCGGGGTCCTGATCGTCCTCGCCCTCGGCTTCTTCGTCTTCATGCTCGGCATGATGCCGAAGTCGAACGATCCGCAGGCCATGATGCGCATCGTCGGGCAGGTGTGCGGCGCCGTCGGCGGCATCGCCGCGGTGATGATCGTCTTCGGGCTGATCGGCCGAAAGGCCTGACGGGGGCGATTTACCCCCTCCCTCCGGCAATCGCGGACGTGTAGCCTCTTTACCGGACTCGCGCCTTGTCATAAGCGCGGGCTTGAGCCAGGGGTCTTCATGCTATCGTGTCGCCATGCCGGTCTCGCGGCGCTTGTTCTTCTCACATTCGCGGCCTGCGGACCCTCGGACACGGCCAAGCCGCCCGCCAAGCCGGTGCACGTCGCGCCGGCCGCCGACACCGACGATCCTTCCGCCCGCCTCGACGCGGCCGCCAATATCGACGGCAACCGCATCGTCCACGCCGACGACACGCCCGGCGACTGGCTGGCGCATGGCCGCACCTATTCCGAGCAGCGCTACTCGCCGCTGAAGGACATCGACACCGCCACGGTCAAGGACCTCGGCGTCGCCTGGGAATTCCGCACCAACACCGTGCGCGGCCTGGAAGCCACGCCCATCGTCTCCGGCGGCATCATGTTCGTCACCGGCTCGTGGAGCAAAGTCTGGGCGCTGGACGCCAAGACCGGCAAGCAGATCTGGTTCTTCGATCCCGAAGTGCCCGGCCAGTGGGGCCGCTATGCCTGCTGCGATGTCGTCAATCGCGGCGTCGCGGTGTGGAAGGGCGCGGTCTATGTCGGCACGCTCGACGGCCGCCTGGTCAAGCTCGACGCCCGCACCGGCAAGCCGGTGTGGGACATCAACACCATCGACCGCAACCGCCCCTACACCATCACCGGCGCGCCGCGCGTGGTCAAAGGCATGGTGCTGATCGGCAATGGCGGCGCCGAATATGGCGTGCGCGGCTATCTCACCGCCTATGACGCCGACACCGGCAAGCAGATGTGGCGCTTCTACACCGTGCCCGGAGATCCCAAGCTGCCGCCCGAAGACAAGGCGATGGCCGACGCGCTCAAGACCTGGAGCGACGGCGGCACGCAGCACAAATGGTGGGAGCAGGGCGGCGGCGGCACGCCGTGGGATTCGATGGCCTACGATCCCGATCTCGATCTGATTTATCTCGGCACCGGTAACGGCGCCTCGTGGAACCGCAACCTGCGCTCGCCCGGCGGCGGCGACAATCTGTATCTCTCGTCCATCGTCGCGCTGAAACCTTCGACCGGCGAGTTGGTGTGGCATTACCAGACGACGCCGGGCGACGATTGGGACTACACCGCCACCCAGCACATCATCCTCGCCGACATCGTGATCGACGGCGTCTTGCGCCACGTCCTGATGCAGGCGCCCAAGAACGGCTTCTTCTACGTCATCGACCGCGCCACCGGCGCGCTGATCTCCGCCACGCCCTACACCACCATCACCTGGGCCAAGGGCGTCGACATGAAAACGGGCCGGCCGATCGAAAATCCCGGCGTGCGCTATGCGCGCAATCCCTCGGTGCAGATCCCCGGCCCCGTCGGCGCCCACAACTGGCAACCGATGGCGTTCAATCCGCAGACGGGCCTGGTCTACATCCCGGTGATCGACGGTAACTTCATCTACGCGCAACAACATCAATTGGGTTACAAGCCCGGCGCCTGGAACGTCAGCGACTTCGCGCAGCTCGGCCAGATGATCGTGGCCGGCATCGCCAAGGGCCAGATCCCGCCACCCGCCAAGGGCTTCATCCGCGCCTGGGATCCGGTGGCGCAGAAGATGGTCTGGCAGGTCGAGATGACCGGCGGCTGGAACAGCGGCATGCTGACGACGGCCGGCGGCCTCGTCTTCGGCGGCGGTAGTGACGGCATCTTCGCCGCCTACGACGCGAAGAACGGCAGCAAGCTGTGGTCGATCGACCTCAAGACCGGCATGAGCGCGCCCGCCATCACCTACACCGTCGACGGCGAGCAGTATGTCGCCATCGCCGCGGCGTTCGGCGGCTCCGGAGGTTTGGGCGCCACCGCCGATCCCAACACCGCGCTGCAGAAATACGGCAACAACCAGGGCCGCATCTTCGCCTTCAAGATCGGTGGCGCCAAGACCGTGCGCGCGATCTCGCCGGAGATCACCGCCACCGTGCCGCAGCCGCCGGCCGAGACCGTGGACCCGAAGTTGGCCGCCAAAGGCTTCGCGCTGTTCCACAACAACTGCGCGGTGTGCCACGGCGTCCTGATGATGTCGTCGGGCGAAGTCCCCGATCTGCGCATGGCCAGCTCCGAAGTGTGGAACCAGTACGACGCCATCCTCCTGGGCGGCGCCCTGGCCGACGCCGGCATGGCCTCGTTCAAGGACATCCTGAGCGAAGACGACGTGAAAGCGATCCGCGCCTACGCCCTGCAACAGGCGCAGGCGCTCTACGCCAGCAAACACCCCGCGATCCCACCGACGACGACAGGGCCGGCGCATTAAGCCTCGCTGTCATCCCCGGCCGAGCGATGCGAAGCATCGCGAGGGGAAGGGGACCCAGGCGGATCGATTGAGCGCGACGTTTCAGGTCTGGGATACGTTTCCGTTAAGCGGCGCGGGCTCTGCCGTACTCCACGTAGAATGCGTCATACGGGGCCAGCGCCACGAGCCGCCCTTTGTCGGATTTTTCAAGAACGACAAACCCATACCGCTCCATGGTGCGAAGAGTTCGGGATAGATTGCTTTCCTCCCGTTCCGAAAGCTTCGCCAGTTCGGTCAAAGAGGTCGGTTTGGACCGCTGGATGATTTCCAAGAGGTGTTTGTTCTTCGTCGAAAGAACCTGTGCGAACGATTCAATCGAGGCGAACCAGACTTTCGGATCGTCGGCGCTTGGCTTCAGTTCGCCACGCGCGACGGCAAGCGTACGAGCCTTCTGTTCCTCGCGCGACGCAATGCCGATCTTCAGGACGTTGTAGGTCATCGTTGCACGCCTTTCGCCTTGAGAATCTCGTCCACGGCATTCCAAAAGTCTTTCATCAACTCCTCTGGGTCGGAGTAGACATACGGCTTCACCCGCCCGCCCTTGTGAACGTGGTCATTGGTTTGTGTCAGCTTGCGCCCGACCCGTATCGGATGGGCATTGTCGAACCGCAGCAGACAGTCATCATCGGGCGACAACAGGCATAGGCTGTAGTCGATCCCGTGAGGCTTCAATGCGTCCGGCTCGACTTTCGAGACCCTGATCGTGACCCAGAAACCGTCTCCTTGATCCAACCATTGAGGTCCAAGAGCCTCTGCAAAGGCCCCGCGGGATCGTACTTATCATCCGGTGATAACTTTGTCAAGGATCGGAGCCCAATGGTGGAAGTGACATTTTATGCTTTCTAATATCTCCTAGACAATAAATCCTACAACCTATACTTGCAATTCTATATACATACACCTATATTCCTCTCCGCAACCCCTGGGATCGCATCCCCATGACGCTGTAACGAAGGCGCGGAGCACATACGGGTAAGGGTGTACAGCTGGCGCGCACCCGCTTGACGACGGCGAAGTAGCCCGGGGGCACCCGGCGCGGCACCGCCCAAGTCGCTGGAACCGATGGTGGTGGAACGCAGGTGCTTCTCGGGCGGCCTTGGACAAAGGCCGCACGGAATCGTCGCCTCTCGTTGTGGCCGGGACGGCTTTGCAAAGGTATGCGCAGCCCTTTCGCCGCCGTCTTATTTACCGGAGCGCCCCGTTTCGACGGGGCGTTTCGCTATGTAGCGCGGCGCAGCCGGCCGGCCCGGTTCCTTGCCGCCTCACGCCCCAGCCTTTACAAGGCCGCCTCGACTTCGAAGGCGTGTCATGGCGAGCGACAAGCAATCAAGGCCCAAGGCAAGGCCCGTGCGCGGTTTTCGCGACCGCGCCGCCGGCGAGCTCGCCGCCGAGCGGGCGATGCTGGACTCGATTCGGCGCACCTACGAATCCTACGGCTTCGATGCGCTGGAGACCCCGTTCCTGGAATACACCGACGCGCTGGGCAAGTTCCTGCCCGACGTCGACCGGCCGAACGCCGGCGTGTTCTCCTTCCGCGACGACGACGAGCAATGGGTGTCGCTGCGCTACGATCTGACCGCGCCCCTGGCGCGCTATGTCGCCGAGAACCAGCAGCACCTGCCGCGCCCCTTCCGCCGCTACCAGATCGGCACCGTCTTCCGCAACGACAAGCCGGGACCGGGCCGCTACCGCGAGTTCATCCAATGCGACGCCGACACCGTCGGCACCAGTTCGCCCTCCGCCGACGCCGAAATGGTGATGATGTTCGCCGACACGCTGGAGGAAGTGGGCCTCAAGAGCGGCGAATATTTAATCAAACTCAACAGCAGAAAATTGCTCGACGGACTCTTGGAAAGTGCAGGCGTCGCCCCAGACAATCGCGAATTGCGCGGCGCCGTCATGCGTGCACTCGACAAGGCAGACCGTCTTTCGCACAGCGATGTTGCGCTACTGCTGGGAGAGGGCCGCAAAGACCAAAGCGGCGATTTCACTAAAGGAGCGGGACTACCCAGGGACGCAATCGACAGGCTGCTCGGCTTCACAGGGACTGCTGACACGTCAAGTTCAAGGAGCGAAGTGCCAAACAATGCTCTCTCGCTCAGGAACTTTGCGACATCAGTGGAAGGCAGCGCAATTGGCGAAGCCGGTGTCGCTGAGCTCAGCGCAATCAACGAGTTGGTTGCAAAATGTGGTTATGACGAGACGCGAGTTGTGATTGATCCGTCGATTATTCGCGGCCTCGACTATTACACCGGCGTGGTGTTCGAGGCACAGTTGCAGTTCGATGTGCCCAACGAAAAAGGCCAGAACGTCGTGTTCGGCTCGGTCGGCGGCGGCGGGCGCTATGACGATCTGGTGGCGCGCTTCACCGGCCAGAAGACCCCCGCCGTCGGCTTCTCCATCGGCGTCAGCCGCCTGCTCACCGCCCTGCAGATGCGCAAGGCGGCGGTCGCGCAAACCAACCCGCTCGTCGTCGTCACCGTGTTCGACAAGGCCAACGCCGCCCCGGCCTTCGCGATGGTGCGCGAACTGCGTTCTGCCAAACCGCCGATTCGCGCCGAAGCCTATGTCGGCACCGGCAAACTCGGCGACCAGTTCAAATACGCCGACAAGCGCGGCGCCGCGCTGGCGATCATCGAAGGTCCGGACGAACAGGCGCAAGGCAAGGTGAAGATCAAGGACCTGGCGCTCGGCGCCGAACTCGCCAAATCCGCCGAGACCCGCGCCGACTGGATCGGCAACAGCCAGGCCGAACTCGTCGTCGATCGCGCCAACCTGGTCGCGGACGTGCACAAGCTTCTCGCCCGCGAGCACTGACTATGCCCGCCTTTCCCTATTACGACACGCCGTCCATCGACGCGCTGAATGCGCAAGCGGTCGCAATCCTCAAATGCTTCGCGAGCCACGGCTATGCGCGCCAGGAGCCGAGCGTGCTGCAGCCGGCGGACATCTTCCTCGACCGCTCGGGCGAGGAGATTCGCCGCCGCACCTTCACGCTCACCGATCCGTCCGGCCGCGAGCTCTGCCTGCGCCCCGATCTCACCATTCCGATCTGCAAGATGGCGGTGGACAGCGGCTTGGCCCTGCCGGCGCGCATCTCCTACAACGGCCTGGCCTTCCGTCATCAGCCGGGCGAGCCGCAGCGTCCGACGCAATTCTTCCAGGCCGGCGCCGAACTCCTCGGCCTCGAGGACCGCGCCGCTGGCGAGACCGAGATTCTGTCGGTCGCGGTCGAGGCGTTGCATGCCGCCGGCCTCAAGGATTTCGACATGAAGATCGGCGACCTGGCGCTGTTCGGCGCGCTGGTCGACGCGCTGGACGTGCCGGCGCAGTGGCGCGCCCGCCTCAAGCGCCACTTCTGGCGCGCCGGCTATTTCGAGGCGCTGCTGGGCCGCCTGACGCACGGCGCCTCCACCGACACGCAGCGTCTCCTGGGTTCGCTCGGCGGCCTGACCCCGCCCGAATCCCGCGCCGCCATCGAAGGCCTGATGGACATGGTCGCCGACGCGCCGCAGGGCGCCCGCACGCGCGACGAGATCGTCGAGCGGCTGATGGAGCAGGCGGCCGATGCCGCGGCGCTGCGCCTCGATCCCAAGATCGCCGCCGTCATCACCAGCCTGCTCAACATTTCCGGCACGGCGCAGTCCGCGCTCGGCGAAATCGCCGCGCTCACCCGCAACGCCGGCATCAAGCTCGACGCGCCGCTGGCCGCGATGGAGCGGCGCCTCGCGGCACTCAAGACGCTCGGCATCGATCCGGCGCGCGTCGCCTTCGCGGCGCGCTTCGGCCGCAACATGGAATACTACACCGGCTTCGTGTTCGAGCTGTGGTCGACGGATGCCGAAGGCGCCGTGCAGGTCGCCGGCGGCGGGCGCTACGACACGCTGCTGGAAGCCTTGGGCGCGAAGAAACCCATCCCCGCCATCGGCTGCGCCATCCGCACCGAGCGCGTGCTGGCGGCGCGCCGTTTCGCGGGAGCCGCGTGATGGCCGCGCTGACTCTCGCCATACCGTCCAAAGGCCGCCTGCAGGAGCAGGTCGCCGAATATTTCGCCGATGCCGGCGCGACGCTCAAGCAATCGGCCGGCGCGCGCGGCTATCGCGCCACGCTGGCGGGCCTGCCCGACATCGAAGTCATGCTGCTGTCGGCGTCGGAGATCGCCGCCTCGCTGATCTCGGGCGACGTCCATCTCGGCGTCACCGGCGAGGACCTGTTGCGCGAGCAGGCGCCGGAACTGGCCGGGCGCATCCATCTCATCAAGCCGCTCGGCTTCGGCTTCGCCAATGTCGTCGTCGCGGTGCCGCAATACTGGATCGACGTCTCGACCATGGCCGACCTCGACGACGTCTGCGCCGCCTTCGCCCACAAGCATCGCCGCCGCCTGCGCGTGGCGACGAAATATCTGCAGCTGACGCGCGGCTTCTTCGCCCATATGGGCATCTCCGACTACCGCATCGTCGAGAGCGCCGGCGCCACCGAAGGCGCGCCGTCCGCCGGCACCGCCGAAGCCATCGTCGACATCACCACCACGGGCGCGACTCTGGCCGCCAATGGCCTGAAGATCCTCGAAGACGGCGTCATCCTGGAAAGCCAGGCGCAACTCGCCGCCGCGATCTCCGCCGATTGGACGACAGAAGCACGGGCTGCGGCGGAAGCTCTGCTGGCGCGGCTTGGTGCACGGGATCGTGCCAAGACGTCGCAGATTCTGCGTGTGCGACTGGATCAAAACGCCGACGCGATCCTGGCTGCGCTGGCCAAGGCGGCGGATGCCTCCGTGCTCTCGCGCCCCACCGATCCGAGTGGCGAGTACTCTATCCTCTGTCCGCGCGCCCGTCTGATGGACGCCATCGCGGCGCTGCGCGCCCAAGGCTGCGCCGCGCCGGCCACGACGCAGGATGCCGACTACGTGTTCGACACGGCGAACCCGCTTTTTGCAGCCCTGTCGTCCGCGCTCGGCTAGATGTGCACGGCGCCGAGCAGCCACAGAATCAGGAAGATGATGAGAATGGTGCCGACGATGCCGGCGCCGCCGCCCGCGCCATAGCGGCTGTAGCCGAAGCCGCCGCCGCCGAGCAGCAGCACGACCAACACGATGATAATAAGAAGCGTCATGGAGTTCCCCGAGAAGGATCGGGAAGGTAATGCGGCGCCATCGCGAAAGTTCCGCTTTCAGTCCAGTGCGCCCGCCAGCCGCTTCACATCCTCTGCCGTGTGATAGATGCCGAAGCCGATGCGCAGGCGGTCGCCGCGGTGGTCGGCGATGACGTTCTTCGCCGCCAGTCTCTGCACGATCGCGCCGGCCAGCTCGGTGCGGAAAGCCAGGAAACGGCCGCGCCGCGCCTCGTCCGGAACCAGCAGGTTGGCGGCCCCCGGCGAGCGGCTCTCGGCCAGCAACGCCCGTTCGAGCCCCCGCACCTGCGCCAGCATCGCTGCTACCGTGCGGCCGTCTTCGGCCAGCCAGTCCTGCACCGCATTGAAGCGGTAGAGCGCCGTCGCATCGAAGGTCGCGCCGAGGAAGCGGCTGCCGTCGCGCCCGTACGCCACGCCCGCCGCGCCGCCTTCCAGCGCGGAGAAGCCGGCATACCAGCCCGTGTCGCGCGGCCGCGGGCCGTAGCCCGGCGGGCAATGCAGGAAGCAGGCGCCTTCACCGGCCATGGCGTATTTGTAGCCGCCGGCAAGATAGAAGGCGCGGGCCGCGACGCCGCTCAGATCCGTCGGCACCGCCATGAAGCCGTGATAGCCGTCGATCACGACGAAGCTCTCCGCGTCCTTCACGGCGCCCACGATCTTGGCGAGGTCGCGCACGACAAAGCCGGAATCGAAGAACACCTGGCTGAAGAAGACCAGATCGTGGCCGCCCTTGGCCGCCTCGGCCGCGAAACGCTCCTCGAAGCTGTCGAACGGTTCGGTCGCCACGCGCGTGACGACGGCCGCGCCGTCTTCCTCCAGCCGCGCCATCTGGCGGGCGAAGCTCATGAACTCCGACCCCGTGGTCAGCACGCGCAGCGGCCGGCCGCGCGGCAGGCACGATAGAATCCGCAGCACCAAGGAATGGGTGTTCGGCCCGAACGCGATGCTGGCGGCATCGGGCAGGGCGAGCTGGCGCGCGACGTGGCCCTGCGCCGCCGGCATCACGGTCTCGAAGATGTGATCCCATTTGCCGTCGAGAAACCGCGCCGCATCGTTCCACGCCGCGATCTGCGCCGCGTACGACACATCCGGCCAGGGGTGATGGCTGTGCGCCGCGACGTGCAGGGGCGCATCCTTGCCGCCGAAGGTTCGCGCGAAACCGCTCACTGCGGCGACGCGGGTCCCGCCTTGATGTCGGGATCGTTCAGGTGCTCGGCTTTCCAGCGCATCATCTCCCAGATGCGCGTGCGGCCGGAAGGGTGGTCGTAGAAGATCGTCTCCTCCCAGGGCGACGGATCGAGCTTGCGGTAGGTGCTGAGTTTCAGCACCGCGGTCGCGAAGGCGTCCGGCTTGCGCGCCGCATTGATCCCGAACATGTCGGCCTGAATCTCATATGTGCGCGTGATGGTGTTGTTGACCGGCGTCATGAGCAGGCCGAACAGCGTGAACAGCGCGAACAGCAGCGGCAGGCCCGCGGGGTCGTCGATGGTTCGCACGTCCCAATTGCCGCCGAACAGGCCGGCAAGAATGCGGTACCCCCAGTTCATGAATGCGAACCCGGCGAGCAGGACCAGCGAGTTCAGCACCAATCCTTCAAAGGCGTGGTCCAGCACATAATGTCCCATCTCGTGACCCAGGATGGCGAGCACTTCGTCATGCGTGCCGTGCTTCATCAGATTGTCGTTCAGCGTGACGCGTGTGGTGCCGAGAAGGCCGGAGACGTTGGCCGAAATGCGGTCCGATTGCCGCGAAGCGTCCACCAGGAAGACATCGCTCGCCGGAATGCCGTTGGCGCGCGCCAGGGACAGGATGTCGGCCTTGAGCGGGCTGGCCGGCAGCGACGAGTAATGATTGAACAGCGGCGCGATGAGAACCGGAGCGACCATCGCGCCGAAGGCGCTGAATGCCACCGTTATTGCGGCGCCCCACAGCCACCATGTCCGCGGCACGCGCCGGATCGCGGAATAGATCAGCGTCAGCACGATCGTTGCCACCACCAGCGTGATTCCCAGATCCGTGAGCTGATCGCCGAACCATGCCGCGAACGACTGGTTCATCAGGCCGTAGGATTTCTCGCGGAAAAAACCTTCGTACAGCGTCATGGGGAACGTCAGGACGGTGAGCAGCAGGATGAAGGGCCCGACATAGAGCGGCACCTGCCAGAAGCGCGAGCGCGTCTGGCGCTCGGCGAAATCGCGGATGCTGGCCGAGACCTTGAACCACAGCAGCAGGAAGGCGACCGCGATGGCGTAGAGCGCGTCGACCAGGATCAGCAGGTAGCCGCCCTCGAAATAGGAATCGGAGCGAGCCCGCGCCGCGCCGCTCACCTGTGCGAGATAGGCATCGGTCGCCTTGTGCGGATCGAACGGCGCGGGCGCGGCGAGCGGCGGCAGGGCGTGGCTGTCGATGATCGTGGTCGGCGCGGCGGCCGGACCTGTCTGCTGCGCGGCGGCGCTGCCGGTCCACAGCGCGAGCGCGAACAGGGCTCCGGCGAACACCCAAAACGATTTGATCATGACGTCCTCCCGGCGCGCAGACTAGCAGATGGAACCGCCGGCGCCATTTTGCCGAACGCATTGCGCGCAGCCGGCGCAGGTTCGGGGGCGCTGCAAAAAAGAACCCCGCCGAAGCGGGGTTCCATCTCTTACCAGTTGCGGACGCAGTGGCCGTGGCTCCAGTGGTGCCAGCGGTCGCAACCGTCACCATGCCGGTGATGGTCGTCCCAGGCGCTGTCGTCGCCGTCGTTTTCCACGCAGCGTCCGTGGCGGTTTTCGTGATAGCCCCGGCCGCAACCGTCGCGGACCTGGATGAGCCCGGCCGCATGCGAATGCGGCGCAGGCGGTGCCATCATCGCCGATGCCGATGTCGCACCGGCCAGCAGCAGACCTGCCGTGAATGTCAGTGATAGAATCAGTTTCATTGGTATCGCTCCGTCTGTCCCGTTAAGCCCGCCATGCTAATCCATTGTCCGCGTCTGTGAAGGCTTTCTGTCCGATGCGTTGCAGTATTTTCATTGTGGCCTGTGCGTTGTCGGCCGGTCTGGTCTCAACCGGCGCGAGCCTCGGCGCCCCGGCAAACGACCGTTACGATCAATGCCTTGCACGGGTTCAGGGCGATCCGGCGGGGGCGCTGGCCTTCGCGAGTGCCTGGGCGAAAGCCGGCGGCGGCGCGGGCGCCGATCACTGCGCGGCGCTGGCCCTGGTCGGCCTGCGCCGCTATGGCGAAGCCGCCGCCAAGCTCGATTCGCTGGCCCGCGACGGCTTTGCGGCCAACGCGGCGATGCGCATCGCCCTGTTCGACCAGGCCGGCAACGCCTGGCTCCTGGGCGGCCGTCCCGACAGCGCCATTGCCGCGTTCTCGGCGGCGCTCGCCGTCGATCCGCTCGATGCCGACATCCTGTCCGACCGCGCCCGGGCCCTCGCCAGCAAGCAGAACTGGGCCAAGGCCGAGTCCGACCTGACCGCCGCGTTGTTGGTCAGTCCCGACCGCGCCGATCTTTACGTACTGCGCGGCAGCGCCCGCCACGCCATGGGGCGCAAGGCGGACGCGCGCATAGACTTCGACCGCGCCCTCAAGCTGCAGCCGGGCAACCCCGATGCCTTGGTCGAGCGCGGCACGACGCGATACGAGTCCGGCGACGTCGCCGGCGCGCGCGCCGACTGGCAGTCCGTCGTGACGAGTTCTCCGGCCAGCCCCGCCGCCGATGCCGCGCGCCAGCACTTGGCGGACACCGCGCCGGCGCCGCCGTAGATCTGCTCGATCTTACGAAGAGGATAGCGCCTGGCGCCATTCGGAAAGTACGTCGGCGTCTGTTTCGGTTTTTGCCCGATGCGCCAGTGCCGTCGCTCCACCCAAATGCCCCAGCGCCCATACCGCCATGGCGCGCACCAGCGGCGAAGGATCGCCGAGCAGGTGTTCCGCTTCCGCGGCCAGCGCCATGTCGCCGCTGTTGCCGATGGCGATCAGGACATTGCGCACGAACCGGTCGCGGCCGATGCGTTTGACTGGCGATTTGCGGAACAGCGCGCGGAACGCGGCATCGTCCAGCCGTGCGAGATCGCGCAGCAGCGGCGCGGCGAGATCCGCGCGCGCCTGCAAGCGGTTCTCGCGGCCGGCGGCGGCGAATTTGTTCCACGGGCACACCGCCAGGCAATCGTCGCAGCCATAGATGCGGTTGCCGATGGCTTCGCGGAATTCGCGCGGGATGTGTCCCTTGTGCTCGATGGTGAGATAGGAGATGCAGCGCCGCGCATCGAGCTGGTAAGGCGCCGGAAACGCCTTCGTCGGGCAGATGTCGAGGCAGCGCGTGCACTGGCCGCAATGATCCGCCTCGGCCGCGTCGGGCTTGAGCGCCAGGCTCGTGAAGATCGAGGCGAGAAACAGCCAGGAGCCGAACTCGCGGCTCACCAGATTGGTGTGCTTGCCCTGCCAGCCGATGCCGGCGCCTTCGGCGATCGGCTTTTCCATCACCGGCGCGGTGTCGACGAAGACTTTCACTTCGCAGGCGAAATCTCGCGCGATGCCGCCGGCCAGCCGCTTCAGCTTGGCCTTGATGACGTCGTGATAGTCCTCGCCTTGCGCGTAGACCGAGATCGCGCCCGCCGCGCGCTTCGCCAGAATGGCGAGCGGATCGCCATCGGGCCCGTAGTTCAGGCCCAGCATGATGACGCTGCGGGCCTGTGGCCACAGCGTCAGCGGATCGGCGCGGCGGCCGGCGTTGCGCTCCAGCCAGTCCATCGTGCCTTGCCGCCCGTCGGCGAGGAAAGCGCCCAGGCGCTCGGGCGCGCGCGGCGGCGCTTGGGCGGGCGCGAAGCGCACCACGTCGAAGCCTTCGGCGCGCGCCCGTTGCGCGATCGCGCCCCTGGGATCGGTTTTAGAAATCGAGCTCGGCATAGCTCGTCGTCGGCGGCTGGCCGGGCACGCGGTCGCCCAAGAGGGTGCGGAAGGAGGGCCGCGACTTGATCCGCCCGTACCATTCCGCCGCCTGCGGATAATCCGTCCACGGAACTTCGCCGAAATAGTCGAGCGCCGACAGATGCGCGGCGGCGGCGAGGTCGGCGATGGTACAGTCGCGCGCCGCGAGATTGCCGCGCGCCTCGGCCGCGTCGCCCAGTGTCTTGAGCGCGCCGCGCAACGCCTCGCGCCCCAGCCGGATGGTATTCATGTCGGGCGCCAGGCGCTGCGGCGCGCCGGTGTAGCGTTGCGCGCCCTTCTCGAACAGGATGCGCCGCGTCACCTGGTCGTGCAGGGGTCCCATCGTCCAGTCGAGCCAGCGCAACGCCTCGCCCCGCGCCGCCGGATCCTCGGGCATCTGCGGATGGTCGGGATAGGTGCCTTCCAGATGATCGACGATGGCCCACAGGCCCGTCACCGCCGTGCCGTCCAGGTCGGTGAAGACCGGCAGGTGCGCCAGCGCGTCATCCGACAGCACCGGATCGCAGGTCAGCCGCTTCTCGCCCACCAGCAGGCGCACCAGCCGCGAGGCCGGCGACAGCGTGAGATGAATCAGTTTGCGCATGCCGGCGCAATGTAGAGCAATTCGCCTACTTCAAACACCAGTCCAGATAGTCCCGCACCACCTGGTGCTGCTTGGAGACCAGTGTGCCGGTCCGGCGCCGGACATAGCGGCCCGGCTTGTCGGCCTTGAAGCGCTGCGGATTGGGCAGCACGGCGGCCAGCCGCGCCGCCTGGGCCTGGGTCAACTCCGACGCCGGCACGCCGAAATAGTTCTGCGCCGCTGCTTCGGCGCCGAAATTGCCGTTGCCCCAGTCCACCACGTTGAGATAAGCGGTCAGGATGCGCTTCTTGGGCCACAAAGCCTCGATCAGCACCGTGAGATAGGCTTCGGCGCCTTTGCGGATGACGCTGCGCCAGGGGGTCAGGAAGACCTCCCGCGCCGTCTGCTGCGAGAGAGTGCTGGCGCCGCGCAGCGCCTTGTGGCGCAGGCGATAGTCGCGCCAGGCGTCGTTCATTTGCTTCCAGTCGAAGCCGTTATGGTTGCAGAAATTCTGGTCCTCGGAGCCGATCACGGCACGGCCCAGATAGGGCGAAATCGCGTCCGCCTCGCGCCAGGAATAGTGCACCGGGTTCAAGGTCGCCAGGTCGATGATCATCTGCGGCGTGAATGGAATCGGCGCGAAGCGGAAGATCAGCAGCAGCAGCACCGGCGCGGGCAGGGCGAAGAAAAAAAGCACGGACAGAACGCGCCGCACCCAGGGCGTCTTGCGGCCCTCATGCCCGTGCCAGAGCCAGTGGAAGAAGGTGCCTATCCGCCTCCAAAACCCGCTTTGCGTCTGCCCGTCCCCGCCCATGCGCGCAGCATAGCAAATCCTTGCCATGCCCGCGCAATGCGCGGGAGCCGGTTACTTAACGGCGGTCGACACGCTGGTGAAGGTGGTCGACAGGCTGGTGCCGACGACGGAGACGGCGCCGATGATGACGACGGCGATGAGCGCCGCGATCAGGCCGTATTCGATGGCGGTGGCGCCCGATTCGCTGCGCAGGAAATTCTGGATCAGTTTGGTCATGATAGGCCCCGAGTTCGAAATCATTGGTCGCGCCCACTGGCGCGCCGGATATTGGCGCGGCACTTGTTGCCGCGAATTTAGCGGCCCTACCCAAAATCGAATTGAATTTGTCGACAATGCGGTGCAACTGTCTGTGCGTCGCCGCCTTGTCTGCGGCTTTTTCGATGTTGGCGGCGTCTTGCGCGAGGGGCGTGTAACTACCCATGCATGATATTTTGATTGCGATCGTCCTCGGCATCGTCGAGGGGCTCACCGAATTCCTGCCCGTGTCGTCCACCGCGCATCTGCTGATCGTGCAGAACCTGCTCGGCTTTCAGCCGCCGGGCGAGGTCTTTCCCATCGTCATCCAGTTCGGCGCCATCCTGGCCGTCGTGGCGGTCTATTGGCGCCGCTTCTGGGACGTGCTGGTGACGCTGCCGTCGTCGAAGGAGTCGCGGGCCTTTACGCTGGGCGTCATCGTCGCCACCTTGCCGGCCGCAGTGGCCGGCGCCCTTCTGCACGACAAGATCAAGAGCGTGCTGTTCGATCCCGCCATTGCGCCCAAGGTGATCGCCGCGACGCTGATCCTGGGCGGCATCCTGATCTTGCTGTTCGAGCGCCTGGCGCCGCGGCCGCGGTTCCTCGACGGCGACAAGCTGCCGCTCGCCAAGGCGCTGCAGATCGGCCTGTTCCAGGTGCTGGCCATCGTGCCCGGCGTGTCGCGCTCCGGCGCCACGATCCTGGGCGGCGAGCTGGTCGGCGTCGACCGCAAGGCGGGCGCGCTGTTCACCTTCTATCTGGCGGTGCCCACGATGTTCGGCGCCACGGTCCTGGATTTGTGGAAGAACCGGCACGCGCTGAACATGGACGCCGGACTCGACATCGCCATCGGCTTCGTCGTGGCGTTTATCGTCGCGCTGTTCGTGGTGCGCAGCTTCATCGCCTTCATCGGCCGCTATGGTCTGAAGCCCTTCGGCTGGTACCGCATCGCGGCGGGCCTGGCGATTATCGCGGTGTTGGTGCTTCGCTGACGCTTTCGCGGACGATCTCTTCGTACTGGCCCTTGGCGCGGAAGCGCCACAGATAGGACGGCACTTCGGCCTCCGCCGAGGTCGGCACGATGCCGAGCGAAGCCAGCGTGTTCTCAGCCGTCACCACATTGTCCGACTTCAGCAGCGTGACTTGGTCCGGCGTCAGCCGCAGCGGCCCGGGGAGGAATTGCAGGAACATCGCTTTCAGCGTGGCCAGCGCGAACGGCACCGGCAGCAGCAGGCGCTTGCGTCCGGTCTCGTGCAGGACGATCTGCATCAATTCCTTGAAGCTGTAGACCGTCGGCCCGCCGAGCTCATAGATCTTGCCGCCGAGGCCCGGATCGCCGGCGCAGCGCGCGATGGCGGCGGCTACGTCGCCGACGAACACCGGCTGGAATTTGGAATGGCCGCCGCCGATCAGGGGCAGGGCGGGCAACACGCGCGCCAAAGCGGCGAAGCGGTTGAAGAAATCGTCCTCCGGTCCGAACACCAGCGAGGGCCGCAGGATCGCGGCGCCCGGGAAGGCCGCGCGCACGCGCGCCTCGCCTTCGCCCTTGCTAGCGGCGTATTTGCTGCCCGCATCCTTGTCCGCGCCGATGGCCGAGACGTGCACCAGGGTCTTGGCGCCGGCGTCGTGCGCGCATTTGGCGATGGTCTCCGCCGCTTCGACATGCAGCGCCTCGAAACTCTGCTCGCCGCGCGAAACGAGCACGCCGGTGAGATTGACCACCGCATCGGCGCCGTGCATCGCGGCGGCGACCTGCTCGGGCTCGCGCACATCGCATTTGACGAGGGCGATCTGCCCCACGCTGCCCATCGGCGGCAGGAAGAAACCCTTGTTGGGATAGCGCACCGCGACGCGGATGCGCTTGCCGGCTTTCGCCAGCGCGCGGACCGTGTGGCGGCCGACAAAGCCGGTGCCGCCGAAAACCGTGACCAGGGGATTGCTCATGGCACGCTACATAGCGGGGGCGGCGACAAAGGAAAAGGCCGCCCGCTCACTCGCGCACGTAGGCCCGTTCGCCGGTCTCGGGTTCGATATAGACCGTCACCGGCTCGCCGGTTTGATCGTCGACGAAGCGCTCGCTGGTGCGCTGCCAGCCGGCGCCCGGCCGCGCCGCTTCGATGGGTTTGTAGACAACGCGTTCGCAGACGATGCCGAGCACCAGGATCGCGCCCCAGCAGGCGAACACGAAGGCGGGTGGGAATGCGCCGGTCGCAAGCGACGCAAAACCGCAAATCAGGGCGACGACGCCGATTCCGATCAGGACGTTGCGCAGCATGGTCAGGCCTCCGGTTCCAGAACGACGGCGGTGCCATAGGCGACGATCTCGCTCATGGTCTGGCCGATCTCCGACGAGTCGAAACGCATCATGATCACGGCATTGGCGCCCATCACGGTGGCGTTCTTGACCATGCGGTCGATCGCCTGGCGCCGCGTCTCTTCCAGCAGCTGGGTGTATTCGTGGATCTCGCCGCCGACGATGGAGCGCAGGCCCGCCATGATGTTGCCGCCGATGCCGCGGGAGCGCACCACCACCCCGAACACCTGGCCGAGCGAGGTCTTGACTCGCTGGCCGCGCACATTTTCCGTGGTTGTGACGAGCATCTGTCCCTCCATGCCTTGCACGCTATGACCGATAGATAAGTACTGGCCGGGGCGGATGGAAGGCCGGCCCCAAGTGGCTGGCGGCGCTGGCATCTTCGGCGATTCGCGCCCCGGCGAACCTCCTTCGTTGACAGCCGCCGGCGACGCCCCTAAACATCCCGCCCTTCCATCTGCCCAGATGGCGGAATTGGTAGACGCACTAGTTTCAGGTACTAGCGCTGCAAGGCGTGGAGGTTCGAGTCCTCTTCTGGGCACCAGTCAAAATAGCGTAATATTATCAAGTACTTACGTTGACTGTTCGAGTCCGCGTTTCGGTATCACATTCCACTTGCGGATTGTTCAAGCGCGGAATTTTTTCGTGGCAGGCAGCGGCTTTTGTCGCGCGCGCCTGTTCTTCGGAGTCGCTCAATCCGACAGCTGAGAAGAAAATTGTTGGTACCAACCGGTGCGCAAACTATTCACGTTGCGCTAATGCTGTTGTCGGATTGGCGTGATCAAGAGCGCTTTGCGTGAGTTGTAAACGCAGAACCATCTTGTCGTGCTCTACAAGCCAAGCCTATGAGGCGACAACCGTGTCCCGATCGTCTTCACGACGCGCAAAGATCGCAGCGGACACCGACACGACAGCGCCAAAGAGCAATGAGAATGCCACCCAAAGGCTCGCATAGCTTGCGATCTTCCTGGCGACGTCGGCAGCCTGCCTGGTCTTGGCTTGGACGTCGGCCTGCATCCTGTCGATACGGCTGGCCGCTTCGTTGGTCGAAATACGTGCCTGTGTCGACACCAGACCAATGAGCCGATTGCGGTCATCCGCGCTCAGTTGCTCGCCGTGAACCAATCCCGCGTCAAGAATGTGGCCGGCCTCGACCCGGACGTTGGCGTCAGACGCCGACATGGGCTCAACACCGCCGCGGCCCGGACGAAATAGGACATCCACCAAATAGGCTGATGGTCCTGCGTCGGTGGCTTTGGCGTTTGAAGCGCCGTACAAGGCGGCTGTCGTCGCCCCCGTGCTCGCCACCGTAAGACCCGCCAGGGCCACGACCGTCAAAGTCGCTAGAACCGCCACCGCCCAAGCGATGAGACCATGTGCACCCGCCCGGAATTCCTCCTGAATGGGGCTTTCCAACAGCGGTGCCAGTAACCGACCGGCGAGATGCCCGCCCACCGCAAAGCCGAACGCTTGAGCGACGAGAAAATAGATTGCACCACCGGTCAAAAACGCCGGTGCGGTCGGACCCGAATGGGTGATCGGATGGACGAGCAGAAGGCCAAACCCAGATCCCAAACTGAGCAGGAAGAAGGTAACCGCGGTTGCCGCAACGCCGCCGGCAATCGCCAGACCCCACGAGAAACGGTATCCGGTGTTTTCATCGCCTTGTTCGGCAATCACGACTGTATCGGTCATGGAGGGAGTCCTCGCGCAATAGCAAACGACTACAGGTGGCCGGTGAGCAGCCATAAGATGATGATGATGGGGATCGGAATTCCAATCAGCCAGAGTAGACCGGATCGCATGGGTTCCCCCGGTAAGTGTCTATCCACAACTCGGCGATATGCAAATGGTTCCATGCACGGCTCGAGCAAATCCGAACAGCAAGCCACAACAGCAACGAAAGAGCCCTGTACTTGTCCTCCGCGGCTTCTCGCGGTGGAACTGTCTTGCGCTCAACCCGTTTGCTTTCCATTGAACCTTGGAGACCGATATGCGCTCAGGATGTATGTGGATGATCGGCGTTCCTATTCCCGTCATCATCATCTTATGGCTGCTGACGGGACACCTCTGAACATCCGGTGATCGGCCTCTTTGGCACAATCAACGTAACGGACGCGCGCAGCTTGGACATCGCCGCAGGCCGCAATAGTTCAATTATTCAAATAGATTGAGGCAACATCATCATCGGCACGACATCAAACGCCGAGCGCGCGGGCCTGTGCTGCGACCCTGTTCACGGTGAGCGCGGCGGTGTGCTTCAAATCGCGGGCAATGCGCTTTTGCATGGGCTTGGGCACCATCGCCGCCGCTCCCACCGCTGTCGCGACGATCAGACCGGCCGCGGCCGCGAACTTCAGGATGGAGAATGCAGTCCTGCCTACTGCCAACGCGCCCGTTCGGATTGCGGCAATCTTCGATCCGCGCGTGGTCTTGCGGTCTATTTTCGTTCGGGGCGCGTGCTTCACAGCCCCGTTCGCACGCGACTTCACCGATGCAGTCATGAGACATCTCCTTGTTGCGTCAATAACGCCGAGGCGCGGCTCGAAGTTTCGTTTAGCGCCGCTGCGAGGAAAAGACGGGGAAGCCATGTCGCCACAATCGTCCGACAGGCGAATGCGTCGCAAGCGTACCGCCGAACTTGCGCGCCTCACCTACCAACCTAGATCGGCGAACTGGCCGGTTGCATAAGGCTCGCTAGAGTCGGCGAGGGCCGAATTCGACGGCCCGGCCGGACACCTAGGATATTGGTGATGCCCCGAACATAAGCGCTGGTCTCTGTCGGCAAAGGACGCCCGCGTTGCAGGTGATCGTCGAGCTTTCCTGGCCCGGCATTGTAGCCGGCGAACATCGCGGGATATCCATATTTTTGGTATAGCCAGCGAAGATAGGCAGTTCCTGCAAGCACATTGTCCTGCGGATCGTAGGCATTAGCGCCAAGCCGATATTGCTCCCGCATCTCCCTATACGTTCCCGGCATCACTTGCATGAGGCCCATAGCACCGGGGCTGGATGTGATGGGCTGGTTTTCTTCCTGCATTGTTCGCCCACCACTCTCCATGCGAGTCACCGCACGAATCCACGATTCGGAAATACCAAAACGGCGCGACGCAACTGCAATAAGAGGGTTCCATCGATCCATAAGTTCTTTGGGACTCATCGCCGACTCTTTATCGAAATCCGACGGCACGTTGGCGGCAACACTTTTCTTCGCCAGACGCTTCGGGGATGCAGACGGGCGGCTATCGACGTACTTGTCCTGCAAGCTGCCGTTGTGCAGCGTGAATAGCGTCCCTGTCGTCATGACGGTCAGAAACAGAAATTTCGCCATGCTGCGGAATGGAGAAGCTAGATAAGATCGAGCCTTATCCGAGCGCTGAGATCGAGGCGCCTTCACCGGATATCTCCGTCACAGCCATGCGAAATTGTTTTGACGGACGCCAAGGAACTCTGCGGCTCGGTTCTGCAAACGAAGCCAAGTCCGTGGTTCGACTTTTGTAGACAGGCGCTGCGAGGTGCCATTCATCATGCTCCGTAATTGAGGAAAGCCGCTCGCTGATCGTCGATCAACGACTGGTTCCATGGAACATCGCGAAGGTGACGCGACCTCAAGGAACCCGTGCGAAACGTGCTGAATCAAACATGGTGTCGGTGCCCCGATATTCAAGAGAGGAAAATGGAACGAAGCGACTGTCTGAGAGTTTCCTTTGCCAATTTCAAAACCGACAAGTGATAGAGGCACCGTTGGAACTAATTCCAAACTCGGAACTATCAAACCGATGTCCGGCCAGTTCCATGTGCTTTCGCGCGCGGAGAGCGCCGGCATGAGCAGATCGCGAACGCGATGCAGCGAGAATCAAACGGCCGTTCCGAAAAACCTCGGCAATTGAAACGCTGGCCTTCACGGTGCCAGTTGCGAATCTGGCGCGTTACTTCATCGCGACCTGCTGGTTAGCAGTCTCGACTCGGCCCTTACAGAACGCGCCCGCGCAGTTCTGCCGCAAGCCCCGCAAATGCACGGTCTATTGCAGCTATGAAGGAGCAGGGCATGACTGACTCGAAACGCGCATTCCGGTGCGCCGCAATTGCACTGTCCTTGACGAGCGCCATATTTGGAACGGCCAAAGCCGCTACATCCGAAGGTGGTTACAACACCATGGGCAATGAGATCGCTTACTATGACAACGGTCACGATCGAGCCAATGCGGCCGCCATGCTGGTCGGGCTGAACAACAGCGCGAACTTCTATCGAGATGGCTATTGGGACAAGAGCCATCATTGGCACTACAATCATGGTCAGTCCGCCATCGGCCGCGACCGAGATAGCGGCGGCAGCCATAGCTTGCAGCACCGCTAAGTCGGCTTGGAAGGTCGCGACGAACCCATGCCGACGGCGTCTACCACCTAGGCGTGCGAACCGTCGCGGGTGGCAATGCCGCCGTCGGATGTGCGTTCGTGTTCACCAGATCTGAATCGTGCCCGTTCGGAACAAAACCATAGCGCACGAGTTCACCAATGGGGGCGTGCAGGAGCGCGTAACATGGCCGACACGAGCAACAATTCATCTGGCGCAACACCGTGGCTCGCCTTTCTGCTTGGAGCGGTCATTATCGTCGTTGCCGTCATCGGTTTCTTCGTCCTGACCGGCCACCACATTGGCAGCAATACGCCGAGTGTGAATGTAACGGTTCCGACGCCGGCGGCTCCCACCAGCGGTCATTGACGGCCCAACATCCAATTCAGACAAGGCAACCCGGCGCGGGTGTGAATCCGCCCGGCATCCGTTGATGCGCAGTTTCGCTGTCCGGCTCCCAAAGCACTTGAGGGTTGCAGTCGCAAGGAAGCGACATCAGTCGTTTTGGGCGGGACCGCACCAACCAGGCAGATAGTCGGCATGGTCGCTTTTTGCCAGGCGCATGGCTTCCTTCAACGCGCGGGCAAAGTCTCGCTCCACCAGTTTGAGTTTCATGCGCCGGCGCAGAAAGTCCGCCCAAAGGAATTCGCTGAAGGGCGTCGTCTCTTTGGAGAACCCACCAGCACGCCTTAATGCGCCGGACAGCGAGCGAAACGGATCATCGACCAGCCCGCTGACGGATTTGGGAATGCCTTTATAGTCACGCCGCCGTCCCTTGGCGTCGAAAGGATGCATCCAGTCGCGATTGTCGAGGACGACCCAGAACGCATCCTGGCTGAGCTTGCTCAAATTCGCCATCACAGAGACGAGTACGTCCCTGACACCTTCGTCATGGAGCGCCCGAGCCAGATGATGATGGTCGATGATATAGTGCCGGTCCTTTGGCCCCAGGATTACCGGGATCATGTGCGCACCGAGAAAGTCCAGCTTCTTGTCCTTCAGCGCGCGCCAGCGTTTGCGGCGGTCCTTGACCTCCCGCATTCCCACGCTGATCTGCGTGGGCCGCAAGTCCGCAATAGCGACAGGTTTGAGGATCGGTTCACGGGCGGGTATCATTGGCGTTTTCCGTTCATTGCCGGCTTCAATCCGAGGCTTCCCCTTGCGTTTTAACAAGCCTCAGCGGATTTCGGACCATCAGCCGGTTTCCCGTTCGCTCAAATGACGGCCGGTGCGCCGACGTTCACTTTGCTCTGATCGGTTACTGCATTGCCGGACATATCCGTCAATCACTGTCAGACGAGTTGTCATGATTTCTCAGTTGCGGGGAATCGTTCAGGACGACGCTGAGCAACGAGCTGTGAACTTCCACCGTCCCGTCGTAGCTGATGAATCCCATTTTGCGGAATTTGTTCATAAAAAAGCTCACGCGCGATCGCGTGGTACCGATCATTTCGGCAAGTGTCTCTTGGCTGACGTGCGCGATGATAGGTTCGGGCCGGCCTTCTTTGCCGAAGTTCGCGAGAAGCAATAGAGCCCTAGCCAAGCGCTTCTCACTTGAATTGAAAAGTTGATCGACGAGATCTTCTTCCACACGCATCGTGCGCAAGAGCAGTTGCGCAAGGAACATTTCCGAAAATGCGGGTTCGTCATGAAGCGCGCGAATAATGGCCCGCTTTTCTATTCGCATGACGGTACAATCGGACAGGGCCGCTGCTGTCGCGATGCGTTGTTCCTGCCCAGTCAAACAACCTTCGCCGCAAAACTCGTCTTTTCCAAGAACGGCCACCACCGCTTCCTTGCCCAGCTTGGAGATAACGGTGAGTTTGACCTTGCCCTGCTGGATATAGAAAACAGAATCCGCGCTATCACCCTGCGCAAAGAGTCTTTGCTTCGCGCGATAATTGGAAATGCTTCGCCCATCGCCGATTTTTGCGAGGAACTCTTTAGGATCAAATGGGGCTTTGGCTTTTTTCAAGACGGAATCTCGCGGCTGCCGAGGGTGCCAATTTATCATTGTTGGAGGGCGGGGCGCACGGTCGGTGTGGTCAATAGTGTACAGATATCTCCAATTCAAACATGCAGAATAGCGCTCCTTGAACTCTTGGCGGCCTGCCGGAATTCAAGGAAAAGAAGCCGCTTTCGCGTCGGCGGCCATCCGGTCCGGCGCGAGGGCGACATGGTGAAGCGCGTCGTTTGAGGGAGTGATGCATGGCCGGCCTACGGATAAGTCCTCCCGGATTGCGACAGAATGACCAATTCACGACGCATCGCGATGGCGTGGCGGGCCTGTGGGGTCGATGGCGTTCGTTCAACCGACCGCTAACTCTCAGAGAAACTATTGCGCGCTTTAGTTCCTATTCCATTTTGATCGCCGTGCTGTGGGCACTGGCTTATTTGGGATTTCTAATTTCGGGCATGCACCGTCCGTGAGAGTGGCCATCGCAGCTGCATGCCGTCATCAAGACTATGGATGCAGTCGCCGATGCGCACGATGATTGGGATACCGGTCGATAAGGCGTAAGCTTCCGGTCGGGGCTCGGCATCATCAGGACTTCAAAGGTATCGCCATGCCCAAAGCACAGACAGATGGTACGCAGAGCAATCGACTGCTCGGCGCGTTGGAGCCCGCCAGCCGCAAGCGGATCGAGTTGCATCTTCAACCCGTCGAGCTCAAGCTCGGTGCTGTCGTGTGCGAGGCGGGCGGCTTGCTCAAGCACGCTTACTTCCCGCAAGGCTCCGTCCTTTCACTGCTTACCGTTCTGGAAAATGGCTCCGCAATCGAGACCGCAAATATAGGGCGTGAAGGCGCGTTCGGCCTCTTTGCGGCGATGTACAGCCGCGTCTCTTTCAATCGCTGTCTCGTGCAATTGGAGGGCGACATGGTTCGCTGCCCGATTGCTTTGCTCCAATCGGAATTTAGAGACAGCGAACATGTCCGCAATCTCTTCGTCAGCTATTCGGAAACGCAGCTGTCGCAGGTTCAACAGACGGTCGCGTGCAATTCCATGCACACGACGGAAGAGAGAATTTGCCGTTGGCTCCTCATGATGCACGACCGTGCGCAAGGCAAAGCTCTGCCATACACGCATGAGTTCCTGTCGCACATGCTGGGCGCCAATCGAAAATCGGTGACCCTCGCCGCGCAGGCGATGCAGGCTGCCGGTCTCATCAGCTATCGACGGGGAAAGATTCAGGTAGTCGATCGACCCGGCCTCGAAAAGGCGTCGTGCGAATGCTACGCCATCGTCAAGGAACGCTTTGACGCCTTCCTAGAGCCGCCCGCGAGTGCGGTTCAGGGTAATACGAAAGGGCGAAGCAAGAAGGGCGCCAAATCCGAAGATCGATGACGATCCGCGCGGTCAGTGCACAACCGCCGGGCGCGGGGCGAGAAGCGCGCGCAGCGCGCCGGCGAGTTGTGCGCCATCATACGGTTTTGTGATGTAACGCCAATCAGCCGGGAAGTTATCAACCTTTGTAACACCCGATGTCACGACCAGGCGAACCAGGGGCCAGCGCTTGGCAATGGCGCGCGCCATTGCCATTCCATTCAGATGTCCAGGCGTGCGAATTTCGGTGAAGACCGCGTGAATATCTTGGCGGCCTTCCAGGATCGTTATCGCGTCGTTGGTATTGGGCGCGGCAAGCACCGCGTAGCCGGCGTCTTTGACCATCTGAACGGTTTCCATTCGGATGATCGGTTCATCCTCGACGACCAGCACGAGAGGTTTTTCTAGCATTCCGTCCTCGCTTCACGCCATCGCAAAACGGCAATGGCACAACATGGTGCCCCTCTAGTCAGGCTCGATTAGTTCAACTTTCTGGTTTTGGAATCGGATGGTCTGCTGCCCGCCAGGTAGCCCCAAACTCCGGCCATCCGAGCAAAATGCGACTGCAAATTCGGATTGGCGGTATGGACCGCTAACTGCTTGCAGTCTGCCTCGATGCGGAGGCACTCCAATGCGTGCTTTCGCGAACCGTCAGACTTGGACACAGCACACCTTTGAATTTTGAGGCGCGATTGTCCCATGGCACCGCATGCACTGTCGGTGGCGTACGCCACAGATAAAGCCGGAGGAAAGGGGAATTTGAGCAGATACTTCGCTATGTTCTCACGAAGGATAAAGATGAACGCCGTTCCAATCGGGTGGCCAGCGCATTCGTTTCAGACGAATTCGTCGCCGAGTACAGCGCTGGCCTGGTCGTCCAAAAAGGGGGCGGGGCGAAGGAACCTAATCCCCGCTTATCGCGTTTGCTTTTCGTTAGTGTTCTTGTGCCTAGAGACCACCGCCTCACAAACAGCGAAGCGCCGGCCCAGCGAAGGTTCGCCGGTTCGCCGGTGTTTCGTCGGACCCGGTCTGAAAGGAACACAAGAAGCGACGCACTGACTGTGCCTACCTTCGGTTAGCGCCGGCTGCGGGCAGTTGACCATATGACCGGAGGTACGGACGATGAATCGCAAATTACTGATTTTGGCAGGTGTCGCGCTGCTCGTTGGAGGGTGCGCCGATACGGCGCCTACCACACCGGCGGCGGGATCAACGTCAGCGGACGTAGCGAGCCCTACCTCAACCGAGGTAAGGAGCCCGACCAATACGTCAACGCAAGCCCATACATCTGACAACGTCACAGTCACGGGCGGGGCAGGCGCCGGCAATACCTCAGTCAATATTTACCCCGGCCAGACGGCACCGCCGACAGGGCAGGCGCCGGCGACACCTCAATCAATATCTAACGCCCAGTCGGCACAGCCGACGGGGCAAGCGCCGGCAGCCACAGACTGCAATGCTCATCCCCTCGCGGCTGGCTGCAGCCATCCCTAGTGGCTGTGTTAAGCCACGTCCGATTTTTTGCCTTTGCGACAGGCGGCACTAAGGCGCGCGTCCCGTCGTGCGCAACCGGCCGGCGCTGCCGTCCCTTCCGTTTTGGAAGGCAATTCGAAATGGCTAGGCCAGCCTAGATTCTGTTGATGTGACATGCATGCACCTCATCCTCGGACCTACCCAATCTCTTTGTTCTCACTCTTACGACCAGCCAGGGACGCATGACTGAGTTGGAGTGACGGCAGCAAGGAAGCCTTCGAATTCACGGAAATCAACCGATCAATCTCGGCAGGAATCTCGCGGCCGTCGCTGCATTTGGGCTAGCAGTCAGCATCGCCGTCTTGCGCGTCGGCGCTCTCTAGATGAACGGCGAGTGATTGTTTCATTCGGTCGCCTTGCAAAGGCGAGTGATTCGGGAGGCCATGATCAATTTTTGCGAACGTCGTTCATTTTGGGTGCTATGTTGCTTTATGTGCTCTTGAAAATTGTTGGTATCGACGCTGACCCGGATATGGTGTCAGGCTAGATTTTCTAAGTCCGCCAGGACGTTACCGAAAGATAATTTAGTCTCTTCTGGGCACCAAGTCGAAATAATATAATTAAAACAATAACTTATGCGCCAATTTGCGGGTCCCGATTTGGGCATCACATTTCATTTTTTGATTTTTTGCAGCGCAGAATTTTTCTTGGTAGGCAGCGACTATTGTCACGCGAATCTGCTCGACAGAAAGGCCCAATAGGGCAGCAGCACAAAAATTGTTGGTACCAACGGCAGTCGTAATATCTCTATAGCCGAAACCTTCTGCGACACGACGCTGTTCCGGCAGTGGCTGCGATTGCCGGTGATGTGTTCGCCGCCGGCGCGCTGCCGATGGCGTTAGATTTTTCGTCAGGCTGCGGCCGATGTTTCCGCGATCTCCGGCTGGCCCGCTTGTCACCCATGATGCAAAACCACGCCGTTCAAATAAGGCATCGGCCCCGAGAGAGCGGTCCGGCTCATTAGCCGCTCGCGTGCTTCAGAACCGAACCTCTGTGCATCGCGATGTGGTCGGTCTTGGAGCTTTTGATTTCGTATTGCGGATCATCCGGCGTGCAGCGATGCATGTGTCCCTTATAGTTCACGTCTTTCGTATGCACTTTGATGATCGTCCCGCTGACATGCCCGGCTTCGGAGTTCCATGTTACCCGATCGCCGACCGTGAATCGCTTCATGATTGTCCCCGTTTTACATGGGTGCCGGGCAATCGGCCCGACTCCATTTCAACATCGCCTTGCACAGCCGGATAGACCAATGTCCCGCCGGACAGAACCCACGCGCCGGGCGTAAGTTTCGCCGGATCGATCTTGCCGGCCCCCATGATGTGTTCAACCGCAAAGTCCTCGGCGAGCAAATAATCGGCGATGATGCGGCGGTGGCAACGCCACCAAACCGCTTCCGCGCACATGATCGCGCAGCGATGGTCGCGTGCGAGCGCTTTCAGTTCTTCCAGCCCCGCGCGGAACACATCCGTCATGGCGTAGTCTGCATAATTGCGAAAGGCCGCGACCTGCCAGAACATGTTTGGCGACGGTGCCGCGCCCTTCTTTCGATGACGCCGGCCGCCAAGAGCAGGCAGCAGGTGGTAACCGATCCCGGCGGCGGCGAGCGATTGCGGCAGTGTGTCGGTGTTGAACTGCGGATTCGTCCGCGAGCGCGGAAACGAGCGCACATCGACGAGAAGATCGACCGAGACCTGCGCCAGAAGTGCCGCGAATTCGGCGAGCGTGCGCTTCGAATGCCCGACGGTGAAGATTATCGTCACAGGCTGCCGAGCAGAATGTCTTGTCGCCATTGTCTCCAGTCTGTCACACAAACTCCTAGGAAAAATTAAAGGTATGTCGTCCGACGCCAAGGAGTGTCCTGCAAGTTTTTGAGAGATCGCGTCATTGACGCTAGCTGGTACTGTACCGCACCGTCGAGGTACGCGAAATCGCCACTGTGCGTGAGAGCATACCTTCCTCGTATTGCGTACGGCTATGACATACCGGAGTTGAAGCTGCAGGCTGCGGCTCTATGTGGTCGGCGCCCACTCGTCGCGTTGCAGGGAGAAATCAACGACATAGTTCGAGCGGCGAGTGAGTTATGTGATCAATATTGACCAGACGGTATGCGGCGAACGACCTTAGCTTGCCTCCAAAATCGGGAGGGACTATTGCGCAGTCCGATGGCAATTCAATCGCAAGATGAAGCGTGGCCGCGGCCAAGGGCGAGGTCACTGCCGGCTACGTTGCGGCCGCCAAGCCGGGCTGAAGCATCCCGGGTATTCCGGTCCGGAAGTGATTGAATAGAGCTGCTGCAGGCCGTATGTTTTGGGCGTGCCGTCACCGAAGCTCCTTGCGGCCGCGCAGCCGAGCCTCCGGCGTGTTTTCAAAACACCAACACGGGGGGCCATGCCATGGCTGAGGTCGAACAACTTTCGCCCTGGTGGGGCCGCGCCGTTGCGTTCACCTTCGTACTGGGTTTTGCAGTTCTCATTCTGTTGACGGTCAAGGCGTATCAGAACGCGCCGCCGGTCGCCGGCCGAGCCGTCGATCCCTCCGGAACGGTGGTCTTTACCGGCGACGACGTTCGCCGCGGACAGGACGTGTTTCTCAAGCATGGGCTGATGGACAATGGCACGATTTGGGGTCATGGCGGCTATCTCGGGCCGGACTTCGGCTCCGCTGTCCTGCATGACTGGGCGTTGGATCTGGCCCAGCGGACGGCGCAAAAGCGCTTTTCGAAGAACTACGCCGATCTCGACGCCGGCGAGCATGCGGCGGTGGACGGCGAAGTCGGCGCCCTTCTCAAGATCAACCGCTACGATGCAGCCACCGACACGCTGACCTTGCTGCCTTCCGGCGTCGATACGTTCCACAACGAGATCGGCGTCTGGCAACGCTACTTTGAGAGTCCCACCGGCAATGGCGGCCTTCCCGTCAAAGCGGTCAGCGACCCCCAGGAACTGCACGACCTGACCGCATTCTTCACCTGGGCGGCCTGGAGTTCGGTTGCGGCGCGTCCCGGCACGACGCATTCCTACACCAACAATTTTCCTTACGATCCGCTGGCGGGCAATCATCCGACCGGCGCGGCCCTGCTGTGGAGCGCAATCAGCTTTATTGCTTTGCTCGGAGGCACCGCGATCGTCCTGCTGGCCTTTGGCAAGTTCGACTATCTGGGCTGGCACGGCATGCCGTCCGGGCGCGACCGCTGGACGCTTAGCGTCTCGCAAACCGCAACGCTGAAATTCTTGGCGGTCGCGGTGTTGCTCTTTGTCACGCAGACATTTGTGGGCGCCGGAGTCGCGCACTATCGTGCGGAGCCCGGGTCATTCTATGGAATCGATCTGTCGTCGATCTTTCCCAGCAATCTGCTGCGCGCCTGGCATCTGCAAACCGCAATCTTCTGGATCGCAACCTCTTACGTTGCCGGCGCGTTGTTCGTTGCCGAACTCCTGGGCGGCGTGAGTCCCCGACGGCAGACGCTCGGCATTCACCTGCTATTCGCGGCCATCTTGGTGGTGGCCGTTGGAAGTCTGCTGGGCGAGTGGGCAAGCCTGATGGGTCTGCTGCCGAAAACCTGGTTCTGGCTTGGCGACCAGGGTTGGGAATATTTGGAGATCGGACGTTTCTGGCAGGTTCTGCTCGCGGCGGGACTGCTCTTCTGGTTCTTCCTCGTATGGCGTGCCGTGGCGCCGGCGCGGCAAAATCCGGAAAAGCGCGGTTTCGCCAATTTCTTCTTGATCGCCGCCTTCGCCATTCCGCTCTTTTACGTCCCAGCGCTGTTCTTCGGTTCGCAGACCAATTACACGATCGTCGACGCCTGGCGGTTCTGGATCATCCACCTGTGGGTGGAAGGGTTCTTCGAGTTCTTCGTCACCGTCATCGTCGCCATCATCTTCTATGAGATGGGGCTGGTGAAGCGGATCACCGCGCTGCGCACGATCTATCTCGACGCGATCCTGTATTTCGGCGGCGGGCTGATCGGAACGGGTCATCACTGGTACTGGACAGGTCAGACCGAACTCAACCTGGCGGTATCGGGCGTCTTCTCGGCGCTGGAGGTCGTGCCCCTCACACTCATCACGCTTGATGCGTGGGATTTCGTGCGCGTGACCCAGGGCAACGACACCCTCGTGAAGCGACATCGCTGGACCTTCTATTTCTTGATGGCAGTGGGCTTCTGGAACTTCCTGGGCGCCGGAGTGTTCGGCTTCTTCATCAACACACCAATCATGAGCTACTACGAGATCGGAACGATCCTGACACCCAACCATGGGCATGCGGCCATGATGGGTGTGTTCGGAATGCTCGGTGTCGGGTTGATGTTGTTCGTGCTGCGCGAAACGGTGTCGGACGCTTTGTGGCCCTCGCTGGAAAGACTGGTCCGCGTCGCATTCTGGGGTCTCAATGTTGGCCTGGGCCTGATGGTGGCGCTCAGCTTGTTCCCTGGCGGACTCATGCAGGTCTATGACGTGTTCGAGCATGGGTACTGGCATGCCCGGAGCCTCGCCTACACCGCATCGCCTCTGGCACGAACGCTTGAGTGGATGCGGATGCCAGGTGACCTCGTGTTCATACTTGGCGGTGCCATACCGATGTCTATGGCGGTGGTGTGGGGCTATCTCTCGCTGTGGAGATCTCTTCCTTCCGCCCGATTGGGGCAGCCTGACTTGATCGATGGCGCCCAGCGATAACCAAGGCGGCCGCTAAGAGGGCTGAACACTTCCTCATTGGCGTTCTCTATTGGACCTTGCTGGTGGGAAAAGCGCCAGTTGGTCGTTGCGGTCCGCGTTTCGATAATTCATCGACCGGCCAAGCAATCTAAGGCTTGTTTCTTCTTTCGTGGCTGCACGAACGGGAGTACCAATGCCGCGACATGCATGGTGGTTCGCGGAATTCCCGCGCGCGTCTGGCCTATCAATTGGAAGATAGCGCGCTAACCCTCGCCGAAGGTTTGGAAGAGTACTACGTTGCCAATGTAGGCATCGTCACCAAGCCACGCGATCTGCCTCGTGAAAGCGCGCGGCTCTTCCGGAGCCACGACATTTGCCATGTTATTTTCGGGTTGAACACGAGCCTGTCTGATGAGGCACTCGCGGATGTGAGAACTCTTCTGTCGTGCGATGTCGGGTTTCGGCGGTACAGCGCCTATCTGGCGCAGGACAGACAGGCAAGGGCGTTATTCAAAGAGCTCGGCTACATGAAAAGCATCTCAGCGGCAGCGCTAGCCGTGCCACGCATTCTCCGTTCAGTCGTCGTCTCTTGGCAAATGCGGACGAAGTGGCCGTGGGAGCCACCGGAGGAATTCCTCCGTCGCTCTTTGCATGAATTGCGAGTCGAGTACGGCATTCGCGTGATCTAGGCGATGACGAGGACAGGGACCGATCTGCGGCAAGCCTCCGGCGATTTGATTCGAGCGACTTGCTCATTTTTCGCGGTTATCATTCCTTGGTGCTGCTATGTTGCTCAGTGTGCTCTCGAAAATTGTTGGTACCGACGCTGGCCAGAAATGGCTTCCGGGAAGATATTCCAGCGCTGCCAGGACGTTACCGAAAGATAATTTAGTCTCTTCTGGGCACCATGGATCGTTCGAGGACGTTCGCAGGCATCCGCCGCCGTCCGGACATCGGCTGAAAACCATGGCTTTGGTCGCATCGTCTGTACGCGGTGGTCCCGCCGTGTCTGATGTCACACGAGCGGCGCGAGGACGCTGCGCCGCACGATCGGCACGCCCGCTAAGGCCCTGTCACGACCTGCGTGCGATTTCCGGCCGCGTCGTAGGTGTAGACGATCTGTTTGCCGTTGTCGTAGGTCACCGAAATGAGGCGGCCAAGGGCGTCATAGACATAAGTTGTCGCCGCCGCTGCCGGCGCGCTGAGCGCAAGAACCAAACCGATCGCGGCAATCGTTGCGCGCATGGTGTTCTCCCGAAGCAATGTGACGCGCAGCATAGCCCGCTTGGCCGACGCCGAACAGTATGCGACAGAGGATTTTCTTCGCTCTATTTGTTTGACGGTTATTCGAATTGAGCATTTACTCCGCGTTCCTAGACATCCTTGGAGATGTCCGTGGTCGTGCTTGATTTAGTCGAATGCTTTGGAGACAAACGCTGGCATCGCCTGGCGGCTCTCATCGTTCTGGCGCTCAGCATCGACCTTGCCGGCACTTCGGCAACGCAGGCCCAGGCCTATCTTCCGTCCATAAAGATCGGTACGGCCTCGCTGATCTCGCCGACGGACGCCGCCAGCTACTACGGCACGTTGACGACGCACAGCACCGGCCCCGGCGCGCCCGCGAGCCGGCCGCCGGAATTGGTCGCGCTGGCCCGTGCGCTGAAGAACAATCCCGACCTGATCTACGAATATGTCCGCAACAACATCGAGGTGGTCTGGCTGTACGGCCTGCAGAAGGGCGCGCTCGGCGCGTCGATCGACAAATCGGGCACGCCGTTCGATCAGGCCATGCTCATGGTGGAGTTGCTGCGGCAGGCCGGCTACACGGCGAACTACCAGGTCGGCACGATCACGCTGACCGGCTCACAGTTCACCGACTGGACTGGCATCTCCGATGCCTCGGCGGCCTGCCAGATGTTGTCGAGCGGCGGGTTTCCCGCGGTCATAAACGGTACGACAACGGCCAATTGCGCCTATGGCACGAACATCGCGATCGCCAACGTGCAGATGGGCCACATCTGGGTCGCGGTCACGATCTCGGGCACGCAATACGTCTTCGATCCGTCCTATAAGCCCTACACTTGGTACGCCGGCCCCAATCTCGCCACGGCAACCGGACTCACCACCGGCCAGCCGCTGTCGCAGGCGACCAGCGGCATGGACAGCGGCACCGTGTCGGGCGTGAACTATGTGCATGCGCTCAGCCAGTCGTCGCTGAACACGCAATTGGCTACCTATGCGTCCAATCTGCTGAGTTACCTGCGCGGCAATGGTTTGAGCGCGGCGCACCTGCCGCAAATCGTCGGCGGCGGCATCGTCAAGCTCTTCGTTTCGCCCGGCGGCGGCTTGCGCCAGACCAGCTTGCCCTACACGACCGCGACGACGCTGCCCGCCTGGACCGGCGGCATTCCCGATCAGTATCGCACGACCTTGGCGGTCAGCGGCACGCTGTGGAACTACAACACCGGCGCCTACGTCTCGATGTCCACCAACCCGTTCAAGTTCTATGTCGACGAGATCTATGGCCGCGCGCTGATGATCGACACCGACATCGAAAGCGAAGGCACCGGCGTTCCCGTCAAATCCAACACCGTGACGCTCACCCTCGACGGCGTGGTGCTGAACACCTATTTCAATCCGGCGCCGTCCGGGGGACAGACCTCGCGTGCCGCGCCGGCCAATATCACGCTGAGCGCCAACCATCCCTATGCGGTTTCGGCGGACGGCACATTGCCGGCAAAGGGCGACTACATGGACGCCACGGTCACCAAGCAGGCGCAGCTCGCCACGCCGCTGACCATCGTGCATGGCTGGGGCGACACCGGGCCGGCGCTGCTCGCCAAATGGACGGAGGAGAAGGCCGCGGATCAGCGCCTGCCGGCCTACAAAATCCCCTGCGATCCGCTCAACAACCAGGAAAAATGCTCGGAGCAGCACACCGGCGGGCAGGGCGATTTCGATCGCGAGAAGCTCGCCGCCGCCTGGCTGGCGCAGTTCACCGCGGCGGGGCGGCTGAACGCCAACATCGCGCATGCGGTGGCGCAGACCCATCACGTGCTCGGCCTGGCCTATGCCGATGTGACGATCGGGGTCGTGACCTACAACCAGACGCCGCCCCAGCAGAGCATGCCGATCACCGACAGCTTCAACCGGATGGATGTCGATGCGGCCATCAGCCTGTCGAGCAAGACCGCGGACAACGCGACGCGCAATGCCGCGCTGCAGACGCAAGCCGCCGCCGTCGCCGCCCTCGAGGGCAGCGTCGCGGCGCAGAACAACCAGCCCGACACCAGCTCGACCGCGACGCGCTTCGAATGGGGCAATACGCCGCCGGGCACGGCCGGCAGCCTGGATCAGGCCTACGAAGATCCGTCGGGCGCGGGCCCACGCAAATTCCTGCAGTTCACCGCTTCGAATGCTTCGGCGGCGGCGAGCCTGGCGCTGGCGGAAGGCGTCACGTCGAATGCGAGCGACGGCTCGTCCTCCGGTCAGCAGCCGGCCATCAGCAATGGCGAATTGCAGGTGTGGCGCGCGATCACCGCCGGCGCGATCTCCGCCTACGCCAATGCCGGCTTCACCGTGGTCGCCTCCCAGGAGACCTTCCTGGGGCCCGGCCAGCGCGCCGGCGAGATCCAGCCGACGGGCATCGGAAGCGCCTACTACCACATGCCGACCAAGCAGCGCGGCGGTGCGCTGGTGGCGACGCGCTACGACGCCGGCGGCAATCCGGTCGAGATCGCCCATATTCTCACCGCCCTCACGATCGACGGCATCGGCAATTATGTCGCCACCAAGGGCGGCGGCGGCGGCAAGCAGGGCACCGCCGGAACCGACTACAATCCGGCCGATCCCGCGGACGTGCTGAAGACCCGCTTCGTCGACAAGTCGAACCTGCGCGGGGTCGACCTGTCGAACGGGCAGGTGTCGTACAGCAGCCCGGCGAGCCTGAAGGTCGGCACGGGCGCGTTCCCCTATGCGCTCTCGGCCGATCTGGCATGGCAGCCCGGCCCGCAGCAAGTGCCGGCGATCTCCGGTCCGGTGATCCCGACCGCGCCGGAGCCGGGCTGGGTGTCGAACTGGCAGAACCGGCTGGC